>Ga0335072_10000479_pt1 | contig 78732 bp, 71 predicted proteins | sample Lox_Sample_21_FD_206725 | JGI IMG/M metagenome (GOLD analysis project Ga0335072, IMG submission 206725) | Soil microbial communities from Loxahatchee National Wildlife Refuge, Florida, United States - Lox_Sample_2.1 | ecosystem: Environmental > Terrestrial > Soil > Wetlands | place: USA... | reverse complement strand
CGATCTATTCGATGATTACGAGTGATCTATGACATCGGACAGCGGGTCGTACACTGGGCTTTTGCTTGGAGGTTGGGAGGATGGCCAACACCGGGCCACATTCATGGTGGCTAACTTAGATTCGCTCCCCGAGAGGTCTTCTTAAGGCCCAGAGCTTCGATCCAATAATTGCGAGTGGCCGCAGGATAGCCGATAGTAAATATTAGCCTTCTCGTAGACAGGCCCAAAACTGGGTGGTCATGTTAATTCCTTCTACATGTAAACCCGAGGCGGATTTCCCGTCAACAAAGATTTGAAAGGCTTTGCGATAGGTACCACTAAGCCAAAAGAGCACGCGCGCCCTAGGCTAGGGAACGCTGGTAATATATGGTTTCTCAGATGCTTGATAAGTGGATATAGCAGATAGTCTCGGCACATTGGGTTTGAGTTCGATTATAAACCACCATACATGTACACTAGGCTGGGTGCGGTGCCGTATTTTAGTCTAGTGGTTAAAATCAACTGTTTCTCGCCACACCCGCGGGGACGTTAGTGATCTTCACTTTCTTTTGTTTAGGTACCTACTTAATCTCACACCGTTAGAACGTCATAAAGCTTACGTCAGCCCTAGGGAGCGTTGGTTGAGGCATAATATACCTTATGATTTGTATCTGGAGTGTTTAACAACGCTGTACAAAGGCTCCCTCTGACACGGAAGCGTTCGGGTTTGACCACTTGTTTCCAAACTGTCTATAAAATATTCAGATGCGACAGCCGTAAACAAAACACAATGACTGGATGGTTTCCAAACATTCTCAAGCCTTCATTTTCTCGCTTGACACCGAATCCTAACTGGCCCGATGCATCTGCAATTCCGGATCTAAAAGGCAAGGTAGCAATCGTGCTAGGTGCCAACTCTGGTGTTGGATACAACACAGCTCTCGAACTAGCACGCAAAGGAGCAAAAGTATACGTAACCGCGAGATCGTCCGAAAAAGCCGAAGAAACAGTGCTGAAGATCGAAGACGAACTCAAAGCTGAGCACGTGCAGGTTCTTCCTCTAGTGGTGGTTCTAGACGACTTCGCACAGGTGCGCAACGCAGCACGCGCATTCGTAGCCGACCAAAAGAGGCTTGACATCTTGGTCAACAATGCCGGCGTCATCACCCAAAACTTCCAGCTCACAAAGGATGGCGTGGAGACGGACTACGCAGTAAACTACCTCAGCCACTTCATCTTCACGGTCGCGCTGCTGCCGATCCTCTCGCGCGACGCGCGAATCGTCAACGTGACATCGCACGCGCAGTGCTTCAAGCCGCTGGTGCTGGACGCGGGCCGCATCAACGACGCGCACGACGCCGAGCTGCGCGGCTGGCTGGCGCGCTACGGCCACTCGAAGCTGGCGCAGGCGGTCTTCACGCGCGGCCTGCAGGCGCGCGTGGGCCCCGCCGTCCACGTCAACTGCTGCCATCCGGGCCAGATCCGCACGGGTCTGAACAGGCAGGTTTCGGCCCCGGGAACCGGCGTCCAGGGCTTCTTGGTTCGCGTCGCCATGCGCTTGTTCGATGAGCCGCCGGAGGTGGGCGCGCTCACGCAGCTGTATTTGGCGGCGAGTCCGGAGGTGGAGAGCAAGGATATTAAGGGTGAGTTCTTCATGCCGATTGCGCAGAGAGCGCAGGGTATGATGAATCCTATTGCGCTAAATGACGAGACGGTGGAAAAGTTTTGGGCGTGGACGGAAGAGTTGGTAAGCAAGAAGTTGAAGGATTAATCCACCGAGTGCCTCAAGAATCCGAGCTTGTTTGTCGGTTTTGGAGTCGAATGAATGCGTACATCAGCAGGACGCCTCCAAAATAGCTGCAGTTGCATAGGTAGTGGCCAGTCATCTAAACGCATGAATCATGTTGAGAAGATTGTAATGATATGGCCTTGGGACTGACTGTCAACTTCGAAAAGTTGAGACAGAGTGATTTTCAGTGGATACAGACCTATTCACCTTTCAGTCTGTTGCACGAAAAATATTGCATAGTCCCATGCGTGCATACATACGCTGTCATCGGCTTGTTCTTCTTGCTTCTCTTTTGCATGTCCGTCTTGTTACCTTCTCCTTCGCCTTTCATCTTCCTCCCATCTAATAGTTTGTGTATAATACCTTACCAAATTTTCGACGCCAATCCAGTCACCCTCCCTCATCAACAGCGCACAGTCCACATTCAGTGGACTATCCGGCTCGGCGCTGGTCAAAAGGTTCTGGATCGCAGTAAGAGTGCTAGTAATTGTGTATGCAGGAGTCCACGCGTCTTTCAGCAAATCGAGGCAGATCTCTCCTGTCTGAAAGTGGATATTGGGATGGCAGATGGGCGTTTCGAATTTGATGGTCGGTGGTGAGTTCGGATAGGTCGGAGGAATGGAAATGCTGAGGGCCCACAGGCCGCCTGGTTGTAGTGAGCTTCCTGATATCTTTTGTCACAAGATGGAGGCATACCTTCGTAGGCAGTACCTTCGACGCCTTTCATTACAGCTCGCCAATGCATTATGTCGTCGTCATTCACAGGGCCTAGCGAGAGAAGTGCAGGGTTGGGATCGGATCGGTAGGATTTGAGTTCATTAAGCAAACGCTTTTCAGGCGTCTGCCCTCTACTCGAGCTTGCCATTGTCAAGACGATGTGTGGGTTCAAGAACTGAGCAAATGTTCTGTTTCTGAAGGTCAGGTTGAAGATGATCGAAGAAATGGAAAATCAGGGTCCAAATCTGCCGAGGATGTGGTTCGGGCCGCCACGTTGATGGCTGAGAGATTCGAGATTCAACTCACTTCCAGCACCGTGATTCCCGTCTACGTTTTCTCTTTAACCCCATGTCTGTGGGTGTATCGATAATACAAGAAGTAGTCGCCACTTAATCCGGGTGCTAATCGCCTTTGACGACATGACTGCATTCCCGTTTGACTCTTAATCACAGACGAAAAGGGCAGCGGACGATGTCAAAAGGGCTTGGCTGGCTAGACAGTTGAGATACAAATACTAACTTCCTTAGAATAGGTCAGACGTCGTAATTCTGGAGAAATCCGCCAATGATCAGTCCATAAATCTATATTGCGACGCCAAAAACCTATCGATGAGCCTAGGAGGTTTAGGTCACCACCCGGAACCTTGAATACTAAGACATCGAGTCCATGAGCGAGGTTAAAATATCCAAATATGACAACAAAAGGGAAAGTTACCCAGAAATCGCTTGAAGGCCTAGAAATTCACACGAGAAACAACTGATCCGTTTGTTCGAAGTCGTCAATATCCTCCATTGCTTCTCCATCCATGATCCCGTGAACGTAGCAGTCTCCCAATGAGCTTGTAGCATGGCTTGACACCGATTTCAGAATCAATCTGTCTCTCGCCATTAGGACGAATAATGAAAGGAGTATGGCCGCCAATCAGAACTGCAATCTTGTCATTTGGTTCCATCTCTTCCGGTCCAAGGCCCATCAAGCCCTGTTCGGTGAGGAAGAATCTTCGGGATGTGGTGGCAGACGTTATCGATTCGTTTATTTTCGAAATCTCATCATCTTCGTCTTCACTTCTTATCGTCGCCGATCGCCGAATTGAGCCATCTATCCTTCTACCATGAAAGGCATTTGGACCTTGTGTTGGGCTTGGAGGGTCTGGTCTCCATGTCACCTTTTTGAAGAGTCTCTGCTGAACCATAGGATCACTGTCATCAAGCGTCTGCGCGTCGTCTGCGGCCTCACGGGTGCGCTCAATCCTGGCTGCAAAGTCTTTTGCATAAGTTGAAGATGCACGCGCATACTCTCGCTTGTTCAGTGGAAGGTTATCGTCATCACCTGCTTTGCCAACGTGCTCTGTATCCATACATATCGTGCGCCAGTAAGCCTCCTGTTTAGAAACGTCCCTATCCAAAGTTGGATTGTCATCAGACACTGCCATTCTCGACCATTGGGTAAACGTTTGACGCACACCTGCTTCATCATTTTCTGGCATGACCTGTCCAATTCTGGGGGAGATTCGATCGCACAATTTCCCGTGGACTTCCAAGAATCGAAGTTGAACCTCTCCAGGCGCAGCGTAGAACTTAACACAAGATTTAGCATCGAACTTTGGTTTTCTATCACTCGTGATTCCGAATGCATTGTAGAAACACAGATGTATAATCTTCGGCGCACGCGGTGTTCGTGATAATCTGACAAGCATCAAGGAAGTGTTGACTTGGCAGCACAGAGCAATAGGATTGGGTTTTAAAGAACTCGCGCAACAGCGTGGTTTTGGGCGGAGTCTTCGCTTTTTTCCTTTGATAGGAAATTCGCCAATTCACCTACCTCCTGAAGAGTTAGTGGGGGAGAAGGAAGTGGTTCTATGACGGCTTACACAACTCCCTCTTTGGCTTTGGAAGAAGAATCTTCATTGTCTGCGTTCAACGAGAAGCTTCTTTCTGCACGTGTAGTGCGCGACGGGCAGAGTGGTCGCTTGTGTGATGAAATTCGTAGAACTTTGTAAAGTCCTCTTCGGGCTTTGTGAGGGAAGGAACGGACGTGACTAAGCCGGTAGATAGTATATCATCTCTCACCGTGTAATTTGTTAGCGGAATACACTCATTAGCTACATTGAATGATAACCATCAAACCCCCACCTTCCAACCAGCCTTGTCGCTCAATGAGGCAGGTCGGATTTTGAGCTAGACCAGCATACGACTCCGCCCTTCCATGATCCCTACCCGGAAATCACCAAAGTGACGAATATTGGCTGGATGATCACCGATTTCTGGCGGTGATAGGAGGGTGGAAATCCTGTGAAGCACTCTTTGCGGCCAGTCGCAGGAACTGATCTTCATCCTTTGCTGATCTTTTATCGTGTTAAGTGAAATCGCCGGTGCAGACGAACAAAACCAGTCCTGTAGGCATCGTTTAGCGCCAGCAAAGCCAACTTGCTACGCAACTATCCCCAAGATATGGCGAGGACTGCAGAGGCATTTAATGGTGTTGCTAGCAGCGGTTGAGAAGGCTGTTGTGACATACCTAGTGCATTTTAGCCTCGCTGATCGTAGCCAACATAAGGTCGTAGGATTGCGGAGCGCATCGCTAGAGCAACGTATCCTACTTTGCCACGTCGAAGGTGCATTCTCAAAAACGCCCCATCAAGGTAGAAAGAACTACGGAGTAAATTGAGGAAACTCCAGGTATATAAACAGCACGCTGGCAGCCTGTTGTCATGAATACCTCTACCATCTCAGATTTGCACTTACCACGAGCTCCCCAAAATGCGCTTCAATCTCATTCTCTACGCGCTTGCTACCTTGACGCCCCTTCTAGCCGCAGCTCTGCCTTCGAACCCAGAAGGGCAAAGCTTAGGCTCTCTAGTCAAACGCTGTTTGGCTAAAGGCGACTACTGCAACCCATCCGACAATACATGCTGCAACGGAATGGGTTGCGATCTCGAATGTGGCCCCAATGGATGCATTGCTTCCTGCGATGGAGCTGCCGGCCCCCCTTGAACTATTCAAAGGCATGAGCAACTCCTTCTCAAAACGTTTACAGCTATATCAAGCCGCAGCTAATAGCCATGTAGCGCTCTCGGGGTTTACCACGGCTTGGATATCGGGTGGGTAATGGGCGCAAACGCTGCAGTTGTTGGTGGAAAGGTGTAGTTAGTGGGAAATTTGGTTGATAAATGTATCTGGGACGCTCTTTAAAAATTGAATTGTCGTTTCTATGTCTCAAGGTTCTGATCCGTGAACTGCTTGGGTACTGGATTTGCTTATAGATTCTGTTTTGCCGATACGATGCTATAACTGTTGTGGCAGCAGCGCGGCCTGCACGGTTGGTGAAGGTAGGATCTAGGAAACGGCCTGAATGCGGCCGGCCGGCTGGCCCAAAACAGTTGCATGGATGTGAGCCGAAGTTGAGCCGAGAGCTATTTTTGCTTCCGATCCGGCGATACGGCACTAATTAGAAAGACGAAATCGAGCCTCTTGCAATACATTGCGTTTGCAGCAACATGTTGTGGCACGTAGAGTCTTTGAGCGGCCTCCAAGCTAGTGGATTAAATCCCGTGATTGAGGACCCTACGATATGGCTCCGAATCCTTAGTCAGCGAAGGACCTGCGGAATGTGTCAATGTGAACCTCGAGGACATGTGTGCCAACTCTAGAGTAGTGTGCGTTCCAAGCGAGCCAGTTCGTAAGGATCTGGCGGAGCATTCCAGTCAGGTGCCCATGATGGAAGTTGAGGTAGCATCTCCGACTTCTTTGTTGTGCCCATCAGCGGTAGCAAAGAGTTGTGAACGTCAACAAGTAAGTGGACCAGATCTGTGTAAATGTGTGCAGGATCCCACTCGTAGTGTACTTCCAACGCTTGCTCTTGACCCCAATCGTTTGCAAGAGGAAGCAAAGCGTATATCTTGTCCGGAAGCCTTCCGGTGGACTTCATACGTCTTCAGAGCCATAGTGAACATATCCCAAGGTATCATAAATCTCCCATAGTGCACTGTAGCAACCTTTGCGAGGACGGTCTCCTGAATGACCCACTGTCTGGACCACCATTGTCTCTGCATCATTTCCTTCAAAGCAGCAAAGATGCCATCACGACAAGACAGATTGTCAAGAAAGGGCAAGTCTTTGCTGTTTAAGTGATCATCTCTTGCTAGTACACAGAGGAAACAGAACAGGCCCATTCTGAAATCCTGCGTGCCGTTATGTTGGAGTGCTTTGGGTAGGTTATAGAAGTCGTAAAAGTGTCGATTGAACAGTTTGACCCTTTTCGTATCTTGTTCATCTTCATCATCACTGCGATCTAGCGATCTTTTCCTGTCACTGGATGACGAATTGTAGTAGTTCCAGACACAACGAGGAGATTCATCGTCCGGTGGAGGTCTAGCGGCTTGGTGAGTAAGTGTGGAGATTCCTTTCCAAGCCAAATTCGTACCGCAGCACATTTTTGGTATATCATCCTCATCAATCCAACTTGTTTGTTCATTTCTGTGTTGTTGCTCTGGTTGTGACTGATCGCATCCGCCCATAGTGGGCTACCAGTGTGCGAGACCCTCAAATGGCGTAGGGCTGATGCAAGGTTGGCACTGATTTCGAACTCTTTTTCATTTACCAGAATGGTTTCCTTGGATGGCCGGTCGGATTCGCCAGCAGTTTCGCCCCAGGCGTATGATATGGCCTCGTAAACTGTGAGCTTTAAGAGCGAGACTACTACCAAGGTACACCGAATCGGATCTTTCCATGCACCTGGTTCCAATGTGAATATCCTTGTTTGCTTCAGGACGTCGTTTAACTCAAGACCCTCGTAGATGCTACTGGGGTCCGACAGCGAACGGCTTTTCGTCGCTGGATGAGACGAACCGTTCTCCATCGGCGGAGAGGGAGCATCGCTACTCGGCATGCTGTGAGACTGTGCGATTTCCGTTCAAAGATGATGCGATCATGAATGACGAGTTTCGACTTCTTAAGGATCAAATTGGACGAAAAATGGACCAGGAGTAAATGCGTCAGAATAAACTGCTCAGAGATTGGTTCCATAATATGCGTAAGAAGCCGATGTTCATAATTATGCTAGGTAGCCAATTCCCATCCTTACCGCTCCATTGTCTTATCTTTTGTCTTCAATAAGTGGCTTGCAGAGGCCACGTAGTAATCTCATTAAGGGGGGAAGGTCGCAGGGCGAGGCTGCGAGTGTTGCATAAAACTGCTCTCCGGTGTGGCCCAATCCGTTCATACAGCAAGGTTTCGAAGGGAGCCTTGCTGGCCTTCGGCGGTGCGAAACGAGTTTTTATTGCGTAAAGTTGAGGCATAAATGGGCAAAAGTAGGCAACTGAAAAGAACCAAGGGTTATAAGAGTTGGATTAATCGGTACGGAAGAAGGCCATGAGGCTAAGGCTCCAGTTCGGGCGCCCAAGATACGGGAGCTAATTAGCGGCGCGGGGACGATCGGCGGTCGAATGAGAAAAGATTCGGTTTATTCCACATTAGGCGATAAATGTCATCCATCCACAGTTAGTGTATTGAAAGCAAAGCTACCACTTTGTCTCAAAAATCGTCAACTTCGCTCTTCAACAAGGGATTTCAAGGAATCACGGCTTTGCCGATGAGCCAGTGATTATAGAAAATATTCAAAAGAGCTAGGTCCGATTCTACAAAGAATATCAAAATAATCTCATCCCAAATTTAAACAAATCCACAGCGACTATGGCCTATGGCGCCCAGCCAGCGTCGCTAGGCACACTGAACAGCGCCGACGGTTCGTCAACAGTAACAATCTTCGGCTTCACAGTGACAGGCTCCGTAAACGGCCCAATCGAAGTCCAGCGGCGCGATGAACTTCCGGAAGAAGCAGCAATCGAGGTGAACATCCGTCCAGCCAGCGGAGTTCACAGCCCGCGAGAAGCCCATCTAGAAGCACTTGTGCACTCGACGCTTCGCAGTGTCATTTTGGTTGATCGGTTTCCCAGAACGCTCATTCAAGTCACGCTGCAGGTTCTGGCTGAGCCGCAGGAGGGACGACCCTGGAAGTACTTGGTCAAGTCAGCTGCTGGGGACCTGCTCTTGCTGCCAACGTTGTTGCAAGCGGCTTTGATGGCAGTCATAGATGCAAACGTGCCTCTAGATACGATCTACACTACCGCGCTTGTGGCTGCGATGCCAAAACCAACAGTACCAGAGTCAGCGTCTCTGGAAGACATTGAGGAGCTGAGAGACGAGTTGGTGGATGTGACATGTCTGTCTCCAGCAGTGGGCTATGATCTCAGTCGAGCGGTGTCACTACATGTCTTCAGTTTCACCAGAGATGAGAAATTGGTTTTCAATGAGAGTGAAGGGAGCTTTGGATTTCAAACGTGGGAGTCGGCATTCGTTTCAGCGTCCAAAGCGTGCAGAGTAGACAGCATTCAGGAGGATTCTATGCAAGTTGACGGGGAACCAACATCGACGCAGGATTTGCTGAAGAAAGCAGTAGTAGAAAAAGTCATGAAAGACAACAGATGGCGGACAACCAGTTGAGCGATTTCGAACATACATCTACCACGGCAAGCAGGTCCACACCCGATATCCTGTAACTGAAATCGAGGCTCGCCATCCTGGATCAATCAATACCTAATCCTTCACCTCACGTTTGTGGAAGGTTCTAGGTATCTCTGGCATCCAACTTGCTCGATATCGACAAAAGAACTCACCCTTCGGCGGCAGTGCTTCAGGGTCATCCAAACTACCTACCGCGATATACCGAAAGCTATCTTTAGCGCTCTCTCCGTACTCCAGTATGTAGCTTCCGCAGACGCCGCAAAACTCGCGATGAATTGTCACGCCGGAGCCGTTGTCAGCGGCGTGCTCTTTTGGTTTGCCGTCCGTGTAATGGAATGATGATACTGGCACTTTGGCGGTTAGACCATAGTTTGTACCAAAGGCTTTCTAAACGTGTTGTTAGTGACGGTGCGTTTTGGCTCAAAGTCCGACGCTGAAACCAATACTACGACATGGTGGGCTGACCTTGCAGTTATGGCAATGACAAAGGCTGGTTCGAGCATCGTCGGCGGAATTGAGATCGAGTTCATACTTGAGAACTCGGCAATAGCACGACCCCGTGAGCTTCATTATGCCGTTTCGAGGACAGAAGGGTACGGTTGCAACTCGGAAGATCTACGAAGGAGAAGCTCAAGTACATTTGTGAGCTGGGATACGCATTCTTGACGTCAAGTGCGGGGAAAGGAACATCTCAAGCCGTAAATAGACTCACTGGTTGTAAACTCTTATGTCTGAGATATTGAATATAAGTCACAGGGTTATGGATATCACGTACGATTGACAGTTCACCCGTACGAGTGCCTGGCATTGTTGGTCACTCCAAAGACTACTAGTCATTGCACTCGGAATCCAAGATGCCAAAAGAGAGTTGCTGCTTTTGGTTGAAGCGGAGTAGAATTTATACAATGCTAGAATGTCGCACTATTGGCTGACATGGCGCTAGACATCAACGCCGTGATATGATGCCAAGTCTCGAAATTCCCGCATACGAAAGCTAAAGCCTTCTTAAAACGTCTTCAACTTCTCTTTTAGTTGGTCGCTCTTCAAAAATCCAATCGGATTCTCTATGACCGCAATCCAAGCAAGAAATTTCCTCCGCCGCTCTTATTATCACCGGAACCGCCACCCGGCAAGTACGTGACGTTAGGGTTGTTGGCCATCATCTGTGCAATATCTTTCTGGGTCTCGATACGACGAATCCAAATCAAACCGTCACCACTCTTGGCCACAGCCTTCGAAATGGTATCTGCGGCTTCGGCTTCACCTTCGGCTCTGATGACACTAGCTTGGCGCTCCTGTTCGGCCTTTTCGACGATGAAACGTGCCCGTTCCGCCTCTTGCTGCGCGATTTGCTTATCCTCAACCGCCCGCGTGAACTCCTTGCCGAAGGTCATGTGCGTGATGGACACATCTTCGAGTGCGATGTTGAACTCTTGTGCACGCTTAAGTAGATCTGTTCGGATACGTTGGGAAACGGCTTCTCGTTGCGTGATGAGTTCGGCAGCATCAAACTGTGCGACGACGGCTTTGAGTACTTCGTTGCCGATGGAAGGTAGTACACGTTCATCGTAGTCTTGGCCGAGGTTCTGCACAAGAAGTATTAGAATCAAGATCTTCGACAGCATCCTTCCATCTGAACGGATGTCTCATATCAAAACGTGCATACCTGATAGATCTTGGGTAGCATCTTCACTTCGGGCCGGTGTAGCACTCTCAGTGTCAAGCTGACCATCTGCAAATCCTTGCTGCCGGTGGTGGTGGAGATATTGCGCGGCTTTGTCCGCACATCGTAGATAATGGCTCTTTGTAACCATGGGACGAGAAAATGTGTGCCTTCATTAATAACATCCTCTTTAACACCGCTCAATCGATCGAAGATGACTGCTCGAGTGCCGCCTTTCACATCGTAAAGGGAGTTCTGGATGAGAGTTGCTGCAATGGCGCCGGGGATGGCCCAACGATACACTGCACCCAGGATGTTGGCCATTTGTGAGAAGCTCTAGCTCAATGATCCTGAGCCAAAGCAAATGGAACACAAAGAAAGAGAAAAGGTTGATGACGATGCCGAAAGCTGATCGTGTCCGTCGAAAAAGTGTCTTTGCAGGTAGCAACAATCGCGACAGCGGATTCGGCAGATCTTCGGCTTCATTCCGATCAAGGCCTGACTTCCGTTCCTTCTTCGACGACCGACTCAAGCAACTTCAACCTCCAACAACTCCCGCACAACACTCTTAACCATCTCAATTCTCCTCTCAGAGCTTCCACTCATCACGTAAACATGGGTGGCGGTGGCGAAAAGATCCCTGGCACGTACGTTTCCCATCCTCGAGCTTCCACAACACCACCGGCATTGACTTTGCAAATTCCTCCCGTCCTCGCACTTTATTCTTCGTTTCCATTTACTCAATACATGGCGCTTACAATGGAATCATAGGTACATGGGCTGGTGGGGCAACCTCGGAAGTTTACCACAGAAAGGCGTGACGTCGTACGCAGTCTCGGCAAACCGCTTGAATCCTTTGGCCGGCGTCGTTCACGCAGCAGTCTTCAACACGTTTCGACGGACAAAGAATCAGATATTCTTCTGGGCACCGCCGCTACTAGCTGGCTATTACCTGATGAATTGGGCGGCTGAACGGTAAGCCAGTCTTGCTTTGCATGAGAGAACGCGAAGGCTGATTTTCAACACAGAAACGAGTTTCTGAACTCTAAAGCCGGACGAGAGCAATTTGGAGGCGCCTAAATCGATAGAGCTGTAGAAGAGAAGGAAGGATGATGGCGTGTATATAAGCAAACGTCAGGAGCGAAACCATAGATAGTGGTGACTCAATGTATCATGGGCTGCAATACATGTATTCTCTTGGCCATTACTCCTATCTACGTCTCCCATGGATCAACAACCAGCTTTGCTCCACCCGTTTCATTCTTCACCATCCGATCCAGCGCATCCTGCGCACTCTTCAGCCCACCAGGCAACTTCAGAATCTTCGGCACGGTGACATCTCCGCTTGCCAAGCCGGCCGGCAGAAGCTCGTCAAAGAACCACCTGTTCGTCTCCTCGTTGGCCTCCACAACAGCTGGATAACTCGCGCCCTTGCGCTCCACGCCCGCCGGCAAGTCGGCGTCGGGCTCGGGGCCCGTCGGCGCCACGCTCCAATAAACACCACCTCCCTGGCGGCGCAGCACTCCCGCGAGCACCGGCTTGGTGGCGGGCGTGGTGATGGCGTCGAAGAGGAAGTCGAACGGACCGAGCTTGGCTAGTTGCTCGACCACCTCGTCCGGCGGCTGCGTGTGGTCGACGATGGCCGCGTCGCCCGCGAACCGCCGCGCCTCCGCCGCGTTCGAAGGCGAGCTCGTAGTCACCACCGTGTAGCCGGCGCGTCGGGCCAGCTCCGCGGTCTGTCGGCCGAGCACGCTGGAGCCGCCGTACACGAGGAGTTTCTTGCCGGTGGGTTTGGCAACGCCGGTTGGCGGTGGGCGCGCGAGGCCCATGGAGAGGTTCAAGACGCCAACAGCCGTCATCAGGTTTGTGAGTGAGGCCGATGCTGCGTCAAAGGACACGGAGTCTGGTAGCTTGCCGGCACTGCTGTCTTTGGCGATTACGTATTGCTGCATAGCACCGTGTTGGAGTCCTGGGTTAGGGTTGATCATTTTGCGCTCAGCAACGACTCGGTCTCCGACGTTGAAGCCTTTCACCTCTGCTCCGACTTTCTCCACTGTTCCGGCCAATGACCAGCCAAGTATGGTCGGGTACTTGTCCACGAATATGCCAAGTTTCTGGATCTTCCATTCTATAGGGTTGAAAGCGAGTGATTTGTTCTTGATTAATAGCTCGTGCGGACCAGGTTCGTACACAGGAACGGAAGTGAGCTCAATTTCAGCTTTTGCTGAGGGAATCCAGGCGGCCGTATTTTGAGCAGCCATTATGATAGATGAACTGAACGGCAAAATTGATTTTCGTAGATTGAATATCAGAAAATGGAAGAGAAGGCTGGGTTTTGAGCTGGAAACAAAACTTTTTGACTTTGATTGTGCTGATACTTCCACTTCCTCTTCTCTACTTTTAAATCATTCTGGCTCGGTGTCAACATCTTGTTCCAAGCGCGATCAAGGCCGAGTGTTACAAAACATCATGATTGCGAGGCATATGTGCTTACGGATAGCATCAGCTAAAGCACGGTAGCAATCACTCCGGATTCCGATGCACGTAAGATTTGGAGGCTCAAGGAGAAGAGTTTCAAGATATGCGTGATTGGTTGGAGCGGTTCTCGTCCGCCGTCATTTGCTTGGTAAGGCGACGCGCTTTCTGTTGGATGACAAAAAGCTCGCTCCGTCGGCCTTTTCGCCTTGCAGGCGCGAGTGGCATTGGCCAGAGCCCTTCCATACAACAAACAGTGTATCGTACTCCTTTAATCACGTCAAACTCAGGTTTGTTCACGTTCTGCTCAGGATACTAGTGTTTGTGAAGTGAAAAACGAAGTCGTCGACTCTAAGATCAAAACAACTCCCTGGCTCTCTTCCCCGTCCGCCTTCCGGATATGTATGCGCCATCTGGGAAACCAACCACGCTCTACGACTTTGTAACTTCGACAATCATTATTCAAGCCACGGTTGAATTTCTTTAGATAATTTTCACATTCTCCTGACTCCCTCCGTTAGCAAAAGGACTCTCAAAGCTTTGCCGAAGTAAAATGCCACTCAGGTCAACACTTTTTGCGAACGCCTCTGAATGGCCTGGTGACATTCTACGGCCTGCCGTCTCCCCAACCTAGCTCTCTGAATTTCTTTTTTGCCAAGCATTTCGGTCTGCACGGAGAAGGTAATGGCGTATTGGCCACATAGAGTATCAGATGGGGTCATGCCACCCGTTTCTTGATGTATGTTGCACCAACCGCGGTTTGCGTCCCAAAGCCAAACAACCGGTATTGGCTCAAGAAATGGAACCCATGAAGAAAAAGCACCTTACACAATTCTGCCGCAATGTGCCACGGCATGTTGTTGGAGCTCTGGAAAGAGTCAAATAGAGGGGCATCGCGCAGGCTGGGAAGCTGAGGACTCGCAGATCGAGAGGATTTCTATCAGCCGACTCCACGACTTTGTTTTATTTGTGTACTTACATCTACATTTCAGTGTTCAATTACCTTGAAAATGCCGTGTCAGTCAGACGAAGTGCAGGCAGTAGATCTGCAAACTCCAGCGCCACGTCTTGACCTCGCCAAGAGACAAGCACCAGGATCATTTGTCGGATGGACTTCTACCGCTGGCGGATGTTTGTGAAATTTTGATGTATTATTGGACCTGCGCCTCTCACTAACACAATTTTGAAGGGGAGGAGCTATCATGTAGTCCCTCACACACCTTTACAGAAGTCAAGCCTTTTGGTACAACGCTGCCAGGATATGCTGCTTGCGCTGTGTCAGGTAACCCTCCAGCCACTGGCTGTACTGGCAATACATTATATGTCACCGGCATAAGTGTAGTATGGTAAGCAGACAATCAGTGTCCTAGTATTTAGTCCTGATGCGTTCTGTAGTGACCCTGGACTCGAATGCGCTACTGGCTTAGTAGCTTCAAGTGTCGGTGGTGAGGCCTCTGGTGACCTCTTCTACGCTTGTGGTGGAATGAACGACTGGATTGCATACAGAACGACAACGACGGGCGGCGCTGCCAGTAAGAGTTATGATGCAAGTCTAGTTTCGGAGTCATCTCTCTAATATATTTTTAGCTTCAACATTCATATCTTCATCAACAATTACTACGACAGCATCAGCGTTGACTACACCATCGCCTTCTTCGACCACAACAAGCACCTCATCAGCGGCAATACCAACAGTTCCACCAGCATCATCAAATAGCCATAGCGTCTCAGGCGGCACAATTGCTGGAGCAGTGGTCGGAGCTATCGGCGGTATAGCGCTCCTCTTGGGTCTTGCATTTCTTTGCTTCCGGCGATCACGCAACAAGCCACCAGAGGCAGAAGCTTCCACACCTGCGCAACCACCACCATCTCCGGGCCCTAACGCACCTTTCACCGGCTATTATGAAAGTAAGCCAGCGCAAGTGGTCAATACGCAAGAACCCATTCGACCAACGAGCATTCCTCCAGCTTATCCTGGATTCCAGGTTGGGCCGAATGTTCCAGTGAATGGAATGGCTATGCATACTCAAGGGACCGGTGTGCCTCTACAGCAAGGGTATTTGGGACAGCAGCATGTTGGAGGCTATCCAGTACAGCAGTATCCAGTACAGCAGTATCCAGTACAGCAGGGGCCTGTTGCTACAGAGTTGGGAGCAAATCCGCAGTTTACTGGCATGCCACCTGAGTTACCTGCTTCGGGTGGTCATACTGTTTAGCTTGCCTTCGGGCAATGGCTGGAGTTAGTCTAATGCCTCGACTTTTGTACAGGGCGCCGTGAGGTCTTCAATATCACCTATAATAAATTTCAGTAGTTGAATATTATGATGCAATGAGGAACAGTCAAAGAGACGATCTCCAGGGCATGAACGGCTTAGCCTGCCTGGTTCATGGAACGATTTTGTTGTGCTAGCCAAACATTGCTTCTGCCATTTCAATTAGAACGAGCGAGAGAGCGGTTAGGCCGGTTTTGATATTTAGTTGAGCGGTGCTACGGGTGGACTATTATGGATCAGCTGTGACCTGTAATTGGTCGGCCGCGAAATCGAGACGAGAAGAAGCGAGAGAGTTCGAAGAAGGGAGTTGAGGTATGGCATGAAGGAGTGAGAGAACAGTAATAAAGCAATGAAAAGAGGGCTCTGTGGTAAGTAGTAGGCGAATGGACTTTATAGACGATCAAGGCAGATGGAATGAGGGTCAATTATGCCCGCTACACTCTAGGACTATTGCTCGTAGAGTACATCAGATAACCAGGCCAGCCTAATGCCACCGACAGCCGATAAACATGCTAACAAACTTGAAGAGAGTCATGCCTAGAGCTCCATAAGCAGCATCTCGGCATAAGATGAGAAGGGTTGCCCCTGACCGTAATCATGGCAGCCATATACAGATCCAAGTCAAAGAAGAACAAGCACGAGTCTCCCACCGTCTCTCTCACGTCTTGACAAACTCCAAAGCCACACTCTCAGCCATCCATCGCTCTCTCCGCCATTCATTTAACCTTTCAATCCACTCAAAACCCCTCCTCGCAATCATCCGTCCACCCAGCCTCACTCCCCTCCACAACGCTCCCCTCTCTACCAGGCAGCGCACCCGCCACCAACCCACGCACCTTCTTGCCGACGGGCGCACCCGTCCGCGGCGACCCCCAAGCATGCTCTGGCAGTGCCCTCTTCGGCTGCTGCGGCGGCGCAAACGGGCGAGCCGCCTGCGCACGCAGCCGCGCATAGTACGCCGCGTCGTCGACTTCGTCAGCCGGCGCGCGCCACTCCGCGTCCGCGTCCGACGCCGACGAGTACGTCTCCCAGTTCTCGGAGCCGGAGGTGGCGGCCGAGCCGGAAAGTGCGGACGAGGATGCCGTCGAAGTGTTGCTCGGGTGGCGCGATGCGGAGAGCGCGGTTGAGGAGGGCCGGGTGTAGGGCGCGGCGGGTGGCGCCATAGCGTAGGCTGTGCTGGAGGGTGGGCGCGATGGGTAGCCTGTTGAGGAGGCGGAAGAAAGCGATGGGTGGCCGGAGAGTGGGTGCTGTGAGTAGTAGGCGGATTGGCTGAATTGAGGGTTTTGGTGCTGCGCGTGTTGGAAGGTCGAGGCTGTGAGAGTCCTGTCTTCGCGGTCGTCGTACACGTCTTCTGGAGCGATGTGTCGCACAATACCGGAGCTGAACACGTTCTCTGATGCGGAATTGGGTCGCGGTGTCATAGTGCTCTTCGAGAGTAGGTCACCCATTTTCGGCGGTGGGAGACGAACTGGCGGCGCCATCTGGCGGACCGTATTTGCGCTACCAGGGAGTCCAGACTTTGGAGGTGAATTATTGCCGTACTGCAGATTGCTAAGAGGAGCACGAGCTGGAATTCTCGATGGAGATTTGGTCGTAGCAGTGCTTTGCGCAACTGATGGAAGAGCAACGCTACGTGGTAAAGTCCTGCTGCTCATAGCGGACGGTGTTTTTGAGCGTGGTGGAAGGCCTCCATGGATAGAACCGGTTTTGCTTGTGATAGAAACAGATTGCGACTTCTTGTGTGCAGGAGCTGGATTTGCAGGTATTGACGGCGTCTTGCTCCTTGGTGGAGGTGCTTTTGCTGAAGCCTTCTCAAGCTCATCGATATATCGAACACCGTGGACAAGGAACGGTCGGCCGTATTCATTTTCCCATTGACTGAGGATCTTTTGGAGTTCCATTTCGATCTTTGGCAGGTCTTTGGCGATGCGCTTGCGCATTTTCTCTTCTCTTAGCAACCTGGTTGGATCGCGTCGCTCTCCTTTCTTAGCCATCAGACGACTTGCATCTTGGGACGATGCGGCAAGGTCATCGCGGTCCTTGACGAGTGAGCGGTGCTTGTCAATCTTCTCGAGAACTGGAGCACGCTGATCTTTGAGTGCTTCAAGTCGAGCAATCTCAGCTTCATGTGCAGCAAGCAGTGCATCGGAGTATACATCTAGATTGAATGTTAGTACCTTGTTCTATTAGTGATATTGATAAGGAACTTACCGGAAAATGCAGGAGTAAATTCAAGCATCTCTTCCTCAGAGAAGTATAGTCCATCCCACAGGCCTTGCAGTCTGACCCGGGCCTCTTCAACGAAGAGTCCAAGATTCTGCCTCTTCAACTCGTTCAATCTTGCCAGTTCATCTTCGAACTCGTTGATGATGCGCATGCCACAACCACGGTTAGCGGCAATGAATTGCTTCTGTTCGGCTTCAGAAACACCAAGCCGCTCCCACAGGCCTTCGATCTGAGAGCGCAGGTCTTTGAGCCTCTTCTCTCTGCCTTTCTTCTCCTCAACAAGCTTATCGCGCTTCTGATACAGACGTTTCAGATCATCCTGCTGAAGTCCAAGCTGTTCTGGTGCTTCTTGTGACAACGTGATAATGTTGGTGTCCGTTTGTGCCTGTGGTGTACCTAGCTCAGCCCAAAGGTTGATGATCTCTGTGCAAAGGGACTTGACAGTTGCAAGACGCTTCTCGTACTCTTGATATACGCGCGTGAACTCATCGTCTAGCTTTGCAAAGTATGTATGGCTGAGATCGAAGCTGGGTGGGCATGTCGCATTGTCTGCAGTTGGCGGAAGTTGCACCTTGGTGAAGGAAGGTTCAAGATGAGATGAGTATGATTCGATAGCCTGTGCAAGCTGCTTGACTTGGGCGTATCGCTCATGATGCAGTTTCGCAACTTGTTTATGGTGCTCTTTGAGGGACTGGAGACATGGTTTCAGAGGATAGGTGACTTTGAGCGAGTCATCGTCGTATGGATTTGGCGGCGTGCCATCTAGTGACTGCTGCATTTGCTTGACGGTAGTGATCAGGCGATTCGCCTCTTCGGTCAATTCATGCTTCTCGTTTGTTACGAGTCGGAGCTGATTGTGCAATGTTTCGGACAGAGCTGCGAAAAGCTGCGACGATGATGTTAGCTGATGCAGCGCAATGTAAACAATGAGATTGCAACGTACCTCTGACTCCCGTGAATCTCGGTCATGGCTAGGAACTCCAATTTCGTCGAACAGTTCGTGTAGCTTGTTGATGATAGTGGAGACTTGCTTCTCCAGGTAGCTTGTGTCCATGATGGTTAATGTTTACGCCTTCCAGCGGCGTGCCGTGCGGCTGCTTTTTAGAAGTGAAAGCTCATGAAATGGAAGATCAAGACTTCGTTTTAAGCATGAATGAAAGCCTCTGGAAGGTTCAGATCATGTTATGAAGAGCAATAGGAGAGTGAAGTAATATGATTGTCTGGGCGCGGATGATGGTGATCGAGACCGCAACGGCCGCTTGTTTTTCTTCGGGCGTTGCCAGGGCAGACCCACGAGGCATCAAGGGCAAACCTTATCTGTCGTCACACAGTGAACTTCCGACCACAAACAAATCCTGTAACCAGTTAATTAACTATTCTACGAGATAAATTTCGAGATAAATGTCACCAATTGTACGAGCAAAGAGTACTTCTAGCAATACTGTTGAATACTATGTCGCCGTGTGCCAGCGGCGTGTACTAAGATGGAAGCTCGTTAAAGTGTCAACCGAAAAAGACATACCCTACTGTAACCTGCCCTAGAAAGCGACAAACTAGCACTGAAAGATTGAACAGAAACTTCGTAAGTCATGATTTTGAAGTCTCATCATCAATCTCACTGATGGCAACCATGAAGGACCGGTGATCTGCAGAAAATAACACTTCGTCGTCATCACGGGCTACGGTAATGGACCTCAAGAAAGAGAACGGTTAGCTGCGTTATCAACTGGAGAGTAAATTGCGCTTATCCGAGAATTGTACTCTGTAACTACATGTTTGCTTAATTCTGAAGCTAACAATCTAAGGTCATCGTGTGATCGGATGTGCCAATGCCAATTATATGCTTTCCTCATGATTTATCCAACAACTACCACACCTTCTTCCACTCGCTGACAATTTTGTTAATCAACCCACTACCAATTATATCGTATCCATCTCTTACCGCCTCACTCTGCTCACCCGTTCGGCCAGTCTCAAAGACCAATCCCTTCCTTCCAGGGTTGTCATTGTCATATTTGCCCTCGAAGAAGTCCAACAGCTTGATCGTAGGATTCTTGCTCGGATCCTGCTCACCATCCCTAAGCCTTCTAACCCATTCCCTCTGTGAGACGGTCTCAAACTCCAGCCCAGCGTCTTTGAGCGCCGGTAAGAGCTCAGCAGTCCAATTGAACAGCCTCGAGTTCTGAACATGGAACACGACATCGGCGGCGCACCACGGCCGCTCATCGACCCGTCCCAGCCGCGAAAGCTCCACTACCGCCCTCGCAACCTCATCGACGGGCATCCAGCTCGGCGTCTCCTCCAACGCCGGCAGCGCGCCAATCGTGGCGGCACTCCGTATCATGAGCGGGATGGCCTCGGTGGTGTTCCAAACGCCGCGGCTGGAGTCGCCGACGATCTGCCCGATGCGCAGCACGCGCGCCTCCATGCCCGTCTGCGCCGCCGCAGCGCGCAGAATGTGCTCGGTGACGAGCTTCGACCGCGCGTAGCCCATGTTCTGCGCGTGCGCCAGGTCCGCAACGTGGGCTTCGCGGATCGAGGCCGGGATGGGCGTGCCCGCGGCCGCGGAGATCGACGAGCAGAAGAAGAGGCGTGCTGGGCGCGCGGTTTTCGTTGCGAGGCAGAGGTTGAGAAGGTTCCATGTGCCTTTGATATGCTGCTGTTCGAAGCTGCGCACGCCGAGGTTGAAGTTGACGGCCCAGGCGCTGTGGATCACGGTTGTGAGATTGTGTCGCAAGTCATCCAAAGTCTCCTGCGAAAGGCCAAGGTCTGATCTGGAGAAGTCTGATGGTAGGCAGACGACCTTCTTTAGAGACAGAGAAGCATCAATGCCTTTCTCAGTGAGAGTCTTGCACACGCGATCAGCTGCAGATGCAGGCGAATCCGCGCGAACGAGACAGTAAATGAGCCGCACTTCATCACGATTTGCGATCTGTGCCAGGATATGGGCACCCAAAGACCCAGTGGTTCCGGTAATGATGACTGTCTCCTTTGTTGGCTGCAAGACTCCGCGATTCCGGTCGCTGAAAGTGGAGTATTTCGCGATTAGACTCCTCATTTCTTCAATTTCGTTCGACTCTTCTTCTGCTACTCCTGTGCGTAGAGCGTAAAGGTGTTTCGCCAAACTTCGAACGTTCGGATAGTCAAAAATGACATTTTGGCCAAGAGGGCTCTCAGCAAGGTCTACCTCACGTAGTATGCGGCCTCGGACTGCAAGTGCTTGCAAACTGTCCACACCTGCAGCGAAGAAGTCTGTATCTGCATCCATGCTCATGTGGCCTGTGCGAGATCTGAATATATCGAGCAGGTACTCCGTGAGCTCTTCCAGAGATAATGTGAGAGTAGTGGCACTGTCGTGCCGCTCAAAGCGTTTGTAGACACTATTGATCAGATTCTCAAACTTTCTGTAGAAGGCAGCTCTGATCAACGTGCCTTTGTCAGTCTGAGGATATTCAATGCCAAAATCGAGAATTGATACCATTTCTCTCGAGATTTGGCTGAATCCTTCGACTCTAGCGTTGTTAGCCTCGAAAGTTGGCCACAGCTTGTCTAGAAGATCTTCTTTGCTCAGGTCCTTAGCGTGTATGCTTGGTACGATGCAAATTCCTGGGAACGCTTTCCCGACGCCAAAGATGCAACAATCTTTAACGAGTTCGTTTTCTCTGATTTGATTCTCGTATGGCACCGGTAGGACCTTTTCACCGTTGACGAGTGTGACTCTGTCGTCTATACGGCCGAGGTACTTCCAAGCATTTGGGATCGTTGGATGCGCAGAGAAGGTGTCTTTCGTATGGAAAGAATTGGGAGGATCATCCGAATTCGATATAACTTTCGTCGGAAGACCGTCCAAAACAACACATTCAAAGACGTCTTTGCTAACTTCGGGGAATTGCAGATACTTGAAAGCGGAGGGAAGAGGACGCATATAGTTCCAAGCTTTGTCGCTCTGATCGCGGAATGAAGTCATCAGTTGGCCCATCTCAGTTGCACCGTAATGACCAACTAAATGGACGCCAGCTTCTACTAGCTTGTCGCCGAGTTCATCCGGACAGCTTGAGCCTCCAAAGAGGACAAGTTTACATTTCGCCAGTGCACGAATACCCTCGTCGCTCTCTGCTAGCAGCTTGAGGCCGTACGGAACTCCGTGGAATGACTCTGGTTGCGCCGCCTCCATAGCTTGAAGTAGGTTGCTTGAGGACAATGGGAGATTAGCGTTGAAGAAGTAAGTGATATTGCCGGAATAGATGCCTCGGAAAAATGTGGCAAGGCCATGATTATGGTAGAGTGGTAATGTGAGAAATGCTCGAAAGCCAGCGCCGCTGCTGTAGTTTGTCAAGCATGCTCGATGTGTTTGGAAGATGGGTTTCGGCAAGCCCGTAGAGCCGGAGCTGTGGATGATAAACGATACTCTACTGCTTGCATCTTGTGTGAGTTGTGCATACACACGTGGATCTGAAGATAGCGGGATGTCGTAGTCTGACTGAGGATAGAATGGCAGAATAGGGATTTCGTACTCCGCCACGGCGTTGTCCGCGGATCTCGATTGTCCAGGAGCAACGATAAGGGCCTTAGCTTTAGTCTTACGCAGAAGATTGGCGAGAGCTTCTGTGGAAAGACGAGTACTCAGTAAAAGTACAGCATAGCCAAGGCGAAGAAGACCAGCAATGGATGCGATGTAATCCAAGTTTGAGGGTCCCAGTAAGGCGACGACCTCTGATTCGGAAGCTTCAGGGTTCTATTATTGTCAGCGATGATCAACACAAGAGATAAAATTCCTCTGAGCGTACTGCTAATCCAAGTCCATTCTTCTGCAGCTTTCTGGCAATTGCTTCCGCGAATCTGTCGAGATCTTCTGCAGTGTACGTGACGAAATCGGCGGCTCCTCTGACAGAATTTGGGTACGCCAATAACGGGGTATTCGGGTGCGTCTCTGCTCTCTTTCGCAGCAATTCATCTATGGTTCTTGGTGTCCAGCTGTGATCTTCACGTCCGTGGAGAGCAACGTCCTTGACGCTCAAAGCAGTACAGACTCTAGAGTTCATCGGCAGTGATAGCCTATTCAGGCATGGGCCCGAAGGCTTAGGCGAAACAGTTGCTGTCATTTGGAATTAGATGCAAACCAGGAAAATTGTGGATCATTCTCACGGAATTGCTCACAGTTGGTGGTGGACATGACGGCTTTATGTACAAAAATTAAATTGCTGCAGAATATTCTCGACCTTGTCCATGGTGTTTGAAATGGGTAGTCTGGCCATCGCAGTGCTAAGAGCGGGAGCGGCGCCTTCCGACACTTTTCATTGACTGACTTCAATCAATTGGCGATCGTTCAGCTTATCCGAAGCGGAGGGTGTGTAGCCGAGGAGGTTTCCGGTTGAGGGCTTGCAAGTGAGACCCAAAAAGCCCTCCCGCAGATAGATCCGATTGTTGTGGTATGATAGTAAGACATTAAAATTTTGGAAGAATTGCGGCTTTTCCGAGAGCAATTATATCGTTCAGCAAGTCCAGCTCGTGATGCAAATGCCCGGAGGGTGACAATCCGAGAGATTCGGTTATTGGTGGGATCAACGCCAAGTGGGATGGGTGTGGACGCTCCGCCAAACTAATCGAAAGTAGAAGCTAGGATATTTGTCAATTGCTGAAGCGATGAGTAGAGTAGTTGTTCGTTGCGTTTCCGATAGGCCTCATTAGACGGAAGTTGTGCCTCCAAGTAAGGGAAAATTCCATGCCGAAGCATCATCTTCGTTGGTCAAAAATACTCCCAGCTCGCTCATACCTGCAGTGACCTACGGAATTGTGAGTGAAAAAATATCATATTGGGCGATTCATACTGACCATGGAGTCAAATTGGCCCCAACCCGTCATCTCTTGTACGAGACTGTTGGGTGTCGATACGTTGTACATCTGACCAATCTGGTTTCCAGAGTACAGCATATTACTATCTCTCCTAGGTATCTGTTCTGCGCTTTGAATGATATCTCCAGAGCTACTACGATCTCTAATCGGATCATCGTAATGGTGACGACTGGCCACATCCTGGGATTGGTGATGTTCGGTTCTCTTTGCTTGGATATGGTTTACCGCTTCCAAGCGAAGCTCTTCTAGAACAATGCCGTACCTTTCAGCAAGGGAATCTGTTACCGCAAGACTAGAGATTTGAGCTTGGCACCTCATTGCAGCTTCGTAATGGGCGAGATGCGAGTCGACAGATGATTGTTGTTGCTGTATCGTGTAGACATAAAGCACGACTACTGCAGAAAAGGCGAAGTACTGTGTGAGCCAGTATGCCTTGTAGATTTGATGCCCTTGCACGAGCTCATCGACTAGACCGGCGATACTGAGTGCCGCTCTAAGGCATTCTCCCACGTTCTGATCGGTCTCGTACTGCTCTCGTGGGTTGGTCTGTCTTCGAATCGGGCCAGTCAAGCTAGCGAAGTTGCTGAGCAAGAATGGTCTGTGGACTAGAAGCAAAGCATGCCAGTAGGCGAAGTTGAGGACGTTTCTTTGACGCTGGAAGAGCGGGATGAGCAGTGAAGTGTCTATGAATTCGACATCAAGGAACTTGTTCAGATCGCTTCGCCAGTCATGAAGCGCAGAAGAGTATTTGATTGCCAAATTGATGTGATCGACGCGAGAAGGCGTGGTAATGCCATACATATCACGCAGGATACTACTGACTATGCGAAGGAGCTTGATATGTGCGATTGGTGCAAGCATAATCGACTGCGCTCTGCTCGAATTTGGGGTCAAGTGATGCGTGTGAAGATCTGAGTCGTTGACACTTGTCGGTAGTTCCTGATCGATATCTTCGTCATGAAATGTCCGTGGTCTTCCAAGGGCAGAGCTGAGATATTTGTCAAGGGAGTATGCACACCAGAACACTCGCTTTCTACACTCATGATCGATCAAATCTGTCTTTTGTTCGACTCTCCGTCTTCGATGCAAACCCATTGCCAAAACAAGATGTGCAGTCGTACCGAACAAGCTCCAACAGTGATTCAACCGAGACTTTGCCAGTAGGTAGAAACACTGACAGAGTCTTGCTTGGACGCTAGTCAGGCGAATCTCACCTTTCTCCGTCGACAGTTGTTTCTCTGCTGCGTGAAAATAGCGAAAGCTTGGATCATGGCCATGGTCATCTGTGTATTCTCGCGCTTGGGCAAAAGTCATGAAAAGTAGCGCAGTTCGGGATGGTGCAAACCTCTTGTCCTTCATTGTGCCCTTCGTCTCATAAAACTCTTCTAGCCATACTTCTACGGTGGGTCGATGTAGGAATCTATGCGTTGGGACTGCAAAGTCGAAATATCTCCCAAGAAGCTCCTTTGCATCTTGCTTCGTTGGCATGATGAAAAGTGATGGATCGACTTCCGGTAGAGGTGCATCACCGAATGTAAATATGGACGAGTCTTGTGAGTATGAGTAAGAAGCTTTCTCATGGAGTTTCCTCTGCACCCGCAGCATGAATGATACTCCAGAAGACGGGCCAACGTAGTGACCTTGTCTATCGGTCTGGGAGGCCTCTGGGCTGTTGCGCGATGAATGGATTCGAGGGCTCTGGCCACTAGTCGGAGCCGCTCCAAGATGCATGGTTCCTTGATCATTGCTAACAGGGCTCAGCATAGCCGGCTGGCTCCTGACCTCATGGTAGGATTGAGAAGTTGCCGACGTTGGAGTTTCGGGAGTAGGGCCGAAGCCTGTTTGCACAATCGGAATTCGTCCTCGCTTGTATTCGGCTTTGAAGTCGCATGGCTCCTCGACCTTGAGGCATGACGGACATGGACACGTCCCTGTACATCTGATCTTCTTGCTATTTCTCGTTAGTAGTTGCTACCTTGTCGTTTAGGATCTGGAAGTTGTTCATCATGCCGGCGTCTAAGAACAAGGTTGTTTTCCAGCACACGCACCAAAAGCTTCTCGGAATGCCAGTGTCTCAAGAACAAGGCACTTTTCCAGTACATGCACGGAAAAGTACTCAGGACAACAAAAGCATGGTACATACGCTTTACAACGATCACAAGCCCTAGTGACCCTTACTCTCTCTGCGTCATCTCTTTTTCTCTTCCGCCCGCTCGAACTCTGGCCGGTAATTTCAGGTTTTGCTTGCGCAGAAAAGTCTTTTCGATCAAGCGAGGGGGTCATCACAGACGACGCCATCTCATTGAGCGCTGTGTCTTTACCAGAAGGCTGAGCGAACCCGGCTTCGATGGGATTCTCTTGTCGTTGTAAACCATTGCGTTCCATATTTGATGAACCTCTGCGTGTTCTCTTGAGCCCAAAGCCCGAGTTAATGTACTCCGTATTGCTCCAGACTTAGGGTTCGGCCCAGCGAACTGCCGGGGAAGAAGCCCGCCGCCACTTACCGTACGGTATGCCCAACAGCAGATGCGGAGTTGCATTCCACCCCCGGCCTCTGATCCGTGCATTATCGTACCATCCCGGTTGGCGGGCTCTCGCTGATCAATAAATCAGTGGTTGGTTTGCAGACTTCTTCTTGTTTCTTATCACGACTTTTTGGAGTGGTGGTAGACAATTGTTATTGTTGCTTCTACGGAGTACATGTACGGCGGAAACAGCTTGCTTTGACTAAGAGTGCATCCTTTCTACGTTGAGAGCAGACCATCTATTGTCGCCATATACACGGATCTTATTCATCTGCTTTGCGGAACTAAAGAATTGAAACCAATCATACAAATCCCTTTAAAATTCTTCAAACTTTTGGTGTGGTCATAAATCTCTATCGCTTCCCATCCACTTTTGGTGTCTACTTGATCCTTTCAAATGCTCTCCTCGCAGAACGCTTTCGAAATTCGTTCTTAGCTCGATTGATAATATTCAAGGCTTTCGACCATGATTACCATTCCCTGATCTCTCCGCCAGGTCCGATGAATCCTGGGTTTACCCAGTCTTTCGCACTGTCCGACAGCTTTTTCACCAGTTGCTCATCAATCTCAATACCCAAACCTGGACCCTTCATGAGATTAATGTAGCCATCTGTGACATTCCACACGTCAGGATTGAACGTGTAAGAGTTCAAGTCCTGCGAGCCGGCATTGTAATGAATTCCCAAACTCATCTCTTGAATCACAAAGTTGGCGCTGACGGCATCAACCTGCACGCAGGCTGCCAAGGCAATTGGACCCAGAGGACAGTGCGGAGCCATCGCGACATCGTATGCCTCACACATGCTAGCGATGCGGTGCATCTCGCTGATTCCTCCAACATGAGCCACGTCAGGCTGAAGCATATCGATGCAGCCAGCCTCAAGGAAGCGTTTCACGTCCCAGCGCGAGTACAATCGCTCTCCAAGTGCGATCGGGCATGTCGTCAGTTGTGAGAGAGCCTTGACGGCGTCGACATGTTCTGATAGTAGTGGCTCTTCAATAAACAGAGGGCGGTACGGTTCGAGAGCTCGCGCCAGTTGCTTGGCCATTGGCTTGTGGAGGCGTCCGTGGAAGTCGAGGCCAGCGTCCATCCCCAGCTCTTTCACTGTCTTAAGCCGCTCGACAGACGAATCGAGGACAGATGGTGAATCCAGCCAACCGATATCTTCGGTTGCATTCATCTTGACTGCACGAAATCCTTGTGCTTTCCTAGCTTCCCTGTAGAAATGTCAGTACTCAGCAGTCGACGACATTTAAAGAGAGATCATCGTACGCTTGAATTTTCACGTCGTTGGGTCTATCTCCTCCAATCCAAGCGTACACCCTTATTCTATCCCTGACTGGTCCTCCCAGCAACTGATAGATCGGCACGCCCAGTTTCCTGGCCTTCAAGTCCCAAAGCGCAATGTCAATGCCGGCTAGTGCACTCATCATGACTGGACCTCCTCGGTAGAAGCCGGTTCGGTAAAACATTTGCCAGATATGTTCAATCGAGTCCGCATCCTGGCCCGCAATTCGATCCTTCCATGCTTCTAAGCAGCCTTCCACGGCTTTCGAATTACCTTCCAGCGTGGCCTCCCCCCATCCCACGGCACCGGAATTGTCAGTAATCTTGACGAAAAGCCACCGTGGCGGGACACGAAAATATTCAAGCTTTACTATGGGTGCCATGACCGAATGATAGATAGAAGTGAAACTGCCTTGAATTAGTAAAAGTTAATATTGCCACAATAGAAAATGTTTGCCGCTTATGCAGGATATTTCGGCAGAAAGTCAGTCCGCCGATGTTCGGGAGGGTTGTTCAGCAGCTCTTCGCCTGCAGCTTGATCGGCGAAAGCTTTTCAAGCGGAACCCGTACTCAAATTGAAGCTGTGCGGTTGGAGTTTCGCAAGGCTGAGTGAGATCTCATTTCCAGAAACTCCTTTTTCCAGCTTTCCTTTTTCCAGTGCCGTGTAACCACGGTTTGCTAGTCTACAGTAAGTTCGCCATCCGAGCCGCTACCAGACGGCACTATGCGATATTGATTTCTATTGGCACGTTCGGCATCCTATGTGAAGTTTAGCGATACGATGTTGGCAGAAGCAATTATACGGCATGTATTTTGGTAGATAAGTAATTCCAAGGTATATGCATTGCTCCCACACAAACTCCATTTAAAAACGCGAAATGCAATCAAATCTAGCCTCTCCAGTGCTTCAGCACAGCCTAATTGCCCATTAAAAGTCTTCTTACAATGTTTTCTCAATCTTCTGGATAGGATCATAGAACGTCCTCAAGGCCTCCCACTCACCGCTAGGCAACTTTCCTCTCAGAGGCAGTCGTCCACCATCCAAATTGCCCATACCCAACTCGCGATAAATACCCTCTCGGATGCCCAGAATTCCCCACTTGCCAATGACCTCCGCAGCGTGCGAGCTCGCGAACTGCAGGCGCCGCACCTCACGAAGCTCCTCCTCAGTGACCGGCCTCTTCTCCGCCAGCTGCATGAGGCGCACGACGGCCTTGGGATAGAAGGCGGCGAGCCCGTCGATGACGCCGGCGGCGCCCATCATCACAATCGGCGCGAGCTGCTGGCCGAAGCCGGAGAACAAGCGGAACGACGCTGTGTCGATGCGCGGGTTGCACGACACCTGGAGATGGGCGGACACGTCGCCGTGGCTCATCTTTGCGCCGACGATGTTCGGATGCGCGGCCAGCGCCTCGTACGTCGCGGTCGCGACGCGCACGCCGTTGGTCACGCCGGGGTAGTGGTAGAGGAGCAGCGGCAGGGGGGCGCGGTCGGCGACGGCGCGGAACCATTCGAGAATGCCCTCCTGCGACGCCTGCGGCCCGAAGTAGCCTGGCACCAGCACCAGCGCCCACTGCGCGCCGGCGCTGTGCAGCTCGCCGCTCCACTGCAGCGCCTCCTCCACCGAGTTCACCAGCACGCCCGCCATGAGCGGGTAGTTCGCGAAGCCCGCGGCGTCCAGGCCTTTGCGCACGCCCGACACGAGTGCGATGCGCTCCGCTGACGACAGGTGGATGGCTTCGCCCGTGCTGCCGAGTAGCACCAGGCCGCGGATGCCGCTGCGCGCAAGGTAGACCGAGTGGGCGACTTGGGTTTCGATGTCGACCTCTGGTTGGATGGTGGATGGCGTCGCGGCCTTGAAAAAGGTCGGCACCGGTACATAGACACCAGTTGGAGGAACAGCGGCAGGAGATTGGACACCGTTGGTTGCCATGATTTTGGCTTGCTGATAGTCTTGCGGGTTTAGGTTGAGTTGGGTTGGCTGATGCGTATTCCTGCTCTTTCACTTGATCCTGATGCTGCTCCTTTCGAATCAGCTTCCACAGATCCGGAGTAATTGCGTACGGAAGAACCGAAGTGGGCGAGGCGAGAATTGTAAAGGGGACATTGTCGCGAGATATCGTGACGGTTTTGTCATTTTAGCAGGCATTGGAACCCGAAGTCGCTAACGGCGATGTTGAGATTCGGATTGTTTTGCCCCGAAGAATGGACCCTGAGTCCCCACAGCCGACAGCCAAAAAAATTGCGTGGGGTGTTGACGGGTCCCAGCTCGGAAAAGTGAGGTTTACGCGCCGATACCGACGAGTCCTATGACGAGCGTTTGGCGTCGGATGGCGGAAATACGAACAATTCGCCATTGAGCTTGACAAGCGATGGTGCAAGGTTTCCAGGGACAAGCTCATATACGCGGAGCGTTTTCTCCCATCTGACAATGGCATATTTCAGTTGAAATCTTTTTGCAATTGGCCTCCAAGAACACTCACAATGGTCCTCGCAAAGTCATTCAAACTAAACTCGGGGCACGATATCCCAGCTGTCGGTCTTGGGACATGGGTACGATAAGCTTGCTACCATCCGTGATTCCCTGCGGCCTCTTAATAATCTCACAATACTAACAGTTTTCTTGCAGCTATCGAAAACGAACGAAGTTAGAGAAGCGGTTAAGAGCGCCCTCGAACTTGGCTACAGACATGTTGATGCAGCGGCAGTCTATGGCAATGAAGCTGAGGTCGGAGAAGGTATCAAGGCTTCAGGAGTACCACGAGAGGAGATATTTGTGCGTTCCACGGGAATTTAGGACAAATGTCAGCGGCTAATTGAACTTGTAGGTCACTTCAAAGTTATGGAACACGCATCATGCCACCGAAGACGTGGAAAGAGCGCTTGACCAAACCTTACGAGACTTGCAGACCGACTACTTGGACTTGTATCTCATACACTGGCCAGTATCATTCAAGCAGAGCGGCTCCAACCTCTTCCCACAACACGAAGATGGTCGCATATGGGTGACTGATGTGCCTGTGGCCGAAACTTGGAAGGCGTTGGAGGCGCTCGTAAAGAAGGGCAAAGTGAAGAGCATCGGAGTGAGCAACTTCACGGCTGAAAAGATTGAAGAGCTGTGGAAGACTGCGGAGATCAAACCGGCGGTCAACCAAATCGAAATTCACCCATACTTCCAGCAGGAAGAGCTCGTGCAGTGGAGCAAGGAGCACGGCATTGTCATTGAGGCGTACAGCCCACTGGGTAACAATATTTACAACTTGCCGCGGGCAGTAGACGACGCGAAGATTGAAGAGGTGGCCAAAAGCCTAGGAAAGCAACCAGCTCAAGTAATTATTAGTTGGGTGGTGCAGCGAGGTATAGTGGTGTTACCAAAGAGTGTGACTCCATCAAGAATCAAAGACAATTTCGAAGTGTTCGAGCTGCCACAGGATGCTTTCCAGAAGATCAATGGCCTGGACCGGAATCACAGGTACAACTTTCCGGCCAGACTCGGGGTAGATGTATTTGGTGAGAAGACAGTAGAGGAGCTAAAGCAAGGTGTTCACAATTGGTTGGTGAGCATAGGAAAGGCAGTGGCTGCGAATTGAGAGCGTTGGGGCAGGAAGGAAGAGTGGTAGACCCGCATCTTTCATCGAATTGCTGCTGCAAATCTGTATTAAAAAAGTAGAAGGACTAGTTAATAGATAGACTTGATTTTATTTATCCTTTCTGTAATACACCTGGTGAAAGCGATTGATTCTATGAGCCAGGCTCCGTCGATCTACCACTTGAAGATATTGATGGCTGTAACTTTGACTCCTTCTCTCTTACCATTATTACCGTCAAATTGGCCTCACCAACAGCTTCAACCAGCTTTGCCAGGTCCACATACTGCTTCCTCGCCTCCTCCAGCTTCCCTTGAGCCTGGTAGACCATTCCGAGATTGATCCTGCTTATCCAAGTCTGCCACACCTCACCCAGCTGTCGTTCACGCTGCTTTAGAGCATCACGATGCAGGCTCTCGGCCTTCGCCAGCATTTCCACTCCATTGGGACCTCCCTTCTCTGCCCACAAACGCAAGCTCTCAGCCAAGTTGGTGCGACCAAACATTGCCAACCGGTTCTCAGCACCATCAGGCTTGGCTAGTATTTTCTCGAGAACCTCAGTCTGGAGCTTGATTGCCTCCTCATACTGACCTCGCCGCTGCAGCGCTCCGCCAAGGTTGTTTTGCATAAGCAGCACGTCTGGGTGCGCGTCGTCGTCCGGATGGCGCGCCTTCTGCGCCTCTACTAGATCGATATATTGCTTTTCAGCCTCTGTCAGCTTTCCTTGCTGCAAGTATACGAGAGCCAGGCAGTTGCGCATGCGTAGAAGAGTTGAGTTGGGATTTGGTGCCTCGGTGAGTGGCTTCGGCGCATCTGTATGTGACGCGGGATCCGGCTCGCTCTGTGTCTTCTCTTCGTCCTCCCGTGTCTTCCGCTCCAACATTTCGCCTAGGTCGAGCGCTTGCTTGAGGTGGGTTTCTGCCTCGTCATACCGCGACAGCCGCTCCAACGTCACGCCCAGGTTGAGATGTGCGGTCAAGGCGTAGTCACCTGGCTCTGGCTCCAGCTGCGGGCAGAGTGCTAAGAGCTTCTCCTGTTGTTTGGCTGCAGCAACGATATCTCCTGCGTTGGACAGTGTGAGGGCCAGATTCTTGCGCACATCAAAAACGGTCTGAGGCGTCACGTCGGGGCTTTGCTCTGCCAGTTCCACGGCCTCCTCGTGCTTCTCGACTCCTTCCTTATACCGCCCGAGATGGGTCAGCGCACTACCCAAGGTGCTCGTCATTCGGATCACGTTGGGATGTGTATTGGGCAGATCACGACGGTAGAGCTTAAGGTTATCTTCGCACTGCGCCCGCGCCTTCTCATACTTTCCAGTCAGTGCATACAGTCGCACCAAGCCATTGCGCGCAGCCATCCCATTCCTGTTCTTCCCGCCATACAGCTTCGTCGCTCCTTGAACGCCTTGTTGTAGCCGAATCTCTGCCTCCTGCCACTTGCTTTGCTCTATGAGCACGGCTCCGTAGGCACCACTGTGTAGTAGCCGCTGCCAGTGGCCCTCTGGGAGCTTTGCGATGTATACTTTCTCGATACGTTCGTGAATCTTTGCTGCCTTGTCCGACTTATCCATCATCATCAGCGTGTAAGCAACTTCCTCTGCTACTTCCATAGTGCGTAGGTCCTCTTCACCGTAGATATCGATACAAATCTTCTCAGCATTGCGATAGTGAGTGAGAGCTTGGGCGTACTTAGAGAGGCCGACAAGATAGTGAGCCAATTTGCACAGAAGGGCCTTCTGCGATTCCTTGAAACTATAATCGCTGGCCTCGTACGTTATTGCCAGCTGTATATGAGGAATGAGCGTCTCACAGGTTTGCCAGACCAGCGTATGGACGACAACTGCGAACATAGCATCCAAATCCTCAACAGCACCATGCTGACATGATTCCAGGGCTCCAGTATTCAAGAGCCGCTTGTGCATGTACGCTCGTATCGGTTCATCCATGAAACACTGATACTCATCGCTTGAACACCGTATCAAAGAAAGCGACTTCAGCTTGCGAAGAGCCATTCGGACAGCTTGAGTGCGTCTATTGGTTTCCTTCCAAGAGACATACAGAAGCGGGAGTGGCACCCCTTGCGTGTCGAGAACAGTCATAGAGCATAGAATTTTGTATGCCTTGCGATTTTCACTCGCCACTTGGTCGACTGCCGCGCCCAGAGCGAGCTCGAATATGTTTGATGTCTTTGATCCAGATACCTGGTTCTTGAAACGCTGCCAACCGCTCTGTTCACCATACGCACTCGTACTTTCCGCCCAAAGAGCCGCGATCAACTTAAGAGCTGCTGGAGAATATGGCACGCTTTTCACGATATTACTTGTCCCACGTTCTGTCCATGAGTCCCTGCCTAGCCTCATAGTCAAGAATTTGCGGGCTTCGTCCTTGGAGAATGCACCTAGTTCGATAAGTCGCATCTTAGACGCATCAATTCCCAATTCAGCGAGAACTAGTGGCTGAAGTCGTGTTGTTATGAGTACTTTTCCAAGCTTCTGATCGAAAGTGTTCAAGAATTCGACAAGTGCTTTCTTCTCAAGATCTGGGAAAGACTCGAAAGACAAGTCGTCCAAGACCAAAAGACCGTGGCCATGAGAATCTTGACTGATATACCATGTCATAAACGCTCTCAGTCCATCAACTTTGCCGCGGTGTACATTCAAGCCCTGGATAAGTCTCTTGATTGACGACTCGAGTCTCCAGAAGCCATTTGAAGAGAGCCACAGGATGGACTCTTTAGGCTTTTGAACTCTGCTTTCGTACGCATGTTGAATAGCAACGTGTGTCTTCCTGGTCAAATATGTCAATAGCTGTGTTCACAGCTCATTCAAGATTATCGAACAGCGCACCCATTCCCCGATGCTCCGTAGAGAATTGTGATTCCATTGAAGTCAAGGCTTTTGAGAACCGTGTCACGCCCGATAAACTTTGCATCCCTCGAGAAAGGGAGCGGAAGTTCCATTACACGTACCTTATGCTGGAGAAGCTTGGTCCAACATGGTGTTTTTTTTTCTGTCCTTCAGCTTCGTAGCACCATGGCACCCCTTACTGCTAACCACTCAGCCGCACGCGATCTAACCACAAGCTCAGTAAAATATTAAGCCCTGGAACTAACGAAAGAGACGTGATTTTAAGTAACTGTTCCTTCCAAGGCACGCTGGTCAATTTAAAAGAGGTGGTTCAGAGCAATTCTGCACCATAGAAATCGCTAGGTACCAGAAACTGAGATTTGATACGTTAGTGGATGGATGGGTTTTGGCTGTAGATGTGTTTCGTGGTGATTGGATGTTTCAGCGCACTCGAAATTTGAGGATTGTAGATGAGGAATGAAACTCACATCTGTCCAAACTTTCTACCAACCTGGTCTTCGGTGCGCCATGGGCTAAGCCGAACTACATTCAACTGGAATTTGGTTTGCCACAATAAACCATATCCAAGTGAAACTGCGGCGGAAAGTTGTGGTTTTGTACGCAGCTTTGGGCGGTGCTGACTCTCCCACTCTTCCTCACGTAATCACGGACCCACGCCACTTCAGCAGCCCACCACGATATGTATGTCTCCAGCCATGATCTACAGGCTTTGTCCAATATCATCGTTTGTTTGTCACCGGCTGATGCGAATGGACCATGTACAAGTTATCATGCGGCTCTCAGGTTCGCACATTACAGCTCGGTATCAAATATAGATACCTTACACACGTAGAAAGCGACCTCACCCAAGCCCATTTGCATTTCTAGACCCCCTCACAACTACCTCGCACTCGTATATTGACGGAAAGAAGACGCCAATCATGCGACGGAGTCCCCGCTTCCAACGGCTGCGCTGCCAGTCACTCCACACAGCTCTTTGGCTACGAGGTGCTGCACCGCCTAATTTTCAGAGTTCAGCTCGGCGCAATCCCAGCAACAGGCTGTCAATCCACGGCCCCAAGACATTGCTTTTCGCGGTGACCATCTTCGCAGCGAAACAAAATGGCCCAAGCCAGCACGCACGCCCAGAAAAGGGAAGGCGCTGGAACATTTCTCGAAAGTCACATTGCATTCGATTCCCTGGGCTGCTCCTGTCGCACGGCGGCTCTGTTCAACACCGCGGGCTATGACAGGCCATGCGAGCGTCACCCATAGCCCGTGATTGGTAGGCGTGCGCCAAAGCTGCCATGTCGACTTTTCCCTCCGCGCAAATGTGAGTTTGGCTCTAGGAAATACCGGCCGCCTTGCCATCGGACGTGTAGGCCGCCTTTTAAGCGCGAAGTCGGCTTTTAAGTGCCATGTTATACTCTTGTTGGACTTCCACGAAGGCCTTCATCACTCTTTTTTGCTCCCGATCGCGCCTGAATGGGCGTCGCTCGACGGTCCGCCCACCAGCCATTTCTCTGCCGCCGTCACGCTCGCTGCTTCTGTATTTGAGTGTGACAAGACCCCTCCTCGTCGCCCAAGGGATCGACGACCATGGCGGGACAATTACACGCACCATTCGATCCAACAGCAGTTAGCCATGCTGACTGGCTTCACGCTCGAAGATTGGTTGTCAAGTATCAGACCGCCATTGATGGAGTTATTCGATTCCTCTCTTCACTGAGCGCCGAAGACATGAACCATGCGCAGAACTTGTTTGACAACCACAGTCTGGAAACCGTACGCGACATCTTTGAATATGTATCGCGGTCGAGTGAGGACCCATGTAAAACATGATTAAAGCCTTGGTGTCTAATGAACGTCCATAGGGCGCGAATCTACCACCACTTTGCAAACAATGTCGAGTGCTTCGTCCATGGTTTGGACGCAAAGCAGCAACTCCTCTGTTATCTCTGATGTAGTCCGATCATCAGATGCGTCTAGCTTCTCGATCGGGAAACCTACAACGAAATACTCTCGGGGGAACATGAAGTCGGACTATCCTTGCTTTTGCACGTTCCACCAAGAGCTCGGTGATCAAAAGCCTCTGAACAGAAAATCCGACTGGAAAAGGCACGAAGAAACTTTCCACAACAGCAACGAGCTCTGGCACTGCAGTTGGTGTCCTGAAATATTTGGTTCTTTCAAAGCACTCGAGGCACACTGCAAGAATAAGCGGATTCACTCCAAACTACCCAGCAAGAACGAAGTGATTTGCGAGCGCTTCTTACCGCGAGTTCGCTTTGCGTGCGGCTTCCCGGCTTGCAAATACAACGGCTTACTCCATGCGTGGGATAAACGTTGTGACCACTTGGCAGATCATATGAAAGAAGATGCCGAACTCAAGCAAGCAAGCCTTCGAGATGATCAATGGGCAGCGGAGCAGTGGAGCTTCTCCACACGCGTACTGCGGCTCCTGAAACAACCCGAAACTGAGCAACACTGGAGAGACTTCATGACTTCAACCCATGGTCCTATCGAAGCTCGGTGGCCAACTTACTGGAAACTCGATGATCGCAGTCGGACCCTTGTTCACAAACTCGAATGTAGAGATTTCCGTCCGTCACCAAAAGATGTGGCACAATGTGCCGTTTACCTCGCGTGGCACTCTGCGGGTGGGAATGCTCCCGACATCTCGCGCTTCGACAATTTCATCCGAAAGGTCCTCGAACCACCGACGGAGAACAATCTATTGCGACGCACATCTCGAGATCTTGACGAGACACTGAAACGCTTCTCAGAAACACAGCTCAGGCAGTTACCACTTGACTTTCGGATACTACCACAAAACGATCCACAGCCTCCCGCGGCAAGCAACGACCGTCCCTTCGGAAACACCACGCTTCATCCAAATTCCATGTCTCCAAGTTCCATTCCTCCCTCCTCGGAGTTTGGTGATGCGTCTAATCTAGGCACGCCGTTGTTCGACTCTGGTTTCTATCTCGGTGATCCGATCGTAGGACCAATGTACGAAGAACCGGAAGAAGATGATCCGCATCCGGGTACGCTATGGAGTCCACCTCCTAAATTCATGCCCTTCTACCATCCCACCATACCAGATACCACGATGGACGTTATGGAAATCGACGCAATGGCTTCTGCTGGTCTGCAGCGGGTCGACTGTGTCGGAACCGCCGGCGGACCAGCAACACCGCAGCGACTTAGAAAGCCAGGCCAATTCTTCAAGCACATGGCAAATTCTCTCTCACTTCCGCACAGAGCGCTACCTTCCGGCTGAACAACAATCTGCAGGGCTTGAAGTCCTGTATATATCATAATTTCTAACTCGATTCCTTTTGGAGATGGCAATCGGCCGTTCTAGGGCTAGTTATGGATACATAAGGCTTTGATGTCTCACTTTCAAATTTAAGCATGGCGTGGGAAAGGTATGGGATACGGATATACCAAATGGACGAGCGAATTTTCGGTGTCATTCTCACTGATAACCCGGTTGAAAGCGTTGATTTTTTGTGTCTTAGGATTAATGGGACGACTAGACGAAACCAAACAAACAGGCGTTAACTAGAGTTAGGGAATTCTGCATGTTCTTGTTCTTCAGAAATGACTTAGATACCTCTTCTTTTCTAGTTAGTGAATATTCTGATGGCATATGAACTTCTGGTTCCGCTTATTATTCTCTTGGGCAAGGCAACCTGGCTCTCATTGACTTACGGGGTTCTTGCCTATTTGATGCGTTTTCCGACCTCGTAGATCCTCTCATTCGCAACATATAAGACCTGGCGACCTTTCTAACTTCTACGTTTTACTCCATAGTACCCTTTTACCCTCGCTGTCGCGAGCGAAGGTGAATTATATCGCTGATTAGAAGATGGCACCCTACGTGATAATTTACCGTTGTAACTCTACGTCTTGGGACCTTTACCGGCTTTTTTGGTGGGGTTTGCCCCCTTTTTCTGGCGGCATATGCACCCAGGGATCCATTTCTTTGCATGCACCGAGAGTCCACGATTGTAACCTAAGCTGTTTCGTTGATGAGATTTTTGATTTCGAGTGATTAATGTCAGAGGGTCCCAAGATGGGACCCTCGCAAGTCGCTTTGCCTAGAACTTTCAATGATAATATCGAGACTGACAATCAAGTTCGCAGCGACAATAAATTCTTCTTACAGTTTAGTGAGGTTGAAGTAGCCGTGATTATGATGGTAATATGGGTTGTACAAGGTAGAAAATACATTTTTAGAGTAGGGAACCGCATGGTTGAGAGCTAGTCGAGGAGTCGAGGGCACGAAGGTTATTGGATAGATAATTCAGCTTCTAGAACATATGGGATAACTAATAGTAGTTTAAAAAGCACACTTTTTGGGATATCACCGGTAAATGCGATCATGAGTCGTTATCTTCATCCGCTTTCAAACAAGAAATGCTGCCATCAGGCCCACTCCCAGAATCCCGATGACGACCAACCATAGAGGATCAACACACATAATGATTAGCGGCCGAAAGTCTACCGTTGAAGCGCCCGACATGCTCGATGCGGTAGCTTTTGCCGTAGTTACCAACCCTGTTGCGCTGCCAATCGAAGTTGTGTCCGCTCCCGTTTCGATAGCAGTACTCATCCCTGTTGTGCTCTGGAATTCGGAGGCGGAGACTTCCCAGAATCCAGAGCTGTTATAGAAATAGAAGTTACTGCCGTTGTTGTATCGAAACTGTGGTTTTGAAGGATCGGATGTATCGAGCTCGATACTATTGTTGGACGTGGAGCGCTGACCAGAAAAAGAGAGGTTTAGGGTACTCTCTTTAACCGTTGTGAGGAGCGACATGGTAGCCGTGGTGTTGGAGAAGGAGAGGGTATAGTTCCAGGATATTGTGCCGTTCCTGCATGTCTAGGTTAGTTGTTCTGAAGTTATCTCCAGATAGAGGTGGTGATAGCCTTACCAGATCAAGTTCTCCCAAGACACGTCGAGTGGGAAACGGCCGCTGTCAACATCAACGGAGTTACTGTAACCATCCGTGCTCTTCCCAACATACGATTGCGAATTCCCGGCCACTGTATACCCAGCTTCGCCTCCCACCTGTCCGGCAGAAACTGTTGCTTTGGTCAAGTCGAGCTTCTCTTCCACCCTGAATTGCGGATTGAACGTGAGAAATTCGCACCCGGATCCAGTGCTGCTATAGCATGCGTAAATCGCACTTGCAAAGTCAAGGTTGTAGACGAAATCCTGAGTGAAGACAATGTAGCCATCTCCCTCTGAAGCAAGATGGTACAGCTCGAAGTAGAAGGGATTGCTGTCCCATGGCGGGTTTACACCGACGTACAAATATGCAAGAGGGTATGGCCCGTAACTCGCCGAAAGCGGGCTACACGGTGATGGGTAATTGACGGTGCCGGTAATTATACCATTGAAGAAGATATATTGGGTTCCAGCCCATGTTTGTGTCGAATAGATTTGAGCGGTACAGCGTTTTATCCAAAATGCGAGGAAGAGAACCGCAAGCGTGAAGTGCAAGAGCCTGGTCATACTAAATGAGCGTCAGCACAAGCTGGCCGGGTTTGACAGTTGGGGTCATGATAAATGTGCAAGTGAAAATCGTTGCCAACACTCCGGTGAAGCCATAACAAAATTTATCGTATTGTATGAAGCCCCGCTATCGTAAACCCAAACAAGGGCGCGGTAGAACCAGTCTCCATTACGCTAAAAAGGGATGAGCCTATCCATAAATCGACCGAGACCCAGGACGAAGACTTACTTCATTTAGCTGAAGAGCCTCTGAATGGGCGTCAAATCAGGAACGTGGTCAAAGCAGCCTGGTTGTTGGCCGATAAAGACTAGAGGCCTTTGAGTGTGAAGGACTTGAAGACGATTATCCACATCATACGAGGCCAGGCTAGCTTGAAGAGTGATTAAAGTTTACTGTCACATAGCGCTAAATGAATGAACATGCCTTTGAAAAAACTCATTATGAGGTTGGAGGAAAACGAAATGAGTCTTATATGGTGAAAGTGAATACACTATTCGTTTGAAGCAGTTAGTCGTATGTACAATCTTGGAACAAAGGTGTTGGCGATGTGACTCTAAACGTATCGATTCAGAACGCCATGGCCGATACACTACAGGAGGTGGTCAACCACGTTAGAAGAGGAGTAGGAAATATGTCTAAGGGTTCAACTACGCGCTTCTAAGTGACGGAATCTCTTTCAGCTGAAAACTCAGGTGCGAGCGCTTCTGCTTCACATTGGTTGGGCTTCAGGGCTTCGAATCGTGAGGGTGCTAACCCGCCGCGGCTACACTATTAGTTCTTGCCAAAGAGTCTGCGTGGGCACTCAAAAGGTGCTACCGATTTCGATAGGCACTGTAGAACTTCCGAGGGAGAGACTTCAGAGGACTAAGCTGTGAATTCGTCCGACGACAGGGTGTGTCGCTCCACCCAGGGAGAGACGTTACGTTACCGTACTTCGAGATTTACAGTAGGGAGCCTGAAATCTAGGAGGATTGTTAAATTTAGTCAGATTATTGCTATTTGGCTCACTAGAACCATGTATGCAGTTCAATATCCAATTGTGTGAAGATCATCCCCTTATGCCATACTGTATGTAATGAGAAGCTGAGTCCGCTGATTAAATTTTGAAGCGCAGGGCCAGAATAATAGCTCTCGTTATCGCTGTTACAAGCCTCAACCTCATGATCACCATAACAGTTGTCGTCGAGGTCAGATAGTGCGTATATCTGTAAATCACGCTGTAGTGGTGGCTCGCCGTCATGGTCATATTCAGCTCTCGCAAATGGCTTCTTTAAGCTCTGAGGGTATCCAAACGTGACAGCATAACTATTCTCATATTCGTTGTCGTCTGGTCCCACAACCTCATATTTGATGGTCACCACCCCAACAAGGCCTCCCAAAGTAGTTAGAGGTAGAAGTGGACAAAATACTAGGATCGCTTCACCGATATCGCTACTACCATAGAGCGAAAGAATTTCTCGAGAGCCCTCTTCTCCAGTTGTCCGCTTAGGTATGAGGAACCCGCCAAGCCGTTTTGAGAAGTAATCTCGAGGCACTTGTATCGTTTCTGTCGTCGCGAGCCACAGATCCTTTCGAAATTTGTCGGATGATGATTGGAGTAGATCTGAAACATCTGTTCGTTTGTGGCGAGTTGTACAGTCTGTTACTCTACAAAACCCCTGCTTTCCATCGTCCCGTGCGTCAATCAAACTGATCCAGATTCCAGTGACATAGTTTTCCCAAGTGTGGTTCTCCTGACCGGACGACACAAAATTTAGAATTACAAGGTAATCCTCATCATCAATGTTGGCAGGAAGTCCGCCGGATTTATCGAATAATTGCTTAGCAACAACGGCCGGAATGGTAGGAAAAACCGCATTGAAGCCCCTATTTGTTTGTGTCCACGCATTAGGGTGGACGATTATCTCTTTCTCCAATCCTCCACAACGGAGAAAATCAACCGGTGAGTGTGCAAAGATACTTCGATACGTTCGTAGCTTGTCGCCAGTTGTATCTGCGATTCCATGATGTAGGCCCCAAGCGAAAAGGGAGTGATCAGTAGAGGTTGCTGCAATGTGCTCCTGAAGCCTTACAAAGGCCTTCTCCCCTTCCCCGTATAGGAGGGGCATGTTGATGTCGAATAGGCCTAGAAGACAGTACGCCCTATCTTCCTTGCGCGTTGTTGTCCAGTTGGCTGCCCACGACAATTTTTTGAGCGATGCTGACAGAGGAAATGTCGCTGGATCTAAGAATATCACTGCTAATTCCTATTATTTTCTCGATGAGAAACACGATTTGGTGTTTCGAGCCTAGAAAGACCCAGGAATGATTGTAGAACTCGACTTTAGACGGCGCAATTAATTCCTAAAGGGTCCAGCCTCTACTGAACCAGCGACACTTGGCAGCCTCTGAAACATCCGAGTACGCCCATTTAGAAGATGTGACGTCGGTGAGATAGGCAAAGCACACTTCCGAATTTTTATACCAGCGATTCATCGAGTTGATGGACTCCGTGAGATCTGCGCTGCTAGTCTTGTCGATGCAACAGGTATCCGCCCAAGCGTACGGGATACCATGAGATGCGGCGAGCTGCACAAATCTTGAGATTTTGATGAATCCTGCCTTTGCTCTCACCGCCAACGTCTTCGGATCATTTGCCAAATCTGGATCTATTACACGTTACAACTCTTGTAGCGAGAGCTCGTCGTTCTCCCAGGTATGAGAGAGGATGGCGTATTTGGGGATATTATCGCCGATAAACTCTTCAATCGCACCCGTTTTTGTGTTGATTAGTCTCATTATTGCTTAGGCAGATGATATATCAGGCGTTGAAAATCCGCTCCGGAGAATATGGCCACCGAGCGTAGCAGCAAACGTGACGAGACTCTAAGAGACGTGAAGAGGTTGATGTTGTTTCACGAACCTGAAGTCAAGGCACAATTCTCACTTCCGGTCTAGCCAAGCCTGCGGCCAGTAACGTTACGCCGAGAGCTACAGTCTAACCTCTCCTGGCGGTCAGAAGTTCCGGCGTGCTGGAACGAGAAGTTATATCGTAGTCAATGTTCCCGTCCACACTCCCGTGAACTTGTATCTGTATGACCGTTATTCGCATACAGTCAAAGTTCCCGTCTACACTTTCATTAATGTGAGGGTTCCTTCGGCGGCAGAAAATAGCCAAGCACTTAGTTGCTTTTCTTTTCTTTTTCTCAGGTGGGCTGAGCGATGCTTCGCCATCCTCCTACTGTAGCCTCGCTGTCTGCTGCACCTTCCCCACTTCAGCTGGACAACACATCCAACTCTCAACAATCCGTGATAACTGGTCGCGACCATTATGCCGCTCATTTAGACTCTATTCTGAATTCTTTTGATCCGCACTTTCGCATTCTAATGGTGTACGGATCCCTTCTAATAAGTCATGGATCCTGTTTCGGCTCTTGGCGTTGCCGCCGCTGCTGTGCAGTTTGTCGATGTTGCTTGGGGTCTTATAAAAGAATCCCAGGCGGTGTGGAATGCCTCTACCAAAAGCCAAGATGAGATCGAAGAGCTCAAGGGAATTGCACTCGATCTAATGAGGATCAACGACGAGTTGGTCTCGTCCTCGTCTGACTTAGCTCTGGACGACGATGTGCAGGGCCTTTGCAAGCAGTGTAGCGAGGTTGCTCAGCAGCTGATCGACGCACTCAATAAGCTGATTCGTAAAAGCAATAGGAAGTGAGAGTCATTTATGAAGGCATTGCGAGAAGTTTGGACCAAGGAGGAGATAGAACGCCTAGTCAAGCGCATTGCTGAATTTAGGGAATTAATATCCAACCACATTCTCCTTTCATTCAGGTATTCCTTCGCCGTATTCCGATACTCAGCCACGTTGACATTTCATTAGGAAGAAGTTTACAGTTCTCGAGCAAGGCAATGAGAGGATCCGCATTTCTGTCGAAAATGCTGCGGAGATCGCAAGAAACGTCCAAGACCAACTGGCTACGATCACGGAAGAACGTGATCATTGGGAGCGCAGCCTTCTTGACACAATCAACCGCAGCTATGCAACTTCTTCGGATCCTAGCTCTTGGCCACGATATGCCCGTGAAGGTCTTGACGAAGGCGGTGAAGAGCGATTTTCGAAGCTCATACGTGAACGTTTATCATTTGCACACCGCGACGATAGAGAGAGAGAGATTTCAGCAGCTCAGAAAAAGACCTACGAATGGATCTTTGATGCTAACAATGAAGGACAGAAGTGGACGAGCTTCTCGAACTGGCTCCAAAGCAATGACCCAGAGCAGAGACTGTACTGGATTGCTGGGAAGGCTGGATCTGGAAAATCAACACTAATGAAGTTCATTTGCAACGATCAACGAACAACAAAACTGCTTCAGGCCTGGAGTGGTCCGAACCTATGCATGCTGTCCTTTTACTTCTGGAACTCTAATTCAGTCGAACTCCAGATGTCTCAAGAGGGACTGGTTCGAACACTCTTGTACCAAGCTCTCCAGAAGATTCCCCACATTGTGTCCTCTCTATTTCCGAACCGCTTAGAATCATATCTTCTCTTAGGTCCAGGCATAACGTGGCAGAGAGACCTTACATGGGCGGAAATGCTAAAAGCATTCAACACACTTGTTGAAGATAGTGCAAAATCAACGAACCTGGCAATCTTCATTGATGGGTTGGACGAGTACAAAGGTAATCATGAGGAATTGATGAAGCTTGTTCATTTCATACTCGATGTTCTAAACGCAAACATCAAGATTTGCGTTTCAAGTCGTCCTTGGAATGTCTTTGAAGACGAATTTGGAACAAGGCCAAATCTTCACCTCGAAGATTTGACTTTGTCCGACATGACAGAATTTGTTCGATCTCAGTTCCAGGAGCATAAAGGCTTCAAAGATTTTCGCGACTATGATCCTGAACAAGCAGACAAACTGGTGGATAACATCGTCGAAAAGTCGGATGGGGTTTTCCTATGGACACATCTTGCGACCCGATCGCTTCTAGAAGGCCTAACAGGTGGTGAAAAGCCAAAAGAACTACAACGACGGTTAGATGCGCTGCCGCGGGAGCTTGAGCACCTCTTCGGGAAGATGTTGGATGATCTTGATGAAATACATTATAAGCGAGCGATACAACTTTTCCAGATCATAAAGGCTTCCGTGCGAACCATGACTCTCTTGCTCTTTTACTTCGCCGATGAAGATGACCACGATGCTGCGACCGACTTCAAACCAGGAATTGACAACACTCGAAAGCTTAATGTCAGCGCAAAACAAATGCAGCGCCGAATCAATGAGTGCACGAAGGGGCTATTAGAGCATTCCAGGGACACCAGATTCGAATTGGCTGAACGTAAAGTGGCTTTCGTACACCGCACAGTACGTGACTTCATTTATGTCGAGGCAAATGCGTCGAGATTAGCTCGAGCAACGGATTTCTTCAATGCCGACGCCAAACTCTCTCAAGCTTGGACATCCTATCTAAAGTCAAGAAATCCCGACCACTTAGACTTGGCAACTTTCCAGGACTGGGCGATGATAGCGATTGAACATGGTGTTAGAGCGCAACAATCTTCACTACAACTTCAAACTGATTTGTTGAAGGACGTAGATTCTGCGGCTATTGCCTTGGCCAACACTCCGAACTCTGAAGGACGCGTGCTGGTTAGTCGACGATATTGGGGTACCACACTCCCAAACTCCACTTACTGCTCGTCACTCCTCCATCTGGCTTGTCAGGGCCAACTTGTTGATTACGTCCGCAAGAACTTACCCGAGAAAGATGCGGAAAACAGGGTCGAGACTGTCAGCTCTTTACTGACTGCTGCAATGTTTGGTTTTACCGCGTTCAAGGCATGGGACAACTTTTCTTGCTTGGCTCACGACGCCTTAAATGTAGAGTTCATTCAACTTCTCTTTGAGAATGGTGCAGATCCGAATTATCGTTTCAACCCGGTCTCTCAGACGCTCTGGGAGGCCGCCAGCAGGAAATTCAACAAGAATACGCCGGTATTAAAACTCTTTGTATCGCATGGAGCAGATCCGGAGGCGAAATGGATGGGTACCTGTGCCCTGGATGATGCCAGTCGAAGGAAATTAGCAGAAAGATTGGTAACGATTCAGCAGCAAAGGCAGTTGGAAATAAAACAAGCAAAGCAGAAAGGTAGACGTGAGGCGTTTGGCAAGCTCTTTGGCAGGGGACGCAACTAGAAGGTTAGCATGTAGCGGCGAATCTTTTGGCTCGGAAGTCACCAGCATGATGAAACTCGTTGGCAACTTTGCGGAATGGAGTACTAATGGGAAAGAGGCCCACGTACTCGTCATTTTGATACAACATCTCCGTACTACCATTCTTGGGCATCATCCGATGCTAGGGATGCTCGTTCTACGCATTGGTCTTTACTTTGAGCTATGGAAATGAATACTGCTCTCTCCTTACACCAATTCGGGGTATATCTTCAGGTATTATCAATATCTGACGTTGGATCCGTCCAGTCAGCCACGATCCTACTGAATCGTTGAGGATCATCATCATTGTCGTCAACGTTTGAGTCTTCATCAATACGATCATTGTATTTCGCATTGAAATGCTGAAATTTCTGGTTTCCGACGAAATCCTCATTCCCTAATACATCATCCTTCGTGACCCGTTCCTTTGTCTGCTTAACTTTCGGTACACCTTGGTTGTCGAGTCGATCAGCTTGTTTAGAGTACCGTATCAAACTCTCGCAAAGGCGGTCAAGTACAAACTCTGGTTCAGATCTCCCAGACAACATGGGAGAGTTTTCACCTATCCAGTCCCATTCTATAATTCCCTCTTCCTCTTCATCCACGAGTTCACCTTGGGATGGTGTTGTGAATCGGATAAGGCGAGTGAATTCGACCCATTCCTCGTATGAATATTTGCGGGTTTCCTTCAATTCCAGATCGGATGCTACTCCCTTGATCGCGAGTGCCAAACGCCTGACCAAAGTTCGTGTGGTGTCTGGATACGTCTCTTTTTCACTGGCTAGCTCCTCTAATGTTGGCCTATCTGTTTCACTTGGCATTTCCAAATCCTCATCTGGGTCTACCAGTGCCATACCATGTTGCAAGGTGCGTTTTTGCTTTCGCATCTCAAGCCAGAGATTGAGACGAGGGTGTCGTTCAACAAAGTTACGAAAGATGCTCTGCCGAGGTAGGATACGATTATCGACCCGAGAGAGGTCCAATATGGCCATTGCGATAGATTCGAAGACCGTAGAAGACAAGTTAGAGACTAGTATAGTCATTGTCGGCACTGCGACTATGGACCACACGACAAAGAAGGCGCGGCCGGCATTAGACTTCGGTGCGAAGTTAATGGATCCAATCGTAAGGAGCGAAACATAGCTGAAATAAAGACTCTGGAAATAGCTCATATTTTGTTCCTCTTTCTCAGCGCCCCAGAAGATGACTGCACCGATGCACCATAGGATTGCAAACCCAGCTGTGGAGAGGAAAAGTCGCCACCATCTTGTGAAATGTACGGCCGATAACTGTATCTCGCGTACGGCATCGAAACGATCCTTTTCTTCTCTCATAAGAATGAGCTTTGTTCTTCTCTCTGCTCTCCGACTCGCAAGAGAATGGGCTGGCTGGATTCTTGGCTCAGGTTTCAATCTGCGGTTACCAGTTGATGAAAAGGGCTCGAGTTCGAACTCTCCAATGTCTGCGGCAGTACGTCCTATGGCACGACTTCGCTCTTTCTCGAATTTATGCTTGACAATATTCTCCTTTCCTGATTCGATAATGAAAGTATTAAGAGACGAAACGACCAGACCAAGAAGAACGATGCCACAAACAGAGTACGGGATAACAAGCCCTCGAGCGAGGTTATCATGTGGATAAAGATCACCCACACCAATAGTCAAGATGGTAACATCACAAAAGTAAATCTAACACTTTTATCAGTCGTAATAGATTCCAAAATGGGTGTGGGATGTAATACTGCATCAACATATGTCCAATCTTGAGCATTCTGATTGTTTCCCCTACGTTCTATGTGGGAGAAAACGGCACTCCCAGCAGCTAGCCAGACGAAGAATAATATGGTTTGCACGATTAAGATTCGCTGGTCGTCATTGAGGTTGAAATTTTGCGGATAATGACCAAGTAGGTAGCCGAGTAGATTTAGCATTAGCAGCATCGAGCAGATTAAATACAGTGCCGCAGCCATGACCGCATACCAATAGCTTTGTGTGTAGACTTCCATGGGTGGAGAAGGAGGCGCATATATGTGTAGAGCGGAAGTGATTCCAGCTAACTGTTGTACACGTAAGCTTAAAGTTCGATCGGAAGGGAGGTGTTTCTCACAATTCCAGTAGTAATGAAGAAGCAAATTATGGTAACGGGCAATGCAACAATATAGCCGACAACGCGGCCAAAGTTGAGCATAAGAAACAAGTTGCCAATGGAGCCGCATATCAAAGAACATACGTTCGACCAATACGCCCAGTTGGGATCTTTGTATGGAAGTCCAGAGAGTTGTGGTAGAATATTTCCATGGCCATCATTAAGGCTCATACGCCAATGGCCGACTAGAGCAGCTATTGAGAGGGTATTTGCGAAAGGACCAATGGTTGCAACGAGTAACCTACGTTAGAATTAGGCCTTATAATTCGAAGATATGGTCTATCCTCACGGAACAGCGGTGGACGCGAACCACCAATCGCTACGACTTCTAATAAGCCATGAAGTTTGGGGATAGCTTTACGGTGCCTTGACCAACCTCTTCACATCCTCATCGTAGCTTCCCATCTTGATTCTCTGCCACCATTGTCTCTCGTTTCCAGTCTGCGGTGCATCAGAGTCCTGCTGGGAGCGCCAAGTTGTTATACGAGCAGGTTTCGGAGGGTCATGACGACTCGACGTGGTATTGTTTTCGCCTTGGGCTTGGGTAGGAAGTCCGACGAGACGCCTGATATCGTTTAATTCGAGAGCAGCAGAAGACATTTTAATACGCTTCAACGTTGGTAATCTCTTGAGAGCTTTAGACACAACATGATTTCTGCCAAAGGTTGACAATAAGAGGATAAACAAGCTGACCGCAGCTGTGCTCCGTCTAGGGTTAAGATCAAAGATTCACAAGCCACAGCTGAAAATACGATAATACTCGGTGGCTGCTAGCTCTCTGATCCGCCATGACAGTACACCCGATACTCGCGACGCACCTCTGAGATGGAGCATATACATAGCTGCTCTGGAGCTGCGCCGGCACTACAAATCCCGTGCCTAGTCAAGCCGCAGGACTCGATCTCAAATTACAAAGAAGAATGGCTCAAATACCCCGAATCCCGAAAATTCGACTTGGAAAACATCCAATACCGTCAGTGGGAACGATTCCCAGCAGTGGAACTAGCAGCGTTCCTGCAAGACTGGCTTTTCTTTGGTCTCCTAAAGGCTCTTCTGCCAGAGGAGATCGAATGGTCTGTAGAAGACTTCATTCGAATTGACGAGAGTGGAAGTAAATTTATTACTACGTGCAAACTGGATGAGATTCTCATCGCTTGGGAAGAGATTTACAGCAAACTACCTAAAGAGGAAAAAGAGAGGATTGCGATACGCAACGAGAAGGTCCTCGGCGAAGCTAGAAATCTCACGAATAATCTGTCTGAGTTACCCTCTGCACCTGGTCTCACTCTCTTTCCTCCACTGCCGTTGGAATGTGCCTTCTCGTGCGCTCTTCTAGGACATGCGATGGCCGTTGCGAGAGCCACCACCGCCAGCGATGAGGCATATCGCGGCGCTTGGGGCTCAGGAGCGCTGATCTCAGAGCAGATGGAGTTACAAGGCTGGTGTCCGTTCATTATTGAAGGTGCTGGCAATCATGAGCTTGAGACACGCTTCTACTTCACCACTCTGAGCGGACCAAAGCTCATGCTGAACCGCGCCAAATGCACCGAGATGGAATGCATCTACTCGCGGAACAAAGACGCCCAACATGCTGCGAATTGCTCGGCGTGCGACATGCTTCCGTCGCCTGTGTCAGAAGTAGTGTCAGCTATCGATCGTGAATCGATTCCGGTGCTTCAGTATTTGCCAGCCAAGGACTTCGCACCACCAAAGCTAGGCTTTCACGAGTCGGACAGCAATACTCCGTACGTCGCCATTTCGCACGTATGGAGCGACGGCCTGGGCAATCCTGCCGGAAACGAGATCTACACTTGCCAGGCCGAGCGTCTGCAGCAAGCCGTAGACCAGATATTCCAACGACAGAACTCGAAGTCCTCAGGCGGCGGTAGTTGTTGGTGGCTGGATTCGCTGTGCGTACCTTCCGCTGATGAATACAAAAAGCAGAGAGCGAAGGCCATCACGGGGATGAAGAGCATCTATACGAAGGCCAATAGTGTGCTAATCATCGACTCAGGTCTCAGTGCGTGCGATGACAATATCGGCACCCTGGAGGCCCTCGCTCGTCTTCGGCTGTCGAACTGGATCCGACGCCTGTGGACTTTTCAAGAAGGTTACTTTGCAAAGACGATCTATGTGCTTATAGGATCAACGCCGAGGCTGTGGAACTCTCTCATTGATGCTGCTGGCAAGCTTCCAAGGGAAGGATACCAGAAGCGAATCGGCTGGGACTTGATGAATACTTACAAGTCACTGTTCGTACAACGCGTGACTGTCAAACCCATAATAACCGAGCCCGACGCATTTGTCGCCGAACCAGAATCTTTGTCAGCGGAAGACGACGCTCCGGATCCCGAACCAACGCCTCCGAAGGCCAAACCAGCGCGCCTAGCGACCGACCCATCCTTCTACCAGCCCGCCGCTCCACCCATCAACCTTCTCCTCGCACGCACACCAATCGACTCACCTCTCGTGACCGAGCGCGTGGTGTCGGACGTGATCCGCGAAGTGTCGCAACGCGTGGCCACCAAAGCCGCCGACGAAGCGCAATGCCTCTCGCTGCTACTCGGCCTCGACACAGCCGCCGTACTCTCCGCCGCAGCCGCCGAATCGCTCCGGAAGCCGCCAGCCCTCCGCGACGGCCCCTCAGAAGCGGGCATGGCCACCGTCCTCGCGCTGGCCAACGCCGCCGCGAAGGCCCTCCCGCCCGCCATCCGCCCGCGCGGCTGCATCCCGCCCTCCATCATCTTCCCCGTCGGCGCGCGCCTGCGCCGGCCCGGCTTCCGCTGGGCGCCGCGCAGCTTTCTCTACTCGCCGACGCTGCGGGCGCACAGCGCGGCGCTGCCGCGGAAGGTGCGCGACGTGCACGGCCGCAGCTTCGAGCGCCCGTCCGGGACGCTGTGCGAGCGCGGGCGTGGCCTCAGGGTTGTGTTTCCCGGGTTACTGCTCACGAGGGTGGAGTCGGTGAGGCCGGTGGCGGAGTTCTTTCTGGTAGATTCGTCGCGCGCGCCGGTGGTGGGCTTGCCGCCGTTTTGGCGGTGCGTCTTTGTCAAGGATGAGGACGCGGAGCCTTGGGAGAGCATTGCGCCTACGAATGCTGACTGGTGTGAGGGTGTGGACACGGCGGATGCGAGGAAGGATCCGCGCAGGCTGGCTGTTATCGTGGGTGCTTTCTTGGGCCTGGATTCTGCGGAGTCTTTTGATTCCATACTTGTGAGGATCACGGCTACGGATGACGATGGCCTGCTTGTTGTGGAGCGCCTTGGCAAGTTGGTTGGATCTGCTACTCCGGAAGATGATAACTTTGAGTGGCTTCGAGATCCGTGGAAGCGTGTGGAGGGTCGCTGGTTGCCTTTAGATCAGAAATGGTGTGTCGACTAAGCTGGAAATTCAAACATATCCTTTCAAATGGAAGATGTAAAGGAAGATATCCTCCATTCTAACGACATACAAAGCCATGCTCTTAATTCTTCAACTGATAGTTGTCGTAACCAGCCTCGTCGGCAATGCCATCACTATACTAGGTACGGAGTAGTCTAGGATCGTCAGACCGTCAAACATCAAGACAGGAAGAACTTCTCTACACCAAAAGCAGTGCCACAGATCACAGCATGACGTAAGAAGGCACAACTCAATTGAAGGATTTACACAATAAACTATCGAAGAAACGCATTCGGACCTAACTCTGGATTTCGATAATTCAAATGTCACGTGGGAGACGGCTTGGCTCTGAAAAGGGGCAGGTAGCAATCTCGTCTTATCAAACAACGGAGCTAAGAGCATTGAAACGCTTCTCAGACGAGCCATGGGCGCTCGCATCGGCTGTCATTAGTGGCACGGCGTTTATTCTAGAGTCCTTCTAGAAAATTAAATACAGTGGTCCAATTTATGACATTTGTCTCGTTCGGATAACTTGAGAGGAGCCGGCGGTGCATAGCCGTCGACTAGGAAAAAGGACACTAACAGGCAGAAAAGGCGATCAGAGGTGAAGAGATGTGCAACGCCGAAACTCCGGAAGTTCACCGGGCAACGGCATGCAAAAGCTCTGGACGAGGAAGGACGAAACATAATGTGATGTCGACGGTACAGCAAGTTCATGCGAATAAACAATATTGCATACGACTTGTCGCGATATTAAATGGCAAATGGCATGGGCTTTGGTCGGGGCGCTCGAAAGGGAAAAGACACAGGCACGGAATGAGCACAGAGCCGAAAATGCGGAGGAACGAGAGACAAGCTCCAGGCCACCAGTCGGGCCGGCCGCCCAATCACGCCGCTGTAGTTCCTGGATGCAAAGGCCAGCCCGTGGTTCCCTCTTGCCTCTGCCCTACGGTAGTCGAAAATGGAAGCTCCTGACGGTTCAGCGGAGTGCCCAGCTGACTTGACTTGGGACAAACTAGCGGCGTACATTCGGCAGGGTGGTGGCCTTCAGGTGAGCGAACAGTCCAGGGGCAGGAAGGAGTGCAGAAGAAAGAGGCATGGACATTGGGTTGCAGTCATGCATTCGCTCTGCAAGTCTTCGCATTCTGGCTCGGCTCGGAAGCTAGGTGGCTTTTTCGTCGCTGAGAAGTCGGAAATCGACGTATGCCCCATGTACGACGACAGAGCGCGAGCGACGAGGGAGCAGATCCTAAGCCTATTCTTTCGACAGATCCCCGTCACCGGTACTCCGCAGGTAGCTTGATGACCGCCGCAAACTCAACTGGAGCAGCTGTCATGATGCTTGCATTCCAACATTTTTCATGGCGATGGAGCGTTCGTGACAAGTGATAAGTGGCGTCTGGCGATGGTTAATTAGATTCGCCATGGCATAAAGGGAAAGCATCTGAAACGGACTGGATTTTTCTGCGCGGGCTGGAGGCTGCGGCGGGCTGTGGCCAATCAGCAACAGCACTTTTTGCAGGTCGCATCCCCTTTTCAGAGAGCGGGCGTGTCTGTCGCACTCAGTGGGCCAAACGCACAAACGAGCATCCCATCCATTCCCTAATTATTATCCCATGCCCGTCTCCCATCCCATCGCCATCGCCTCCCTGCCTCCATCATCCTTCGAGACACAACTGCTCCTCCCACCTCCAACCTCCATCTCACCGAATTAAAAAATCAATAAACCTAAGCTGAAGATCGCGCTCGGTACGTTTCCACCCTTCCCATTGTGCACTTCGAATCCACTCTTTCTTTGGGCGCCGCGCCCTGAAACGGCCACAGCCAAGGCCCCAAATTCAAGAGCCACGTCCGCCGCCAGCTCAGATCTCAGCCGGCCGCTGATCTCGGACTCTTTCTTCAACTTTCTCACCCTTCCTTCACCCTCGCTCTCCCGCATCACTTCACACCCATCAATCATCCGTCTTCCATCGCTGACTCTTCTTCAAAAGACCTTCCGCATCCCAAAATCCCTCCCTCCGTCCCTCTAACCCTCCAACTCGTCTCCTTTCATCCTCCGACCGAGGCTACGGTCACCGGCCAGCAACATGGGTTGTGGCATGTCAACTGAAGAGAAAGAGGGCAAGGCCCGCAATGAAGAGATTGAGAACCAACTGAAGAAGGACCGGATGATGCAGAGGAACGAGATCAAGATGCTCTTGCTCGGTAAGTTGTCTCCCTGTGAAAGGCTGTCTGTCAATTCCCTGACCACGGGTCAATGCATCTGCAACGCACGCTCGCTGCAAGAATTGCTATGCTTTCTCACGTCTTCGCGCAATCCAATTGCGCGTAGTCGTCGCGAAATCGAATCGTTGACAGCCATATCGCGCCCAAAACGCGGCTGGCCAGCTGAAAGATGCTCCATCCAGAACTGTTCAATCCCATCAATAATTTACTAACTCGCTTCATATAGGCGCCGGTGAATCCGGAAAATCCACAATTCTCAAGCAGATGAAGCTTATCCACGAAGGTGGCTACTCAAGAGACGAACGCGAGTCCTTCAAGGAAATCATCTTCAGCAATACCGTCCAATCAATGCGCGTCATTCTCGAGGCAATGGAATCATTAGAACTACCGCTTGAGGATCAGCGCTCCGAATATCACGTCCAGACCATTTTCATGCAGCCATCACAGATCGAAGGCGAACGTCTGCCACCTGAAGTCGGCCAGGCCATTGCCGTCTTGTGGAAGGATGCCGGAGTTGCAGAATGCTTCAAGCGCTCACGCGAGTACCAGCTCAACGACTCTGCCAAGTAGTAAGTCTTTCCAGCTGTCTTTCTCATCGCACCTCGCACTGACCAATCTCGCAGCTACTTCGATTCCATCGACCGCATTGCGGCTCCAGACTATATTCCCAACGACCAAGACGTCCTGCGCTCGCGTGTCAAGACCACCGGTATCACCGAGACTACATTCATCATCGGCGATCTCACATATCGCATGTTTGACGTCGGTGGCCAGCGTTCCGAGCGAAAGAAGTGGATCCATTGCTTCGAGAACGTCACCACCATTCTCTTCCTCGTCGCCATCTCCGAATACGACCAGCTTCTCTTCGAGGATGAGACGGTCAACCGTATGCAAGAAGCTCTCACACTTTTTGACTCCATCTGCAACTCGCGGTGGTTCATCAAGACCTCCATCATCCTCTTCCTTAACAAGATTGACCGCTTCAAGGAGAAGCTCCCGGTCAGCCCAATGAAGAACTACTTCCCAGACTATGAAGGTACGAAAAATTCGATTCCTAATCCGGAATTTTGCTCACACTTATTTACAGGTGGTTCTGATTATGCTGCGGCATGCGACTACATCCTCAACCGTTTCGTCTCTCTGAACCAACACGAGACCAAGCAGATCTATACTCACTTCACCTGCGCTACCGATACCATGCAGATCCGTTTCGTTATGGCTGCCGTCAACGATATTATCATCCAGGAGAACTTGCGCATGTGCGGTCTCATTTAAGTCATACCCATGACTCCAATCATGCTACTCGGTTCTTTCGGCGTGTGGTGATACGCTGCAAACGCTAGAATCACAAATCACAGTAAACTATTCAATGCAAATGATGGTGGGCGGTAGTAGGGCAAGGATCTCTTAAAAATCGGATCGGCGGTTCAACATATCTCCATGATCCATTCTCTTTACTGCAGCTCACTAGGACGGCGTCTCTGCGAGTTTCGGACTGGCCTCTTCGATGTTGGGATTCCCTTTCTTGTCTTTTATTGCAATGGCGATGGGTGGATGTGGTTGCAGGCTGCCGTTTACGACGATCAGCCAATTCTGCGACGCATCTTTTACCTGATCCTTTTTCCCTCTCCAGATACCATGCCTATTATACTTCGCCAGTTGAAGTGTACGGACGGCACCTCTAGCCTTTTTCTGACATCTTTATTTCTTTACTCCTTTCCAGCCTACTTGATTCTATGCCTTTTCACATGTATCACACACAGATCGAATATTTAAGCGGATGATGACGATTTAGCGGAGCAGCTTTCTTCATCATATTCACGTCTCTGAAACGTCTCTGGAGCGTGATTCGATGGGCTGTGAGTTGGCTGGGCCGGGCGAGTTAATATAAAGATTACATATACTGGTCTCTTTTGCTACTGATGGTGATTTATGATTGATAAAGCGATTCTGAACGACTCTTTACATTCGATACCTTATCAATTGATAACACCGCAGTGTAGGAAACTTAAGGCAGCTATCATCAACCAATACCCTGGCCACTGAAGTTACAAGACGACAGACGTCAACGCAACACCTTCCGGATCTTAGAAGTTCATCGATTTCAGTCTGATTTAAACACAATAGGTACAACCTCAACTGGTATTTCACTCAAACAGTTCTCAGATATAAGACACTGAAGGCGTTCATATAGTCGAAAGACAGCGAGCAGAGGTCAACAAACTAGTCTTACACATTACTACCTATAATTATATCGTCGCAGCGAACAGTCTCAGACTGAGATTTCTAGGGTATCACTTCTATATGACTTCCGCAATACTCAAATGCCTGTCAACGTACACGTCATTGCATCCAATACTAATGCCAAATCCAAAGACCCAACTTTCGCTATCACATTAACCCAAAGAATACCAGCAACTCTCTAAAACGAAAACAACCCACTCCGTCTTTTACCCAGCGGATACACCAACAGCGCGCTCAAAAACAACCCCACAGTAATCCCAATAGCAACCTGCACAACCGAGTAGCCAACATCAAACGCCGAGCCATTGGCAGACGCCGAGCCCTCAACCGCCGCCCCCGTCGCGTTGCGCACAATCTCCTCCGCCGACGCGACGCCAGCCACCAGGCTGCCGGAGGCGGCGAGGCCGGACGGCACCTGCACGAAGATGGCGGGCAGCATGGCAGCCGCAGCCAGCGCGTGGCCGGGCCGGCGCTTCGTCGCTCGTGCTGCTTGCTCCATCTCCGCTTCCAACTCCGTGTCGTGCTCAGCCAAAGGTGTGATGCGCCGCCAGGCGCGCAGACGCCGCTGCAGGGCCGCGAGCGACGGCCGTGCGCGGTTCTCCAGCGCCAGGAACGCGTTGTCGAGCGTGTAGCCGAGGCGCGAGTACAGGTTTGCCAGCGCGCCGATGGCGAAGGCGCCGAGCGTGCCCGCGACCTGCGTGTTGCTTGTCGCGAAGCGCGACACGCTGAAGGAGACGGCGTAGCCGGCGCACGAGAGCGCGAGCATGACGGGCGCCTGCTTCCACTTGGCGTGGTTGACGACGGCGAGGCACAGCGTGAAGGCCGGCACGAATAGCGCGTGCCACGCGGGCGGCATGGCCGCTGCGCACTGTGTGGAGGATGTTGCGGAGCGGTCCAGAAGCCCGAACGCCGCCGTGCCCAGCGCGATCCCGAACCCCAGGAACAGCGAGTAGATGATGGCGTGCACCATGCGGACGGCACCCGCCACGAACTGGCGGCTCTGCAGCTCCAGCGCGGCGCACAGCACCGCGTAGCCGGGCAGGATCAGCGCGATGCTGGACTGCGCGAGCGCGGCGAAGCAGAAGAGCGAGCCGCCGCGGCCGTCCGGGATGGAGCCGAGGGCGCGCGCGAGAAACGACGTGCTCACGGCCGCCGCGATCTCGAACACGTTCGCGTACAGCTCGCTCTGCGGCGCCACCACCAGCTGCAGCAGCCCGACCAGCGCGCCCAGCGCAAACGCCGGCGGGAGGTCGATCCAGCGCGCGGAGAAGGCGAACGGCCCGACACACGCCGACGCGAGCCCGTACGTGGCGACGAGCACCCACGTGGCGTGCTTGGGCTTCTTGCGCATGAGGGCGTCGAGCCGCCTGGTCGCGTCGTCGGCCGGCAGGGCGTCGTGCAGCACGGCCTTGTAGACGTCGTGGACGTCGCGGAGGCGCCCGAGATCCACGCCCTGCGCCGCGCGCACCAGCTTCACATCCGCCGTGTGCGTCGCCGCGTCGTCGAAGCTGACCACCATGCACCCCGGCAGGTACAGGAACTGCGCGTTGATCTCCAGCAGCCGCGCCGAGTACTTCATGTACTCCTCCAGCCGGTGCGTTGGCGCGCCGTACAACATCAGCGCCCGGCACAGCTTGATCAGGTACTTCTGCCGCGCGATGGTCTCCGCGATGTGCGAGATGCGGTACTCTGGGTGGTGCATCAGCCGCTGGAAGGCGGAGGACAGCGTGCCGCTCGACTTCGCGCGCTTCCCGGTTCCCGGCCGCTTCTCACGTCGTAGGCGCTGTGCCACCTCTTCCGCGAGGCCCTTCTGTGGCAGTGCAAGTGTCGAACTGCTGCCTACTAGTGAAGAAAGCGTTGTGGATGATTTGTTGCCGCCGTGACTGAACAAACCTCCAAGTAAACTGGATCGATAGGTGGGAGTCGTAGTACCCGAGGCGGGAGGAGAACTTCCAGGAGTGTTTGGTTCAGACAGAGTGATCATAGGGGTAGAGTACGTGCGGTGATGAGTCGGACGAGAGCCTCCAATGCCTCCCAGTCCGGCTTCCAAAGCTCCAAGGCTGTCTGAATCGTGGAATTTGAGTAGATTGCCTAGAATGCCGCCACGATATTTCTTCGGTTCAGATACGTATGTATCAGCATAGGCCTGGTCAGCGGCGGGAGTTACTTGGCCTGATTGCAACGGTGTATCCTCGACGTCGTAGTAGTGGTCCGGCTGTTGGTCATTCTTTACAAGTCCTACCGCTTCAATATCTCCAAGGTTTGGTCGAGGTCGTAGTTGCCTTTGATACAAGACATCGTCGTCACTCTCGTCACTCTCCTCTTTGTTCCGATCAGAAGAAGTTAGACCACTTGCCTCTCTGCCAGTTCTATAGTTGTCCAATGAGTCGAAGCTATTGACTCTCGATGACTGGGCTGAATATGTACCAACTCGTGCAGCAAGTTTTGATGCTCTCTGATGTGCATCAATACCAGCACGGGTCCGAGCAAAGTTATGAACACTCGAATCAGCCTCTACCATATTATCAAGCTCGATATCTGGAGGAGAGGCATGGCCAGGGCGGCGAATGGCAGGCTTAGGTCTTGGAACATAAGGCTGACCAAGTGCCATTGAAAGTGACCGCGCCAGATCGTTCTCTGATACCGAATCTCGTCTCAGTCGAGTCGGATATTCGTGAAAGAATGTTGGATGTGACTGAGAAGAGCTAGGCGATGTTGTGTGATTTGGAGATGCCGAATTCGAGGGTGGTGATGTAGTATTGTCATCAGGATCGAGTTTGCTTTGATGGCTTGAAACTTGCTGCTCATGCGAAGGCGGCGTTATGTCCGCTGTGAAGCCGACCCTCTTCCTCTCTTTGTGTGTCATGTCAAGGTCAACATGGCTCGTACGTGCGTTGTTGTCGTTTGGTGAGTCCATGAATAGTACCAACACTTAAATACCAAGACAAGTAACGAGCAATGGAAATCGGTACCAGTTCTTCGTAGTCTGTTTCGGTATGGTCCTAACCAAGCCGATGAGATCACAGAGAATGAGGTCCGTCCGAGTCCGGTATCCACAAGTTCCCACAAACGCGCAATGCGACGCACAGAGCAACGTCAACGAGAGCTCGCGATCGGATGGGAAGATTGGTGGTGAGAAATGGACCAAGCCCAATAGCAACAAAATGAAAAGATTGACTGAGAAAAGACACTGAATTACAGCATTTTGAAAGTATCTTATGCCAGGACGCTTCAAAAATGTTCGAAGGAGTCCAACTTGATTTCTAAACCGAGGCGATAAGAAAGCGGCGAGCGTCGGAAATGTGTGGAATGTACGCGACGCATGTCTAATGTCAAACAGCTTCCATGGCATGCTTGCTCGGTAGAGATCTTTGCAAAGCTTAGCATGCTCTAATCTATTTTGGGTCGACCCGAAAAGGAGAGCAGATACCAGTTGAACCCGTTCTTAATCGGCTGATTGCTGGAAATAGAAAAGTCAGAAGAGCAGTTTTGCGAAACTGACCCACCGGAACCACAAATCCTTCGCTCATGGCGAGTGCCGGCATACAACCTGCTGCTTCTGATACGCAGGTATGTCGGAACTTTGATATCGGCCTCTGCATGGGCGGCATGCTGCTCTGATATGTTATGCTTTTTGTTTCGATGAAGCAATGATCATCTGGGAAGTGGCCGGATTGCAGTTCGTATCCACAGTTCAAAATTAAATTATCCCCGTCCCTAGCCGACGAGTCACCAAATAGAAATGGATATCGAAACTATCTTGTGATGCTCGGATAGAAGGTAGGCTCCACTGATGGTGGTGTGTACGGGTACAATCTACTGATGTCGCGAGAGGTTGCTAAGCCACAGCGGTTGGGAACGCGGCGTGATCCACAAAAGTAGAAGAATTCATTGCCAAAAACACCCACCGGCTTTTCAATCCTTGGGAGCTGAAGAGAGTTGAGCTTAGGAAACATGTCTAGACGCGAAGGTGCTGACGCTGAGGTGTGAGTCGACAATCCGTTGGGACGTTAGAAAAATCGTCATCAAAGGGGCAACTTCAGCCAAACCAAATACGGAGTCACAGCGACCTTTAGATACAAACGTCCTTGTCATGCCACGCTCCGCCACTTGCAACATTAGTCTGAAATTTGAAAGAATAGAGCGAAAATTATAAGGTTGCATTCGTGCCCGGAATATAAAACTTTTTGGGGAAGTTCAGAAGGGTTCTTGGTTTGAAGTGCGAGTACTTCTAGCTCATGTAACGCCATCTTCAAAGACAACATCTCATGATTATGCAGTCTGACAATTGAAGATTAGTATTCGAAAGTATTTTCATTCTCATTCAATGGTATTCTCCTGTTTATACAAGAAGTAGCGAATAATAGTGAAGCGTCAGTATCTCACATCATTCCAAGCATTGTCAAGTAACCTGAGCGCTGTGTGGAGTCGAAGTGCAATGTCTCTCCCTACGTCAAGAGACGCACTACGGGACAAACCCTAGTATTTTAATATTAAGCTAATAGAAACTCTAACCACGTCTGGTATTTGCGTAGTTCCGCTAGAATCATGTCCTATGACCAATCCTAAACATTGTGACACTTGCTTCTCCGGAAATTACATTCCTGTCGTCGCTGTCCACCTAAGCTTAATGGGGCATCCAACTAAACGCGGCCAAGTCGTTCACTAGGTTACGATACATGCGGCAATTAAATTTCCATTATTACAAGGCGGAGAAAAATCTCACCAGCCTTACGAATATCTTTAATTTCATACCAAAAGTTGCCACAGTCTAGACTTCTATAACGTGATTTATTGATGGCCGAGACAATGACCCAGAACTCCAAGCAACATGTTTTGCACGCAGCAGATCTAGGGATGCGCCAATGGGAAGAGGTTTGGTATGTGTAGGATGACCAGTTGTATGGATAGACGAGTAGAGTAACTTGTCCTTAGCGAAGCCAGTGGTGTACTCAACGCTTGGATTGGGAATCAGATCAATGGACAAATCATTGTCAAAAGAGCACGCAGTCCAGGTCTGCTTCTGTAGCCTCCACTCAGTTCTGCAAGCTGATTTATACTAGCCTTCGTCTTGAAGCATTCGGTCAGTAAGCCTGACTACAAGGTTGACGATGACAGTTATATCGAAAGCCAACGGACATCTAAACGTATCGAAAGCGAGCTGTCTTCCAAGGCTTTCTCAGAGTGGAGTGTGCAGACATCTCTGTGAGCAATGAATTCCTAAATTTTAGCGATGAGTCTTTCATTGACGATAGCAGAGCTGGTGGAGCTTACGGCCTCACACTTGGTTTGAGTGGCGACATCGGACGACGCAAGGAGATAACTTCAGCGTCGAGCCAAGGATCTGAGGTAGTGAAGATCCACTGCTCTTATAATGTAGGTAACTTTTTATGACTGATAGAATGGGTATAGCTATTAACGATAGATGCGCCCTGCAGTTTCCTCGCGTCATATTGACATTCGACGAAAGAACCTTGACCTTATCAACACAGTGTGTGAACGCTCTCAAAAAGCTACAGCAGTCGAATTTTGACGGGTTACATGACGACGGCCTCCGGCATTTTTTTGAAGAATTCGGTACGTTAAATTCCTATCTTGCTGGTCTGATCACTTGACTCGAAAAGCTAACAATCGTGAGGTGGCATCTTCGCTTGTGAAGTTTCGCTTGGAGGCCGCCTTTATAGCACCGAGAGCTTGAGAAACGCCAGTGAAGCTCAGCTCCATTCTAGGAAAAATGACATGAAGAGAGCTCTCACTGCCAAGTTCATGGGCCCTTTCGTGGGTGCAGGGATGGAATGGGGTCAGACAAAGGGCGATGAGAATTCGCGCACTACGGCGTGGTCTTCCAGCTATCAAGGAGTTTCAATCGAAGCGCATGGTGGAAATTCGCTATTGTCTTGGAGGTTAGTTGTCCACTGATCGTTACGAAGCGTATCTGCTAACACTAATTGTTTAGCCCTCAACAGTGGGCAGCATCTGTCGAAGACTACCATTACTGGAGGGTCATCAAAGTACGTATTGCGTATCACAGTGATGTTCTAGATATAACTAAGACGCTGTAGCAAGATAGGGTGGTTGAATTGATTCCATATCTTAGCGAAAAGTTCATAAATGTTGAAATAGAAGGGCGCAATTACTCAGAAACGATACAAAAGCTGATGGACGCCTATCAGAGAAATCAAAATGCCACAAATGAAGCCGCTGAAAGCGTCCTTGCTGTCGAAGTAGGCCATGAGTTCCGCCAGCTGGCCACATACGAACGCATAAGTACAAATCCTATGCGGTGGACATTCTGGGTCTCGCTATCTCAGCCGGCTATTGTAGAAGAAGTCAAGATAGAGTTGCATAAAACGTTCAATCCTCGGATTATCACATTTAGTCAACACGGGAGCGAGAAGGTACGTGAGAAGATGAGCATTACCCGAGATGGCTGGGGATCCTTTCAAATTAGTGTGAAGATTAAGTTAGTGAATTTCGTCGGCTGGAGAGACAACGGCGACCACTCAATGCTGCAGCATACTCCGCTGGAAATGGTCTGGGATTTGTACCTTGATTACACAAGGCCAGAAGGAACAAGATCGGCAGTAACAAAGTGGACGGTGGGTCGAGGCTAGGCGCCAGACGGTAAAGAAAAGTTTCCTCAAATGGATTCTGTAGCGTTATTCTAAGAGAATGAGGGTGTGGAAATATAAATAATACAATTTCAATACTGGATAATATAAGCACGCTTATGCATGCTAAGGTGCGCTCAAACCCGGGAGACACATTAGAAAGTCAAATTGACACGATTTCAAGATGAAAAAGATATAGTATATGAGTGTCTCCTCTCACGAGACGTCCAGCATCATTCGACAGTCCGCAGAACGTTAATTTTCAAGGAAATCTTCCTATTGCGTCTCTGTCCACACTCGACATCCTGGTGCATGGTAGATGGCAAGCTCTAGCATTATAGACGCTAATGGTGATCTTGGATAGGCAGAGACGAATAAGCTGCTAGTTACTTTACAATGAAATGATAGCTGATGTGAAGAATTTCCCGGCTTCTGTGTTCAATGAAGATTTCGGTCACCACCGTAAACTTGTGATGAAGACTTCGTTTGGTGACGTTGCTTTCGTAGCCACGCTACCTTACAGGCGATTCGCAAGGAATTCCATGAGGAAATTGCGATGGTTTCGCATCCGATCGCTTTTTGGTACTTGGAAATAAACCATTGATTCCTCAATGTATGCTTTCCGATCTCGGCGCGGAACATCCAACCCCGAATTCTACCTCGACGCCACAACTCAATTACTCGTACCTTCAGCCACAACCTCTACCTTCACACATCACTACATGTACTCCCACAAAGCTCCTCCAACCAACCACCACAAAGCGCACCACCATGCCCCCAAAACGCAAGCGGCCCGCTCCTCAGCCTAGCACATCCACAAGCGCCGCACCTCAACCATCACGCCTCGCCAAAGCGCACCACGTCACCGCCGCGCAAGAAGCGCTAATCCGCGAAGCCTTCTCGCTGTACCAGATCCCGAGCGCCTCCGCCGCGCCCGAGCCCGATAGCGGCGCGGCGCTGCCGACCAAGGACGTGCGGGCATGCCTAACGGCGCTGGGCGTGCGCATCGCGCGGCCGCAGTGGCCGGAGGTGCTGGAGACGCTGGACCCGGGCGACGAGGGGCGCGTGGGCTTCGAGGACCTGTTTGCGTTCGCGGCGCTGCACCTAAGGCGCGGTGAGAGCGATGAGGGTGAGAATGTGGACGAGGACAACGAGGAGGAGGTGCGCGTGGCGTTTAAGCTCTTCACCGGCGGGAAGGGTGCCGCCATCACGCTCGCCCATTTGAGGGCTGTTGCGAGGGTTGTGCGCGAGGAGGTCGATGATGAGGTGCTGAAGTTGATGATTAGTGAGGCGAATGGTGGGGATTGGAGGAAGGGTGTGGGTAGAGGCGATTTTGAGGATGTTATGAGAAGAGCTGGGGCTATTTCATGAGCCAGCATTGGGCAATGGCATGTCGGAGTTGAGTGAGCAATGAGCATCTAGCTACTTCCATGTCGGGTTGGGTATGGAGTCAAAGGAAGGATGATCTAGAGGATTTATGTGGATCTAAAGTCTATGGACACGATTCGCATTGCAAGGCGTTATATACTCACAAATATTCTAAGCGAAACTCAAGGCATTTAGGTAGACAATTGAATATGATTTCCATTCTTGTAACGGAATTCTTAAAACCACTCTGATGACTTCTGGCCTTTCATGTTCAAGATGCGAATGTCACTTCGCCATTTCTCAAAGAAACGCAGCCTAGAGCACCAAAACGTGCTCCATCAAAGGCTGCTATGTTTCTCGCGCACAGACTCTCGTGTATAATAACATGCAAGATCTGCCTTCCGTGAATTGTAGATGAACTCCGGCAACAGTGCAATTTTATACCAGTTTAAACCGTCCGAACGCGACATGAATGTCAATTCTCGCCGCCAGTATGCTCTGTTTTCTCTTCGACGACGGTCTCCGGGGTCTCAATAACAGGTATCGTCCTTTCTTCTGTAGCGGGTGTTTGTTTACTCGTTCCCGTATCCTCTGCAGCACCAAGTGGCTGTTCCGTCGCTGTGTCAAGCGTGACGCTAGCTGCCGGACGATGGCCAGAGAAGTCTTTGTGCTCAAAGTGTTTCTTGTAGTAGCACGAGTTTTCTTTCAGTTTCAAGTCTGGTGAGAGATTTTCCATGACTGTCTCTAGAATTCGTTGGATTCCGTCGGCATGCTCAGCATCGCGATTCCAAATGCTGATGTTCGTGGACGTGAAACGCACCGACAACGACAACCCGCAGATATCATCGATGAACGCTGTAAATCGTATTAGTTAAGTAATTATTGAAACATAGAAGAGAATAGCGCTGGAAACCGGCGTGAAGAAGAGGGAGACTCACTGCTTCGTCCAGGCTGTGCCAACGCATCTTGCAACTTCTCTCCCACCGCCATCAAGCACAACTCTTGCCAAAATGCCTGCACCTTCTCCTTAGGCACACGAAATGTCCAACAGCCGCCGCGTTCATTCCTCGGATCTTCCCATACTGGCTTGACGCCCTTGTGAAAGAGGTGGATCGAATCGCGCATTGGCAGTTTTGAGACGTCGAAGTTGTTGAAGACGTTCCAAAAGGAGCGTACATCGGTAATTGTATGGAGAAGTGTGAGACGATCTTCGTAAGCAGAGTTAGCGCCGCCTCCATTGGAGTTTGCTGGGTTCAGAGAGGATGTTGATATTGATCGGCCGTGTCCAAGGGAGGCGGACGAGGTGCGTGAGTGGGATTTTGGCTCTTGACGGTCATGCCAGAAATCCCATTGATGTACTAGTGGTGGTGGACGCAATTTAGAGAGCAGGTTCGCCCGCATTTCTTTGCCTCGAGCGGGAGACGTAGTAGCGGATAGGTCGGAGGGTGAGGCTGAAGGGAGGTCTTGAGTTTGGAGACCCGGTGGTACGGGCATATTGGGTCGAGTGGCCATTGTAGGTTCTGTCGGTTCAAATCGAAAGGTCGTTATACTCGTGAGGAGGAGGAGGAGCGCTAAACGTGGGAGGATATTGAGGTCTTTCGAAGAGGTTATAAGCTTCCGGCCACGAGGGACGTGCCCAGCAGTGAAATGAAGCGTAACAGAACAGTGAGTTCAGTTCCGTAATAAAGCTTCCAGCAGATTTGCGACCCGCGTATGAGATTGGACTTGAGACCTGCCGCTTGTGCAGGAGGTGGGGCGATGTTTCAAGCTCGGTGAAGAGATCTGATCAAATGCAATGAGGTCCGGAATGGAACGGCCATAGCAGCACAGAACGATGATGAAGTGTGAGAGAGCAACCAACAGAGGAGGAGATAGCATCGGTTGGTAGAGGTGCAACAGCTGGATGGCCTTGCATTTAGCGTTGGGCCTATGGATGGGCCAGCTCAGCCTTGTATCGACTTACTCAGGGATGAGTTGCAGGCACGCCGCACGCAAGCCACCCGGAATCCTCCCACATTTCTGCGGCGTTTCATTGTCAATAGTACATCGTAATGTGATCAGTGAATGGCCTAGAACTTGATCATAAGAGCCGGTAACGACAAACTAACCCCACTAACTTTTACACTATCAACTCTCCCAAGCTATAGTGCTTATCATACTATTCTCAAAGTTCGAAAACGCAGAACACGTGATGTGGTGCACAGTGCTGCCAACAAGGCGATAAGGCATCAAATAGAGTAACTATTCTGCCGCTTCACACCGTCTCAGTGTAAACGTAAATTGCAACCACGGCTGCGGCAAACTTCAATTTTTCATGCGCTGTGATTCAAAATGCCGTCGAAGAGAAAGATAGAAGAGATTGAAGTAACGGAATTTGGCGCTTCCAGGTCCAAAAAATTCTACGACTTCGAATCCCCTGCTGAAACCAATACCGGAAAACGTTCTTCGAGCAGACTATCAAAGCAAAATCAACTTGACAACGATGATGATGGCACAACTGCGACCATCTCAGACATTCTCGATGCTGTTCAAGTCAATGCTTCTATAGCACGTCTATCATTCAGCGCAACAAAAGTCTGCTCTACACTGCAAGCCCAAGTTTTGGAGATTGTAGCGGGGAAAAGGTCACCTAATGATTTATCACGTATTCGCCAGCAGGTCTCAACGCACCTGGCAAATTTAGAGCTGGAGGCAACCGATTCACTTATTATCGAAAACGGCGAGGAAGATATCCCGAGAAGCGAAACTTTGGATGCAGTCCCAAGTGAAAATGATTTGGTCAGCGAGTCCGACTCAGAATTGGAATCAGAATCAGCAGATGACGACGGCGTTGATTCCAATGGTCCAGGTTCGGTCGATATTGGCAACTTATCCAGCATGAATGGTATGGGAACTTTTGGCACAAAAGACATCAAGAACAAACCAAAGATAATCGACCTCGACAAAATCAATTCGCCTGGACGACCCAATATCCAAGCACCCAAATCAAAAGACCGTGTGCGCTCTGCACTACTGATGGAACGCCTGAAAGACTTTATGCCAAAAATGGAGAAGTCAATGGTGGAGATGGAACAAAAGCGGAGAACAGGTACTCTCAAAGTCTTGGATGCAGAGGATGTCGAGGGCGAAGACAGAGTCATTGAGATGAACCTTGGACTTGGTGTACTAGAAGAGAAAGAGCCACTATCCAGTACAATCGATGGTATTGCTCTGAAAGATGACGAACAGGATAAGACTGAAGATGTAGGATGGGAGGAAATGCTCGCCAATGTTGTGGGAATGTCCAGGAACACTGATGTTCGAATAGAGGAAGTCGGAGAGAACGGTGCGAAGACTAGCTCTCAGAGACGCAAAGAGACCTCATCTGCTGTAAAGTAAACGAAAGAGCAAGAGTCGAAGAAAGCGATCAGATAGCGGTCTTCTTCCTCCTCAAAGAACCGCAATATTTGCCTGCCTGCTGCAAACCAATGATGGCTAGTTCGCTTTACTTGGGTAGAGCTACTGGTTGAGTGGGATGATGTTAACGCGGATACCAAGGCATAGCAATGACCAGACCACTCTATCGTGAAGGTTGTCAAGAAGTATTTCAAAGTAGAATAGTCGGCTGGGTTCACTGGTAACTTTCACTCTTAGGAAAGCTAATAGACACTTTATAGCAGTAAGGGAATCGAAGAGACTTCAGATTTTGCAGAGCACTATGCCTTATCCACTCTGAGTATTCAAGAGTATGTCTGTCCGTCAATCAATCTCGGTCATATATGTCAGTCATCCTTCGGGCGTCACCGTCCAAAACCTCATCGAAGTATTCGTCGTTAAGCCCAAGGTGCCTTCCCAAGGTCCTAAGACGGCCCTCCAGGTTGCCAACCATCGCGAGAAACTCCTTTTCCACATACCCGCAGTCGAAAAGCTTTGTTAACATATTTTCAAGGTCCTCATGACGGCTCTCCAATTCCCTAATCTCGTCCTCGCAATGGTCCTTCAAGGTGCTCACAGCCGGTTCGATGGCCGACACTACTGCGCAAATTCTGCAATAGGTGACAAGCGAATCACCGGCCATGATGAGTTTTCTAACCTTCGCGGCTCCCGGCCGTTTCCGCTGTCCAACTTTGTGGACCGGCTTTTTACTTTCGATATCATGAGCCGTATCACCTTCGTCCGCACTACTGGCCGTAATACCACTTCCATCGTCGTCTTCGAGGTTGGCCTCGTTCATTTCAGCCATGTGTAAGTCGCCATTGCACGCCTTTTGTAATTTTGTCCCGCTTTGTTGTACGTCGGCCTTTGCGGCGACGAGCTTGATCAGTAGGCGTATGGCTTTGGCTTCTTTTACCCCCATTTGAGGTTTCTGGTCCTGGTAGGACTTGAGGGCTTGGAGCAGATTGAGGGAGACTCGGTCGGCTATTGAGAGGAGCTGTTGCTAAAACGTTGCTTCTTTGGCTTCGTTGTTAACAGTTTCGTTCTGTGGAAGTTGAAAATTGCAAATATCGTGAAGGAGGTGGTTAGAAGAAGATGTGAAAAAAAGATGAGTTGACAAACAATGATATGTAACGGTATCAGAATCAGAATCAACATCAAGTAGTGATATAGCGCCGTATATAGCCTTATGCCGGCAAACAATAAGAATCTGAAAAGAACTGAACCCTCTATTCAATCAGGCGTGCTTCGAAGGGTATTCTACAAATCGAAACGCCTGCAATGCAGTCCCAAAAGCTATGCTAATGTACTTCTTGTATCTTACACTGCCATCCACTTTCTTGACTCAGCAAAGGCAAACTGCATCACGTTAGCAATTACCGACACAACATCAGAATGAATGAACATACCTAGCACCTAGACACCATCCAAGCTCATTGCCTTTGATCTTCTTCGCGATCCTCACTTCTCTATCAATTGGCATTTCATAACCAGTATGTAGAAGCGCAAGCATAAAGTTCAAATCCAAGCATGATTCAGGCCGTTCCTTGAGCTCATCTATAGCACCTTCAATGGTGTGGAAGACATCCCACGACCTCTCGCCATGGCACACCCTGTCCGTCAACTCCACCAACTCGCGGATGGTGAACGACTCGGGCATGCCCAGCGGCTTGGTGCGATCGTAGAAGTAGCTGAACAGGTAGATGTCCTCGACGGCGAAGACCTTCGCCAGCGCCGGCTGGTGCACGCCGTCGAAGGCGCACGGCCGCAACGCGCAGTCCTTGTCCTTCTTCAGCGTTTTCTCCGCCAGCGCGCGGCACTGCGTCGGCGCGCCGTCCTTCGGCCCCGTCATCTTCACGTTCACCGCCGCGCCCAGCGGATGCCCGTTCGGCAGGTCCAGCTGCACGTCCCGGCTCATTCCCGGGTTCAGGCACGGGTTCATGACGGGTCGGTTCACCCATGTTGGGTCGTCTGGGTTCGCGTTGTGCATCGTTTCGATGATGTCGCGATGGAGGTTCTCGCGAGCAGCCATAAGGCCGTAGCCCATGTACGAATGCTGGTAAAGAGTGAAGTCTCGTCCTCCAAAGCTGAGTTCGTACTTGTGGTCGCCGTCAGCCAAAGTCTCAGGCATTCCTCCTCCTTTGGTCTTGAAGTTTGGCTCAAAGACTATTTGAGTGCTGCCACCGCCAAGATCAAATACCGCAGCAGTGGGAGTATCGTCAGGTCCACCAATCTTGCCGAGGAGGTAGTTGGCGGTAATCCACGCGTACACACCCTCATCCTTGCCGTCCATGACCTCCACGCCACCCTTCTCTTCCGCCACCACGGCGAACGGGTACGCTGTCTCCAAGCGCGTTCGAACGGCCCGGAGGATACGGTCGCTCAGCTCAGGGCCAAGCTTACGCAGGCCCGCCGTGGCCTTGACAGCGATCGGAGTGCAACCTTTGTAGCTGTCCGGCACGGTGTCCATGGCCACCTTCATCAGCACGTCCAGACTCTTTGCCGCGCCCTCGGCATCCTCGCCGTACGAGCTCAGACCGCTGCCACCCTGTTTCTTGGGCGTCTGCTCAAATGTTTCTTCTTCGAGTTCGGGTGTCGGTCCGCAGTTGTTGAAGCGGTAGACGTGGATGCGCGAGCCAGTGGAGCCGGCATCGATCATGAGTGCATACTGAATCAGAGGCTTGGATTTATCGTAAGGCTTCGTGCAGCGGCCGCCGGTGGATGATGAGGCCTTGGAGGAGCTGGAATGTGAGCCATGGTCTGTTTCGCTGATTAGCTCACCTCTTCTACCAGTCTAAGACGCGATAATGTTTAGCTACCGGTCACGATGTGCGAGATTCTACTCCGTTCGCCAGGCGCAAAGTAAAAGAACACCAAGAGCAGGAACAGGATCAGGCCTGCCCATCTCAAGTAGCGGGATCGCTGTCCGTGATTCATCCACGCATACGCTCTTGCAGTTCCAGGTTCGCGTGTGTCTTTAATATCGTCAAAGGAGGATCGGGTCCCGTTGGCGTGATGCTTGGGAAGGGTTACGGAGGAGCTGCGACGGTTACGGGTTCCTGAAGACTTGGATCCGTTCTTGGTGTTGCTTGAGGAAAAGTATGACCATATGCCGGGTTGGTCAACACTGCTGGACATTGCCTGACGAGATGAGTCCAGTTTGTGGGAGACTTATTGAGGGATTGACCAGGGGAGAAGGAGATGCATTTGTTCAAATCTGCGAGATTGTGAGGCGAAAACGCGCGTAGATTAAAGGATCGAAGTGATGGCAGTGGAATGAAGTCGGTTCCAAATAGTGGCGAAGCGTCAATGGTCGAGTGTCCTATGTATGGCAAAACCAATATTTGGCGATACGTTGAAACTTTCCCTTTACAGTTACTCTACTCCAAGAACTGTGGAAGCTGCAATCAGGCAATAAGGAAGCAATCCAAATATGTGTACAACATCTCCACTTATCTAAAGCCTATTGTAACACGATGATTATGACTGCGACTTAAACAGATCAGCAACAAGTGTACAAGAGGTCGACTTGATTATCTCGTATCCATTCAATTCTCCAACATCATTACACTACGCGTTGTATGTATTCAGGCCTCGCAACTGGACATAACCTCTAGATCCTTTGTTTACCTCATCGAAGCCACATCCGCTCCTCGTGGTTCCTGGGTCGTACGCCAAATTGACCGCCGCTTGAATTCCTCTGAAATCATGGCGCTGATATTGACAGGTTTCCCCGTGGAGATACTCTTCATAATCACAAAGAGCTTAGACTTGTCAGATCGGGCGAATTTGAGCTTAACATGCCGATATCTTCGAACGATAACATTGCCAAGTATCTTCGAATGTGTTCGGTTCACCAATATGGGCTCCGAAGCTAACAATGTCTTAGCCATCCTTGAAAAATATGGTCAGCATGTGAAGGAGCTAAAATTCTGCGGTAGGTACCCAGCAAACAAATCTTCCATAACGACCCCGTCAACGCCTGGTTGGGAGGTTGGTTATTGGAGAAAACAAATGTTACCTGAAAGTACACGATCACTACTCAAATTGGACGGCCCTCTGAACGAAAAGCTGATAGTACTGGATACAATTACCATCGGTTTTGACTCAGACCCGCCAAGCATGTTATTGTTCCAATACCTACACGGGTATTTAAACGATGGGGGTTTGCGCCATCACAGTCAAAACATACTCTTGCTCAACGACCTTATGGCGAAAACTTGGACCCTGCTATCCGAAAACCCAAAAATAAGGCATTTGAAACTCCAAGAACTTCCACCGACATTTATAGAAGCTTGGACGTTTCCGTCTGTCACTGCTTGGTTCCGTCAGCTAGAATCTTTGGAAGTGTCACTTTGGGGACGAAGTCTTGGTATGACGCATTGTACTGGATATCCGAGATACTTCAAGTTCTGCTTCGGTCTAGAGGAGCTCTTTCGTCACCTGGAGGCTGTGAAAACGTTGAAATTCAAGAGCGGGCGTGAAGGCATGCTTGGGCTTGTTGACGATGGGAATGATCACATACGGCTTCCTTTTAGGCCGAATCACTTACCAAATCTTCGCCGGTTGGAGCTTGTCAATTGTTTCGTCTGCCCTGAGCTCTCACACTTCTTGGAGGCTCACGCTCGGAGTCTGGACACCTTGGTGTTGCGTGATTGCTGCGCCAAGGCAGGTTTCGAGTTTGGATGGTCCAACTTCTTGGAATCCATTTCCTCCACAAACTCTATTCTATCCGATCTGCAGATCCTCTCTGAATTAGCTCTCATGACCTCCTACGAGTTTCACTTTACTCGCAACGTCCGGGATCTTCCGAAAGTAGAACGGGAGCTTATGGGTGTCAGAGAATCACTCAGAAATCAGAAGATTCCAAGGAGGCTATTCGAATACGCGCTCATATGCGAGGCCGCTCATAAGCCACTTCTAGATCCTGAGGTCACGCTCTCCATGTACCATGACGGAAGCGACCAGAGGGCGTACGACGAGTTGATTAACATTGTGAAATTGAATGCTCTTAATAAAAGAACTCGAAAACCAGAAGCATGGGGGTTATAAGCATCGGGAGAGTGGAAAGGAAGCAGGCACATTGACATGAGAGCTTCTGGCTATTGAGACAAGAGTCTACGAAACGAGCAGACTAGCTAACGAGACAATCTCGCATGCGGAACAAGTGCAGATTCGTTACGTCCTTTCGGGTTATGCTACGGCTGCACCTACGGCACTGAATGAGCTCCACGAAGGCATTTAGCACCTCCAGATGCTTATTAGTACAATATCGAGTTGTGATTAGTCTACAACTTCGCCTTCAATCCAGGAGCAAAGGTGGTTCCCTGTTGTTGGCCAATAGCCTCTACGATCTTATCCACAGTATTTAATATCCAAACATTGCCCTCCTCTGATGCCAACCATTTTACTTCCTCCTCAGTGACCTCCGGTGCTTTCCATGTGCCATCATCCACCGCTTTCCTTAATCCAAATACGTGGCTGATAACTTGCGGCGCAACACCAGTCTGAGCTCTTAAGCAGGCAATGGCGAGCAAGCTCGTCAATATCCTCCCTGCTCGTACACCACCGGGTCGATCGGCAGGATCGGTGAAGAGCGGCGCATAGTTTGAATTGATGATGTGAACAGGCAAATCGGGATGGCTATCTGCCAATTTGTCCAACAGTTTGGACTCAAAAGGCTTGTACACGCTATCCCACAGTGCTCTCCCTCTTCCTTTCCATTCATTTAATGTCTCTGGGAGCATGACTCTTGACGGTATCGAGTTGAGGGAGGACCGCACATCTATGGGAAGGGAGGAACGGAAATCGCCTAGCATATTGATAGTTCTTGGAATCCCGTTGAAGCCAATGCATTTCAAGCCAACTTCGCGCATAAGTTCTGCAGTCTTGACTTTCTCTTCTTGTGATTTGGAGTCCGTTGCGACGTAGAATAAGGCAGTCATGCTTTCGGGAGAGTTCATGGTCATTGTCGTTGCAGTCTATATCTCGCTTAGCATTTCATTCTGTCAATTACACAATCATGTATATCTTACTGAAAGAGTGATCCATGCTGGTCGCCCGACATGGTGTTCAGAAGCCTCCTTAGCTACTCGTTCGTAGACTGCTCTAATGTTCCGCGGAGCTGGTGTAGGGCCAGGTCGAGCAAATGGTGCGTTTATCAGCGCTTTCAAGGGATCAGAGAGCTTTGACATTGCGACAGCTCCCTAGTGTGAAGCTCAATTGTCGCAAATGTCCTTGAAGATTAAGCAATTGATATTTGTGTCATGGTCGGCGTACAAGGACGTTCAAGGTGCCTGGGATTATTTCCGACTCTTCTGCCCCACGATCCCCACATTTAATGCTTTGGGTTTTGCGGGACGAAAGCCGCTCGCTCAAAGAACCAGCACCTTTTATTTCAATTGCGTTAACTTTTCGATGTTTTTTATCTTCTTTGCCATGCATATACTGCTATATTCCTTTCATTATGGCTTCAAGTCGCGGCATTCCGATTCTTCTGTTTCGAAGTACACACCTTCAGTCTAGGATAGCTCTCATCGTCTCCACATCTAGAAGTCAACATCGAACATTCGTCACTTCTCGGCCGAAGAATGAAAGACTTGAAGGCGTCCGAGCAAATTTAAGCTCAACAGCTCTTCCAAAAATCGAGCGAGGAGCATCGAAAGTATGGAAAAGCGCGGATGACGCGGTTGCTGACATACAATCCGGCTCGGTGATTCTCAGTGGTGGCTTCGGACTATGCGGTGTCGCAGAGACTCTAATCACCGCAATTGCTCGACGAGGTCCGGAGAGTCTCAATGATCTGACCGCGGTATCTAACAATGCGGGTGCCAATGGCAAGGGCCTAGCACAAATTGCAGAGACAGGTCAAGTCTCGAAAATGATTATGAGTTTTCTCGGCGCCAACAAGATCCTTGAGAGAAAGTACTTGACGGGAGAAATTTCGATTGAGCTCTGTCCTCAAGGAACGTTGGCCGAAAGAATAAGAGCAGGTGGCGCTGGAATTCCGGCATTCTTCACACCTACAGGTGTCAACACCAAGATCCAGACAGGTGAAATACCCGTACGACTTGGCGAGGGCGGAAAGATCCTTCAAACTGGAACGCCTAGAGAAACACGAGAGTTCAATGGCAAAACCTATCTTATGGAAACAGCATTGACTGGTGATGTCGCTATCGTTCGCGCTTATAAAGTTGATGAGGCCGGCAACTGTCAATTTCGGTTTACCACGCGTTCATTTGGACAGATCATGGCGAAAGCAGCAAGATTGACAATTGTGGAAGCGGAAAATATTGTACCAGTTGGCGCGATAGGACCTGACGACATTGATCTACCTGGCATCTATGTTGATAGAATAGTGCCGGCAACTATACCCAACTCAATCGAAATCAAAATGCTACAGCAAAGTGATTCCAGCGAGACGGACTCGACAACTCCGGCACTACAGCGAAGAAATCGTATCGCAAAACGTGCGGCAAAAGAGCTGAAGCAGGGTTACTATGTCAACCTTGGAGTAGGAATGCCCACTCTTGCACCGAGTTTTCTGCCACCAGATGTAAACGTCTGGATCCAGTCTGAGAATGGTATCCTAGGAATGGGGCCATATCCAACAGAAGAGGAAGTTGACGTGGACGTCATCAATGCTGGAAAAGAGACTGTTACATTGATTCCAGGGGCGTCAACGTTTGACAGCAGTGAATCCTTCGGAATGATTCGAGGAGGTCACGTAGACGTTTCCATTCTAGGAGCTCTAGAGGTATCGGCATCTGGTGATCTGGCAAATTACATGATCCCTGGTAAAGTCTTCAAAGGCATGGGTGGAGCTATGGATCTCATTTCGAATCCGGATGACACGAAGATTGTTGTTGCAACGGACCATGTTGCGAAGGATGGGAAGAGTAAGATTGTGCGGCAGTGTAATCTTCCATTGACAGGCGCGAATTGCGTGAGCACCATCATTACGGACTTGGTAAGCCAACTCCTTTCAAAGAACTCTCAATGTGAGGGTTGACATCACGCCAGTGTGTTTTCCAGGTCGACAGAACGAAAGGCGAATTGACTCTGACGGAATTGGCTCCCGGTGTCACCGTTGATGAAGTGAAGATCAAAACAGACGCAAAGTTTCATGTCGCTAACAACATATTATCCATGGAGTAAGTGCATGGAATGGTTATGCATCTAACGGAGGAGTTCTGTATTCCTACAAGGCCGCATGTACATTGCACAAGCCTAGTGACAGGCACTACGTCTACGTCTTTATGTTTATGAGCATGCTCTTCACATATAGATATTCCTCAATGCCCTGTCTTCCACCTTCTCTTCCGAAACCACTCTCCTTGACGCCGCCAAATGGACTCTCGGAAGCACTAAGCACTCCAACATTGACTCCCACCATTCCGACTTCGAGTGCCTCGCTTACTCTGAACATCCGTCCAATGTTCTCAGTGATTACATAGGAACCCAGCCCTACGTCGCAGTCGTTGGCTAATTCGATCACTTCTTCTTCAGTATCGAACTTATATAGCGCTACCACTGGCGCAAAGGTCTCTTCGCCCCAGTTTTCCGAGCGCCGCGGCATGTTCGTGATCACAGTTGGTTCGATGAAATAACCTTTCTTGTCTGTCATTGGAGCGCCACCGAGGATAACTTCAGCTCCTTGTTCCTTTGCGTCTGGTGATTGTTAGTCCTGGTACAATTGCTGCCATCATCTGAGTCCTGACAACGCGGAAAAGGTCCTACATACCATTTATATGTCTCATTGCTTTCTCTACCGCTCTCTCATGCGTCAGTGGTCCGACTGTAACTCCCTCGTCAGTCCCTAGACCGACTTTCTGTTTCTTAATCCTCTCCACCATTGCAGTGGCAAACTTCTCGTATATGCCTGACTGAACGAAGATCCTGTTCGCCGAAACACACGTTTGTCCAGCATTCCTGAACTTCGCCATCATACACGCCTCACATGCAACATCGAGTTTCGCATCGTCGAAGATAATCATCGGGCTATTTCCACCCAGCTCAAGAGAGAGTTTCTTCACACTGCTTGCGCATTGCTTCATCAGCAGCTTTCCCACCCTTGTCGAACCTGTAAATGAGAGCTTCTTGACGAGCTTGTTCGCACACAGCTCCTCTCCCACTTCATTCACCGTGTTCAACGTGGTGATAACGTTGATACTGCCTTTCGGGAATCCCGCCTCCGTGGCCAGCACAGCCTGCGCCAACGCACTCAACGGCGTCTCACCCGCCGGTTTCCAGACGGTGGTGCAACCCGCGGCCAGGGCAGCGCCGCACTTGCGGGTGATCATGGCGACGGGGAAGTTCCAAGGGGCCAGGCACGCGGCGACGCCGACGGGCTGCTTGATGGTCAGGATGCGCTGGTTGAGGTTGGCCGGCGGCACGGTCTCGCCGTGGGTGCGCTCGGCCTCGCCCGCGAACCACTCCAGGAACGACGCCCCGTACACCACCTCGCCCTTCGCCTCCGCCAGCGTCTTGCCGTTCTCCAGGCACATGATCAGCGCCAGGTCGTCCGCGTTGGCCAGGCACAGGTCGCTCCATTTCCGCAGCATGCGTGCTCGCTCGCGCGCCGACGTCTGTTTGTATGCCTTGAACGCTTCGTGCGCGGCGAGGATGGCTTCTGCGGTTTCCTTCTTGCCCATTTCTGGGAGCGTGGCCAACTTGTTGAGTGTCGCTGGGTCAGTGACGTCGAACGTCTTGCCCGTAGAAGATGTTTTGACCCATTCGCTGTTTATGTAACTGCCCGTCTGCAATAGCTTGCGGTTCTTTACTCCATCAAGAGTTTGTTTCGAGCCTGAAATATGACCATTCATGTTGAATTCTTCCCTTACTCTTTGACTTGTCGTTAGAATTTTCTTTTAATGCGCTTGAATGTGTCTAAGGGAAGAGTGATTCGAGAGCGGACCATAATCCGTATATATATGCCAAATACGTCGGGAATAAATCCGAGCTTCAAATGACCGTATTTAGGCAAGCTACCCCGCAGGTTCGATCGAATTATTGAACTGAAACGCAGAGAAAATTGTCATCAATTTGTAAACGGTTTTAATGGACACGTGAAGCTGTTGACGATCTTTTGGGCGCCCGGCGTCGGGTTGATGACCGTACCTCATCCTAACTTAGCTTTGATACAGAGTACGGAGTACAGCTCAAATTGACTCAGCCGCGAACACTCCGGCTCAACTTGATACTTCAGCTCAATTATATTAAGACTTGCACAGGCTCAACTCACACTCACTGTCACGCTTTTTCACAGTGTAGAGGCGACAGGAAGACGTGAGACGCTTATAAATATTGGCTAAAATTCTATGGCCATATTACGGGAGACTACTCTAATCCTTGAGGAATAGAGACTGTTCTTCCCACCCGTCTTAAAGGCGCAGGCACTGGTATGGAATGTACAGTGGCTTTATTTGCGCTCACTCTGACAAGGCCGTAGTTCTGCATCATGGAGCTGACAAGAGAAAGACATGGCGCCGACCGAGGAACTAGTGCGATCCGTAAGCACTCCATGCTGTGCTGCTGATGGGAGTTCTAAGAGAAATAGAGCTTGGCGAGAAATTATATTATAATGACTAAACGCAAAGCATAAGATAATAATTCCATGACTATTTCATTTGAGTATGACTTACATTGGGCATTCAGTTCGATTCGAAGATCGATCAGTATTTGTCGCGGAGACATGGCTAAACAGCAAGCTAAGAATGAAGTCCTTCCCAAAGGCCGAGTGGCCTTGCCTTGTACGCCAAATATCCGGCAGTTGTAAACTTCTTCGCGATCGATGGACGGGTGCTTGTATTTGTCGATGCACGTTACTTGGTAAAGCTCCATATCTCTCGTACCCAGTCACCAAGTGAGTTCCGCTCATTCCTCTCAAACCTATCCCAAGCGAACTCGGGTGGCAGATAAATCTCTTCGTTGAGAGTGTGAATAGGCACTATGCTGGTATGGTGGATACATTTGTAGCTAATATAAAGAACAAAGAATATGACCGGCTAAATTCTCCTATCAGTCAATGTGCAACGTTGCATACACAGAGGAACTTACCCCAGAATATGTACCGAGAAGCTGTACCATGAGATCTGTGTTGCTCGAGAGGTCGTCATATCCCCCATGCTTTCCCCTTGCAGCGAGTATGTAGATAGGCACCCAACCAGAGAACATCGCAACCAAAGTGAAGCCGACAAGGCCCACGTATGCGCATAAGGGTTGCCAATGGCCTTTGTAATACAAAGTTGTATAGGGTGGCTCATTTCTCGACATTCTGTCATGTAATTGCAATCTATCTAACCTGAAGGGAGTCAATACCTTGGAGAGTAAAACCGATACTAGTAACTTACCCCATCTTAAACCTGATAAAAGCGATACACTCACTGGCATAAACGCAGGATACACCACCAACGAAAAAGGCGCCAAGTGCTGTAATAGGCTAAGTTCAGTAAAAGTTAGTCGTAGTTCTTTCTAGCGCCACGATGACAAGACGTAACTCACCAGATCGTAAGTCTGATCTGTGAGACAAAGGAAGGTGATGCAGCCTAAGATTGAACAGCATACAATGGCTGGTGTTGGAGTATGCCCAGAATTGGTTCTTCCGAGTCCAAGTACCGTTTTGATGTAATTCGTTCCATATTTCTGAGCAAGCGAGAACAGAGTACGGCTTGAGACATAAAGGCCAGTGTTCCTACAAGTAATTAGAGACCAAACAAAGATCATTTCAATAACGCATAGCTGATCTTACCCAGCTGTATAAGCTGAAATAAGGAAGCAAACATTCATGGCTGTTGGGAGGCCTTGGAAATTTGTAGTTTTGAGGACAATAATGAATGGTGAGTGCGAAATATCACTATCGTACTTCGACCAGGGATGGAGGAGGCA
>Ga0335072_10000478_pt1 | contig 78746 bp, 78 predicted proteins | sample Lox_Sample_21_FD_206725 | JGI IMG/M metagenome (GOLD analysis project Ga0335072, IMG submission 206725) | Soil microbial communities from Loxahatchee National Wildlife Refuge, Florida, United States - Lox_Sample_2.1 | ecosystem: Environmental > Terrestrial > Soil > Wetlands | place: USA... | reverse complement strand
GTTAAAACCTGTGAAGAATAACATCGAATACCCAGGTTGCTTGCGATCTAGCCGCCGAGGCACAATAGCCTGTGTGGCTGACCAACGCTCTTATGCTTTGCTGGAAGTCGAGCACCAACAGAAGATTCCACTTTTCCCGATATCTTCAACCAACGACACTTCGGAATCACAGTCTTATCAGAGGGAGGATTTGAAACCCCAACCAGATGCACATCCAGCAAGAACCTCGTCTCTTGCTCATCGCGGGTATGCTACTGGCGAGGCGTCTAGCCATAATAGGAGTACAAGCCTTGGAAACTTCCTGACCGGCGGAGCTGCCAGGCAGCCTAGTCCTCATGCCGGTGTTAGAAGCGGCTCTAGACTTTTGACTCCAGAGATCCGACCCGGGAGCAATTCTCCATCTGCAGCAACGTCCCCCGAGAGAGCTCCCTCGCCGAGTCCAGCTCAAGTGCAGGAGCAACGCACTCGCCCGCGCTCATCCACTGAAGCTGATTCGACGACAATTGTCCAGAAACCACGGCCTTTAACGGCGCCTCTTCTCAGGCCTCACATATTGTCGCCTTCACCAACTGAATTTCTTTTGACGACCGGAACAGGCTCAAATGAACCTGGTGTAGGGCTGTTCGTGAACTTAGACGGAGACGTCGTCAGGGGTAGCGTGGAGTTTGCAAAATATCCAGATGCAATCGTAATCGACAAAATGCCGTCGACTGTCGCTCAGATGCAATCTTCTGCTGAGACTGAGGAAGAGAATATCCTGGCATTGATCAGTCGATATGATGGTGATAAGTTCGAGCGGGGTATCGAAGCACAAAGCCTTTCTTCAGGTGTTGTTGCAGTGTCCAGGTCCAAGAGCTGGCTGGCCATACCGTCGGACTCGCCACCCACTGCCGACCAATGCGGCATGCAAGAGTGTTTGAGTGCTGGCACTCACGCCTTTTCGGAGGTGAGTGAGTTGCTCCGCTTGGTCCGCTTGCGTCTTCCAGGTCAGTCTCCCGGAGTTTCTCAGTCTCCTCCTGAGACGACAGATCCGCGGACTCGAGCTTCGCTACAACAAGTGGAAGAAGAGAAAGAGTTGTTCGAATCTTCGATCGCTCGGTCTCCGTCCGACGCCGCTCCCCCTGGCTGGGAAGCAAAACGTAACAAGGAAGAAGCGGCGTTTGCCAGGAGCTTTGATGCTTCGCAGAGTAGCATCATGGTTTGGTCTTCGAACCGTATATGGCGCGTTGTCAGGAACCCTCTTATCCTTCAGCTAGAATCCTTGATTCAAGCCACCACCAGAAGCACTGAAAATGCCACATCCGCTGATGTCGGAAACCTAATCAACTTATTGGAGAACATCCGCAATCGAGAGGCAAAGACGGAGGTTGAGTTTATGAGCTTGAATTACATCAAGCAGAAAGTGAGCTTAACGCTGTTTCTAAATCTGGATAACTTGGACAGCAATGCATCAATTGCTCGCGAAGTGTTGCAGAAGACAGAAAGCGCCCTGGTGGATGGTGGTTTAGATCCTCGTGTGATCCTTATGCTTGTACCATTACTGCAGAATGAAGTTCTGCAAGGTCCACAAGGAATCTGGTCACACCAGGGCCTCGCTGACGTTGTGGGCGATTACCTTCAGATGGCTCCAAGGCTGACTGAATTTGGTACGACTGACATCTACATGATGCTCAAGCATTACTTGTCCGCTTGGCAAAGTAAAAGAGGGTTCGGCAGCATACCAGATGAGCAGTATGTTTTCGATACTGTCGACGCGGCCCTTCTTCATTTGCTACTGCATCTGGATCAGTCGCTGCCACCTGGCAACCCGGCTGCCTCCTCTGTGCGTGCAAAGCTTAATAACACTGTTGATAACTGGAAAGGCAACTTTGATCGAGCTGTCGGCCTTCTCGAAGATTACAAAAGGCTCTTCGTCCTAAGTCGTCTCTACCAGAGTCGAAAACTTGCTAAAGATGTGTTGCACACTTGGCAGCGGATAACTGAAGGTGAGATCGACGCAGGTGGGGAATTGTCTGTGACCGCAGCAGAGACACAAGTCCGACGGTACCTTGTGAAAATCGGAAATGCACAACTTGTGGAGGATTATGGGCTCTGGCTTGCTACACGTAACCCAGAGCTCGCCATAGAAATTTTCACTGATGACACCAGTCGCGTCAAGTTCTCCCCACAGCGGGTCGCGGCTTTGCTCAAGGACCGCGCACCTGGCGCCGTTCAGCATTACTTGGAACACCTCGTTTTCAACAAACACCTATCTCAATTCGCAGATGATCTCATCGGCTATTATCTCGACTCTGTCCTCAACGTTCTAGAGCATTCGGAGCAAGCACGAGACTCTGTCAAACAGTCGTATTCAGCCTATCGCGCGATGAATCCTCCCAAGCCGACCTATCTCAACTTCATCGCTCAAAATACACCACCTGAGCCCTGGTGGCAATCACGTCTCCGCCTGCTTCAGCTGCTCGGCGGCGGCAGCTATGCTGCCTCGTCACATACTTCTGCGAAGCATCTTACTTATTCGATATCGACGGTCCTTGAACGTCTAGCACCCTTCTCCTCCTATCTGGTCTCAGAATCAATCATCCTTGACGCTCGTCAGGGCCGTCACAAGGAAGCATTGCGGCTCCTGACCCACGGACTCGGTGACTATGACACAGCTATTCTCTATTGCTATTTTGGCGGGCCGGCACCAAGCTCTCGCAGTCCCGTTGATGCGGATTCTCTTCCGTCGCGAGACGAACAGAAAGATCTCTTTGCTTACCTACTTCAAGAATTCCTGCGTATTGAAGATGCCGTTGAACGCCAAGAGCGTACTAGAGAGCTTCTAGGGAAGTTCGCCGCATGGTTCGACCCGATGGAGGCTCTAGCACAGATCCCAGAGTCTTGGAGCGTCGACGTTGTGAGCGAATTTCTATTGCGTACTTTCAGGACGATTAGGAGTGAAAGGAATGAAGTCATTGTCGTCAAGGGGCTAAGTGCGGCACAGAATCTACAGAAGCAGGCCGAGTTTATCGAGATTTGCGAGAAATTTGGGTCGAGGCTGGAAGGTTTGACAACTACGGATCTCGCAGCTGGTACATCAAAGATTAGTGAAAGGCTGTCATGAGATACCGATCACCAACTTGAGTCATCGACGTCATTCTGAATGCTAATTTGAAAAGCTGAACGAGTGGCCGAGCAAAATAACGAATTAGAAGAAGAATAGCTGTTGTCTAATTGCATTGAGGAGTCCACGAATGATATCGTCGGGTTTCTCCTCAAGTCCTGAAGAAGCTGCAGCTGTGAACATGTTCCTCTAGAAAGGCAAGCATGTTCAGGTCAGATTATTTCCCATTCAGAGCAAGCACTGCCGTGCCGTTGCTATCACGATGAACAGTCAGAAACAGTGTACGTCTGGCAATCCTATGAGTAAGAAGCTTACCCTAGCCCAAGGAAGCATACGACTGGCCGGAGGCTTTCACCTTTAAAGTGTCCGCAGTGACAGCCTTCTGAGCGATTGCCCATCCTCCTCCTTTGGTGGTTTAGAGCCCCGTGATTCCATACGGGCTTCTGGAAGAGCGCAAATCTCATTCGATCACGCTTGCATGTGTCGTGAGGATCCTACACGCAGGTCAAACAACCACTGCATAGGAGACCCTTTTGGTTCCAAACTCAATCAGTGCTGACACATTGATTTCCGCCACCCAACCTCAACATCATGTCATACTGACAAATCCCATTCGCTTCCCCCGAACCACTAAGACTCGTCTCATAATACGTGGTTGTGCAAGCCACGCCGCTGAGCAAGCACAAAGCTCTACCCTTGAATCCCACCTTTCGACTCTTGGAATCTCGGTACAAGAAGTCTCCTCTAGACGCCAAGAAGCTAGGCCATTCAAGTATTTGGATCAATAATCCAGCCGGAGAATCACCGCCTCATAGTTTTCCCGCGTCTCTGACTAAGGCATACCCTGCAGTCTTACGTTTGTTCCTAGAACTGGGGCCAAGGGTGGGGTTGCCAGACAGCAGCACAGCAACTTGCCTGATACAGAAACCAGAAGCGCACTTCTGCTACATCTCAACGCCTGTCCGTGCGGTTACGGTTTGTGTGGAGCGGGCCTCTAATTGACGTAGCATATTCGACCTAAATTCATTCCTTGCCTCCGAGCTCTGTCACTTTAGCAGGAAGTTCTCAGATGGAGCGATTCAATTCTGCCAACTTGAGCTTGATTATCGTGCCTTCTTTGAGACCGTTGGTGCTGTCGCTTTTGGCCTTCGCCTGCGTCCATTCCTACTTATGATAGAACAGCAGGATGGTTAGTGGGACAAAGAGAGACTTGTGACGAGAAGGGTATGGTCATTTGTTCCTCCACAGCTCAGGAGTACTATATGTACATCGTTATCAGACCATGGCCACGCTTCGCCGCAGCTAATCTGTATCGTCTCATTGTCTGTTTGTCGTCATCCATTGAGTATATTCATCACATTCGTTGGTGCCCAGCCCAGCCTAGCACCACTGCCTCAGGATCCTCTGCAACTAACATGCCCCAAGCTCATTGCCTCTCACTTCGTCACCACTCCACTAAATCTCCCCGTCCCACCCTCGAAACACCCGTCCTCGACTGCTCCAAACCTCTCCACATCATTTCCCCATCCAAACGTCATGTGCCATGCCTCCTCCAGCACTCTCTTCTCAATCGGATGAATACACTGCGTTAGCCTTCCTAGCCCAAACCATTCATGCCCTTGCGAATCCTTCTCCCGCATCATAACGCTCGCGGTTGCGTTTCCATACATCTCACCCAGACTCCTTGACTCCCTGAGCAGTGTCTCCCGCGCCGTCAGGCCATGATCGCGAGGGCTTGTATTCGGCATCACGAGCCCATTTTGATTGAAGTCCGACTGCGGGATGCCCGAGATCTTGACATACCCACAACTCTTGAATGTGAGCTTTTCCACGTTACCACGGAAAGTAGGCTCGGGCGGTGGAACTTGAATAGGGTCTATCAGACCAGCATCATATCTGAGTTGGCTGAACGTCACGCCTGGAGTCAGGCGATCGATGACAGCAGGCCAGCAATGTTCTGTAGGCAAACGCTCCTGCAGCCATGCGGCCGGAGGATATTCTGGCTTCAAGCCGTCCTCTAGTGTCGTCATTGGCGTGTTCGTCCGCTGGCTGTTGACGCTGGTGAGAGAGACCGAGTCAAGCGTAAGCCGTCGGAGACTTGTGTCTTTAGACTTCTTCATAAAGCCTTCGAGCATGAATGGACTTAGCCAAGCATTTTCGATAGTAAGGTTCTTGATATGATTAAACGCTATCATCGTGTTGAGATTCGCCTTCGTGACATGATCGGTGAGCCAGCTTCTGGGATCGGAGGTCACAGGAGCTGGGAGAACATGCTGGTTGCGTGCAAGAAGTCCTGTTGCGTGCTCTCCACCCCCCACAAAGCCAATGATGAGAGTCGAGAGGTGCTCGATGCGCGACACATACCGGTGCAGAAAGTCTGCGAACTTAATGGATGCTTGAACGGGCGAGATCAGCATGCTAGACTGGAATGACTGATCCCCAGGGGTATACTCTGTCCGCCAGTCTGGACTCACAAGGACCTTGAGCGTTCTCAAGTTCGGCAATGCTTGCCAGAGCTCCCTTTGTTCAAGGGATGGAAGGAGTCCAGACGAAATCTTGGCTATATGAAGAGAATGTACATGCTTGAAGTTTTCTTTGTGGGTAAGGATTGCAGTCGTGTAGGCAGACAAGAACGCACGCTGGGCCCAGACTGTTTCCATAAGCCACTGCGCTTGGGCTTCGGTAAGGTGACCTGGCTGAATTGGGAAGACGCGAGGATCAGCAAGTTTATTCTGAACAAAAGTGCAATGCCCTCCAGTCTCGGCAGTAACGTTGTATCCATTATAAATGATGGGCCACTGTGGCTGGGTGACTTCCCCTTTCTTGATACGACCGCGAGGATGCTGTCTTCCACGGCTATCATACACGCCACGCATCGTGACGTGGTTGATTAAATGGACATTCGCCGGATTCGGCACAATGTTCATGTGATTCAAGACGAGTGGTGGCGCTCCCCACACCCAATTTGGCGCTGGCACACCCGCTTGCTGAAACATTTGCTGATGCTGTGCATTGAAAGGATTTGGATTCATTTGGGGAACAGTCCCTCCAGTATGTCGCTCAGGATCTGCATCCGGTTGCTCACTTTCAACAGCATAGCTATCAAAGTCGCGAATTGCCACTGACTTTAGGAATTGCGATTCCGGTATCGATTGATCCATATGGGAGCTGTAACTCATAGATTTGATGGCTTCATTGATTGAATTGATTTGAGCCCATTTGAAAAGCTCATTGCGTCCATATTGATGCCACTTGTCCTCTGCTTGAAATGTTTTGCTGAAAACTTTGTGGCCTTGTGAACATCTGAATTTCCATACAGCCAGGTCGGACATATCAGGGCCGTTGAGCCAGCCGTGACCGCTATCGACACAAAGTGCAAGCTCGGAAACGTTTTTGAGATTCTTAAAAGCGCCCCGAAGCAAATGGAGATGGTCGGCGAGATTTTCCAACTTTTCCAAGGGCTTAAATCGTGGATAGACTGGTACAGGCCATGTGTACTTGCCCCACCAGCTTGATTGGGTATTCTGAATGACTTTGGGCTTCGCCGATTGCAGTCCCTCGAGATCTACCTCAAACGAAATCCCAAATTTGTGGATCTCCATCCCGTACTTCTCGAAGATAGAACCTTCGGGTGGCTTACGTTCCCAGTTACCAAGATTGACATCAAACATCGACTTGCCGAATTTCGTCACCACATTGCGGAAGATGACAGGAGCAAGAATGCTTTCGAAAGTGCTATTGACTAGTCGCAGACTGCGTACATCTTGATGGGAGAGATATCTCGTTATCATGATGATTATGTCGATAGGAAGGTCATTCGGCCAGCCACGGCCATCCAGGCCAAGAGGACAATCAGGCGGATCATTGGGAGATGATTGCAGTGGTGACAAATCCCGGGTCCTCAATGGATGTGACAGCTCACGATCGAGTGCCGGGAACTTACTCATCGCGACTGCCATCGCAGCATTTGCGTTGTTTATTTTGTCAGCACGACCAAATCCATTATTGCGTGGTATGATCGGGTCCTCCATTGACCTAGGTGTAGCCTTCTGCCGCTTCCCAGCATGATATTGTGTGTCCGAATGTCTCGGTAGAATGTCTTTCGGAAGCTGCTGGGGAATCAGAGCGCCGTAATCGAAATTCATTGAGGCTGGAGGCGCGTTCAAAGACGGCCGTTGGGCTATGCTTGACCGAGTTACTGAAGATGAAACACGATGTCGTGGTGAGAATGAATCACTCGGGATATTTTCGATTCCGATTGCGCTATTGTTATGTTGAAAACTGCGCAATGCTCGCCTTCTAGGGGGTGAGCGAAAAAGGGATCTCGAAAGTCGTATACGGCGCCGAAGGTCAAGGATTTGGGTATCCTCATCTTCTGAATCCTCAAATAAGAGATGTGTGCTCAGCAAATTCTCTTCATCACCATGAGCAGACAAGGCCCGAGTCCTAACTTCTTGGTTTCTGGTCGAAGCTGCTCTCCGAGCCAGCGGTCGATTCGAATTATTGTAAAGGTCGGCAGATATTTCAGCATTAATACCGTCTAACGCTTCGGCGATGCTTTGCGTTGTCGACGCTGCGACGTGCAGCGGCTGACTTGATTTAATTTGGGGGGAAGGGTTACCTACAAGGTTGCCAGCTGCTGCGCTCCGGAAGTGTGGCTGTCCTTCAGGTTGGCGATGGCGAACTCCTCCAGAAGCAGACAAGTAGGATGTGGATCCAGCTTCTGAAAGGTCTGAATCATCATCAGATACATCCTCCTCTCCACCAGGTCTCCATGACTTTCTTTTCTCACTCGCGTGCTCTTCAAAATCCTGAGCTCTGGTAGGCTTACGGCTTTTCAAATCAGCAGATGCTCCAGTTGGTGCACTTGCTGCAGCAGATAATCTTCCTGACACGAACGCTAAAGCTTTGTTTTTGGATGGACTTCCGCGCGGTTTGCCGAGCCACGACTTTGCAGGATTTGATCGGGTTCTCCGCTTCGTAGGCTGTAGCGGAGACTCCAGAGGCAGGTCGGAGCGAGGTTGATTGGCTCCACAGAGACACAGAATCTCACAGTCACAACTTGCATTCCCCGGTGCTGGCACATCGTTGGTGGCAGGATCTTCGATCGAGGGCATGATATCATGATCTTCCGAGGGCTGAGAAAACGCCGACGTATTTGACAATCGAGAGGCGCATGGCTGCACGGTGGACGCCAAGAGGGGGGAATCAAGAGGCTGGGCCGTGAAGGTAGGATTCTTTCGGCTTGGTGGTTGAGCAAAGAGGTCTCCATACGAATTTCCTCTTGATCTAGCGCGAAATAACCCCCGGCGACCTCTGATTCTCGATACAGAGAGTTCGACGTCCTCATCTTCCGACCAAGCACCTGTTTTGAACCTATCGAGTCCGCGGCTGTCCGTCAACATACTCGCTTCATCGCCTGTAGCCAATATCTCATCAGGCTCATCCTCACTATCGTCGTCATCGAACACAGTCTTATGCTTTCTGCGAGTACTCTGCGGAATCCCACAGCGTGGTTGAGCGCGCATTGGCGAGGCAGCTCGCTCGTTCCCTTTGCCCTTGTTTAATGATTCGGCTCTCAACTTGTCCAGAGCCTCGCGAAAGTATTGGGAAGCAGAGACTGGACCGAAATCCGTTAGGAGAGGATGGACGGCCGTGGACGGATATGGCGAGAGCGCTTTGACGGGCGAGCCCGTGAGATGGGAGCTGAGGTTTGACCTTGTCTGATTATCATTTTCCGGCGTCGAGTCTGAGTCTCCTAGCTGGACCTCATTGTTGTAGTCGGAAATGCGCGGAGGGCGTCGGGCAGTCATTGCAGTGAGAGTTTCGCAAGCAATTGAGGGTTGGAAGGGCTTGTAGGTAGGAGGGCAGGCCGTATCCGCGGTGTGACAGTCCGTGCAATCATTTGACTTGCTACTGATCTTTGCACGTACAAGATTTGAGTGCAATTGAACCCTTTGGCCGAAGCGCCATCGGGAGAGTTCGCTCACACTTCTGCGATGGATTTGGAGGCTTCGTTGAGGCTGTTTCCTCCAGTTTACGAATGTGGAGTTGTTGAAGCAACAATAGGCGACATTTGGGATGGGTATCAAGCACGACAGGTCGGTAAATACGGGCGTGGAAAAGCTAGTGAATTGTTCACAGTCAATTGAATGCCATACGTGGTGGCTCCAGACCCAGAAAACATCATTTGACTTCCGCAAGACGCAAATTGGTGCTTCTAGTTGCTTGGCAGTTTCTAGCAATGACGTAGATCCTCCAACTAAACGCAATGGTGGAGAGCAAAGATCTTTCGTACATTGCTGATAAATGTCTAAATAATCAGTTCTGACCCACCGACCTAGTCGAGGAAGGTTTCTTAGCATGCACCCTGAGCATTGCTTACACGTTTGCAAATGTGCGTCTATGTAAAAGGCAATCTGGCACATCCGTTCAAGCCACTCTAAGCTTGTATTATGAGGAAAAACGGTGCCAACAATTCATGTGACCCCTGGGAGAGGGCTCCAGTCATTTATGGATAGGACATGAGTAGGCAAATTGATGGTTTCATTCACCGAATTGCAATGGGTGGTGACCAAATTGACTTCGATCTCCAAGCATAACACCACGTTTGTACCAGCCTTTGGCAAATTCCAGAACCCTTTCTTCGTAGTCTTCCAAAGTAAGCTTGCCCTGGAAGACACCTTCAAGCTGAAGAGCGTGGAATGCTGCCTGACTCGTACTTGCGGCTGTATGGGGCCGGAACCCACTCAGGGCATCGCCTACCAATGTGGCCCTGCCGTTCAGCAACCTACTAACGGGTGTTCCATCCTCAGGGGGTGGCAGGTCAGTGATTGCCTGCACGAAAGGCATTGTGGTCTTTGTCACAAGTTCGGCGAACTGGGGAGGCAGCGTTTTCTTCGCATGGTCCTTTTGGCGCTCCCAGACCTCAGGTCTCATCTTCCCACCCGTAGGCAATGTAAAGTGGTGTTTGACGCCATCCGTGTCTGTCATGAGATCTGCGTATTCTTTGGAAGATTGGTCGTAGTTGCAATACCAGACCCAATTGACCAATCTGCTGCCCTTCTCCAAGCTCCCCGCCTCCCCAGGAATGGTGTATGCGAGTATTTGTGTGGCTTTCGCATGGAAGAAGGTGAACTTCTCGAAAAATACGTCCTCGGCCGAGGCTGATAGTTCGGATTCCAGCACTGTTCCTCGAAAGGCAACATAGCCTGCGTATGTTCGACGAGACGTAGATGGAAGGAGAAGCTGCCGTAGGGTGGATGAGGGGCCATCCGCCGCGATCAGAAGGTCTGCTTGTATGGTCGATTGCTTCGCTTCATGGCCACTACCTTCGTTTGGTGGACCGCCATCTTCCTTGGAAGGGCGAACATCTTCATACGCAATCTCGACCTTCCCACCTACCTCTTTTGCAGCCCTCACGATTCGCCCATATTCGTAGTGAGCGGTTCCTTCGGTATTGCTCTTCTCCGGTGCTTCTCCCGCAGGTAAGTAGTCACTCTTAACTTTATCAAAGTTAGCTCTTCCAAGATAGTAAAGCAAGTCCCAGCTTGTCATGCGCTGTACAGTGTCCTCTTTGTCGACGATATCTCCCTTTTTGTTGAGGTAGAGCCGTTGTTGTGAAGTGACAGCGATGGGCCGCCTCGTACGATCATGCTTTGAGAAGAACGCTTGCGTCTCTCCGCCGGCTACCACGCCGGCTCCTTGGTGTTGGAGGAGTGGGGTTGGAGATCGCTCAAGGATGGTGACATTATGCCCTTGTCGAAGCAACACAATAGACGAGAAGAGGCCGGCGAGGGACCCTCCCACCTACCACAGATCAGTCAATTCGCGAGAATTCTAGAAAGCTCTCAGCCAGCATTTCAAGGAGAAGGTACCACAACAATGTCCAACTTCCGTGATGTATCTACCATCCTGTGCAGGAGTTTCCTGTTCATATGTTGTGGCTAGTGCCGCATGTAACTAGCATTGAATCCGGAGGGTCAATGTCACGTATATGTATCCCTGCACGCATCCTCGTGATGACATGTTTCACGTCACAAGCATTACTGTTCTCATAGTCATCCAAGCCTAAGGGCTTCTTACGTCACTGTCGCTGCGGTGCTGTTATATTTGCTAGATGATTACAGTTGGAGGCTTTCCCGAGCCCCAAGCCCTTTCCTTCTCAGGGTGCCGAGATCTTCATTATCCTTGATGGCCGAGAGATGCCTTGAAATATGAAATGTTCCTTCTAATCCTTCAGGTGGAAGACATGACTTTAGCTCTTAGGCAAAAAATACAATCCTCGTTCTTATCATCGTAATTTTGCCAGCCTCCAATCTTCAGAAACTTTGCATCAAATATCTCAATGTCCATCGTCAAGTCGTTTCCGCTTTCGAGATTGCATTACCAATTGGCAGGCTATGCAGCGTCACATCATTACAACCCTAAGTCCGCAACTCAAAGCGATCATTTCTTCTTCTTTTGCTCCTGCTTCAGTTTGAGCGCCGCAATATTCTGCGTTTGATTTCCAAGGATGGTATCGAACGTCATATTGGGATTATGAGCGCTCACAGGCCTCGTGGTCTGCTCTACTGGGGGGGCCACCTCCTGGAGGCCCAGGGCCACTGAGCTGCGATTCGCATTCCGGTGCAAGCCTTTCTCCGATAGTGCTGGCGAAATAGGTCGCAATTGAGGAGACATGTGAGGCGAAAGGTATGGAGAACCTTGCGGGCTCGAGTGTGTCGAACCTCCTCCAATCATGGGTGGAGGCGGCAATGCCGCTTCGAGACTCATTTCAGTTGTGGGAGACATGTCTATCGCCGTGTGTGCCCACTGGGCGGCGACGGTCCAGCAATGGCTCCGGCGGTAGACGCCCTCGACACTGTGGTCAATCATGTCGGCAGGCAAGCTAACCATGCCTCCGCCACTAGCCACATTGTACCAATTGCGGGACTGAGAGGTGTCTTCTCTCATCCAAGGTCGACCCCCTCGCGGCGCCATGCACAGGAAATACTCCACTCCTTCGGTAAAGTGAAGATCTCTGGCATCGACCACACACATTGGCAGAGCTTGCAGGATGGCATAGAGCAGTAGCCACTGGCCGCACCGCAAATCAGCGAGTTCATCAATAGTCCTACCGCGGCCACTTCGCCGTTCAAAGCTTAGAAAGGCTTCCAGCCAAGGAGTTGCCTTCATGCTCTCACGGTTGTACGAGCCGAGTAGGATTTCATTGACTTCGTTGTCCTTAAGTCGTTTTGGCCGGTCCTTTGAACCTGTCTTTGAGACGAGGACATGTCCGCGATTGAAGCTTGCTGACAAACTTGGAATCAACGGCGTATCGAATGGGATTGGGGGTTGTACGGGCGGGGTGCTGCGGTCGTACTCACTCTCAACGCGTCGAATGGCATGCTGAGTTGACTCATTTGGGTCGTCAGATTCGGTGTCGCGATCCGAGCCTTGCATGTCAATTGTGCGACTAGTAAGAGCATGGCGATCAACCAACATATCGTATAGGTCACAAAAGTCTTTGTACATCTCCTTCAAGGCGAGACGATTCAGACCACTCTCCTCGAAATTGTTCTTCTTCGAACTTGCCTTGGGTGGCCAAGCTCCGTATCTTTGTCTGTAGTGCGCGATGATGTGTTTTCGAAAATTAATGAAGGCTGTCTTCCAAGCTTTGAATCGAACCATTTTCCCCTCCGGCTCAGTCTGTGAGTTTGCAATTCCCGAGAACATGGACGGAAATTCAAAGTCGTCTAGCTTGAGCCTTACTGTCCTGAGTCGGCCCTCAAGGTCGAGTGAAGCTCGCTCCAGCCGGTTGCGCGTCACGGGACTGATTTGGGCGTATTTTGGACTTTCGATTTGCTTTATGTCCAACAGTTTTCCGGCGGCATGTACGAAACCTTCGTTGTACAAGGACCAAGACTTCATGTGCTCCCCAAGCACGACGGCTTCGATAGTCTTTTCGCGACTTGATCGTACATCGGCTAGCCTAAGCTCGTCGCAATATCTCGAGAAGCTTGCCGAGGCAAGTTCGCCAAATGTGGAGCTGTCCACATTTGAGAACTCAAAGCGCCTTAGGATGGTCGCGATGCCCATGAATATCGGATATAGTGCAACCTGTCGAGGCGTCGCAACAAGCGCTCCTCCAAGCAAGAACGCGAAAAAGTTGCGATACAGCACAAGTAGTTCAAGGTCGTCTCCTCGTAATCGGAGTTCTGGAGAGCTGAGGTCACTGTCGAATTCCAGGGGCAAGTAGATGTGCTTTGTCCCAGGGAAGTGATTGCTGAAATTGGCATAGCTCGAAACAGTATGACTTGAGTCACTACCATTTGACACCGTTCTCCCTGTGTGATATAAAGACAGACCTTCGGCAGGTGTCAGATCCATACCTCTCAGCTTCCTACTCAGATCTCGGTCATATACTGGGCCGTCTTGATTCGATCGCCGTAGTAGCTGTGTAAGGCTTCGGGAATCTGCCAATAGTATGGAGTCGACTTTGAAGGATGGTCCTCTTCCTGTCGCTTCCGGGAAGAGGTAGACGCAGGTATCAGCATGATCATTCCATAGCTCCGGAACCTAGACTAGAGTCAGCTGGATATTGCTTATCGGAGGAAGTAATATGACTCGCCCTTTCACCATTGATCAGAGGCTCGAGGTTGTAAGGCATGTGCTCTTTCAGTCCAGCTATCCAAGCCTGGGATTCATGTCGTTCTTGTCCCACCGGACTTTTTTCTGATTTGCCCGGTAACCAGCTTCGCCTTTTCGATGCTTTCGCAGATGTTGGGGTCTGTGGGCGTGAAGAGGGAAGGTTGTCATACGGTGTCAGCATATTTGGGGTCGTGGGCCGACTCCTGCTTCCCTCTCTGCTTGCCTGCCCACTACTGCATGTACTTTGAGGTCTCTGCAATCCATCGGCACTTATTATCGGAGGCGGGACCAGAGGCATGGCCGCCATAGTGTTCAGAGTATGGAGGCTAGGTCCGGCGGAAGGATTACTTTTATGCAGTTTATGCTTCGAGGTTGATTGTAATGTGGAGTCTGGACTTCCTGGCGAATGGTCTTGCGAGGGATCTGGAGCATGGGAGACAGACTGCGACAAGCTAGATGCTGAGTCGTTCTTCGAGTATCCCATTGAGAGCAGGGAGGAGACTCGGTTTGACTTTTGCAGGGTCGCCATCTTCTCTAAGCATGCACGTAGAAGCTTCGAAGGGTTGCGTTTGCAGCTAGGTTAAAGCTACTGTCATTTGTTTAGATCTGTGAATGACCTGAGACTGGCTATTGTATCAGGTGGGCAGGGCCGTAAATCGGGGTAGAATCGGTGGCAGCATCCAATAAGCTCTTTGTGTGAGGTGACGTTTTGCCAAATGAACCCTGGACGCATGTATTGTGGTGTTTGTGGAGGTCATTGGAAGTAGATTCTAAAGGGCTGCGGATGAGAGCTCATACGTCTGCGAACAGAGCCCGACTGCTAACAATAGCACGCATTCATTGCAAATATTCCGACACCAACATTTGTTTGAGAAAAAGCCTTCGTGTTCCATGGCTTCTTTGGCACCCGGGCGCTGGGGCCCAAACAAGTACTCGCGGCATCAGGCGCCCCAACGTTGTGCCGCGCCACATCCCGCTGATTGGTCATTTCAAGGGTTGTTTCGGGCTTGCGGACTCTCCTTGATAGGCCCAACCGAAATCTCTGGGTTCCTGCCTTAGTTTGCTCGCGTCAGGCAAACGATGACGTTGCAGAATTGGGGAAATAGAACCATCAGCTGATTGTCCGAAACAAGGCCCAGCTGGGTAAGGGTAGGATGGATCACTGCTACACCCACCCAGTACTGATGCTAACTAGCTGGAAATACGCGCTGCTGCCAACAGATGAGATGTGCACCATGCCATCTGGTTCTCAGATCCAGATAGACCTTTTCAAAGGATGGCCAAACCCGGGGTTGCTGCCACCAAGCCGTTTAAAACAGGCATCCGATGCTGCTTTATCTGACCCTCACATATGGACACCTGGTCTTGCATATGGTCCCGATGATGGCTATCTCCCTCTGCGCCAGGAATTGGCCAAATGGCTGACTAGCTTCTACGAGCCCAAGGAGGCCATCCATCCTGGGAGGATCTGCGTGACAGGTGGTGCTTCACAAAATCTCGCGTGCTTGTTACAGACCTTCACAGATGCTCTGTACACGCGGAATGTGTGGATGGTGGTACCAACTTACTACCTTGCTTGTAGGATATTTGACGATGCAGGGTTTGCAGGGAAAATCAAGGGTGTGCCAGAAGATGAGCAGGGTGTTGACATTGAGTTCTTGTCGCAGCATCTACGAAAAAGTGAAGCGCAAGCGAGAGAAGAACGCAACATTGAGCCGGTAAGGGGTCCCCGATTAGTCTCGATTGGAAGCTGTTGCTGAGTCCACCGTCTCAATAGAAACTCAAACCACCTCGACCATGGAGGAAAATCTACAAACACGTCATATACGCTGTTCCCTCCTTCGCAAATCCGTCCGGCAGAATCATGACCTTAGACCGGCGAAAGGCACTGGTTCGACTGGCCCGTGAGTACGATGCGTTGATTATCACTGATGATGTTTACGACATGCTACAATGGCCCTCATCGCCGCAGTCAAATGCTACAGCTCCGACCAAAGCATATATCCCTCGGATCGTTGACGTTGATCGCTTTTTAGACGGCGGTCCGAGCGATGAATACGGCAACGCTGTAAGCAATGGCAGCTTCAGTAAGATCGTCGCCCCTGGCTGCCGCACAGGTTGGGCCGAGGGCACCGAGAAGCTTGCTTATGGGCTATCACAGACGTGAGTGTGAACTTTCCGTCAATTCATGCCTAGTCTGCAGACTTGGCGCGCATGTATAGGTCTGCATTTGCAGCCTTCGAAAAATGTCGCAACTATCACATGATCATGACAATTGACACATTGATAGAGGCTCATCGAGGTCAGGAGGATGTCCTTCACAGCTGACAGCCACCTTTATCCACGAAATGCTAGCCACGGAGGGTCTTCAGCGGCATTTACTTACCGAGCTTCAGCCTGCTTACTTTCGGCGATTCCACAAGATGTTACAAGCAATCCAGCAGGACCTCCTCCCCCTCGGTGTCACCATGCCCCAGACAGATCGCAACATTGCCGGAGGATACTTCATTTGGTTGACACTTCCCAATGGGTTGAACGCTGAAGCACTTGCGAAGCGAACGCTGAGCGAGGAAAGCCTGGTGATTGCTCCGGGACCACTGTTCAAAGTCCAAGGAGAAGATTCGAGCAGGGGAATGAGATTTGAGAGCGACTTACGCTTGTGCTTCTCATACTTGGAAGAAGATTTGCTGGTTGAGGGTGTGCATCGACTAGCCAAGGTGCTCCGGCAGGTTTTGCACGAGGAAGGACCCTCAAAGTAGCCTGGACTAAAATGATGGTGTATTTTGTGTACAAAATAAGCTGGAAGGTGCAGATAGCAACTGACGTAGTTCGCAAAAACCCTGCAACGTCGACGTTGATGTCTAAGTTTGACTACTTTCGAGCAGAGATCTCCATTTTTCAGGCACCATTGACATGAAACGTGCACTTTCGTGCCGGTGACGAGGACGGTGCATTCCGGCCGTGGCGCCCGAGATCAAGCGTCGGTTCTGAGCCAACCAAATGGATCCGGCCTCTCGAAGCCGCAGTCGCCGTTGAGAGAAACATAATTTCAACATCCCCTCATCGTTTCATCTTCGCTTTGACTCAGGAGGATTGATTGCCATTTCCATGCGCTCCAATCATGCCTTTGCGAGCTCGTGTGGCTAGCAAGTTCGAGACTCGCATGTGTTTGCTTCTACAGCTCACGAGCCCCTTCCGAGAAATGACGCTGGCGTCACATGTGCGTGAACGTGGTTCGCGTCGGAGTGGTTGCAGAGCCTGCAAATGACTTGTGCAGATCAGGAGACTCAAGGACTAGTTTTACGGCAAAGAAACGTGATAAATAATGCAGCTTTAGTGGATATCAGTGATGGAAGCCCTCAGAGGCAGAGGAGTACTCTTTTATCGAGGTTGGTGCAGAGACAGCATCCGCGAGCTGTCCTGCTGGTCCACCCTCTCTTACTTCATCCACCACCTTCTTTTATTGCCTGAACACACGCCAGTCGTGTCTCCTCCCTCTTTTCTGTGTTTAGTGTTGACTGCTGTTGTCGCACAAAATCTTTTAACGTGCTGGATGCCCACCTCTTTATTGTCGAGTGACTCGTATGCGCCCGCATTTATTGTTCGACTGATTCGAACGGACCTACCACTACTACCAGAGTGATTCACACGCACCTGCACCTTTATCGCGGACGTCTGCCTACGACTGCATTTCCACTTCTGCCAACCCTCGATCTTTTCTGCCAAATCCAACATTCCATATCTCGACCACAACCATTCTCTGTGCAGGCCACCAGTCGTTCAAACTCAAATTCTGCTCGAATCCCACATTGAATCTCTACAATCACAGCCGTTAGCGACTACGCTGATATCATGCGCTCTTTCAACGCCCTCCTCACTATCCAACTGCTTCTCACTCTTTTCTTGCCGGTTATGGCTGTGCCCAAACCTCAAGCATCAGCTTCACCGGCGTCCTCATCCAGCTACTGGGTATCTACTATTGCTCGTCAAGGTACGGTAGCGTACGGCAATGACTCAAGCTATCAAGTCTTTAGAAATGTTATGAGCTTTGGTGCTAAAGGTATGGCTGCGTCTAAGAATGACTCTGCGCTCGGTCTGCTAAAGATTCGACAGGTGACGGAGTGACGGATGACACAGTGGCCATCAACAATGCTATATCGGCGGGATCCCGGTGCGGTGAAGGCTGCGACTCGTCTACCACAACCCCAGCGATCGTCTACTTTCCTCCTGGAACCTATATGGTCAGTTCGCCAATCATACAGTACTACTACACTCAGTTCATTGGTGACGCGACCTCGATCCCGACCATCAAAGCTACGGCGACCTTTCAGGGCATCGCAGTCATCGATTCAGACCCCTACATTCCAAATGGAAATGGAGCCAACTGGTACACAAATCAGAACAACTTCTTCCGGCAAATCCGCAACTTTGTGATCGACCTCACGTCTCTGCCTATGAACACAGGAGCTGGGGTACGTTCTTTTACTCGTTTACTCGTTTAATGTCAAGCTAAGATCCATGCAGATTCATTGGCAGGTTGCTCAAGCTACCAGCTTACAGAATATCCAATTCAACATGGTCGTCGGTGGAGGCACTGCCAATAAACAGCAAGGCATCTTCATGGACAATGGCTCAGGTAAATGCCTGGTGTTCCCGCGCGCCGGTCAGCGTGCTGACATTCCACAGGTGGCTTCATGACAGACTTAGTCTTCAACGGTGGCAACTATGGTGCATTTCTCGGTAATCAGCAATTTACGACGCGCAATATGACCTTCAACTACTGTCAGACTGCTATCTACATGAATTGGAACTGGCTATGGACGTTGAAATCCGTGAACATCAACAACTGCGTCATCGGCATTGATATGACTTCCGGCGCGGCCAATGGCGGCAATCAAAGCGTGGGCAGTATCGTTCTCATTGACAGCGTGATGGAAAACACTACAACGGGTATATTGACTGCCTTCAACGCCAATAGTATTCCAAAAACTGGAGGCACACTTGTCATCGATAACGTCGACTTTACTGGCACTAACATGGCTGTTGCTGGTGTGGATGGTACACAGATACTTGCTGGCGGCTCAGTCGTCCCTTCCTGGGCTCAAGGGGACGTCTATAGCCCTGCATCTCCGATGAGGAGGATAAAGCGAACGCCACAAGCATCCACATCAACTTCTACTAATATTTACTCATCACCTCAGGTTTCACAGATACCAATGTCCAGCGGCCTCTCCAATCTATCATCCACAGCGACCTCGTCGATTGCTCCCACAAATTCGAGCAGTACTTGCACATCTTCCGCCACATCAGTGACGTCCAGCCGGATTCAGCAGCAATTAGCACCTCCTACAATGCCGGCAGCTCTTTTAGACGGATCAGGAAAGATTTTCGAACGCTCCAAACCCCAGTATGAAACCGTACCGGCGTCATCATTTGTCAGCGTAAAATCCCAGGGCGCCAAAGGCGACGGAGTGACTGATGATACGAGTGCCATACAGGCTGTGTTTGATAGTGTCACATCAGACCAGATTGTCTACTTCGATCACGGAGCATACGTCATTACCAGCACGGTCAATGTGCCAAAGAACGTTAGAGTTACAGGCGAGATTTGGCCTCTTATCATGGCCGGAGGCCCTTCGTTTAGTGACCAAACCAACCCTCAGCCCGTTTTCCGCGTCGGTATGCCTGGAGACCAGGGTGCGGTCGAAATTTCTGACCTGATCTTCGAGACGCTAGGACCCTGTCCTGGTGCGATCTTGATGGAATGGAACGTCGCAGACTCTACTCAAGGCGCTTGCGGACTATGGGATGTCCACTTCAGAATTGGTGGCACAGCAGGGACGCAACTCCAGCAAGATAAGTGTCTGGGGAATTCTACAACCACACAGCCGGCCGAATTCAATCCAGAGTGTGTGGGCTCTTTCTTGATGCTGCACATAACCCAGCAAGCGACCGCCTATGTCGAAAACGTTTGGCTGTGGGCAGCTGACCATGAGCTCGATATGCCCGCGCATAGCGAAACCAATATCTTCAACGGACGTGGTATGTATGTTGAGTCACAAGGCCCGGTTTGGCTGTATGGTACTAGCAGCGAGCATTCTCAGGTAAAGCTCCGACTTCCTATGCCCCTGACGACTTCCGTGTGCTGACATCTTGGCTAGTTATACAACTATCAGATTGCGAACGCAAAGAATATCTTTATGGGTGCAATTCAAACAGAAACCCCCTATATGCAATCCTCGCCCAATGCTCTAGGCGGAGGATTCACGCCTAACCCGGCCTATTCCGACCCCGACTTCGCTGATTGCACGACTGATTCTTGTAAGAAGACGTGGGGCCTTCGCATCGTCGATTCCTCTGATGTATTCATGTACTCAGGGGGGTTGTATAGCTTTTTCGACAACTATCAGCAGCAATGCCTTGCCAACTCGTCCTGCCAAGATAACATGGTTGATATCGAATGCTCATCCAACGTATGGCTCTACGGACTCACAACAAAGGCTACTGTCAACATGGTGACGGTCAATGGACAGAGCGAAGCTCTGGGCTCCGACAACGTTAATAGCTTCGGTTCGACTCTAGCCCTGTTCGAGCAGTAACAGCTGGCCTTACCGACGCTCCCGTGGACGCTCCACCGAGTCTTGAACATTTTCGGTTCTCCGAAACATATTTTCGAATTTCTCCCTTGCGTCGACGCAAGTATATCATCTGCAGTATCTCCCTTGATGGTTCATCTACAGAGCCTGGGCTGGTATGATAGTGCGGGTATACGTGTGGGCGATCGTTGTACTGAAACATAGTTTGGATTTGCTACGGTACAGCATGAAAATGCTGGATATTATGTCCCCAAACAGCAAGGCGCATGGATGATTTTATGATGGCTTTTTACTATACCCCACGAAGTTTTGGCATGCTACGGCTAGATAAGTTTGTACGTTTCGATCAAACTTGGTCGGTGAAATGAAACTACGTACATCACGCTGTTCCCTGTTGTAGGCTTGGACCTTCTGCTCCAGAACTTAGGCTCCGGTACTGCAAGCTCACTGGCAGATGCGAGTGGTCTCCATGATAATCGACTGATCAACGCTTGAAAAGCTCCACCATGGTACATCCACAACGTTGCCACTCGTGAGACTTGCTGACAGAGCGCGCTCCTCCAAACGGAATAGTAAGCCCTTTTGCTGGCGTGTGCATATTCTCCCGGGAATAGAGATGCGGTGTAGAGCATGTTACTCCGGAGGGATCGGGAATGTATCCCCTGATTCGGTCTTACTGGTAGGCTTCCAGACTTCCCTGGCATTATTTAGTAACCAAGCTCTCTGGTAGGGATGCCGCAGTACTTGTTCCTCGGTATATCATAGGTGCAACTATACTGGGTTGGCGCAAGCCACACAGGCCGTTATGCCAGGCTTACCTTCCTCTGCCTGTACGTAGTGTACGCCCTGTTGAGAGCACCGGTCACCATGCAGCCCAGGCAAGGAGTCTTAGGTATTTCTCCAAATCGTGGGAGGTAGCAGGTGGTTGTGAGAGGTACATTGTCCGTCATGTCCGATTTCAAGCGTCAACTTTCTAATCGCCACAAACTAGCTGATTCAGGTACTGATCGGACAAGTCAATGAGCAAACGCTGTTGAGCGACTCGCTGTCTTAAGGTTTCGCCGGTTCCTAGCTAATGCCCACTTGCAATCGGACGTGGTGGACGGTGTACAAAGTGAAGCTATCTTCCGGGTGAAGCCACTTGCCGGGAAAGGATGGCACAAAATTCCGCGGAAAAGGGGCCTACTTGGCATCAATTTGGAGCATCGTTGCCCAGGATTTCTTACGCCACCGTCAAGCTATCCTCACCGGAGCGGAATCTGCAAAAGCTTACTTGATCTACTATACCCAACAAAATCTGGAGGGCTGATCCCGACAACTCAGCTTGCCAGCACCGCGCACTCCTACCTTGCTCCTTTCTGCGCGTATCCTACCTGGTAAGCATTCCAAAATATGTCGTCAGAATCTATTGCTACTCGGGCGTGCGAGATCCCGCGAGACGCCACCGCTTCTCGCGGCCCTCCAATAACCCAAGGGTGTGTACGGAGTAGAGCGCAGAGTCTGGAATTGCCAAATTTGGAAAAGGGGTTGGCCCCAAGTGGGTGGGCTTGGGCCGATCGGGTGGCACGGAGGTCTTGGCGATGCGGCCTTGGCACCTGGCGTACACAAGGTGGTCTTTTATACCTGGTGGCCCTGCTTCATCTTCCTCCCTTCTTTAGATTTGTTGTCCTAGTTATATGACACCTCTATGATTGGTTCTAGACTGGCCTCCTAACGGAATGGTCCGCAGCTTCTTCATTAGCCCTCCAACAATGGTTGTGCACGATTTCAGCTGAGGGGACAAATAAAGTCAATGTCAGCCCTCTCGCTAACGAAGGGATGTGATTTGCAGGGCCAGTGGCTTCGCGATGCCGTGCGCCCTATAACGTAATTCTAGGGCCAAATCCTTTCCCTAGCTGAATCTCCAGCGACATTACCTGACCTTGCAACATCAACCACTTCCTATCCACAAGTCCAAACAATACCCAGTCAAGTGTATCAGAACCGGATAATAAACTTCCAACAGAAATCAAAAATACCGGAAGGATTTGACTGTGGTTAAAGAAGGCGGAGCGCATCGAGGCGGCGCTACAATTTCATCAAGGTTCCAGGATCTAGCAGAACGCACGGAGCGTCGACAGCAAGCTATTCTAACAAGGGAACTACGCTCTGAGTGGGAGCGATTAGGCAGAACCAATTGCAAATACTCTCATAGAAATCCGAGTAGGTTTAAGGAATTAAGACCTTCGAAAACCGAAATGTGGACTTGGCGGAGGATTTAGCCTCATGCTATGCCAAGCCTGCCAAGAAATCCACCGAAGCCCCGGGCTGGACGAGAGAAGTGTGATTCCTCTCTTTAGCGTTCAGCCTCTGTACGTAGTAGAGCTGAAGTTATCATTACGCATGCACAGCCCGTAGAGAAGTCTATCACCAGTCTAGCCCTTCGGCTCCGCTGACAGATTTGGCCCGGGAATCACGCTATTGCGGGCGATTTAAGCCATAATACGGCTAGCCATGTCTGCTTCGGTCCAGCTAAGCTGCCATCATTTTGGGATACTCGTACTCTTAGTACCCACCAAAAGTGGCTTGTATGGGTCTCGATGTCAGGATTTGGGACCCTGTGAGGCAGCCAGGCCCGAATAGTAGTGTGAAGGACCTACAGTAACGCCGTCTAGATGCTAGATCTTGGAATAGTACAGAATATTTCTACAATCGTCTGTTGTAGGACAGAAATTAATCTCTGTCCCCCTAGGCCAGAGATCTGGGAATGCTCTGCTAATACGGGAAGTGCCGGTGCACTGGCCCGGTACAGTAGCGCCGTCTTCCCTACGGTGGTGCGCTGCAGCTCCGCTAGTGGACAGATAGTCTTAGCATTCATGCCACTCTAACTAGCAGCTCGTATCGCCTCAAACACATGGCCCCTGGCAAATCACTCGTAAGGCAACAATCTGCCTTTTAGGAGCAGTGTGAGCGACCGCGAAATTGGCCAACGAAAGTTGAGACCGTGTCCCGTGTCCATGATGGCTGCTTCTCAGCTAAATATGCGCTTCTCACCCACTTTCCCGACCTCCGTATGATGCCCTTCGTCGAATTTAGATATTGATTCTGTGCTAACCTCTGCAAAATGCATACCCTCATCTCCTTCTCCAATCTAGCACTGCTGCTCCTGCTTCAGGTGATAGATTCTACATGCGCTGGGCTGAGGCTGGTCACAAGCCCTGGGCACACCGCTGTGAAGAGACAAGAGATTGTTCAAGGCTGGGCATTAGTAGAGGATAATTGTCCTGATGGACTGGGTGTCTGCGGCAAGCGCTCTTGTTGTCCTTATGGGTCATACTGCGACGACGAGGAGAATACGAACTCGAATTTATGCTGCCCGACAAGTAAGTACTAGCAGATCCAAAATACCGTTGGCAAGTTCTAACGTGCATATCAAAATCACAGGTGAGGGTTGTGCTTATGACGTGTCCAAAAACAGTCGATGCGCCGTGTCAACCTGGGTTGAATTTCTCACCATCAAAGATCCCATCTGTTGTATGCCGGGAGAGATCGGTGTGCAGCCGTTGGAAAGCGAATATTACGGTCACTGTGTACCCGCTGGCACATATGAGCCTCCTGATATGTTGGCTTCTCAAGTCAGCACGAGGTTTCTCAGTTGCTGAGCTTTCGCTAATTCCTGACATTTAGGTTGGAGCTTCCTCTACTCTTGCCACGTTGAGTTCAATGTCCACAAACGCCGCAACCTCACCTGTAACCACTATACCTACGACTGACACTTCGACGACCTTCCCGGAGACCACGCCGACAGTCGCGTCTACAGCACAAGAGACAATTCCATCTGCTGCCACGACATCTAGCTCGGACGGACATATTTTATTACCCCTTGGGCATGTTCACATTCTGGAACAATTTCTATTTGCAGGCTTCCTGCTTTTCCTCTGAGTCTAACCTACCGGGCGTATACTATGGAACAGCTACCAACACCTGTGAGGTGCCGGTGGTGGGAACGGTATTTTTTATGTCTGGAGTCCTCCGACCAGAAGGTACATCAAGGACAAGATCTTTGCCACTTTCGGCGTCTGTTGCTAGGCCTGGTCGAACTTCTGTAAAGGCTGATGTTCTTTCTTTCCTAAGCTGCGAAACGGAAAGGGTATACCATTTCCGTTCGGGTAGGGTCCTGCCCAAGAATGGGAAGGATAGGGGTCTACTATAGCATGCAGTCAGTTACAGCTAATACCACTCGGGTGACGGAGGTCCTCAAGGGTCACGTACCTGTCCTAAATACTCTTGGCCCACGCGATGAATTTCAGTCCTTTTAGATTTATGGTTCGGTTGACGTTAACTAACGGCACAAAATTTCTCCCGTACCGTTAACGTTTCTTCGCGGGGAACGGGAAGCGTCCAGTATGAGCGGGAAGAGACAGGCTAGGATGGTAATGATGGTACATCCATAGCTTGAGATGTGGATCCGGCTGAAAAGAGAGTAGACGTCTAAACTTAGAGACGGAGGACGAGAAGGGAGGGAAGGCCGAAAGTCAGATGGGAACAGCATCGTATCTATGCCGCCAGCCATGACCCGCAGAGTAGATCGAGAGAGGTCCATTTCAGGGACAGAGCTCGAGGAGCCAAAATAGGTCGCCCGGGGGGAGGGGAAGGAGAGTGTCGAAAACGTGAGCCACGGTCCGCCTTGCTCAAAGGAAACCTTGCGCGCTTGGCGCATGGGGGCGGCCAGGCGCGCGGGTTGGGTGCGGTGGAAAGGGAGCCGAAAACAGCTCCCAAAGTCGGAGGTACATAGATACATGCCGTTAGTCAGAGTAGAATAGACAGGAACTTTTGAGGCGATCGGTCGATGCAAGAGGAATGCAAGTGGCAAAGCTTTCTAGTTCTCTCCATGCCTGTAAAGTCCGTTAGTTCACTTGTAAGAGCTAGGAGAAAGATGGCGGCAAGAAGGACCAAAACTGCAGCGTCTGCAATCTTGGATTCAAGATTGCAGAACAGGTGCTGCTTCAAGCGTGCGTTGGCGGTTTGACGGCCCGGTTTTCGGCCTGGTGTACGGGTGGGGAACTGCGGGGGATGGGGGGTATTTTCACTACTTACAGCCTTCTTTTCTGTTCTCCATGTTGCTTCCAATTATCCACAGACAGCATGGCTCGTAAGTCTCAGTCCAAGGATCGTGTAGTTCCTCATATTGTGGTCCTTGCTCATAACCTGACACAGACACAACTTACCCTTCTGACCTACCAAAGCCTCAGGACGATGGCGCATGCAATCATCTAACATCCCTGGAGATACCCAGCATCTCCCTTCCACCCGCAAGTAATCCCTCTAAACCAGTCAACATCTCACAACTCCCCGGCCTCACCATCATCTTCTGCTATCCACGCACCGGCGCACCAGGTGAAGTAGTTCCCGCCGCATGGGATAACATCCCTGGGGCGCGGGGTTGCACTCCGCAAGCATGTTCCTTTCGCGACAACCACTCACAATTGAAAAGCTTGGGGGTGACGCAGCTCTACGGCCTTTCGACTCAGGATACCCAGTATCAGCAGGAAGTGCATGCCCGATTGCATCTGCCATATGATTTGCTGAGCGATGAGAAGCTTGAATTTCAGAGAGCCTTGAACCTGCCGACATTCGAGTGGGAGGGTCAAAACGTCATTCGAAGACTAACATTGGCAATTGAAGACGGAAAGGTGGTTAAGTGGTGGTATCCAATCTTTCCGCCTGATTCAAATGTCGTTCATGTCTTGGAGTGGTTGAAAGAGAGAGACCATAAGCAATGAGGAATATCGAAAGACGTTCGTGTGCTTCTTACGAGGCTAATTATGTCTCGTCATATCGACTGTCCAGACAATATGCAGGAGATGCGGGACTGGTCTTTGGACTCTTACCTGGAACCTAAGGTCATCCTGTGCTCCAGCATCTGCTTTGCATTCTCCGACCTTTGCCCTTCTGTGGTGCCTGACGAAAGGTCATTTGTGCAAAACCGGTTTACCTCCAGAGGCACCTGCTTGACCGCCTTCCAATGATAGAGGACGAGGTTTCTATAACTAGATACGGAGCTTGCAAACGCATATTCTCAAGTAAGACGCTCGCTTTAGTTACCATCTTCCATTGATGAATGGCAGCAACTTTCAAACCGTGCGGCAAGTTCCGAAATGCAAAGAAATACCGTCTAGAGTCTGTACGGGGTGCTCGTAAGAGTGCCATCATCGCCTTCACATTCTGGATGTCAACAACCTCCGTTGGTTTCGGCTCCCTGGGCCTCCACATTAGCTCCAGAACGATTATTCATCTGTCATCAAGCAGTTTCTTGTTGCACGTAGCACTTGGGTAGCTCCGCACTGGCATTCTGACCGTGCTGTGTCATTGCTGCCGACTAGCTCCGCCGAGCATCTGCTAACCTTTGGGGCCTACGAACAAATCTGATGTATACGCTTCGGTTAAGATGGACGCACAAATTCCATGGCGTAAAGAGAGCTCTAGAGATCTCGCAGGTCCTTCTACCCAACAGTGACAAACACATATCTATCCTTGAGAAAATGCTGACCACAGCGACATTTGCCAAGAAGCTGGCTGAAAAGTTGTTGGAACTGCAGGAAGAGTGTATTGACCTTGGGCCGCGGCCTGAAGGACATGAAAAGTAGATGGCATTTATCCTAACTCGTCTCAACGAATGCCACTTAGAGACAGCAGGGTCAATGGAAGAGCTGAACAAGACAGGAGATGAACAGGACAAACCTGGTGCATGGGCAAAGAATGTGTTGCATCATCACGGGCAGGTACCGGAAGACCCCGAAAAGGTCTTCCGGAGTACGAAGGTGGAGGCGGAGCTGTTGAAAAGAAGGAGGAGACTGCAGCAAAGCACCTGGCTAGGGAGAAGAAGTGAGTGCGGGTAGATGGTCTTTCAGGGGCGAGAAGCCGACAAAAGACCTAACAAATGCGGCCACCATGACCACTAAATCAGCAAATGAGCTGCAACCAAAAAGTGCAGAACAGTCTAGCCACCACCTCTACAGCTTGCAAACTTAATTCCTTGCTTTCAATACGATACGCACTCTGCCATTCGTCACTTCCTGTACCCCGTACCCTATATCACCCAGGTGAATTGAATGTACTGGCCTAAGGCCCAGGACACGGAGGGCTTATTCGCCTTCACCTGCCTTGACATAGATCTTTCCGCAAGACAACGACTCCGATCTACTGCGGATCCACTTGATAAAGCCAGTGTGACTCTGGAAAAGGTTCTTGACGATATCAGGAGGTATGTTGAACAGCACGGGTAGAAGCATAAGAGGACTGAGAAAAGCGGCTGCGCCGAGAGGCTGAAGTATTACTGATTGAGGGTGTTCAGGAGACTGTTGCAGGTTCTAGGGGCAGGTTTGGACGTCAGGGTGTGTTAGCATATTGGCCAAGCCTTTTTGGGGGGGGGGGGTGCGAAATGAAGCTTGGCGTACTTTTGGTCTAACAGAAATATGGAATATGGATTGGATAGGTGGAGTCATGGTGGAGTCACTCTGCATAGATTTGGAAAAGGCTATCACTAGCAAAAGTGTGGCACGCAAATTTAACCAGTTTCCGCTCAGTTAGATTCGAATAAAGAGTGCCCTGTCTTTAGCCATCGAGTGCCGGCGCCGTTGCCCACCCAGATGGGAAATTCGGGGCGCACCTGCCTTCCAGAGGCTGGGGTATCACTACAATCGCTGCAACACGGCAGACACCCAAGCCTTCATGGCACTACAACTCATCCTTCGACTGAGTCTGCGTTGGTGTTGCCGTTGCCGAGGCCGGCGATCCGAAAGTACCGACAACGTCGAAGCAGCGGTTCTCGATACAGACTGTTGTTGGTTTTGCAGGGTTGGGTGATGGCGAGGTCATCGTGGGAGGGTGGCCGGACTCGAATCCATCTTCGCAGTCAACAACGACGACATGACCTTCATGTGCGGTCAATGTGGTCAGACATGCGGCATTGGGCTGGCGACAGCCCGGGGTCAATATCTCTGCGACGCCGCAAGTGTAAAGTCTCTTTCCGCTTATCGTCGTGTAACAATCTACTGCTTGGGGCTGATTGCTGGAACTCTTTCGTGGCGTCACCGTTATTTGGGAGTTCCCGATGTTCGACACGGAGAGGCTGCAGGTGTCGAATACATGATTGTTGATCGTCACTAGGCACCCTACTTGGAGTTGCGACTCCGAGAGTTCTGCAGGGTGTGACGCCTTGAAGCATGTGTCAAACACAATGCCGTTCATCGTGAACAGACATGGGGCTTGGGCTGGCTGGTTGGTAATCGTCGTGTGTGGTGGCGCCGTTGTTGTAGGAATTATTGATGACTCGGGATCGTAGTCTTGGGCATAGGTTGCGCCAAGGAAGAAGATCAACACGGTAAGACTCAGTGAAGCACGAAGGAAATACATATCGGCTAGTTTGAACTAAGATGTCTGGAACAGAGCCGTTTTGGAGGATGTAGGAATGAGAAAATGCCACAAATGCAACAAAAGTTTCGGATCCAACATTTTATATGCCATACCAGACCCGCTTCGAGCCTAAGTAGTGTGGAAAAGGTGCCACTTCGGAAGAAGAGCTGTGCAAAAAAAGGTACGGATAACACCCCTCAGCTTTCCGACGCTTAGTACATTTGATAGGGTATCGAAGGGCTTGGATTGGTCACACAGCATGGGCCCTGGCGGTGAAGGAGGGGAGAGAGCCGAACCAATTATTGGTGTGAAAAGTGTTCAAGCCGGAGCTCCCCAACAGCGCTGCACCCGGGATGCACTGCCTCCTTGGCTCACTCGCAGCACGGACTTTAGGGCTGTGGTTTGTTCGAGCCATTTCACATGGCAGCAGCCTAGAGCTTGCCGGGCCGAGGGTGACACCGCTGCACTCATGGTGTGGTAAACTACGCAGCGATGGTCACATCATTTGCTGTTATTTCGAGCGCCTGCACTTCTTACGCAAGCCGATTGCGTTAGTCCTCAGCTTGCTGCAGGGGAGAATGTCCACCCGGCTGACCCGGCTTTCCCTGGGACAAGGGTCTTGGCGATCGGGCTGAGGTCTTTCTGCACACGCTCGACCACTCAGCGCAAAGCACCACCCTCAGTCTGCGTTTGCCACACCATCTGGTGGAAAAAAAATCGCCTACGCCGACCTCGTTCCCATATGCAAGGCGATGCGGAAATTTACCCTAACCAATGACAGCGCATGAGGAAGTTTGCTAGGCCTCGCTGCGGTTTCGCAAAAAATCTGCTATTGGCCACTGTCACCCTGCACACATCTTGGTTCCTGGCCAGCCCTGCAAAAAGTGTGCGGTTTATCGTATAGTAAGAGATGGCCTTTCACCCTCCGTAAAAGCACATAGGGACGGCTTCATTCCAAGAACAAATCTCATCCTCAATTTCTCTCTCCAATTCTTCCCCTGTTCTGTGAGCATCTATTGTCAGCTAGATGTCCAGCCGTCCTCAGTCCAGAATGGAAGTCTACCCGCCTCTTTCTGGTAGTATCTTGCGATTCTCAGATGACATTCCAGATCCAGGGGCAGATGTTCCGTCCAAGTTGTCCATCTTGTCCTTCGATGGCGACCATACCATTAATGAGAAGACGCCCAACACTCACCGTTGGTCAAATGGGATCACCTTCCAGAGCTTACAGCCTTCAAATCCTTATCGACTACATTCCCCACTCAACGATGACCAGTCTTCCGTCTCCGAACATGGTCACCGCCCATTGCTGCGAAATGTCATCTGGCCGATGACGGCTGTTATCCTACCAACAACTCTTTTGTCCGGAGTTCTCGTCGGGCTTGTTTGGGGCTACCGAGTAGTACCAGAGCAAGGCTTGTTCCCCTATTCCAACAACGCGAACCAAACAACTGGCAGTACCTGGATCCTTGTAGACTACTCTGCAACCCGCTTGGTCTTCGTGGCTTCGTGGCTGAGTACCTTGGCACCCGCTTTGGCTAGTTTCGTTATGCTGCTGTGGAGTTTGCCAATCGCTCAAGCCCTGCGAGCAGCCTCAGTTACATTAGATGCTGGTCATCTACCAACACCCTATCAACTAAGCCTGATCATAGGCGTTACGCTGGCCTCCATTCAACGGCTTCGGCGGTATTTCCAATATGCGCTCTCTCGCTCTCGTCCACGGATACCGCCAGTCCTACACAAAGCCGCAATGATACTTACGCTTTGTGTTCTATTGGCATGCGGTGTATTCATTGCCGACACCGCTCTTCACTATTACACGGTAACTGTTCCGTTCAGCAAGTACTCGACAAATACCCAAGCGATGCACCCTTTCAGTCGTGGACAATCCGACGCGTGTCTAAATTGGAACCGAACCAATAACCTCTGCTTTCCTTGCTCTGTTCCTATATGGCCGGAAGGTGATCAGGCTGCCCAAACTCAAGCTATCGATGAGCAGAACGAAATTTTCTTGGTGCAGCAAAACATTTCCCGCGAGTCCGAGGTCAGGCTCGTACAGGATGCGTCACTTGAGCACGCCGATCTCGCCATTCTCTTACCTCAAGTTCAAAGTATTCCGGTCGAACTTGATTACCGCGCTTCCACTGTTGGAGTTGCCACTCAATGCTCCCTCATAACCCCTAACTGCAAGATGCTCCGCACTGGGAACGACAACCAAGACACACAGTTCAATTGCTCTAGCAGCTTCTACGGCATCCTCGGTCTACCACCCGTTCAGAGCGACAGCGGCAATGTAACAGACCCCAATGTTCCCCCTCTCAATTGGAAGCCATTCGAAAACTTGCAGTATGGTTACTACACTGACCCACAACTAACGCAATCCTACGACACAGGAGCCTTCAACTCCAGTACTGATGCCCTCGATGTGTCTGGGACATGCGTTCCGGATGCCAAACTGATTAACCCAGTCTATCTGGGTGTAGCGGGCAGGGTGACTGGCCCGGTCTTGAGCGGTGATCCCGGAGTAATGGACTCACAAGACGGAACCTATGTCGACTTCGTGATGAGCTGCTCATATACCACATATGAAGTCAACTACACCTGGTTCAACGGTACCATACAGGATGTATCGTTCACTCAAAGCCCAAATGGTACGCTCGCGGAGATTTATCACGGGAGCCAGATGTATTCAACCATCACCGGAGGAGCTCACGACCTTGAGTTGAATATTATGCAAGCTGCGCAGCAAGCCAGTAGCTCCGGCTTTACACACCAGTGGGCCAGTTTGTACAGTGTGAAAGTATTGAGTACAATTGCGGCGTATTCAACCGGACGCCCAAGCATGCAAGAACAAGAGCGAACAAGTTTTCTCATCGCCAAAGTCCCCGCCATACCTCTCTGGGCCATTATGGCGTGCAGTCTAACATATGTGATTTTGGGATTCGCATTGGGCTTTGCCGCTTTCAAGTCATCAACGTCCAATGTGCAGGATTTGGCTGCAAGGTTGAGCTTGGCCGGACTGACTGCTGCTGCCTTTGAAGAAAGGGATGGGACTGGCAGGCATGAACGTATCATAAAAGACCCGGATCGTGCTTTCAGCAAACAGGAAGATGGTACAAGACGAGTCGGGGTTGAGGGTCTCGCACAGACGGGCTACATCCTCAACCCTGTAATCTCACCCGTCGCTTCGCCCTTGCATTCCAGAACTGGATCTTCAAATGTTACAATAGCTTAGCCATCGCATCGCGGCTGTTAGATTTGATTGGCGAAGAAAATGGATTCAATTTCCGCCCTGCGTCAGCACGCTCGCAATCATATCCTCATAGCTGTCCGCCCTGGGCGTCTGGTGCTCGATACCCACCAGCTTCGCTTGGTCATCCCACTTTCGGACCTCAAGACACTCCTTCCATCCGTCTATATTCTCGAAAGCTCGCAGCTCGGCCTCGCTCATCGGCCCGCCTTGCTGCCTCAGACTCTTCTTGCTTGCCTCACTCAGCTGGTCCATGTACGCCGAGTCAGTGGCCGTGAGATATCGCTTCGAAGCCACGTGCTGTGCAACAATATTGGTCACCTTGGCTGGGAAGCCGAGCTCTGCAAGATACACCGAACCCGTGCTGGCATGGTTTGGGCGGCCAACATCAGTGTCTTCCAGCGCGCCCTTCAGAAGAGCAGCAGGCAGGAATTGGCCGATGTCGTGGAAGAGTGCCGCGACAACTGTACACTTAGAACTTCCTACAAAAAGTCAGGTTTTGGGGATTATAGCTTCCATGGTGAAAGTAAATAAAGGTAGGCGAGCTAAATTTGTCTGGCACAAGTCACCGCTTACCAGCTTTTGCCGCTAGGTGGGCGCATTGTAGGCTATGTTCCAATTGTGAAATGCTCTCTCCGATATAGTCACCCTGTGCATTCTCTTCCATCAGCTGCACTAGCGCAGCAGCCCTTTCAGTCGGCGGCTGGGCTCTTGAGGGCAGTTGCATGTTGAGAGAAGGACAGCGATGAAAGCAGAAGTAGAAGAGGAGCAGGATTGGTTAGGGTCACCAAATATCTCTGCAGACTTATTGTACGATATTTCAAAGACTGAAGAGCAATTGACAAGACTTGATATAGATAGGTGTCTCAACGACAACAACGCTTGATCACAATTTCCAAAGACTCTTCTCCGACAATTATGTCTATGGGTTGATGTGACGTTCGTACTTCCTCATTCAGGTTGAAGGATCCTATTCCTGGAACAAATTTGCCCTCCAGACCTCAATAGAGGGCAAAGTCTTTCGATCCGTCAGCCTTGACCACTAGGATTGTGTGTAAGCATTCGACGAAGACAGCGAATCGCCAATTAGTATGACACTGCCGCGTACGGTGGATAAGTCCGCCGCGGCATGCCCGCCCCACACGATCCACAACGGAGCCCGGGATCGTCAACGTGCCATTGCTAATTTGCCCTCTAGAACGCCATGGAGGGCAAACTTTTTTCACGTGGCTGCAGCTCGTCGGCGTCACTTGGTGCCATCGATCCATGAACGTGGCTCGTACTGTCTTGAAACCCTGCTATGATGAGTCGTGCATCCTCACGATCGTTGACCCGAATGACGGCACAGGTGGCTCTCAGGAGCATGCTGAGGTTGCCGAATATTGTGAGATGGCATTCGAGACATCGACCTACAGATGCCATCCCGATGCTGAATGTGTATAAATACTCCCTTCATCTCTGATCGGAGACCATCTTACGGAAAGTCCATTGACATATACTCAATTTTCTTCCAAAGCACTGCCTCTTAGGTCAATCCAACCCCCATACCCCATCCCAAACATGTCTTCCTCCGCTCTCTCCCAGTCCACCCCCACCCTAACCCCAGAACAACACGCCTCCTTTGCTCGCGACGGCTACCTGATCCTCCGCAATGTCCTCTCACCCAACGAGACCACCTCCCTACGAAAATGGGCCCAAGAAGTTCATGACCTCCCCCGGACCGCGTCCGTACCTTGGATGCCCTACGAAGAGGTCAACGCCGTGGGCCAGCGCGTCCTCTGCCGCACCGAGAACTTCGCGAACTCGCACTCTGGCTTCGATGCCCTCCTCCGCGGACCCAAGATCGTCGGCATCCTGGACCAGCTCGCGCAAGAGCCAATGTGTCTGTTCAAAGAGAAGATCAACTACAAACTCGCAGGCTCTGGTGGTTTTGCCCCGCACATCGATGCGACGGCGTACACGCATGTCAAGGATATCAAACACTTAACCATCCTGCTCGCAGTCGACTCTACCAACATGGCAAACGGCGGGCTGGAGGTCGTCGACGGCAGCCACCTCATGACCGTTCCAGTCTCCAAATCAGACAACTGCATTGAGCCGAAGTGGGTGGCTGAGCAGACCTGGACGCCGGTCGAGCTGGCGCCTGGCGAGCTGCTGGTCTTTGGCAGCTACTTGGCGCACCGCAGCGGCGCGAACAAGAGCGACAAAGATCGAAAGGCGATCTATGCAACGTATAATTGTAAGCGGGAAGGGGATCTGCACGATGAATATTATCGGGACAGAGCGAGGGAGTGGCCGGCGACGCATATGCGGAAAGAGGGGGAGAAATATGAGACAGGGAGTCTGAGGTATGGGTTTGGTAGTCCGATGTTGAGTGTGGAGACCGGCAGGCAGATCCAAGTCTAATGGTTGAGAGTGAGAAAGGCAAGGGACTAACTAGTGCGTGAGTTCTTGGGCAGAAGTTAGCCTGGAGATGTTTGTCTTTGAAAGCTAGGGCAGGCCACTGGCATGTTCTTTTTCATGACATCGTCCTTGAATTGAGCGATAGGTGACCTGAATCCACTAGGTACACTACTTGAGTCACTACAATCTCTCATTAGCGGTCATATCCGCGCCCACAAAAAACAGTAGTCTACCTCTATATGAAGAGGTTGATAACTATACATCCAACGTGAATGTCATTTCGCAGAGTCTACTAAGGCTTCCATCAAGGCCTTGGAGGGATTATAGAACCATTGGCTTGAGTCCCTGAATCTCATGTGCTTGTGGGGGAAAAAAATGACATCCTCAGACACCATCGACTCCCTAAGGCAGTCTCCCGGCTGGCTCGCGGCTCTCGAGGAAGCCCGAACAGGCTTCTCAGAGGGCGGCCTCCCCGTCGGAGCGTGCGTGGTCTCCAAGACTGGCGAAATCTTGGGCAGGGGACATAACATGCTGGTGCAGAACGGCACACCGCAGATGCACGTATGTGTATCAACTCTCAATGATTCGTTTCTTTCAGCTATCGTATAAGAATTGCTGTGATCTTATTCCTTTCCTTCAACACTCCTCTCAACCGTAAAAGCCATGATGAAGTCGTGTGTGAATAACTGATGCCGGTGATAAAACCAGGGCGAGATGGCTGCGCTCGCCGCCTGCGGCCGCCTGCACGCTTCCGAGTTCCGCGGCGCAACGATCTTCACGACGCTCTCGCCCTGTGCCATGTGCACGGGCGCGATCCTGTTGTATGGGTTCGGGCGCGTCGTGATTGGCGAGGCGGAGGCGGAGTCGAAGCAGAAGAGCATGGGAGGGGAGGAGTTGCTGAGGAGCAAGGGGGTGGAGATTGTAGATTTAGGCGACAAAGAGTGTAAGGAGATGATGGAGAGGTTTGTGGAGCGCAATTTGGAGCTGTGTCGGACGGAGCCTTGGTTTGTAGATGAATGAGAGGGAGGCTACGGAAGGGAAGGGAAAGGAGGGGAGAGTGTGAGCTGATGGTTGTATGTGAGTGAAAGGCTAATTGGTATCTGGGGCATGAGGTCGCTCAAAGCAATTCTTTGTCTCTGCCAGTTCTTACCTTATTCTAGCTCCTGTGTTCTGGGTGTGGGTATCAAGAAAAGTATATCCAGCCTCAACGAAGATATGGCTTCTAATTCTACAACTTTATGCGGGATTTGAAATCTCAAGATCTCATACCCTTCAGAGCAGTATGTGCCTAGGAGAAGTAGTTGGTCCGTCTTGATTTTCTGGACGCGCGGTAGAGAAGTGCAAGGCTACAAAGCATCCCGGAACTCGTGCCCTCCTCTGCTTCTGATTTGGATAGCCCAAGATGCGCTTCGGAGGTAAGGGATGGATACATTCCTGGCCGCCAGAAGACAAATTTTCTTCCCGGCAAGGCGAATTTACCTCCATAAATCGAGTGCGTTGGACTTGTAAGTCAGCATGAGCTTTTGGCTGAGAATGGAGGGCCTCCGGGCGATATTCGTCATGAAGCCCAAGACTTCTTCATCCGCAACACTGGACTTTCATCGACCTGTGTCCCTCCGTTGCGGATGAAGAAAGAATACGCCAAAATACTACTAAGAAGCACTCATACAAATGGCCAGACCTGGCCCAAGAACTCCTCAATATCATCCGCCATTGTCTCCGGCTGCTCCATCGCGGCAAAGTGGCCGCCCTCGGTATGTCGCTTGAACCATGCCAGATTCCCAGTCGTCAAGACCCAACTCCTTGGCATAGGTGCAATCTCTTTTGGATTCCAGGAATATCCGAAAGGCTTTCGACAAAACAGTTGTGGATCACTGTGCAACATGTAACGTTGGGGACCTTTCTTGAAAACGAGGCGGTAATCTTTGTCTCCCATGAGGGGAGATGCGCCTTTCACTAATTCCCCGCGGTATGGATAGATGGCCCGTGGGAACGTGCTGGTCAGCCAGTACAGCGTAACCGCTTCAAGTATCTGGTCAAGGGATGGCGTGATGTCAGTCCAGTCCAGGAATTTCTCTCCGATCCATGCGAGCAGAGCCAGAGGGCTCGAAGAGAGCACAAAGCCTATCGTGGCAGGCCTTGTGGCATGTTCAAGGGCATACGCGGTGCCACTCTTTCCAAATATATCTCCTCTTTCGAGACCTTCTTTTTCGTGATCTTCTAGTGGCAGGGTGTCTTGTCCTGCGTTCTCTGGGTAGGGCATGACGCAAAAATTCAAATGCATCGCTTTGCAGGAATCATATTTCGCTGCCATTATGCGAGACGTATAACTTCCAATATCCCCTCCTTGAACAGCGTAGCCAGAACCGAAACCCAACCCGACCATGAGCTTGTTCATCAAGCGTGCCGAGTCGCTCAGGTTCCAGTCTTTTCCCAAAGGCGGCGTTGATGAGAAGGCGTACCCGGGGAGTGATGGGATGATAAAGTGATATGGAAGTTCCTGAGGCTTATATCTCTTCTTAAAGGCCAACAGCATGTCAAGGAACTCAAGGAAGCTGCCCGGCCACCCATGTATACACATCACGGGGATTGCGTCGTGCTTCTCCGAAAATAGAGCAACGAAATGAATTTCATGCTCCTCGCTATCATCGTCCTTAATTCGTGCAAGATAATTAGCGAAGCTATTAATGCGCTTCTCCTGCCGTCGCCAGTCAAAATTGGTCTCCCAGTGACTCTTTGCATTCGACATCCATTCATAAGTCACTCCGAATCGGCCATCATTTTGGACATTCTCATAAGTCTTTGGTCCCAGCTTGGAAAGCCGTAACAATTCCCTGAGGTCCCTAAGTTCGTTGTCGGGGATGGCGACTGTAAACCTCGCTAATTCCAAACATGCCACATTTGGTAATGTATCGTAGTTGGACATGCTCGGTTGAATCTCACCCTTAGGTTCTCCGAATCTCCCAATCTAGGTATGCGCTACTTGAAGGCACAAAGAACCAGCTTTTGTAAGCAGAGAAAGGGTTGTCGTCATACTCTCGGCGTGAAATAGCTGTGCTTTTCCCAGAGGCCGCTTGCGAATGACAGTCCAGGACTCCCATATTATCCCCCGTTGGCCGGAGAAATTTTCCTTACTAGGTAAAGATTGTCGGCAATACTTCTGCTTTGCAGTGGCCAGACCACTGTAACTTCGGGCCCTTGCAGCCTGGTCGGCCGCTAAATCTTCTTTCTGCGCCTCCTACGTCGACCGGTAAACCGGCGCTCAGAAAGTAGTCACAACTTGTTCCATTGGCGAATGATATATCACCACGCAAAATCCACCATACGACTGACAGACTGGCATTTATGGTGCAAATTGCCATCAGTACTCAGCTTGGAAGCTGCATTCAAAATCTGGCACATTTCCAATACGGTTCACAACGTGTATCAGCAGAGGCAGCGCAATGCTTCAGCAAATCTATCGTTGGGGCTTGCGATTGCATAAGATCACTGACAGATGGGAAGGCTATAAAGGAGCAAAATTCGCAGCAACGAAGACTAGCACTTGTTATGAAGTTGCCGGGAAGTAATCCTTCCCCAATCGAGCTGCAAGACATCATCAACCAAGTTGACGCCGAGGATAATGGCACAGTCCGCAGAGAGACGCGCAAAAGCAAGGATCGCATCCATTACGTCGACTTTCCCAGTGGTTCATTACTGATACATTGAGCCCATCCAAAACGTTCCAGAAGGTAACAAACCCCCTGTAAAAACCCGAACGCCTAGCATCCTTCCCAAGAACTTTAGGTCAAAGGACGTCGCCCAGGGTTGAAAATAGGCTTGCAATAAGTAACACGGCAATAATGTCGATAGTTTGAACATGTGCAGCGCTTGTTGAGATTGGGTTGGACGCAGTAGTAGTGGAAGAAGTTTGCGCACTGCCGCCGGTGGACACCGCAGCTGTGGAGGCTGCATCAGCTGGGAACGATGCAGCAGCAGTGGAGGCTGCATCAGTTGGGAACGAGGCAGCAGCAGTGGAAGCCACGTCAGTTGGGGACGATGCATCAGTCGTGGATGGCGCCGCATCTGTGGTAGATGCCGCAGATCCGAGAGAACAACAGCCATCCGAACCGTCGGAGAGCTGACAGCACTGTTCTGAGGAGGGGCACCCATAAGTCTGGTCTGAACAGCAGGTGTACCCACTGGGCAGACAGCCACTGCCACAATCGATCAAGCCCTGGGCGTGGCAGGAAGAACAGTCCACTCCGTCGTCACATGCACAGACGGATTCGCCGGCGGACCCGAATGAGCAAGTCTCTATAGCATCTAGGCAGCCGATGAGTCCATCAGCGCAGCAAGAGCAGCCGGCTACAAGTGAACCGTCACCGCACGGTGTGAGGCCATTGATGTCGGTGGGAGTAATTGGGAGGACGGCGCATGAGAAGGTTTCTCGGCGGGCTAGGAAGGAGAGGGTCAGGTTTGATGCGGAGACGAGGCCATGGCCCATAAAGAGGAAGAGCAGAAGAAGCATCGTAAAGATTGACGCGTAATATTGCGGAATTGCTGAATTATCGGGAGTGACCACGGTTGTGAATGATGGGGTGAGATGTACATAGGGAAGATGTCCTCGAGTTATTATCTTGCGGGGCCAAGGACAATCAATAAATCTTACGATGAGTGCTTGTGAGAGCTCGATCACTGGGACGGCACGAACGGGCCAGACATGCAGGTCCTTCAATAGTTCGCGCCAAGTGGCGCACATATCCAAATGCAATTGGAAACGTAAACAGAAGGCGTATAGTATCCGGCGGAAAAGAGGTATAAAGCATGTGGTAACATTGATGGCAGTGTCATGGCGTTCTAGCAAATTTGAGGAAATGTTCTAGTGGTGTTCAAAAAGGGGGTGAGGGCTGAATGCGTAAACAATGAGGCGCTCTTTTCTCCCGCGCAGCGGAAAATTCGCCCGATCTAGAACCCTTGAGGGGGGCCAGAACTGAAGACAACCAAAATCTGGATGCTGTGGGAACAATGATCATGGCAACCAGGTGATTCCTACTTACCTGGTTCGATGATTGTCTCCTGTAGGATTGTGCCTGGCACTAATTTATGGTGACATCAAGAGAGAGCATTTCTCTCAATGGACAATAGAGAGTCTTCCTCATGGAAATGAATGATTTGCTGCATATGGCATCCGAGCCGCTTTCAATGCAAAACAAAGTACAATCAATTTTGATCGAGAGGCTACTAATTTCACTAGTGCAAGCCACAGCAACGCTAACAGCTGGTCGACATCAATAAGTAAGTGGGTGGCCCGCAGCAGGTTCGCGGGCCAGTTCGGGGAATTTTCGGCCCCTACTGCCACGTGGGTGTGGATTGCGACTGGGGTATGTCTCACACGCAATACCCACGCTAGATCGCGCTGCAGGCGGGATCGCCCTAGAGCTGAACTAAGGGGAGCACGGATTACATTCTGCTGTCTCGACAAGCGAAGACGAAAAGCATTGGTAGTGGAGAAGGCTCTTCTCTCACTATCATACGTTAGGCATAGCGTATGTGCCAGGGCACTATTGCAGTAGTTCCAATAAGTGCAGGAAACTGACGAAGAGCTCTGTCATGCTTACATTACGTCTGGTTCCATAGAATTGTTGCCGGACACTGAAATCAAGAGAAAGGGAGGAGGAGAGGAGGAAGGACTCGAGATCCAAACCTGCCCGGCGTAGTTAGCTAAATTTGGGGTCATCATATTGAACCCGGACTCGTGTCTAAATGAAAAGCGGCGGCATGGGCTCGACGGCCTCGTGAACTGGTATCACAATCGTGAGTGATGGAATGATGCAGCCTGGGAAACTACCAACCCCACATGCTTTGCACGCGAAACGCTACAACCAAAAGCTCAATAGTTATTGTCGGATTGAGAACCTCAAACATGTTCGACCCTTTCAAAGTGCCCTTTCTTCTGCGCCTTCTTCCGCTGTGCTTCCTCCTTCTTCGCATACTTGGCTTCGGCCTTCACCACCTTCTTCTCCGCCTTAACCTCCTTCTTCATTCTCTTCTTTTCCTTCTTCTCCGCCTTGGCTCTCTTCCTGTCTTCGCTGAAATCACTGTTCGGACCCCTCAATATCCGGCCCGGGTGTAGGATGTTGAAAGCCACGAGCGCAAAGAACATAGGTACGGCGTCAAAGACGTATGCGTACCACTCGTGCATGGTAATGTTGCTGAGCACGCCGGAAGAGAACTCGATCAGGCGGTAGATGTTCCGGAAGGCAATGAGGCCGAGGACAAGGTAGAGGAGGTAGAGAAGGTGGCGGGCGTTAATTGGCGAGTTGAAGTCTTTCATGTGGATGCCCTGGCCGGCGGTGAGGCCGGACTGTTCTTGTCGTCGGATCTTGAGCTGGAAGCGTATGCACAGTGTCAAGAAGACTAAGATGGTGAGGAGTTGCATACCAACGCCGCCCATGTAGATGTGTAGCCCGGTTCTCTGGGTGCTGACTGGATTTGCTGAAGATATCATCGAGCCGCCCGCTGCTTGGACAAGGAAGGTGCTGATGTCGCAGAGCACGAAGATGAGCGTAACCCGTTTTGCCTTGAGGCCGAAGACCTTGTCGTCGGTAAGGAAAAAGTGGACCATGCGGCCGAGGACCATGTAGGCAAAGGCATTAATCCAGAGTGGAGCGAGGAGGATGAGAAGTACCTGAACCGTGGCGTAGGCGACATTGAGCTGGTGTTCGACGCTGAAGGTGCGGAATATGTAGCCACCTGTCTCCCAGACGCCCCCCATGATGAGGACCCAGGCGAAGGGTTTCTTGTGGAGCATGGCTTGGAGGATGTGGGTGAGGGTGGTGAGGCCGAATAGGCAGATAAAAAGGATCGCGGCGCCGAAGGAGGGACAATAATTCCATTGGGCGTTGGGATTGCTGATAGGGTAGCATTTGAAGTTGGGCATTTTGCCAGGAGCAACTGGTTGGTACGAAAAAGTGTTGAACAATGGCCGCTGCTGGTATCACATTAAGGAAGGCCCGGCACAGCTTAAATAACTGTCGAGGAGTGCGCAAACGGGGGTGGTGGAAAGGAAAGGGCCGCAAAGACAGCTGGAATGAGATCCTCAAAAGTTCTTGAAAGTCAGAAGCGAAAGTGTTGACCAACTCCAGGAGAGCAAGTCGACGCCTTATATCATACCTTTGATCAAGTGTAGCAACTGATACTGCTTGGAGGTCTTTGAGGACGTGTCTAGCCTCACAATGGCTTGTTACAAAATGCACTCAATTAGGAATAGCAGATACGACAACCCAATCCGAAGCTGCTCAGAGATGTTTGGCGCAGTGAGACGCGTGGGCCATGTTCACTACTGACGAAGCTTGGAAACAAGTTCAGGCACTCGTCGTGACCACCATCTTGGATGAAGCAAGTGTGATCCCACGTATTCGCGTTTGTAGGATGACGGGCCGTTGAAGTCTACGCCTTCATCCTTGTGGAGCTTACGAGCTGATCAAAGACGCCATTGGCTCCTAAGGTAGATACAGAGCGTGCACAGCAATAAGTTGCTGCAAAGAGACATAAGGCTGATCGGAAACGCGTAGATCAATCTCAATCTCGGTAGCCCTAGGATCTAAAGGCCAAACAGTAACCTAGTGGATGAAGAGAGGCTTGTAAAGATGGCTTGTCAATGGACATGACGCAGCCGGGGAGGGGAGCGTGGCAGTGGCAGTGGGGCCCCTAAATTTAAAGAGCATAGTCGGCACTTTCGGTGCGGCCCAGGCGCTGTTACCCAATCATGAGAGGCTCTGTCGATGCTCGTAACACATTAACCACATACCGTTACGACAGTCTAACTTCGTCCAAATATCCCAGATGTGACAAGTAAGGGCATAATGGACGATCTTGCGGCTGTTCGACTGCACTTCTACCAGAGGCTGGGCTGAAGGTTGCCGCATGGAGAGTCTTCAGGCGCTCGGAAAGCCCCGAAGCGTCTGTCTACGTCATGAGATTTAGCTCTGCAGCCATATGAAACACGTGCGCCCCTAGTAAGGATTGTCCACACGCAAGCCGCTCGATGTGAGGCTTGTGCATCTCGGACTTGTATGACTGCTTGCGTTTAGTCTTTACGAACTTCTCAAACTAGCAGGCTGCGGGGTCGGTGACCTCACTCCAGTTCAACGGGCACTGTTGGACTTGCGTTATGGGAACAACGAGCTTGGAGCCATTCGCTCGCACGAGGTTCGGTGGGAGTAAGGTGCGGTCCGGCTGCTTAACATGCAAGTCCGTCTTCCAATTATGCGGCTCGCTCACTCTGGGAGGATGATGAGCTAATGGGTCTGGACCGTGGTAGAGCTCGCCACGTCAAATGCGACGAGGCGAAACCCACCTGCCAAAGGTGCTGTAAGGCCGGCAGAAAATGCGAAGGATACGCCCCGCCCGATCGGAGCAAAAGAAATCTTGAGGGGGCGCTGATCATAATCAAATATGTTGCTCCGTCCAAAACGCCAAGCCTGTTGCCCACCGCGGACGCTCAAGAGCAGCGATCACTGGAATATTTTCGAAGCAGGACCGTGCCGGAGCTGGCGGGCTCGTTCAATTCGGAGTTTTGGTCGAGGTTCATACTCCAAACAGCACAGCATGAACCTGCCATCCGACATGCCATTACTGCTCTGGGATCCTTGCATGAGCATTTCGAAAGTGCCGAAGACGCACGCGCCGCGAATTCTGATTTCGGACTGCAACAGTATAGCAAGGCGATCCAATGCGTTGTCAAAGGGCCTACGCCCTTTGCTGGCCAGCCCACGGATGTCGCTCTCATCTCTTGCATCCTATTCACCGCCTTCGAGAGCCTTCAAGGCCATTATCGCACGGCGCTTACCCACGTCAACAGTGGACTCAGGGTTCTAGCAGAAAGCGAGACAAGCGGCAATGTTCATCGTGCATCGTACATTCCCAAGGAGCTTCTTAAATCTCTCTTTATTAGACTCGATACACAAGCGCTTGAGATTGGTGATGTAGCTTTCCGACCCAGGCTCAAGGTCGAGCCTGACACCGAACTCGAAATCCCTTCCGCGTTCTCCACGCTGGAAGAAGCGGAACGCATCTTCCATCAATACTTCAACACCCTCATCCATTCTCTCCAATCAGCAGAGGTTACGGGCAAAGACGGATTGCTGGTGCCTGACGACATCCTGCAATCTCCAGCCGTCCAGCATTCGGATCGCGTCAAAGAATACCATGATTGGTGTAACGCTTTTGACAACTACCTTGCTCTTCACTTCACCGAGAGCAACTCCGCAGCATCGTTACTGCAAAGCCAACTACATCCTGGTGTGCTGATATTGCAGATCTGGCGAATTGTTGTAAAGATCATGCTCCACATCGACCTCGCTGTCGGTGAGCTCGCTTTCGACGACTTCATAGAAGACTCACGGACCATCGTGGAGCTTGCCGAGTCGTTCATCAATCAGACTGCTGTCCCTTCACGGGGTCCGAAGGTGCTTAATGGGATCAGCTTGACTAAAATGGGAAAGAAAGTTTCGGTGCCTGAAGGCAGCGTGCATGCTGCTCATGTTGCCCCGCAGCCTAGGTCCTGGCTCGGCTCCTGGGCGTCGCACGGCTTTCTTGGGATACAGCCAGAGGTTACGCCTTGCGTGCCTGTTGGCACAGCTCCTTCTCCTGCCACCTCATTTGCCTCGGCAGCTTCCACCTCGTGCTCTAACCCGACCTACACTCATAGCACTGGAACTTCTACAGTAGGACCAACTTCCCGTACAGCTCGAACCAATATAGCGCCAAAGCCACCACCAGTCCTCAAACCAACCTTCTCGCTTTCCCTCGGCCTCGTTGCTCCTCTGTATATCACCGTTAGCCGCTGTCGCGATCCTACTATTCGCCGACGTGCACTCCATCTCCTCTACACCTGCAACCGCAAGGAGGGTATCTGGGACTCACGGCTGGCTGCCCGTGTGGCTCAGCGAATCGTGGAGGTCGAGGAAGCCGGTGCGACCCCTATTCCAGACCAGTGCAGCCCAGGCAGCACCGGTGCAGTAGTTGTAACCTCCGCCGACCAAATTCCAGAAAATGCTCGTGTGCGCGAGTTGGAGCCTCGCTTTCTACCGGACCGCAAGGGCACCATTCGGTACACGAAGAGCACTGGTGGCGGTTGTACCCATTCTGGCCCTTCAGAATACTACGAGGAACTACTTCAGTGGTAATCTCTGGCGATTGACTTTGGACGGCACGTTGACACGACGTCCGTCTGCCTCGAATGCGAGACGCCTTCTCCGACAAATCACCTCACCAAGCGGCCATCGAGGGCGCAGCCCGGCAACCACTCCGTTTGAGCTCTGTATGGCCAGAGCTTAATAACACGATGGCCGGCCGGCCAGCAAATCAACAGTGCAAGCATGCCCAATGCGCAGGGCTAGTCGCGCTCTCAGACGGCCCCCATGTCGTTTAGAAATCAGGAAGCATATGCAGGAATCAGGGCCGACGATTTATCTCGAGGATTAGCAACAACGCTAGCACTAGGAACAAGAAAGCAGGTGCCTTGCTAGCTAATCCAGGTTGCCCATAGGCGAAAGGTCTTCTTGCAGTTTGACAGCTGAGAGAAAACTAGCGCGGGGGATCCGGAAAGGGAGAAGGCCGTCCTTGCAAAGCGTTGAAGGGCGTCCCCTGCAAATGCTGTTGAAGGCCACGTTGCATAAGCCGAGGACTTGACAAGGTACCCCGCAAAAAGTTAGTTCCTGATAAGCCAGCCACTCGGTCCGGCGATTGGTGTGATTGCGGCAAGAGCTCCGAACCGCACAGGTACTGCATACGTTAGTATGAGCCTGGATCGCATTGACACCTGTTGTGCAGCATGGCTGCTCTTTCAAACAGGTATGCTGCAGCAGTCAGGAGGACAAGGACAGACTTTGAAATGAGGGCAATCTTTCTCATGTTTTGAGTTTTCTACCCTGGAACATTTTGACTCCGAATAAGCTTTTTTCGGTCCGAAGTTACTGCGGGGAAGGGAGAATTTTCTTATTCCGAGGTTCACCCTCGCATGCTCCATGATTAACAACTAAGACACCCAGGACAGCGAGACTACTTGCGCCTCTTACCTTAGTTCCGAACTAATGCGTGTTATCTCAGTTCTCGGGATTACGTTCAAATGAGTTTAGCCCCGCAACCCTTGACAGCTCAACATTTCTCGCCAAATACTGAACTTCTGTGGTCCGACATTAGTCCGTGTGTTCGAAAATGTGATTTCCCCAGAAAATCTCTTAGTGCATTGAACGAGCCTGTTCCACATTGGCAAATTCCCCTCCCCCCCTTTTTTTCCTATGTCGCGAGCCTCTTGGCACAAAACTCCAAGCATTCACCAGTCGAAGCAGATGTGTGAATGATGAAGTCTATCTCAGCCATATCACATCGATTCCTGTTGGGTGCCAGCTGCGTTTACGATGCTTTGGTATCCCATCATCGAATTGCTTCTCCCTCCTGGAACACTAATGCGTGTGAGCCGACAGGATTGGCCGGTTTAACTCGTTCCAACGCCACAATGTGGGCCTTTGCGCAATAGGCCTGGCCGCTTGCCATGAAACCAGAAGCCCAGGGTCCTCCGCTTTTGAGTTTTGTCTCGTATTCTACAACCCCCATAGTTGAACTTTCCTACACGCCCACGTACTTAGCTGATCCAAGTGCTGATTGTGGAATCTAACGAGCAATCACCGTTGAGCGATTTGCCATATTAGACTTTCGCCTTACCTCTGGGTAACTTTCTCTAGCAATCAGACGAGGTGGACAGTGTACCACTCTCCTGGTTCTCCCACGAATCTGCGCCGGGTCGCCGAGGCTCGACCTCAAAATTCCGGTAGTTTGTTCCACCTTAGACGATTTCCTTCTGTTCTCGGGCCCCTTTCTCAGTAGTCTCATCTCGATTTGGGATTATCATTTTTGAATTGCGGGGTTTACCCAAAGGAAGCCATATATATCCTTGTAGGGCTCTTCAAAGGCCAGGTCCTTGCTCATCAATCCGATTGTATCGCGAAACATCAATGCTACTCTGGAGGGCGTCATCCCTAATCATCATTTTCACATCTTGAGTCTCCAATATGCAAGATCGAGGACCCCATTTAGCTGGCACCTGTGGTGCTCTGCTTGCCTTGGGGATTGTGGCAGTTAGTGTTAGATGCTATGTCCGCCTTGCCATCACCAAGTCGTTTGGCTATGATGACTGCCTGATAATAGCCACGCTGGTAAGACCTCTGTGTTGGACCACTGCGGCAAAGTCTCTAACCAATCCCAGATTTTCTACTCCCTCTTTTGTGCCGTCGTCCTTGTTGGAGTGCATCATGGCACTGGACAGCATAGGGTCGATCTCACTCCCACCAACTTCTCAGTCGCTATGAAAGTGGGTCTTTATTCACCGTCCATCATAACTTGGCACTGACTTGGGATCTCCAAGATGTGGTTCCTCTGCGAAATTTTCTACGCCTTCTCATCCACCTTTAGCAGACTCGCCGCGGGCGCGCTTCTGCTTCGCCTAACTATACATCCTGTGCATCGCCGGGTGATCTGGTTTATCATGGCTCTTGCCAGCCTTTTCGGAATCGCATTTTTGACCCAGATCCTTGTTCAATGTCAACCGATCAACTTCTTCTGGTCTGTAACGCGTGATCCATCCCAAGGCCATTGCATCAACCTTAAGATCAATGAAGGGTTCACCTATGCCCATGCGGTAGTGGCCTCTATCGGAGACTGGACCTTCGGCATCCTTCCCGCATTCATCGTCAGCGGCTTGAAGATGAACATGCGCACGAAGGCATCTGTCTTTCTGCTCCTGTGCCTCGCAAACGTTGGAAGCATTGCAACTTTGATCAGGTTCCGAGCGATACACCAGATCACCACGTCGAAGGACTTCCTCTATGCCACCGTTGACCTTGTCGTTTGGTCAAGTGTTGAAGTAGGTATAGCTATCATCGCGGCCTCCATTGCAACATATCGCCCGCTATTCCGGACCTTCTTCTCCACTGGAGGCAGCGGCAACAGATCGGTGGCCCATGTCAACCATTACCGTGGTCCTTCACCTTTTGACCACAATCCACAGCAGAACCTTGGACTGCATGACGTGAAGAATGAGCACAAGACTACGCTATCGGACAGCTCCACGTCGGAGATATTTGGGAGGGCTGACTCACCGAGAGAAGTTTGAACAACAGTGTGAGCCCCAAAATATGGAGTCCAATGTTGGAAGGGCGATGTGTGGTAGGTACGTTGATCATTTCAATTAGCCCTCAACGGCCTTCAAAACAGTGGACCCGAGACTGACTTGACGACGAAGATTGGAAACCTCATTACTACGCGACTATCCGAGGAGGGACCTCCACCAACCTTATAGCTCTTCAGTCACACAACCTCTTTTCCATGGATGGTATGGAGGCAGGTCAGCCTCTGGCCATTGATGGGACTTCACAGCTTCGGCATCCAGCCATCTGCATATATGACCCTTGGGTTGCTAGGGTCCTGAAGAACTGTAACCCTCCGCTCGAGCACCAAACCCTCTACTCGGGCACCAAACCCTCCGCTCGAGCGCCGAACCCTCCACTCAAGCACCAAACCCACTCAAGCACCAAACCCGCTCAAGCACCAAACCCGCTCAAGCACCAAACCCTAGAGCAAAGCTCGGCTTGAGCTTATAGATTTCGTTCAGGGCCGCGAGGTCTCAGAAGGAGTAGCAGCAGGATAGCTGCCAGAAGAGATGCTGGCAAGCGCAGGCCGACGAAGATGTTGTCATGCAGTTAATTACGTCCATCCTAGAAGGCGGTGTTGATTTGTGTACGATAACCGATAGATTTCCTTGCTGGCCACGTCAAGAAGCTAGGTAGACATAGAGGAGGATCTTGTATCAAGACTTTGTTCGGTACTAGACTAGTAATGTGCAATCAAGACTCTTTTGCCAACCATTGTTCTATGCCGTGCTTGATGATCTGTGACGTTGACTTAATCTGTGGTATCCGAAGCAAAGGCAGCTAAGCGCCACGTGCTGGCTTCTCCGGCGACCTCGGGCAAGAATGCCAATCCCCTGGGGCAGGTTGAGACCACGAACCGACATGAAAATGAACAAAGCAAACTGCCAGATAAACTTCTAACATGAGGAAGCGAGTATGTCGTGCTAACGGCCTTTGGGAGCCATCAATTGCGGTGATCAGGCCGGTCAACGTAGTGTGGAAGGAAATAAAGATATGCCAATGGCTGGTCCTTCAATTGGGAAAGCATGGCAACCAGAGAAAGGGGAAGGCTTAGAGACGCGTTGTGTAGAGAGCTTGCTTGTTGTCTATGTGCGTATCCTTGTTATCTCTGGTAGGTGCCAAATGGCGGTTCCTCCGCCCATAAGTGGCAAGTAACCAGTGACCCACCACAGTAGTCTGAGCCAATACCCTATAAACCACGTTCTGAGGCCGCTCGTTGCTGCAGTTGCCTCCTTGTGCTGGGTTCTTGTTCTGGCCATTATGAGAACTCATTAACAGGTGCTGCATCATTTCTTGGGGCGCTGCCGCTGCGTACTGCGGCGATGGTGGAAGCTTTATGGGGAATATCAGCAAGGTTGGCACGACTGCTGGCATGATTGTTGGTCCTATTTATCGGAACAGCATTACGGGAGGTTTGGATGCGAAAGTGTGCACGCCGTAGACTGGGTCTTGTAATCATTCTCGACCAGGGCTGACGGATTTTTGGCTTGACATCGTTCTTGCTCGCCAACGCGATCTATCATATCAAGTACTCCGTACCTTCAACACGACATGGAAATGGCGCAGACCTCTCCAAACCTGATGGCACAGCTGGGCCTCTTTCAGGATGGGGTTAGCATTGTTAGTGACTTCAACGGAGGCCCATATCGACGTTTGGACTCTAGCTTCTGTTTGACAAGTCGAGAACCTGCCTGTGAATAGATTGCTGCAGCAAAAGAGCACAGCTCAATAAGGCCAAGACAGAGAATTTGGAGAATGAAAGGTCATGTCCCACTCTGACATCACGAAATAAGGACAGGCTTGTCGAAGTGCAGGGTCGATGACTGCGGGATGGACAGCGAGTGGGTGAGAACGCTGGCGAATGCTAAGGGCCGAGAGCTGACCTAGGGATTACCGTAAGTCACCCCCTGTTTTTGGTACTCGGTCGCCTAAACAACCACGTATCGCCTTTAAATCGGACTTTTCCAGGCGCATCTTGTAGGCCTTTCCAGTTAAAGCTCCAGCTTGATTTAGCGTGCCGATTTTACCAGGGTGCCGAAAACAGGGGTGACTTTACGTTGAAGGCATTTTCTAGGTGGGGTGATTGACGGACACCGCCCGTGATTAGCCTACATGCTAGCTGGCTTGCGCGGGACTGGACTAGAGGTTACGCGCCACAGCTGGCTGCGTCTACTATCAGATGCACGCCTAGCTACGTTTCCTATCTAAGTGTACGCCCGCCTAGCATCTAGGTGTATGCCTGGCATTTAGGTATACGCCTCCCTCTAAGGCGTACACCTAGGTATACACCCGCCCATGCCTATGATCTAGGTGCACGCCTGCCAACTAGGTGAAAGGGTCCGCCTCCCACCTAAGTATACGCCTGCCCTCGCCTATCATCTCGGTTAAATGACTGACGTTTGGTCCCATACATTCGAGCAGGGTCAACTTGTCCATCCAATCATTGATCCGTTCAAAATGATGTATCCTCCGTTCCCACTCACTAATCCTATTGCCATTATCCAAACCACTGCAGTGTTTCAACCAAAGATATTCGTGGACGGTTTGGAGCTCCTCGACGCGAGTATGACTACATCTCTCTAGCTCGTAGACTCTGGAGCGCGCAAACAGCCGCATCTCTCTCTCAACCTTCCTTCGAGCAAGAACGAAGACAAGAGACGGGATGCCTCGAAGAGCCCAAGCCATGAGCAGGGTGCCGAAGGATGAACTTGCAATGCTAAGGACGAGTAGGTCGATTGGCACTTCGGATGCCTTCAAGGTCGGAGCCAGATGAGCCGTTGCAAAAACCACGATGGACCAGCTCGCAACTGACAACAGTAGGATGAAGGCGTATGACAGCGATTGCAACTGTCTTGAGAAACGCCTGAAATAGCGTTTGTGTCTCAGGCGTGGAAAGGAAAGTAGCAGGAATGTTGCAGCTTCAGAGAGACGCCGGAGGAAGTCCACGACGGCTATGATGCGGTTTCGCGCATCGCTTTCGCGTTTGTATTTCTCGAATAAAGTATTGAATGACTCGGATGGAGGTAGCGGCTGGGATCTTTTCCGAGTTTTAGTGAACATCGAGAGACGACGAAATCTCGAAGTGAAGTGGTTTGCCACTGTAGAGCCAGCTGCCTTCAACCATGCCGTAAAACCAGATCTGGATTCTTGATGATCTTCGCGCCAGGAGATAGAATGTGGCAGTCCGTCGAAAAGTTCGTCGTCTTCGAGCGGTGATGGAGTATTTTCTTCTCCATTAATGGGACGGATAGAAGAATTCGTTCGAATTTGCAATGAGACTTCCGGTGAGCGCGCTGAGTCAGAAGCCGCTTTGATCCCAGAGACGACTTCGCCGATTGGCATCATGTGCGCGTACGGCTCACCGTCATAGACCGCGATGATCTGACCAAGGAGACGGGAACCGCGAACGACCCATGAGCCGGAAGAGCCGGGGCCTGCAACCGTTAGCATTGAGAGAAAGAAGTTGCAAGAGATTCTGCTTACGTAGAGGTTCCCGCATTTGTATTTTACGCGTCTGGAAGAGTGCATCCCTCTGCATGAAAAGAGAGTTCCCTGATAAGAGCCATCCAGTACATAGTTCATTCGGATGACAAAGGACTGCAACTTCGCCTTCTTCGGGGTTCTCATCAAACGATGTCAGAGCGAGTAGGTTTTTTGTCGGGCTGATGTAATTATTGTAAAATGTGTACGGCTGTTGGACATTGTAAAGACTGTCCCGTAGGAACGAATCAGGCCATTTGATCAAGGCGAAGTCGGTGACGGCGTTTACTTTGGTGGGGGAGCCCTCTCTATCAGCAGACAAGCTCTCCCCAGCATAACTTGCCAGGGCCAGGTCCACGTCCTGATATTCAAGGCGTCCGATTTCTTGTCGAGGACCTTTTTCGATGTTGGATCCCGAGCATTGAGCGGACGATGCAATGTAGACCTCAGGCTCGAGTGAAGAGAACCCACTATCCGTATCCGAATCGTCATTGTAATCTTTTGTGGTTGGTCGGAGAGCTTCGAAGATGGAGTGCGCCGTCGTCAAGGCGTAGACAACGTCATCGACTCGAATAAGACCTCCGATTGTCGAAGTCCACGCGTTTCCAATCCCATTTGGTCCATTGGTGATTCTCAGTCTTCTGCCATAGACATTCCTCCCGTGCTCATTATTTTGCAATTGCAACGTTAAAGTATGAATACCTAGGATCCCCCGGAACCGATCAGGTGCAGGCTTTAGTGAGTCTCCTGCAGGTCGCGGAGCGCGAAGGCGGACCTGGATGCGGCCACGGCTGAATGTTTGAAGATAGTGTAAGTCATTGACAGCTTCTTGTACAGCTTTCCTACATTTCCTGCTCCCGCATCGAATCCACACCGTTGGCCTCATGATAACATTCTGACTTTTCGGATCGGCTTCGCCAACCATACAAAGTTCAGGTTCAATGACAGATTCGCGTGGTGACAGCGATCGAGGGAGCGCTTTAGTGACTGGTAGGAGGTCCTTGACGAGGCGAATCCGAATTGAAGTCAGCCATTCATTTTCCAAATACCTGGGCGGTGGCATTTCCTTCAGCTTTCCGACGTAGATGCCCTTTTCTATGCCGTAAATGTCACGAGAATCGATTGGAATGTCAACGCACTCCTCCGTAATGCTCGATCGGGAACTGCTGATGGAGATCGGTGAGAATACCGATGATACGACTGTGGATATTGAATGACTGCTGGACGTAACTGTGCTTGACCGTGATAGGAGCGGCCCGCTCCAGGAGGATGTCTTGTCCTTTATTAGGTGCTCTTCGTTTTGGCCGTCTTCCCTGGGGTTGCTTGCTCGATTCTGAGAGCTTTCGGCCTCTGCCGAAGTGTCAGGCTGCTCTAGTTCCCGGTCGTTCGAAGAAGAGCTTTGAGACGTTTTGGCAGTCTGCGAGTCCTCACGATGGGAGGTCGATGGGAGGTCTGTGAGCTTCTTACCCACTTTGGTGGCAATATTCTCGTTTCTGGCAGGCTCGCAGTCGTGTTTGGCTTCAGCAATGGCAATGACGGCCGTTGAGTTGTTGCGTGCTTGCTCGACTTCACGATTCGACTCTTCAACGGCTGTTGGATGGTGGGTTGGGGCGTTGAGTCCTGGCGACAAAAGCTCCTTGAGGAAATACTGACTTTGCTCCCTCGTTCCAACAACTTCAAGAACGGAGGCCATAATAGCAAGCTAAAATCCACTCGCCGTGCTGGAGAAGCATGCCGATGACTGGACGGATGGCCAGCAGTTGAAGAAATCCCCAGAGAGCGAAAAGGAAAGCATGTTCAGGCGGGAAGCCGCCTGACATAAACTAATGTGACGCGCAAGGCTGCGCCTGTGGCTATGTCAGAAGCGCCACCATCGCGAGCGAGCCAGGTGTGACCTGACCATTTGCGGCGGCCGATTCTGACACTCGGGCCAACGCCTCCTTGGCCCGGCGGGGCAAACATCGCCAAAACCGCTCTAGCCACCAGATTTACTAGCAATTGATGGGCAATGCAGTGTATGAGAGTGACTCGGGATTGAACAGTGCAATTGACGTGAACGGAGGCTATAGCAGCTATTCTAATTGCGCTTTGGCTTGCACGCGCGCACTGACTTGCGGGTGCCCTCCTGAGTGCCTCCCTGAGTAGATCTTGAGCTCGCTGGCGCCGCCTCAGGCCGAGAAAGCTCGCCGTTGTCGCGTTCATTGCGAGGGATTACCTGTAAGATCTGACGCTTATGGGCTTCCTTTGCCTTGCCGTTTGCCGCTGTTTTGACTGGTGCAGAAGGCGCCGGGGGAGCTTTCGGAGGCGCTGCCGCGGCGGCTGTAGAACCCTCTGGGGTGGGTGAGTACCGTTGAAATCCTGGGGACGATCCTTTAGCTGGCAGGAGGGATTCCTCGGCCACTGCCCAGCTAAAAGTTGGCAAGCTCGGTGGCGGCTGATAACCTGTGGCAGTGGGCGATCTGCACAGCATTAGCGAGTTGTGTGGCAGTTGGCAAGCTGTATGCCGTAGCTCTGTGGTAGCTGACAAGCTATGACAGTTGGCGATCTGTACACCATTAGCGAGTCGTGTAGCAGTTGGGCAAGCTGTGCACCGTGGGTAAGCTCTGTGGCGGCTAGCAAGTTCTGTGGCAGCTGGTAAGCTTTGGCAGTGGGCGATCTGTACACCATTAGCGAACTAATGTGGCAGTTGGCAAGCTGTGTACCGTTGGTAAGCTCTGTGGCGGCTGGCAAGCTGTGGTAGTTGGCGATCTGTACACTATTAGTGAGCTGTGTGACAGTTAGCAAGCTGTGTACTGTTGGCAGCTCTGTGGCAGCTGGCAAGCTATGACGGACGGCGATCTGTACACCATTAATGACCTATGTGGCAGTTGGTAAGCTCTGTGGCAGCTGGCAACCTGTGTGGCAGTTAGCAAGCTCTATACCGTTGGCAAGCTGTATACCGCTGGCGAGCTGTATATCGCTGGCGAGCTGTATATCGCTGGCGAGCTGAATATCGCTGGCGAGCTGTGTGGCCGTGGGCAAGCTTGGGGCGTTTGGGCGCAGCTTGGCATCCGACCCGGTGTTGGCGCAGGTGTCAGAGTGGCCCGCCGCAAAGGTAGGGACCCATTCCGAGGATCAGCCGACCTGCGTCTTGAAAAGTTCATGACCTTGGATCAACGCCAATTCGAAACGCAAAGTTTGTCGGTGGGCTTCCCGTATTTCTCACAAACGAGATCAGACCTCGATGATCATATTTGCGGTCCCAAAAATTGCCAGATCGCAGTCAGCCTCATGAGCGGCGAAACGAAGCCAGCAGAGATGACTCTCCTCCGAACATCCTCCTTCTTTGTCAAAACAATCGCTCAAGACCTGCGATCCCTACCACGAGCACAGAAGTTCCAGCTCGTCAACATCTTCTGGCCCCAGGTCGGGCTAACGATCGAGCACTTTCACGCAGACAGCTACACTAGTTTTCTTGAATACATCGGAGATGAGCTTGCTGAACTCCGCCACCATCAGTCTCGCTTCGCAATGGACAATTTCGATAGAATCGCCGAACTCATACAGATGCTTCGACAGCATTCTGCAAAGCCGCTCTCTGGACTGATTTCCGACCTCCGATCAAGCTTCTTAAACATGGATGAGAACGCCATAAAACGCTCGATCGAACTTACAGTGAGACTTTGGTTGACACTGAACGTCAATTCGGCAGCCATCGCCGTCGGTCCCATTCTCGCTCACGCCGGAGTGCTCGAATGGTCGACAGATCAATCGCTGGACGCCCTGATTGCAAGTCAGTTCGGGACAAGCTCAAAAGAGAAATCCGTATTGTCTCACCCAACATCGAAGGACCTGCCGACAGTAGGCCCAGACTTCACAGCCACTAACCTCGTCCACATCTGCGGCATAAAGCTAAACTGGTCAGACAACCTCGCAGACCACCTTCTCTACGACCGCAAGCGCCGCATCCTAACCATCTACAAGCACAAGATCTGCCTGATAAACCACATGAAAGCGTCCAGCGGCTGTCCGATCCCGACGTTGGTGCTGGAAGAAGCCCTCGACACAATCAACCTGCTCTTCCCCTTTGGCGACCAGGCAACGAAGCGTCTCCTCACTCAAGAGCGCCAGCTCGCCTTCTACGGCCTCGGCAACTGTGGCAGAGACCGGCAAGAGGACCTGAAGGGATTTCGCTGTTGGCGAGAGCAGCTGGCAGAGTTGGGTGAGGTCTTTAACGAGCCACCGCAGACCTGGCGACAACTGGTCGTTGATCGGCGGAAGTTGGTGGATTGGGCCGCGTTCTGGATTACGACTATGGTGCTCCTGCTGACACTTGTTAGCATCCCCTGCAATATTATTCAGGCGGTATACAGTGTCAAGTCGTATAACTTGGCTCTAGTGCAGCAGGCTGGGCCTTCCGCGCAAGGTCCGGCTGGATAGTAGTAGAGGTTTTCGCTGGAGATTGTTCAGGTGGGGAATATTTACGACGACGTAGGTTTGGGATTTCTTTTTCTCTCCGGGATCTTGTACTTTCCGTTTTGGTTTTGGTTTTGGTTTTGGTTTTGCATTTATTCTGTGATTTGTAGCCCCACACCTGAACTTGCACCCAGCCGAAGTCTATGACCCGATTAAAAAGTATTCGCGGATATCTGATCTAACCCAGTCTAGTAAATTTCGATCATGGCCGAGGGCCTGCCCCGGATTATGGCCATAGAGAACACAAATCCGGAAATAGCGCCATTAAATCAACGCTTCCAGCTTCGCCATGGCACACGGCGAACGCTATGATGATATAGGCAACGCTAGAAAGCGTGGCGAAGTCGACAGCCAACAACTGGTTCAAAGAGTACGGCAGAATTGAAACCACTGCATTCGACAAGAAAAGTCTTGGCCTATGCATGGATATCGCAGGGATGAAACGGTGTTCAATTGTTTCTTGACATTGGATAGTTGCTTTGATTATAACCAGGAAATGGCCCGGTGACAGACAGCAAAGTCGGTGTGTAGATCATCATTATCGCAGGGAGAATGACCTATAACATATATGCCATGGCCAGTTTTTGGTTGAAGGAAATGGACGCTACATGCTCGCTCGACGATCAATGTTCCAATGCCAGAACTCCCCCCTTTTCGGCCGTACTCCTGTTGTAATCTGGTGAAGCTGCTTAGACCGAGGTTTGAGATCCGGTCACAAGCTGAATTCCAGACGATTGCCAGCATAGTCTCTTGCGAAGAATCTTGGAGGAAAGCCCACGCTTTTTGACCCTTTTCATGCCGTCAGCGCAAATGTCTAGGAACACGTCCAACCAAGAGAGGAATCGAAAATGCAGGAACAGGGGCTCTCTCACCTGAGTTCTCTCCACCGGGCCTGTCTGCCATCCTCGGAGCCGAAGCGTCTCCCTTTTGATAATGCTCCCAGATTCGTTGTTGGAGCTTGTTCAGCGCTTCGGGGGACTCGAGACGAAAACATGGATGTCGTGGTGACTCTACCTCTCTTGGGCCACAAGCTATGTGTACCTGTTGGCCCTTGGGGGTAATGTCAAACCTGAGGTAAGCAAACGCGGTTATTAGTCCTTCATTTTGCTATGGTGTTGATGGTAAATACTAAACCTCCTCTGGCTCACCATGCTAGCATGTCCTTTTGCCGTGGAGGTACGGGTGCACGATGCATTCCGAGCGTCTCTCCGTAAAAGGCATCTGCCAGGTGGAGAGTGCCAGGAGGCACTATTAGATTCACGTGTGCAATGCCGGTGATCATGTTCTCGGCGATGGAGAGGTGATGGAGAGGTGGTGGAGAGATGCTGGAGAGATGCTGGAGAGGTGATGCATGCGCGCTTTTTTTTTGGCAGCTGGGACAGACTCCATTAATATCTAGCACATACCTGCGGTCACAAGCAACGACGCATTTTTTCCCACGTCACAGATCACACGACCCCACGATCCAGTGACGGAGGTACACGTGCCGTAATAAGGGTCCTTGAGGTTTCAGCTCGTGTCTGCTGGACACGGTGCAAAGCTGGCATCTCTCGGCGAACTTTTTGTTGAACCGGCAACATTATCCCTCCTATCCCACGCACCGTGGGCTTAACCCTCCTACCAAAATTTTCGATGGGGCTCTCGGTGCGTCTCAGAGGTCTGGCTAAACGCTTTAGCAAGGGGCAACTCCGGGAAGGTTACCGGGTTCCAGGGCCGCTTTAACTAATCCCCACGCTATGCCGTCACCGAATCCACAGTTGACCCCGCTTAAATGCCCTGTACCGGGTAACGCAAAACTAGGGGTGTGCCACGTTCGTACCTTTTCTGGGGGGGGAACACATGATCTCATGGGAGAATTGTTAGGCGCGATCCTGGTGACCAGCCACTGGCAAGAGACCACCATAGCACCTCAATTCGAAACTGGCAGAGGTTTTGTGAGCTGCTCCAATTTCTGCGTTTTGTAAGGCGTCTCAGACATCACCGCAATCCTTGGTCCTCCACATAGAGCTGACCTAAAGCTAGGGTGTGGCCAATTCTTGGAGATGCCTGCTTGAAAACCCAATTGCGATCCCTTTCCGCAGGAAACTTCCAGACAAAACTTGGCCGAGCTTTACGCACCGCAGTTAGCGAGGCTGCATGGCGCTTTCATAACTTGGGCAGCTTTCCAGGGTTGCCCTGATTCAGCAGATGGAATTTTTTTTCTCCTCTAACGCGCCACTGCCAATCGGCTACCGTCCGCCTATGGTTATTGCATATGGTGGGGCAAATTGCTGACGTGGGGCGGGTCATCAGGGCAGAGCAGCCCAGAACACACCCAATAAAGAAGGCAATTTTCTGTCACTTGGGCCGATTCCTCAAACTTTACTTCCAGCTTATCTTCAGTTTCGACGTGCGGACTTTGGAAACGAGGCAAGCCTTTTGGGCAGGATGATTCAAAGCTCATTGACCTTCTGCGGCGACGTCTTGACCTCTTAGGGATCCTATATCCTTAGGCGCCAGCAGTGACGGAAACGGAATGTGCAGGACTGCAAATGGCTGGGCATGGTGGACGCTGTATGGTCGGAAAATGGAGCCACCGCTTGAATGGTGGGCTGCGGAAGATACAATAGGGGCGGGAAGAGCGGCACGCACACCCGTCTACACCAGGTGGAGAAGATGCGGGAGCAAGACGAATTGAATTGTCATGGGCTAGTGCTGTTGCTGTCTGAAGCTTTGTGGACCAGAAACCGCGTTGAAAGCTGCACAACGTATACTCGGCTGACCACTCTACTAAGCGGCCACCGATGGGTACTGCTGGTTGGGGGAATATCTTCCCTTGGCTTTTTCAGAGTACGGCGTTGCCATCGAATTTCCAGCCCACTTGCCGCAACTCAAGGAATCCAAACTCTAAGAGAACCCACTGGTACCTCCTTTCTCGCAGACTGATTGGGGAACTTCCGGTAATCAATATCAGCTACGAATTTTCTTCAGAGATTATTCCACATCTGAACGATGGCAGTCGTAAATCATATCGTTCCCACTCTTCTCGTCAAAACGCTAGCCCCGAAACTGCCAGATCAAAAGGCGAGTAATAAAGGTCATGTGCGCCTTGATAAGCACTACGAAGAAGCAGCCTACCGGAAACTGTGTGGAGAGGAAGACTAAATACTGACCGATGGAAGTGATGATGGTTAGGCCTGCGCCACTCAACTGTAAAGGGTACTAGGAAGTCGAAAGCAAAGACGGCGTTCCTACAATCCTCAGCGGGTAGCTTGCGAAGTGCTCGGATATATACTCCGTGTCGGCTTGCCAGAAGTTGTATTTGCCGGCCAATATGAACCACTGGTAGCAAAGGCCGCAGCAAAGCGAGGTGGGAAGAGGGCCGAAGGGCATGACATACCAGGATAGCTGCCCAAAATGAACCTTACGCGTAAAGGGACAAGGTCATCTACGGCCGACTGAGGCCCGATCCCCAGTGTCACAGCCTCCGACTTTCAGATTGATCCCTTTAGGCGACCCTCGTCATCTTACTATTGTATCAACAGCCCATGTGCGTGCCTTCGCAGACACCTTCATGTTGCGCGCAGCAAGCAGGTGTACATAGATTGGATGGAAGCACCTGTCTTATTGACTATCTAACTGAGTGGCTAGCTGATACTTATAGACACAAGAGCATTCTATCTTTCAGGTGTCCTTTGCCTGACGTACCTGGTCCTGCCTGCGAAACGCCACCACGTCGCCGTCACCTCGCCACCTTCTTGCGTACCTAGCTGACGTGAACAGACTGTTGCCTGTAACCGAAACGCAGCTTCCTCGCAACACTTCGTAGATTGGGACAAGAAAGAAGACGGACACAACCTCATTGATCGCATGTGCGATAGCTGGACTCCTCTTCATGCTAGAATTCTCCTTAGCATGCAAACGACTCCCAGGAATTGCCAAGAACTGCACCCAAGACGCTAGAGACGCAACAGAGCCATGGTATTAGCTCTGATTCAAACTATATCGCCCGAGACACAGAAGGAGAACTATATGGGACGTATGGATACCCGGCCTGAGACCAAGACCAAGAGTGACTGGCGTAACTGAAACGAAAAAGCGAGGGGACGCTCTCTCCACTACCGCCCATGGAAACGGTAGTTCTGGTATTCGACCCCCCCGTACACGACATGCGAAATGAATATTCAAGTCATCTATTTGACTTGAAGCGCTGCCCAAACAGTCTAGCTTGACAAAAGGGGACTTACTACAGAGATCTTTCATGACAATCCTATTGGGGATTTGTCGTCTCATTGTCGGCGACGCGGCGGAGGTTGGGTGGCCGAGGCGTGTCGATGCGGCCCCGTGCGTGAGTACGCCTTCGGACATGGCTTGGGTGATGCCGTACTGGAAGGTTACGCCCACGGCGATCAGGTCAGACGGTGGTGGTGGGAAGTCGCCGTAAGGGTATTGGGTAGGTGTATTTGGTGCGAGGGGAGTAACGCGGCGTTCGAGCTAGGCCCGGGGGGCCATAGTCGCCATAGTGTGGGAGTTGAGAGAGGCGCGGAGGTCAGGGCTGTGGTGTCGGCATCGTTGGTGGATGAGACATCGGTCATTGTGCCTCGGATAATATTGAGGCTTATTTAGGAGATGGGTTTGGGATTGCTCAGGATTAGAGATAATACGCTGGTTAACGAGACAAGAAGCAGGCAGGCGTAGATGCACCTTTACCTGGATGAAATTGAAGAAGAGGAGAGGAGAGAAGTACAGAAATTGGGGGCAAGGAATGAGATTTATGCCGGATACAAAGGCGAAACGAAGAACAGAAGATTGACGTGATCGATGTAACAAAAGGGGTGCGCTCCATTCAGTCTTTCTATTTTGCGTGAAAGCCCATGGCTTGAGACAAGTCTGACAGATTTGTCTCCCAACGGCGGCTAGTTTCTTAGCATTTCCTTTGCTACCCTTTTGAATCCGAGCTACCTATGATAGATTATCGACTCTGGTAGACGCGAGAGGTGGTGACAAAGTGCTGGCGGCGAAGGCGATTGATTGATCGATCGATCTTGGGCAAATTCCGCTCCTGAACTGAGTCCACGCCCCCCGCCCTTGACAATGCGACTCAGGAGAGTGTAGCCATTGAACAAGTTCCCCGCTTTGAGGAACGATTTGGATTGGCGAAGATAGTCGATTCTTAGGATAAGGGATATTGATTTGAATGGCAGGTTGATGTATTCAAAGGGCAAAGGGTGTGATTCTTGAAGCTATCGGCCGCATACTAAGAGCATCCTAAGAGAATGAAGTAAGCCAGCCCTTCACCTAAGGAAAGAGGCCTTCTGTCCGACTCCACCCTTTCCGTGGTATGGCACCTTCCTCCTGTCAGACAAAAAGGAAGGGATCCCCAGGATTTCTGTCTCGACCCGCACCCAACCCCCATGCGCAAATCTAGACGCTCTTATTGTCTCTTCTCTATCCCTTTGCCCAAGCGCCAATCTTGACCCGTGCTGCAGACGAGCCGCCGCAGTCAGCGCTCGTGAGCTGGTTAGCTACGTCAAACTCGGCGCTACTACAACGGTTGGCTGACCCTGAGTAGTTGCAGATGTAGGCAATAGCGGAAGTGTAACTGAGAAATTCGGCGCTCGTTCCGCGTACCACATTTCCTGTATTGTACGACGCATTCAACCCGCTTCTAGCTTCGTTGGTGTTGTTCTGGTAGGTCGGATGAGTCACGCACCCAACTGGTGGGCTGAGTAGTGTAACCGATGCGTCGAATTGCTCGGCTGGAGCGTTGACTAGAAGAGAATAGAGGCGTTCTTATTTGCGGCGAGGGAGATGGGGTAGGTCCGCAAAAACGATAAAGGCCTGCGAAAGGATGGTGACTGAGGCGACGGAATTGATGAGAGAACATTTGGCGTGCCGCGTCATTTTGGCGGCTTGAGTGGGTCTGAGTTGTGTGGTACAAGGCTGCTGAAAATTTTAGCGATAAAGTGAATTGAGGAAGAATGAAGACCTGTGTGATCACTAATGCTATAATCTCAGAACGGTGAGGAAATATGTCTTTGTATGGTCTTCTTTGGCCCATATATAGCAACTATGCAACAACGTTTGTGCAGTGCTCTTGATGCGTACCTTTGGGTACCAGTCTCACATGACAGAGTACACCATGTACCGAGGGATTTGCCTAACGGAGAAATTTCTAGGATGTATGGAAGCCACTCATTTGAAGTAGCCAGCCAGCTTATCCTCTCATTCCCGTAGCGCCTAACGATCTCGTCTATAAGTCGAGGCAAACTAGACACGAATCACGTTCAACGGTATCTTCTACTCATGACACACTATAGTTAGCGTCGTCAATGGTTAGTGGGTTAGCCACAAGGGGGCAAATGACTTTGATATTGCTGTGGGAGTCGCTGAACTTGCATTGCTTAGCGAGAGCTCAATGATACGAGGATATCATCAACTAAAGTGGTGTGCCTCTTTGAATCCAGCATGGTATCCGTCAGACCGCTTCAGCACGCGCGCCGTCTCTGCGCCAGCAACTTTAGGTAGTGTCAGGACAGCCAAGTGTGATTGTCGAAGGCCATGACCAGGGGGGTGTGCGAGCGAGAAGCTTACCCGGCGCCAAGCCTAAACTTCACGGTAGGTCATGAGTAAAAAGGTGTATGAATGACTTGTGGACTGTGATGGCAGCATTGTTGGCTGACGCGAGATATCACATTTGTATAGGCCTCCGCCGTGGAGGTTAAGGAGTGTTGGTTGTGGAGGAGCGAGTTGCGCTGCACGGGTGAAGAGTAGAAGCTGTTGGCAGGGTAGTTCGCCGGAAGGAGAGAAGGTATCAGTGGATAGAACGGTGGAGGAAGGGGTTGAGAGAGCCTAAGAGTGCTTGAATGGCACAGACGTTACATTTGTCTTGGTAAGTGGAAGCTTCAACAGCAAGTTCGGCCAGCTCCGGTCCGGTCTAACCACACAGAGGGGGGGGTCACCCGCGAGCAAAATGTATCACCAAGCACGGATAGCCCTGCTCGCCGCGTTCCCCATTCCCCCACGCGACAATTTAGAGCCTATAAACCAGCTTCTGGCCCGTAACAGCACCCCTCCTCATCTCATTTAGTCCCACCAACACAAGTTCAAGCCCAACCCCCAGCTTCACCGGATACGTCTTGATCTTCCCCTGCTCCAACAGCCCCTCCACGAGCCCACTGAACGCGACCGCAAAATCGTAGTCCTCCGTGTTCGCCGCGAAATCCCTACCCTCAAAGCAGAGCGTATACGCTAGAAAAGGCTTCTTGGTGATCGGAACGAGTGATTTTGATGCAGGGGGTGGAAGCACGGGGTCGAGTGTACATGCGTAGAGTGCTGTGGTTTTAGTTCCGGGAATGCTAGATGCGAGTGATCGTGCACTGGCCATGGCAGCAACCGCGTTGGCGCAGATTGCTGCTGTGTCCGCTGTGGCGATCGTGTCGAAGATATGGAAGAGGGAGTCGGAAGTTGCGACATGGATCTTGCTCGAGCAGTCGGGGTCTCGCTAGATAGGATTTAATGACTTAGTCATAGTAGGTGAACCGCAACCAAGAGGGAGAAGGAAGGTAATGTACATAATCCAGAACAACATCAGCGCCCAACGCTTGCACCAGCTCGAAATTCTTAGGCGAGCATGTCGTAACGACTTTATACCCCGACCGTTTCGCAAACTGGATAGCCAGCGTCCCAGTCGCCGAACTTCCACCATAGATCAAGATCCACTTTCCTGTCCCTTCCACTCTCCCCTCAAGTGAGCGATACAAGCCCTGTCCGATCGTAAGAACCCCACAACGTAACGGAGTAGCCTCTTCAAAGCTCATGTACTCAGGCACGTGCATCTGCAGACCAGCCTTGACGAGGATGTAGTCGGCAAACGCCCCGTCTTCCCGCTGGGCGGAATTGCAGGTCCGCAGACCCTGTCCCCTTTCTTGAAAGTCTTCTCTGTCGAAGTCGGCGATGGCAAGATGACAGTCTCCGCGTAATCTAAACCCACGGCACAGCCCTCATAACCAACCGTCGTAGTCGATATCTGTCCAATCTGCAGGATTCAGCGCCACGGCTGCAGTTTTCACAAGCATATAGCTGTCGCGAAGCTTTGGGACTAGAATATCAGAGACGACAGCGCTGCCAGTGGTCTTCTTCACAATTGCTCTGGTGCGTGCTGGGATTGGGAGAGACATTTTGGTCAATCACTTTGGAAAGCCTTGGGGGTAGGTCAAGGGTTGAAAGGACATTGTCACAGATGTGGACGAGGACAAAGATGAGGTGTAGACGAGTTCCCAACAGGTAGCAGGCTACATCAAGATAGCTACATAGGAGCGCGATGGGAGAGCCTTTTCAATATTCCCGGTCGTCTTTGCATTGAGGTCGTTTTGGACATGTCCCCTTGTGGGAGTAATTGTGGGGCGTCATACTCGACTCAAGGATGTTCTGGAGAACGTTTTGAAATTCGTAAGCTACAACCCTTGACATCTCTGTCTAGTCGAGGGTTTCAAATCTGAACGTTCGTCAGCATATGATCACCGTCCTGCCAAGGCCAAATTCCGGATGTTGCGCGGAATACAAAGACTTTGGCACATTGGCAATTCACAAGAGTTCGAAGCAGATCTCCATACTGGAGGCCGGGTCCCAAAAATGTAGACTGGGATTGCCAGTGCAGGTTTGAAATTTTTGCTTTCTCATAAGAGTTTTATCACACGTTCAATACTCACACAATCTTTGTCGTCAAATTGCAAACATTGCTAACACCATGTCCAAACCGAAAGCGCCTGCAAACGCTGAGGTATGCCAGCCGAAATGCTGATGCTGTATTCACAAATCGCTCCTGTCAACTTCATTCTACATTGATCCACCACGCACCGCCAATCACGCCAACGATGATGAGGAACGTCAATATCCCAGCACCCGCCCTGTCACTCGTCGTTATCGGCGTCGTGGGTGCATCAGGTTGCGTGTTGGGAGATGTAGTGCCAGCTTCTGGGTCACTGGCAGAGGTACCGCCGGTGCTCTTTGTCAAAGGAGCCATGTCAGGGGTCAAAAGGTTCGTTCCGATAACGCTGAGAGCAGCCATCTGGGAGCCAATAGATTAGCGCTACGAAAGGCGAAAACAGATGCTGAAAGGTACTAACCTGTTGTCCAACACCAGACGACCCATCCCACGTGCTCGAGTACCACTGCTGACCACACATGCGGCCGTTACTGCCTCCTATACACTGGCCCGCGGCCGCCATGGAAGACGACTGCAACAGTGGTATGATGGTTTTAGCGGTGAACGGTGCAAGCTGCGTCGTCAGCGCCATCCAACGGGCGAGGTAAGCTTTAAACGAATGCTCATCGTTGTTGCAAACGCCGCTCGGCTCGCATTCTATCTCGACCATCACCTGTCCACCACCGTATTGCTGGGGAAAGAAACCGGTCGTGATCCCATTCAAGATCTGCTGTACCCGAGACCCCCACATCGCCTGTGTCTCCCCCGTTGTCCAGTTATACAGTGTTGCTGCTCCTATGAGCATGGTACCGAAATTATAGGTCCAGTAATAATGCGTCACCGTGGAGCAATTAGTGTCGGTATCCGTATTATCCCAAATCTGATATGCGCCACTAGAATCTAGAGTCATCAAAGGCGATGACACCATCCAATCCCAGGACCTCGTGGCCCAGTCAGCATATGTCTGATTGTTTGTAAAGCGTGCCAACCGCGCAGCCAGCTGGAAAAACCCGCCATTGGAAATAGTATTCTTCAGGTTCCATCCTGCATTGAACGAATACACCTGCCATCTTATTCCGCCACCACAGGTAGCAGCGTCCCAGTAGCCCGTCTGGAAGTTGAAAACTGCTTGAGCGAGTGCCAACCAGGAAGGTTGACCTTCGGGAGGGGCGGGAAAGTTGGCTTCGGCAGCGTCCATGGCGGAGAAGGCCCAAAAGTCCTGGTCGTCTATACCCATGTTCTTCGATTGATTCGGAGGGTTGAAGTTTTGCTCTGGTCCGATCTGGAACTGTAATGCCTGCGACACAGTCGGATTGTAGCTTGGGTCACCCGTATATTGCCAGTAATTGATCAGACCCCCAAACATGGCACCAGCTTCCCACCAGTAGTAGCATGCAGTTGATGCACAAGGTCCAGGAAGTAGGCCAGGCGTGCCTCCAGTTTGATTTCCCGAATAGTAAGTCATCATGTCGTACGCAATTGAAGACATGGCTGTTTTGAGGGAATTAGGATCGCTAAGGGTAATGCTGATTGCCTCAGCATGTTGGAGCCCGACCAGCGAGGCTGATAATAGAGGGAGAAGGCTGAGCCGCATCTTTGCAGGAACGAAAGTCGCTAAGAGAAGGGGTATTTTTGGCAGATTGGATTCACTCTCAAAGCCAGCTCAATATCCAGCTGCTTTGCATCGACTTGGAAAGGTAGTGCCCGCCGTGAATGAGGTGATTTCGAGATCTCTCGACTGCGTCGGCGCCGAGGTGCAGTGTTGGGGGTTGATGTTATTGCGAGGTCAATGCGCTCGCAGATCAACAAAAGGCGCTGACGAAAGAATCGAAGACTTATGCGCAGCCAGTATTCGGAACGAAATCTGGAGGGTAGAGAACGACGAGTAACGAATGACTGCAGTTCCAGCTTGCGGATAGTATTGAGGTTTGAGGGCGTGGAGACTCGTGGGAGGGGGGTCGGTGTTTGAGGCTGGCCCCTGGAAGTTAGACAGGATTCGAGATGACGCGCCCTACTGTGGACGCGGCAATCGCTAGAGCAGAATGAGACCTCAACCCCATCAAATATTCCATTTACCAGGAGCCGGGGGCTTCGCATTCGGCACGCTTCAGGGAATCCAACGAATCAAACCTCGCAAACCTTCCCTACTCCGTCTCGACATCCCCACTTTAATCCCAAAAATTGCTTGGCCGTCTTGGCCAAGTGACATGAAAGCTCCGGCTTTTTAAATAGTCGAAACACCTCCCACTCCCACAGCACACATTTAGGAGAGAAGACTATCGACATCCAGATAAAAGGCACGCGTCATTTCGATATAGGTTTTTGCGACTGAAGATTCTACTGCGAGCCAAAAGGCATTTCCCCCGGAAAGTTGCTCTATCAGGCGGTTCCGCGGTTGCCCCTGAGAGTAGCGGCGAACTAAGTTGCTAGCAGAGAGGCTGTGCTGATCGCCACCATCAAAACAAAGACTTTCCACCCTGCTCAACGCTCATCCATCAGTGCAAATCGCTTGAGGTTTTGTGCTGTGGTGATAGTGAAGCGAAGGGGAAAGAATTCAGTCGATGTGGTCATGATTGCAATGGCTTGCATCCCCGCCTATTAGACAACCTGCCGACCACCGCATACGAATCCATTTTGTGCACTTGGGATTCTGGGGCAAAATGCATTGTATAGAATCATGCAGACGGAGCATCATTCAGCTCTGATCCGACCGAGCCCTCTTACGGAAATTATTTGATACTGCATCAAAGCTATCCAGTCTGTCTGATCCAGTGCGACCCTACACTGAGTATTGCCTTAACCCAGCCGACCCTGATGCAAACCCTTTCCTTCTGTCTGAACCTTTTGAGAGGGGGGGAAACCTAAATCCGAGTCATAAGTTCTTCATGAAAGCCAGCGTCATTACATAAAAACATGTCATCAAATGTCCCTTAGAAAGCCCATCCACTACCTTGTTCCATGGGAAAGCTCATCCAACTAGGATCATCCATTAGATTGCCCATCGCATTAAGCTCTTCTACTGTGAACATGTAGCTTGGATCCGTGAACCCATAGTCCATCCATAGACCACCTGCGCCGAGACCAGGTGTCATGCCGGTTGCTGGCGGCATTTGACTTAGATCGGGGTTCGCAAACCTCTCATTCGCATCCGTAGCCAGCGCAGCCGCAGCTGCAGTAGCTGGATCTGACGTCGATGAAGTGTTCTTTGCCATTGCGGCATCAGATAGCATTTGCAGACCTGAATGAGGCATCTTGGGATTTACATCCATACCTGGGCTGCTCCAAGAGCTCGAAGTGGAATCCTGCTCCGGTGCGGTCTTGTAAAGATCCACCAAGTTCTTCATCCGCGGATGTAAAGCTGGTGGACCCGGTGGATTCTCCATCCTCTTTGAATGCCAACTCTTAAGCATGTTGAAGATGAAGCAGAATTTATGCGCAACGCGAGACTGGTTGCCCTCTGCAACCTTGGAAAATTTACCGATCAAGGCGTCCAGGTAGGACTCGACCTTGAGATCCTGTGGTTTGAAAATCGTTCCAAACTTCGAACCCTTTGCGCTTACTGCGGTGTACATTTTGATCAAAGCAACAGCAGCATAACTGTTTCTCACAAAGAAGATGGTAGGTAGACAACGGATGACTTTGGGATCGAGTGCGAGGAAGGAATCGAAAGCGTCGTGTATACTTTGCTGGCATATTGTGAGCGCCGAAACATGAGCCGGTGTTATCAAAGCTGGTTCGTCGGTGCCTGCTTCGGAAGGAGCAATGTTGAATGGAGGTTTGAAGTCGTCGATATTGTGATTGTGATGCATAGCGATCTCATGCATGTACAAGTTGATGATTCCTTCGATGTGTTTGACGAGCGCTGTAGCCCACAAAAGTCAGCCTTGAGTCGTGCTTTTGGCAGAAACTATCAACCAAGAGAGGGAAAAGCCTTACGCTGAGAGACGTCCGTCGGAGCATGTTGTTGCCACTCTTCCAATTGTCTCTCAAATGCCTTGAGGTGATACTGAGTCTTCGCGTCAGTAAGCGAGATGACTGAGGCAGGGTCATCCATAGAGAACTGGAATCCGACATCCTCGGCAATGTGCTGAATGCGGACCAGGTGACATAGCCATTTGTCCGAAGGGAGGGCATCGGGGGCAGTATTCAGGAGCTCAAGACATTCGTCATTGTAGGCAGACCATCGCAAGAGAAGAGGGCGGCGTAAGGACATCGCAGCACTAAGATGAAAAAGTTTTAGCCAACCGCCTTACACTTAACAGTCGAGGACAACTCACTTTGCGCCCAAGTAGTAACAGCCAAGCCAAGCTCTTCGAGTTTCGGCTGCATTCGAGTCGGGCAGAGGAGTTTTCTTGTCCATATATTCCTTCCAGATCGCAAACGCTCCAGACTTTGATCTTTTCCCCATCCCGATGTCGAGGGCCATTACGGCCGCAATATGAATCATCTGGTTGAAATTCAATTCTTCATACTTTTCGGGAGGCTGATAATAGACTGTCAAGACTTGCACTGCTTGTACCAGCTCGAGCGACTTCTCACCGCGGTAGACGATCCGGTCTGAGACGATCCGTGTAACCTCGCTGACAAGCATTGGTTGGACCTCTGGCCGGAAAGCTGCGACAGACGCTGCGACAATGGAAAGAAACAGGACTGGCTTCGTGCGACGAATCTCAGCAGCAGTCGTTGAGGGTGGAAACACGACAATGGGCAAATATTGGCACATGTCTTTGTGGTATCTGTCGAAAGAGCGGTATGCAGTCTTCTCGTCGACGATATGCCGGTCTATCACATCAACCCAGGTTCCATAGCTGATATCTTTTCCTTTGCCTGCATCGCTCCACATCGCTGGGAAGACAGGGACTTGAGGCATTGTTCCCCTTCTCGCTGCCGGGGGCCCGTCGTTAGCTAAGGGGTTGGTGACGGATGATGCGCTCGTCATGGCCTGATCTCGAGGGTGTGCCAAATCTTTACTTGAGAAGTCGTAATCTTGACTCATTTTCCGTTTCATTCCAGCTCCATCCCTTGGCGCCGACGGAGATGGTTGCTCGGATATGCTGTCCCTTGGATTCTGAGACCACGATCGATCTTCATACAGCTGATCCCGATGCTGTTTCAATTCTGCCATCTGAGCTTGCGCAATAGCAGGATCAAGGGTTCCGTCGGGATCTTGACCTGCTCTTGCCATCAAGGATGCTGTCAATGCATCAATTTTCTTTTCCAACTCTGCGACTCGGCTGTCCGTCTTTTTCTGGCGCTTTCGACTTGGCGCCGTCACAATACATTGCCTGTTTGCTTTTGCGCATCTCTTGCATGAGCCTGTAGGGCTGTTCTCGTCGGGTTCGCAACGGACTTTGAGCTGTCGGCATGCTTCACAAGCGCGAGAGCGCTTCAGATCGTTAGGGTCTGACGGGTTTCCCGTCGCGGGGCCGGTCTCAAACGGGCTGTCATGGGACTGCCCACTGCCATTTGCGTAGGGGCTCGGCGCTGGAACTCCGTAGTATTGATGCTGCTGAGGTGTGCCATGGGATGTGGAACTTGTGGAGGCTTGGTGGAGCGGCTCGTAGCCCGGTGTCTGCGCGGAGACATCAGGATAGACGTGCGCTGATCTGTGCTGCTGCTGCTGTTGAGGTTGGTTGTAGGCTGGTTGACTTGCACCAGATGCACGCAGGGCCGGATCGATATTCATTCTTGGCTCGCTTGGGCAAACGCGATAGTGAGGGTGAGGAAAAGCTTCTACGGAGGCAAGTGGCCGACAAGCCGATTTTGGCGGCGAAACGGGATGTATGGAGGCCGGAAAGTTAGAAGGTCGACCTTCAAGGGACCGGTTCTGGAGGCAGGCTGAACCGCGAAGAAATTTCACGGGAAAGGATTTACTGTGTGAGCCTGCTCCTTGAATAAATGGTCGCTCTTGCATCAGTTTCGGTGACGCCCACGACCTGGCGAGATTTAGCGCACGGTTTGGTGCCAAGTCTCGACACGCAAATGAAGTGGGCATTCGGGCGATGTTCATGAATTTGCAAATCCGAATCACTGCCCCACTACTAGTTATTTCTGGCTTGAATCTTGCCCTGGTTGTGATGCCACAGACAACCACAACTGGAAAGACCTATAACAAACATCGAATTTGCATTGTCGTTGGGGGTATATCATGTATATCGTAGCACTAAAAAGAACGTATCATGCAATCTTGTGCACTGGGCACTCTTGCTTTCGCCCAAACCACTCCATTATGCATGCCTTATGGAATTTGCATAGGCATTCCAGTCTGGCAAGCTGATCCCCAACATCATATTCAACCATGCAGATTGAGCACTCCTGTAGATTGCCATCCTCGCCCACACAGTCCTTCTCCGAAGCAACAAATGGTAGCATATGAACGGGTGCACGAGGTGTTGACTGTCCCATTGACTCTCTTCGCGTAGATATCGAGTGGGCACTAGTAGGATCACGACCAGCAATGCAGTCCATGATATGTATTTCACGAGCTGTCTCATCACCATCTGCTCCACGCGGGGGCAGTGCAAGACGACAAATCGGACATATGTCGCGCTCATGCAATCGAGGTCTGGATTCCGCGCGCGGTCGAGAAGAACCGGACGCTGTTGCTTGATCTAGGAAACGCTGGAGACTGGGATCGGCGTCAAGCATGGATCGAACTCGTGGGCGGTTTGGTGCCGAAGGTGTTGGCCGTGATGCGATGTCTAATGACTGATACCGAGCATGCCCATGCATGGGTAACTGCATACCCGCCTGGTGCTGCAGATGCAGCGGAAAGAAGCCCTGCTGCTAATTCTTAGCGTTCCGCAGACTGAGGCGGCTGGCTAACTTACAGTCACTGGTCCGGCACTCCTGGGTGGGTTGGCTCCAGACATGGCAGCGGGAAAATGGGTTGTTCCCGATGCATGATATCCGGGAGGGGCCGCAGCTGAGTTTGGATAGGACTGATAACTTGGGGGTCGGTCTCGCCGGCTGAAGTTTCGCGTGGCACTGTTGTCAAGTCCACCATATGGTGGAGCTCTGGCGGTAATTGTCGCATCAGTTATATTGGGGCCATTTGCCTCCGGCTGGAACTATCCCAAATACAATCAGCAAATGAGCACCGTTATCACAATCTGACCTACCATCATATCGCGACCCCTCTGCTGCCTCGGCTCACTACCCTGCTCCACGAGAGTAGCTTGGTACGTGTCTGCCAATTGGGGAATAGCAAGCGCATTGGGACTGTCAGACGGTCTCGCAGTTGCAGAGCCAATCTGCCAACGAGTTTGAGTAGGAAATGCAGACCTCGATAGGTTCGGATCCAAATGCGGGCTGGGCTGTGGATCGGGCACACATGGATTGCATAGCCGGACCTTTTCGCCGCCACCTAATGCAGGATTTGAGCTCGTAGTGGTAATTCTGATCAGATTTGATCTCTCCTCACGCTCAGCGTCTTCTGTCAAATCAATAGTCTCGACGGGTACATGAGTGCCACGTGATCTCGAGTGCGTCTCTGTGCTTGTGTCAGGCGGGTGTACGATGAACTGCCGTGGAATCGTGATCCGGTGAGGTGAACAATCGTTGCAGACTACGCGGCCACACTTCCTGCAATGGTGTCTTCTGAAAAACACTGAAAACTGTCTCTTGCAGATAGGGCATTCGGACACTTCAGAGTCAGGTTGCCATCTCGGTAGGACATATTGCCGGGCACTAATGAAGGGGGGGGTTGCCGAGCTGGGTTGCGGTAGTTGTTGAGAGGCCGGCGGTGGGGAGTTTGTCAGGTCAACGTAGTTTGTTCGTGAGTGGTCGATAGAGTCTGTCCGCCGTGGCCAAGCAGATCTTTGAGGTGAGGAGGGTCCGTCAAGTTGATGGAACTGTCCACTGAGCTGCCGGCTGTGGAATCCACCATTTAATGTCCTTCGTCTTCCAGAATCCTGTGCCGAGCCTGTGAGTCTTCGTTTGCGATCTGCTGCAAGTCTGCTCATCCTGTCTGTGTCACTTGCCAGATCCATGCCAGCAGTAAGTGTTGAGGATTCTCTTAAGAATTCAGACCAAGTAGGAGGCTCACGACCGCCTGTGTCGCTGAGGTTGGGTATAGCAAGTGAACCGTGACTTATGCTGGCTGGAATTGCGTGGGACGAACTGTTGAACGTCGCCAGGCGCATCCGGCCATCACCATCGCCAGGCCCCATTATTCTGGGATGATTCGAGTTATCATATATTGTGTCTCGAGACGAGGAAGTCCCGTGTTCCAATCCAATCCTCCCAGGCGGCGGAGTCCCGTGGTGTATGACCGGCTGGCTTTCCCTCACATCTTCGCTACTCTGTGAACTGACGGAAGAGCCAATTGAAGACATTCCCGAAGACTGGGTAATGCTGGATCGTGGAATAAATGAAGGGAGAAAGGACGGATGGACGAAGGCTGAGCCTTTCCGCTTATTAGTCTCATATCATTCGAGACGAGACTCGTGAAAAACTCTGGTAAGCCTGGTGCTTCGGTAATAAGTGGAGCTACGCACGGGTAGCAGTTTCGACGATTGTAAGGTAGGAGGATGTGCTGCTTTTCTTTCCAAAAGCTCGAGATGTTCTGTGTTGGAGAATCAATTAGGATGCGACCCGCTGACCGACCAGCTTTCTCCGAATCGATGATAACCACGATCTACTATTGTCTGAAGAATTTGTGTCTCGGTCTAATGGCTTTGATGCGTCCCGCCTCTTGCTTTATTTGATATGCCGGTTGACGATGAGGTTGTTGAGGAATATCAGGGTGGCAATGGAAGGGAAAGGGTGGCGCAACTTCTGATCGGAGCGAGGTTCACAGCGTCTGGAAATTGGCAGGAGATTACAAAGAAGTCGAGGATAGACGAACGAGTGAGATTTGAGCTGTCAAGTTTCATCAAAGATGTAACGCGCAGTCCGCAGCCTCGCAATAGCTGATGCGCTAACGAAGGGGAACATCCCGATCATCACAAACGGGTCATAACTGGACTCGACTTAGGACTCGCGTCATCTTGTCTCGTCTAGATACACATATCACGGTTAGGTTCTCATCCATTAAACATACCGATGTCTTTACGTTCCAGAGCCCTTCAATGTTCGAAATGCTTAACCGTTGGTGTCTGTCACTCGGGGCTTACTCTGAGCACGCGACCAGAACGGGTGTCGTTTTACCACGCCTTAAGACCTCCGCTTAGCCCACTGAATGCCCTGTCAGAGTGAAATGGTGACTCCTGAGCCATCGAGGTCTTGTGGAGTATGTTTGGTACTTTAGCTTGAGAAGTATCATTACAGTACGAAGAATCTCGGCTCTCCCTTCAATACCACCGACGTGTGCTCAACGACCAACCAAAGAGCTTTGAGTTGAGATTCTGAGTTTGTTCAACTATCCTCAGTCTTAACTCGTTTATTTACTATTTGATCTCGTTCCTGCGATGTTCCCATTCCATCCATAATATCCGTAACTGGTCCGTAGGTACACTTTTGGGTTCGCGAATACTTGCTCAGTGACCGTTTCTCCTTGCTTTCCACCTTTCTCTTTCTGACTTGTCCGCTATTTAGGAACCCTTCGAATTCAAAGCTGGACCCCGGCTACCTTTCCTCTGATCAACTAAGCCATACACAACCTTGGTTCACATTAAGGACAACTCCAATCTCACTAGTACTCCTGTCTCTTTCTACCGACAACACATATTTTTCACGGTGATATCTCTTGGCCAAATTAGCGCCATGCCTACCTTACCAGGTCCCTATCTGCCCGGTACAACCGATCCAAAAGTGACACGGAGAAAGGTAGCCACCTTGGTCGTTGAAGCAGCATGCTTTTTTGGCTATCAGGTCTCTGCTAATCCTACGGACACAATCACGCCTTCTAAGCTAACTGAAGCGCCTAAGCTTAAAGGTCGCGAGAGAATCTTCACTCATTGAGCTCAGCAGGTTATTAGCGTGCGTGTTAGCTTCTTCCGTCTCAGAGGCTCACTGCAGCAAGAAGGCGATGCACCTCATGGTTCTGAGCCAACACTAGATACAACGCAATGGCTGCCAAAAATTCCACACACTCGCATTTCATCGACTTCTCAAGGTGACGCTTGAACTTCTCAGGCCAATGCCACTCTCTGTCACGACAAACGGGCCTCAAAACCCCAAGGATCTGGTACAGGTAGAAACGGAGAAGACAATACTAAAGAACCTACGTATCATTGCGCTGATCTCCTTAAGGACCCTATTGACAATGAATCTGAGCTTCCGCTGGTCGCGGAGTCTACCAAGAGCTTACCTATCAAAGCAAAGGGCCGATTTTGGCCGAAGCGAAATCTGCTACTAACGCGGAAGATCTACTCTTTGCAGGCTTTCTCTTCTGCCAGGTCTAAAGTACATGTGCATCTACCTCCAGGGTCTGTGACAGGATTACGAGCGAAAACAAATTCCTATCGTTGCTGCCCTGACTACTAGCTCTGCGTTCGAACTTGTCCAGTGGATGGAACCCGACTTTTGGAAGATTTTTCCGGCAGACAACAGCTATGCGACCATTGTCCAAGCCTTCTTTCGCCTTGCTTTCGAAACTCGAAGACAGCATTTCAAGGGAGAGGCTAAGCATTAAGGAATGCCTTCGATACTTATTCAATAAAGGGATGGATGGAGTCTTAGACATGACACTGCTCCCCTCCTGAGCTTTGCTCAAAGACCTTGGGTATTGAGCAGGCGCCACGGTTGATTTGTCCTTCATAATGTTCACTGACATCACCATTGGTTGACTAGAAGTCTCCTTTGCACTTTCTAGATATGTTCGACCATGGGAAGATCCAAGGAGAGCTTGCAATCAGCAATGTTGAGCTGTCGCCGCAGTCCAAGGTAAAATGGAATCGCGCCGGTATCCATTAGGGAAATCGCGTTGCCTGATGCTCCGACACCATAACTCACCAAACTGGACGAGAATACCATGGCTTGGAGGTGATTTGAAGGACGACGGCGGTATCCGTCATTAGCTCGTAAACTTGATTGTTTCCGGACGAAGAGCGTACTTTCGCCGAGATATCTTTCCAAGGAGCGAGGCGGGAATGTCAAGGTGCAGGATGGACGAAGGAACTTTCAGAAATGGGGTAAATATCCAGAGTGGTCGTTTGAAATAGATTGGACCCCGAAAGTCGTTTTATAGGTCTGAGGTCGCTTCACAAGACCTCGACCCTCCCGCAATAGGCTCGGAGCTGCTGTGTCGGTACTGATTAACACGTGACTACAAGGCACCCCAGGGCTGAAAACGAACACTGAAGGAGGGCGCCAGAATCTCGGTATGAGGCTGCCTGTACTTGGTGATAGTATCCAAAGTGTATGTATCTTCGCCTTACCTTCGACATGACAGTCGAGATCATCTTCGGCGAGCTTATATGCTCTGAACCATACACCCACACTGCGGCAGCTCGTGATGTCCTCACAGGCTTCAAAGACATGTCAAAATTTGTATGGGGTGCCTCGTACCTTCCCTGGTTTTGGTTGGCTCATATCGACCAATGGCGTCATTGACAAGGCGCGCCCCACGTATGACGCAGAGGGCAACATGCACCAGTATGGGTGCACTGGCAGAGCGGACCCTTGACCTTATACTTGCTCATCCAGAGAAAAGCCCAGAAACCGAGCCAACCGAGCATTCTGAAAAGTTACCTCTCAGTTCCAGGCAGCGATACCAAGCACATGGGCCCGCACCAAATATGGCGTGAAAACTTTAACCTGGTCTTTGCAGGTCCTGGTAGCACAACCGCAGCATTGACCGCTATCTTCTTTGCATTGGGCAGCCCTTATTGTCGTGAATGGCAGAAGCGCATCCGTGCTAATTTAAGCGCAGAGGCTACCCCTGCAGGCTCAAAAGAGATTCGGGGGGATGACGCCGATATGTGGAAGCCTGATCGCTGGCTGGGGAATGAGAAAGGCATCAAGAGACTAGAAGATAGGTTTGTGGTCTTCAGCAAAGGGCCAAGGGGTTGCGGTGGCAAGGAAATTGCAATGCTGATGATGGAGAAGACGGTGGTTGGTGTGCTAGAGAAGTGGATCTTGCAGCGAAGGGGTCCCTAAAAGGGCTAGCTTGTTAGTGATGCAGTATATGGAGTGTGGAATTGCGTTTGTTGAGGCAGGAACGCAGTAGAACTTGCTATTTGGCTCTGGGCAGTTAGTTATTTGTCGAAATACTGGGTAGACGCTGTTCGTAGAAGACCTGGCCTTTATGGTAATGCACATCATAGAGAATGCGGGCGTGATTGACCGGGGAAATGGAGATGATTGTTTGACTTATCGCCCCCATTGAATGCCAAGAGATTCCTGCTCGAACTCAATTCCGACTTGCGCCGCCGTGTAGAGGCGCCATTTCCCGATGTCTCTGGCGGGATCTTGATTTTCTGGCGTTTTCGAGAAAAATGGGATGTTCGTAGCATCCTGTGGGTTTCATCGACACAGTTGCAGTATCTAAACCACGTTCCTTGAAGACATATCCACACAGAGAATCGGTTTGACGCGAAATATCCAGAATCGACTGGCCTCAAGTTAAGCAATCAGGGAATCGGCTGCGGCGAATGGCCACCAGAAGATGCATGAGCACTGGCTAACAAAACCTGTGCGCAGAAATTGGGATTGGCCGAACAACTACATCTGCGTTGGTGAAAGAGGACTCTTGCGCAAACCAAGCATCCAGCCCATTGGCGGGTGAACATGCTGAGACAAAAGACTATGAGTACCATTGGTTACCTGCGGCCTTTGGAGGGCCAAGTTGACATGATTGGGCCAACTACCAGGCGGGGCGTTAAAATGTTGTAACCCATTCTAGGGCAGCACGTCCGCCCACAAAACACAGCCTGGTGCCCACAGCCTGATGGCAGTGCCCGCACAGCCTCACTTTCAAGCCTACAAGAAGGAGCTCTACACTCGTTCATCTTCTCAAAAGACTTTTGCAACTTCGCTTTGGCAACTGCTGTCGGTATACTGAAGTCCCGTCAACAAGCATATCCGGCAACGGAGCGAGTGTTGGTCATCGGCACAGTCTCTACCAATGTGATCCGGCCGTGGCGTGGTGACATGCAAGAACGCATTTTGCGGCCAGAAGTTCCCTCCCTTTTGAAACCAAAATGCACGCCAAGCTCTAGCAGTCGTCGCCCATCATCTGTCCCAGCTGACCTAGGCTGTTTTTTTAAGGCAACCATGCGCTAGTTTGCCTAGATACAAAGTATTGTATGTACAGTACGATACAAAATCGTCCTTCCTGTCGCTTTGCTGGTAGGGCTACAACTGGGTTAACCTAGCGTCGATTATGTGTCTCATGCACGAAGCCCTCCTCGGCGTTGATATCCCCCGATCCTTATGTCCAGAAACCTCTTTTGGACACCGCACCGAGGCCTCAGTTTTCAAACGTGCCGGGACGGGACAAAAATTTACATTGGCAAGGTTGCCCCGTTTTGCCTTGCTCGCTTACCATGCCAACCGAGAGCACCGGATCCCAGCAGGGGATTCCCCCCACTAAGTCTTGTGAGGGCTCTCGTCAGTCGTCACAACGGATAGCACGCAATGCACAGTCTGAGGTCCATGAATAGCACAGAACAGCCCTCCACTAGAGATGCACCTGCAGGAAAGTTCAAGCTTATGCGCGACGATGGCCAAATCTGGCTGAGAATATGGCACAACACGCCCAGGCCCTGGTTTGCGGGGTTCTGAAGCCCTTTCATGCGCCTTTTTCACAATTACTTCCCTTATTCCCCAATTTCCGTAATATTCTCTGTACCAAGCGTTGATCCGCTGCAAACAGCTCTTTTGCGACTTTGAAAGTCCATCAAAATCTCCCAATCCGGTTATTATTTGTCTGAATCACAACAGCTTTGTAACCTCATCATGTGTTGCCACCATACCGAGTTGTGTCAATGCCCAGTTGTGGTGACTGAGAATCGAGTTTATCTCAATGGCGAACCGTGGGTATTTACAAGAGAGGCTGATCTGTAGGCAACACGTTGCTTCAAGGCTAACACTATGCTGATAAAATCCATAGTGCCATGCTTGCGGAACGCCGGCCAGACTCGCCTCGATCGCCCATGCCAGCATTGGACTGTGTATCAAATCAGTCATTTTCTCGTCGACATTGTCAAAGCTTGTTCTCAGGCTCGTCTTCTCAGGGAGAAAGCACTTCGGGAAAAATGGAGCTAGAATCGCCAGGAGCAAGTCATAGCTATGGGCACCGAATGCTAGAGCCAGAGCCTCCTTATTCTCCTCATGCACACGTCACGCGGGTGATTCCGGAAACACATACCTGCGTCGGGACTGCGTCCTGCAAACGTCTACATCTACCGCATCCAGAGCTTTGCAAAAAGATTGTGCGAAAGGCTCGTCTGGCATTTTCCAAGCTGGGCAGAAAGCCAGGAAGCAAAACTTTCCACAATTCAAACACAGCGCAGGATGCCAGCGTTCGCTCCAATTATCCCCCAAGCAATACAACCTTTGAGCTACCTGCTGGAGGTCGCGCAGCATATGAATTACCGGCATACAGGCCTATGGCTTACAGTGGAGCGTTATGCGAGGCTCCTGAGACATCGGTCGCCCATCATGAGCC
>Ga0335072_10000477_pt1 | contig 78792 bp, 73 predicted proteins | sample Lox_Sample_21_FD_206725 | JGI IMG/M metagenome (GOLD analysis project Ga0335072, IMG submission 206725) | Soil microbial communities from Loxahatchee National Wildlife Refuge, Florida, United States - Lox_Sample_2.1 | ecosystem: Environmental > Terrestrial > Soil > Wetlands | place: USA... | reverse complement strand
CATCGAAGGCACTGGTTTTTCCCATCGCGGCCCTCGGAGGCCTGCTTATCTTCGCCATCGGCGAGGCAGCGTCCCATTATCGAGCAAACAAGGTCGGTAATCGTGCGGCCGGAAGGGTCAGTGCCTCTTTCCTCATTGTGCACAGCACGCTCGATGGAACGGCTATCTTCGCTGCGTCCACCATATCGCTGCAATTGGGGCTGATTGTGGGGCTCGGAGTTGTAGCGCACGATGTATGCGACGGATTGAACACGATTCTGCTGGCCACCGGCGCAGAAAAACCCGGATGGACCGACTACGGGTTTTTGGCGCTCGATGCCCTGGCGCCCATCGCCGGCGGCCTCATCGCAGCTCATCTCTTCCGGGTCTCCAATGCATTAGTCATGGCTTTTCTCAGTCTTGCAGCAGGGTCCTTTCTCTTTACCGCGTTCTTCAGTCTGCTTCCAGACGCCTGGCGACGCGCAAGCCGCAGTCTGGTGCTATCCCTTGGACTCCTCGGCTTTTTGCTGATGCTGAGTCTCACAAGGCTGGTCGGCGCGCTTGGGTAGAAAGAGTGCCCCTGCGCCGGTGACAGGATCGAACCCAGAGCCTACTTCGCCGTGGATTATCCTTATAGCGTGGATCGCGCAACTACCATGCCGGCTCGCGTCAGCAAACTATCGGGCGAAGAACTGATCAAGATCGTCAATTTCCGAGGACTATTCCGGCGCCCTGCCTACACCTTCCTCCAAGCCGGACTGCTCCACGCCGTCCACCATCGCGCGCAGTTGTCCACTTATTTGCGTCCTATGGGCGGCAAAGTTCCGGCGATTTACGGCGAAAGCTATGATTCCGCAGAGGCGACAAAAGTTGCGCAAGCTCTGGCCTGATCCGGACGCCGGCTGCCGAATCTGCGCACATATTTGAAATACCCTGATTCAAACCTCTACGGCGGGACGGCAGCGGACGTGGGTGCAATAAGCCCCCTAAAGTTGGAGGTGCCACGAAGGGTGCGGAGCCACTCCGGAGTGGATTAGTGCTCGTTGTTTCTGAAACACGGACGTAGCCGAAGGCGCATGGAACCTGTTGGGCAGAGATGAAAATGCCCCTCGCGAGGAGCCAGACGCTCAGGACTCTAATGAGGGGCAAAATCGGATGGTTGCGGGGGCTGGATTTGAACCAGCGACCTTTGGGTTATGAGTTCTTAAATGTCGCAATGTCATAGAGTTAGCAGGCATGGTTGGTTGAGGTAAATAGTCTTGCGGATTCAGCAGAAACCTGAAGGAGTTTGGCGGATGGGTTGAACTTGGGTTGAAATTGCAACTACAGAACTAGCTTAAATTCATCGCAAGCTCCAGCCCCACGCTCAAACTTTCAAACCGGGGTGACCCGATTTCCGCGAACGCCAAGTCGGTGGCCCGCTCACAACTGCTTTCGTTCTCACCTTCAGAGGTAGCGCCAGAGGCTTGACAGCCCACGCGGGCTCCAGGTCCGATGCGAGCAAGCCTTCGTCCTTGAGCCAACGGAGAATCTGCGGTGACGGCTGGCTGCTGGGTCTGTAGATTCCCGTGGCAGTTCGACTGTTCGGCACTCTCACGCCGACCAGTCGACAGCACACTTGTTGCACCAAACTATGAAGATTGCACAGTAGTCCGCACCTTGCTACCAGAATATCCGCAGGTTCCCGCCGGAATCGCATCCTGTCACGAGCACGCACGCAATCTAATCGGTTGGTGAGATAGGTGTCCTTACGCGCCGATCCAATTTGATAGGAGGCCATCAAGTGAGAAAGCACCGGCGCCTTGAGCAATGATTACAATAGCCAGCGCAATTACGAGCAGGTGGTACTCGATACCGTGGCCTTTCCGATCGCCAAACCAGTTCATGAAGAGGCCATATTTTCCGTGCACCATGACAATTGCTGCCAGCATGTTGACGGCGATGCCGAGCGCACTTATGCGACCAAGAAATCCCAGGATAAGCGCCACTCCGCCGAAGAACTCAGCCCCTACGGCCGCAAGAGCAATGATCGAAGGGAGACCTACGAATTCGGTCAAAGTGCGCAAAGTCTGCTTCAGTCCTGGCCCTCCAAACCAGCCGAACACCTTTTGCGACCCATGTGCAAAGAAGATGACGCCCAGAGTGATGCGGACCAGAGTTAGAACCCAATTTGAATCAGTTGCGAGGATATGCAAAAGCATGTTGTCTCCCGATGCTAGCGGTATCAAAGACTCACCAATGTAACTTTGTTGTCGCCGGCGAGCTGGCCGGAGCGCTATTGGTGCTCATTTCTACCTCTCATAGTTATCGGCGGTTCGCCTGCTCTAGCTGTCATGCAATTCGCGCGCCAAGTTTCGGAATTCTTTTCTTTAGCGTCGTCCGATGCATCCTTGGCGTTCAAATGAACGCGGCAGATTAGTTGCTTTAGAAGTTCCTCGCAAAGAAACCATTGGAGCTTCTGTTCTTCATCATTGAAACGGCGTGCCTTCTCTCTGGACCGAAACTTGTCGGTGGGTTGACACTTGGTCGCCCTCGCGTCGAAGGCCCGACAGCAGGCCTCCTCTCAAACGCCATGTACATTTAGGCGAAGCGCGACTATCAAGGCACCGGGGTTCGCGTTACCGCACCGCTTCTGCCCAAATTGTTGAATAAGAAATGCGAGGGGACGATTCTGAACTTTCGACATGGTCGTCAGTGATCGCCTCATCGGGATACTAGGTTTGGAACACTGAATGCTTCAGTAAGAAACGGAAATACGCCGAACAATGATCGGCCCGGTCAGTCCTTGTCAAACTTCCATTTTCCCGTCGGGGCCCGCGAGTGGGATGGGGCATAACGTGTAAATCGCGCAGGAGCGAACAACGCATGGCAGAGCGGGAGGCAGTACTGGCAGGAGGACCAGGCGTGAACCGGCCGGCAGCCGCGTTGCAGATCACCGCAGTCGCCCCCACGGCCAAGAGCCCGTGGATCATCGCCATCTCCGTAATGCTGGCGACTTTCATGGAGGTTCTGGACACCGCGATTGCTTCGGTCGCTCTGCCCTACATCGCGGGCTCACTGTCGGCATCCACAGACGAAGCGACGTGGGTGCTGACCAGCTACTTAGTCGCGAACGCGATTGTGCTGCCCGCCTCAAACTGGTTTGCGATGCGGATTGGGCGCAAGCGTTTTTTCATTCTCTGTGTCGCCATCTTCACAGCATCGTCGTTCGCGTGCGGTGCAGCGCCGACGTTGAGCTTCATTCTGATGGCGCGGATCCTACAGGGAGCCGGCGGCGGCGCCTTGCAACCGCTGTCGCAGTCCATCCTTTTGGAGAGCTTTCCGCCCGAGAAGCGCGGCGTGGCGATGGCGGTGTTCGGCTTCGGCGTGGTGTGCGCGCCCGTGCTCGGGCCCACGCTGGGGGGCTGGCTCACTGACACCTATAGCTGGCGCTACGCGTTCTATATCAATATTCCGGTTGGGATCCTGGCTATCCTTCTGATAGGCCGATTTGTCCAGGATCCGCCACACATGCGGGGATCGAAATCGATTAGCTTCGACGGCATCGGCTTAGGCGCGCTGGTGGTCTGGATCGGATGCCTACAGATTATCCTCGACAAAGGTCAGGAAGACGACTGGTTCGGCGCCATCTGGATCCGCTGGGCCGCACTGCTGTTCGTGGTCAGCTTCGTATGGTTTGTGTGGCACAGTTGGCGCTCTGAGCACCCGCTGGTCAATTTGCGTGTTCTCAAGAACTGGAACTTCGCCGTTGGCTGTGTGCTGATTCTGATATTTGGCATATCGATCTATTCGACTGTGACGGTGTTGCCGTTGTTCTACCAGGAGCTTTTGGGATATACGGCCTTCACAGCCGGGATGGTCGTTGCTCCGCGGGGCGTCGGCAGCATTGTGGCTATGCCCTTGATCGCCAATCTCTCCGAATGGATCGATGCGCGCTATTTGCTCACGTTCGGCTTTGTGCTCTTCGCGGTGACCACGCTTTACATGGGCAGCGTGACCACCGCGATCAGTCCCTGGACGCTACTGATCCCTATTCTGGTGACTGGGTTTGGGGTGGGATTCATCTTCGTGCCCATCAGTACGCAGGCGTACGGAACCTTGCCCCGAGATCAGATTGGTGCGGCCAGCGGGCTCTACAACCTGATGCGCAACATTGGCGGCTCGATCGGAGTGTCGCTCACAGCTACACTTTTGGCGCGCCGCAGCAGTGCCCATCAGAGCGAGATGACGAACTACATGCCCCGCAGCGGCCAGCAATTCCAATCGGCCCTGCAGACTCAGATGGGCGCCCTGGGCAATCATTTCGGGCTGGCGCACGCACAGTATCCTGCCGAACTGCAACTGTACCGCCAACTGCAGTATCAGGCGACCGATTGGGCATTTGTCGACGTGTTCCGGTGGTTGGCCCTGCTGTGCATGGCAGGCGCGGGGATTGTCTGGCTCTTCAAGCGCGTACAGAAGGGACGGCCGCCGGCCGGAGCCGGGGCTCACTGACGCACGGCGGGTCAAAGACAGGGTTCGAGGTCTCTTAGCGAGACGGAGAAGGCTGTGCCCGAGGAGCATAAGTTTATCGGCACCCGACGCGTCAATCAGCTGATGACGCACCCGAAGCAACGTCTGACTCTGGCTCGCCGAGCTTGGGAAAAGCATCAAGTTTGTGAGTCAGCAAAGCACGCGCATCTTGCAGGTGCGCGATTCGACTCTCTAAGGCCGCACGATGGCGTTCGAGAATCTTGCGTTGTGCTTCAGCGCGATTGTCCCCGGCTCCTTGGAGAGCGGCATAGCGACGCAATTCCCGAATGGGCATCTGCGTCGCACGCATCGATTTAAGGAGGTTCAGCCATTCCTCGTCTTGATCGGAATAACGACGATGGCCATTCCGCTCTCGCCGCACGGGCTGAATCAATCCGACACGCTCATAATATCGAATTGTGTGCTCCGTCATGCCACAACGCGCTGCTATCGAATGAATACTGCGATCAGAGTTCTGCATCGCTATTCCCCGCTCCTTCAAAACAATTGAAATCGTTATGTGCCGCATGGGCCGGACGCCCTTAGTCACTTTCTACAAACAGTCGAACAGGCGGCGTCGCCCACTTCTCCGTGATTTCTCTTCATTGCATTGCACATGACTGACTTAGGACTCTCATGGTTCTTTTGGAAGCTGAGATGCCTTCCAACCGCCGCCAAGAGCCTTGATGAGCAGCACGCTGGCTTCGAAGCGCCGCTGCGCGATTTCAATGTCGTTGCGCTGATTTTGTAACAGCGCGGTCTGCCAGGTAATGACCTGGAGATAGGTATCGACGCCATCCTCGTAGCGTGTGTTGAAAAGGTCGAGGGATTGTTGCGCTGACGCCGTCGCGTCGTTCTGCTGGCGCGCTTCGATCTCAAGGTTGCGCAGCGCGTTCAGATTGTCCTCAACCTGCTGGAATGCGATGAGCGTCGTCTGGCGGTAGGCCGCAACGGTGCCATCGTACTGTGCGAGGGCGATGTCGGAAGTCGCGCGCCGGCGGCCGTGATCGAAGAGCGTCTGGGAAAACGCAGGGCCGACCGCGAAGAAACTGCTAGGCCATGACAACCAGTTGAGCGCCGATGTACCCGCGAAGCCGGCGATTGCCGAGAGCGATAAAGTGGGATAATAAGCCGCCCGAGCGATGCCTACCTCTTCATTGGCAGCAGCCATGCTTCGCTCTGCTGAGGCGATGTCCGGACGGCGCTCCAGCAACTGCGACGGAAGCATCCCTGGGATGGCAGGAATCGCAGGCGCGGCAACCGTGATGGGGTCGGGCGAGAGCGTGAACACTGCCGGAGGCTTGCCGATAAGTATGGCGATTGCGTGTTCGTACATGGCGCGTTGAATGTCGACATCTGTGGCCTGCACCTCTACGGCCTGGAGTTGCGTGCGTGCCTGGGTCACGTCGGAAAGCGGGGAGGCTCCGCCGTTGTAGCGATCCTCGGTAAGCTGCAATGCGCTTTGGAAAGCCTTGACTGTGTCGTCGAGCAGCTTACGTTGAGCATCGGCCGAACGCAGATCGAAGTAATCGATGGCCAGTTCGGCATGCAGTGAAAGCCGCGAAGTTTCGAGATCGGCGGCCGACACTTGCGCCTGTTCGCGTGCCTGCACGACTGTGCGGCGAACTCGTCCCCACAGGTCGATCTCGTAGCTCAGGTCGAATGGAAGGATGAAGTCGCCTTCGCCGTTGTTGGAGCCCGAGATGTTCAAGTAAGGCTGGTTGTTGGAGTCTCGAACGGCGCCGATACTGGGCGTGACTCCGATCGTCGGCGCTTCAGATGCGCGGTTGAAGCGGACAGCAGCGCGCGCGGCGCGAAAGTTTGCCTCCGCTTCCTTAAGGGTCTGGTTGGCTGGGTCGACCTGCGCTTCAAGCGAGTTAAGCTGCGGATCGTTGAACAGCGTCCACCAGTCTCCCTTTAGTTGCGCGTCGCTGGGTTGGGCCGGCTTCCATCCATCTTCCGATTTAAAACTCTCGGGTGGCACTTCCTTGAAGGACGGAGCGAGCGGTGCAGCGGGTCTTACGTATTGCGGGCCCACAACGCAGCCGGTGATCCCGAAAGCGAGCATCGCGGCGAGTGAAACGATCGCGGTGCGATAGGTGCCGCCCGCGATCACGATTGACCTCCCACAACCACAGTCCGGGGACGTACTTCCATGCCTGTGGCCAGCGAGTCGGACGGATCGAGAATGACTTCGTCAGCGACCGTGAGGCCTGAAGTGATCTCGACAGAGTTGCCGAAGTCATGCCCGATAGTGACCGGCGCGAGCAGGACGCGATCGCCTCGGACGACACCGACGCGAAGGCCCTCGGCACGGAACAGCAGTGCGTTAGAAGGAACCGTTACCGAGTTCCCCATCGCGGGCAGATGGAAATGGACAAAGACGTACGCGCCAGGGCGCAGCACGCCTTTCGAGTTGTCCACATCTACTTCGACGTTGAGGGTGCGCGTGGAGTGGTCGATGGCATTGGCATTCCGCACGATGGTCCCGGGAATTTCAAGGTTCGGGTTGGAGTCCTGGGTCAGCGTTGCATGGCCTCCGTCGCGTATCGAGTCGGAGTCGACTTCCGGGACCGCAACGTAGACACGAAGCCTACCGTCCGCATCCAGGTGAAAGAGCTCGCGTGGATTGTTGGATCCGGAACCTGCCTCGATGAGATCACCGATGTCGGTGTTGCGCGCTGTAATGATGCCGTCAAACGGCGCAACGATGCGCTCGTAGCTCTGCAGCTGTTCCAGTCTTCGCACGTTGGCCCTGCTTGCGTCGACAGCGGCTTGTGCAGCAATGTAATTAGCGCGGGTCTGATCGGCTTCCTGTTGCGAGACCGCGTGCTTGGCGAGCAGAGCTTGCCAGCGTGTGCTGGTGACTCCGGCCAGCTGCGCATTCGCCTGCATGCGCTCCAATTCCGCGCGCGACTGGTCGAGTTGCTGGTCGATCTCGGGCGTTTCGATTTCGGCCAGGAGATCCCCTTTGCGCACATGTGCGCCAATGTCGAAGTACCATTTCTTCAGGTAGCCGTTGGTGCGGGAGTAGATGGGTGTATCGGTGAATGCCTCAACGTTGCCGGGAAGCGCGAGGTCATCGGCCTTCGATCCTTCCATCGGATGCACGACATTGACTGAAAGAATGGCGGCGGCTTGAGTCGTCATAGCGAGTTGCTTCTCGCTGGCGGAGCGCAAATGAAGTCCGTAACCAATTGCCGCCAGCAGAACAAGCGTCACAATGACGCCGGCAGTGCGCAGACCGCCAGGGCTCTCAGCACCCGCATCGGGGCGAGACGCAAGCGTATGCGCGGGAACCACGCCCGAGCTGGCCGCCTGCCCTTCCTCTTTCTGCGTCTTGTCGTTGATCGTTTCCGTGCCGGTGCTCATGCGTGTTCCTCCACAAGGCGCTTTTCCATGCGTGCTCGTTGGCTCTTCTCAGAGCCGTGAACCAACGCAAAGACGCAGGGAACGAAAAGTAGTGTTGCGACGGTCGCACAAAGCAGTCCGCCGATTACAGCCCGGCCGAGCGGCGCATTCTGTTCGCCTCCATCGCCCAGTCCAAGCGCCATCGGTACCATGCCGATAATCATGGCCAGCGCAGTCATGATGACTGGACGGAAGCGCGTGGCGCCTGCCTCGACGGCTGCCCGCACAGCGTTTCCGTGCTCAGCGAGACGGTCCTTGGCGAAAGAAACCACCAGTATGCTGTTCGCGGTGGCCACCCCCATGCACATGATTGCGCCCATTAATGCGGGCACAGACAGCGTTGTACGCGTAAGAAATAGAAACAGCACGATTCCCGCGAGGGCTGCAGGCAGCGCGGTAATGATGATGAAGGGATCGGTCCAACTCTGGAAGTTGACGACAATGAGCAGGTAAACGAGCAGGATGGAAAATATCAAACCTGCCAGCAATCCGGTGTAGGAACTGCGCATCGTCTCTACCTGTCCTTTCAGGGTGACGAATGTGCCTCGCGGCAACGAGCTTGCGTCGGCGCTGATAATCTTCGAAACCTGGCGGGCTACAGCGCCCAGGTCGCGGTCCTGAACATTGGCGTAAATATCCACCACTGGACGGATGTTGTATTGGTTCAGGACCTCCATCTCATGCCCGCGGTCTACGCTGGCAAGGTCGCTCAGGATCTCGGGGTTCGCCGGTGCACCTGCCGTCGACGTACTTGGCGTGGCACGGTTGATAGGAATATTCTCGAGGTCCTGCATGGTATCCATCTTGTACTGCGGCGTCTGCGCCACGATGTTGTAAGCCACCATGTTGTTCCAGTTGAGAAAGAACATGGGCGTCACCTGGAAGCTGCCGCTCAAAGTATTGAGCACACTGGTGGAGACGTCCTGCTCTGTGTAGCCGCCTTGGGCGGCCTTGGTGCGATCAACGCTTACCTGGAGAGTCGGATAGTCGAAGGGTTGCTGAATGCGAAGGTCGACGATGCCGGGCACCTGGCGCAACTGGCCAAGCATCTTGTCGGCCTGGGCCATGCTGGCATACGCATCGTTGCCTTCGAACTGCACGTCGATGGGCGCAGGTTCTCCAAAATTGAGAATCTGCGTGGTAATGTCGGCCGGCAGCATATAAAACGAATCTGCGGGGAACCTGCGCGGCAGGTTTTCACGCAGGGCACGCACAAAGGCCGCGGTCGGCCCATGCTTCGGCTTGAGAGTCACCAGAATATCGCCGTCGCCCGCGCCCAGCGTCCCGTCAGTCAGGTGCTGCGTGTTCATGCCGCTGTAAGGCAAACCGATGTTGTCAAGAATGTTGTCGATCTCTGACGACGGAATCTCCTTGCGAATCTCGTCCTCCACGAGGTCGAACAGCCGCGCGGTTTCTTCGATACGCATACCCGAAGGGGCGCGGACATGAAGAATGAACTGCCCGCTGTCAGTCTGAGGGAAAAAGTCTTCGCCAAGGAACGGGACAAGGATAAAGGCCACAACGCAAACTCCCAGAAACGATGGAATGAAGAGGCGACGTCGGAAGACGAGCCCCTGCAGCAACGAGTGATACCGCGCGCGCACGCGCTCAAACACCCGCTCAAAGCTTTGCTGAAAGCGCATGAAGAGCCCCCTCGCGGCGGCCGCCCCATGTTCCTTGGTGCGGAGCAGATACATGGCCAGTGTCGGGACCAGAGTTCGACTCAGTAGATAGCTGGCTAGCATGGCGAAGACCACCGCCTCGGCGAGCGGCACGAAGAGATAGCGCGCTACGCCGCCGAGAAAGAACATGGGAAGAAACACAATGCAGATGCAGAGCGTCGAGACCAGCGCCGGCACCGATATCTGCGACGCGCCCTCCAGAATCGCTTCACGCAAGTCATAGCCTTGCTCAAGGAATCGCTCAATGTTTTCGATGGTCACAGTGGCATCGTCGACCAGGATGCCAACGGCCAGAGCCAGTCCGCCGAGTGTCATGGTGTTGATGGTCTCGCCAATCAGCCCGAGAATGATGACGGATGAGAGAATCGACAACGGAATGGAAATTGCAATGATGATCGTCGATCTCCAACTTCCCAGAAAGACAAGAATCATCAGCGCAGTGAGCCCGGCGGCAATCACAGCCTCGCGGATGACTCCCTGCACGGCGGCGCGCACGAAGATGCTTTGGTCCGACACCGGCGTCATCTTCAGTTGCGGAGGTACCGTCGTCGCCACACGCGGCAGGATCCCTCGAATTCCCTTGACGACATTCAGCGTCGAAGCGTTGCCATTCTTCAGGATCGAGATCAGAACCCCGCGCCGACCGTCAAGGCGCACCACGTTGGTCTGTACTTGAAACCCGTCACTGACGCTGGACACGTCGCGCAGATAAATGGTGGTGCCGTTCACTTGTTTGATCGGAATATTGGCCAGTTGCTCCACAGTGCGCGGTGAGCCGTTCGTTCGAACGTCGTATTCCGACTGACCGATCTTGATGGTGCCCGAGGGCATGACCACACTCTGCTGCGCCAGCGCGTTGAGCACATCGCCCGGAGCGATGCCTTTGGATTGCATCGCCGCTTGATCCATGTTGACGGTAATCTGCCGCTGCTTGCCGCCGTAGGGCGAGGGCACAACCGCGCCCGGCACGGTGATAAGCTGCGTGCGGATGTAGTTGGTTGCGTAATCATTCAATTGCGTCTCGGAAAGCCCGTCGCCGGAAATCCCCAGCTGCAGAACGGGCACGCTCGATGCCGAGAAATTGATGATCTCCGGAGGCAGCGTCCCCGGCGGAAGCTGGCGCAGCATGAACTGCGAGGCGGCTGTCACTTGCGCGTTGGCCGTGGCCAGGGACGATCCCGGTTGAAGAAATACTTTAACAACGGCTGTGCCGTTATAGGTCGTCGACTCGATGTGCTGGATGTTGTCGACCAAGCTGGTAAGGGCCTTCTCATAGGGCGTGGTCAAGCGCCCGGCGAGTTCCTCGGGATTCATTCCGGTATAAGTCCAGCCAACCGAAACCACCGGAATATTGATGTTGGGAAAGATGTCCGTAGGCGTACGAAGGATCACCACCGGCGCCGCAATGAGAATCAGCAGAGCGAGGACAATAAATGTGTACGGTCGGTTAAGAGCAATTCTGACAATCCACATATTGTTCTTTTTGCGCTCCAATTTGCCGAGAATGCAGCATCGCCTGCTGTCGTCGGTATCACGATGCCATTCAATCGGCCTACGCGGTTCTTAAGCACGATTCATACCATTCGGTTTCTCGTTTGGAATCAGCCGCCATGACCTTATGTCGTCCCGGTTTTTGCAGGGACTGTCGAACCTTTGACACCGAGTGACGTATCAGATGGAAGAGGGAAAGCGTCGCGCGAGCCTCCCTGCTCTCGCTGAACCGAGGCTTTGGGCCATTCAAATACGGGAGGGGCTGGCGATCACTGCTTTTCGTATATGTGTCTAGGTAAGCTCAAGCGACTTCAAGCAAGTTGAGTGAGCGAATATTAATGTTGCAACTCGACGTTCAATTGCCCGTCTATCCAGAGTAGATACTCGACGGCGAAGGCGTCGAGGGTACGCAATGAAGCATAGCTTATGCGAATTCGATCTTTCATTCTTGCTTATGGTTTCTTCGTCATGTTCGGAGTGTCGGCTACCGTCGCCCAGGATAATCGAGCAGAACCCTCAGCGCGTCAGCAACTTCAGCATATCCACACACCGCAATCGATCGAGCAGGAACTTAGTCGTCTAACGAAAGATTTGCAATTGACTCCGGAACAGCAGCAACAGATTCAGCCACTCCTTCAGGAGCACCACGACAGGATTCAAGCACTCTTGGACAAGTGCCCAAACGCTTCCCGTCGTGACCTCGGACCGCAGATTCACGCGATCAGCGATGAAACGCACCGGAAGACTCATGCTCTCCTTACCGAACAACAGAAAAAACTGGAAGCGGCGATGCAGCGGCGCGAGCATAACGGCGAAGAAGGCACGCGATCCTCCCCGCACTGACTCAGCAATGAATAGGGGAAATCCTTTGGTGCCTACCGGAGATCCGCCTCAAGTTAATTGGCATCGGCCGTCCCGGCAAATCGCTCCAATCACGCGGCGTTCTCCTGGTTACCTCATGTCAAGGATTCGAAGTAGAAGTTCCTGTACCCTTGTTGAGTAGCGCCGCCTCCATTGCCTTGAATTCGTCGATGTCCTCGCATCCGCCGTACCATCGCACAATCTTTCCGGATGGGCCATAGCTCGGCGATCCGCGAGCGCGTAGCCACTTCCACCCGCCATTCACCATCTTGACCCGATGCACAACATCGATCGGCCGCCCTGTGTCAATTGCTTCCCGCAGCGCTTTCAATGTAGGCGTCTTGTCGTCAGGGTGGAGCGCATCCAGCCATCCAAACATGCGCGCTTGTTCACAACTCATTCCGGTCAACTGCACCCAACGGGGACCGATATCCATCAGGTTTCCATTGGTATCAAACGTCCATAGGATCTGAGGGGTGAGTTCCACCATCCGCCGACGATCCTCTTCGGTCTCGCGAAGTGCATCCTCAGTCCGCTTGCGTTGAGTGATGTCCATGACTGCGACCGAAATGCCAATCACCTCATGCGCCTCATCCAATGCCGGCTGATAGGACGAACGAACCGTCAGATCAGGCTCGCCAGGCTTTGGGGAGGGCTTGAGAACCTCTAAATTCACGATTTTTACACCGAGCAGTGCACGCTGAAGAAACGGCTGAACACGTGGGAACAGTTCAGGCAGCATCTCTTGCACCGTTCTTCCGATATGAGCCGCCACCGGCGCTCCGTTCAAATCCGCGAGGTTCTGGTTGATGCTCACATAGCGAAGATGCTTGTCGAGAAAGCACAGGCCAACCGGCGCCCCATCGTAAATGGCCTGTAACTGCGCCGAACGCTGCGTTGGCATAGCTTCAAAGCTGGAGGGCGTCATGCTACCCCATGATGCGGAGAACTGGGTGGACAGGGTCCACGGCGAGGCTGCGATCATGTCGGGGATGTGCTCGGCGGGCATGGGGCGGCCGTAGAGCCAGCCTTGGGCCAACTCACATCCGAGCAACAATAGGACATTTGCCTGCTCTTCGGTTTCGACGCCTTCTGCCACGGTTGTCATGTTCAGGCTGTGTCCCAAGCCCACAACTGCGGCCACAATTTTGCGGCTTTCGCGCTTGTCGGTCATGGATTTGACAAAGCTTCTATCCACTTTCAACTTGCTGAACGGGAGCGCTTGAAGATGAGTCAAACTCGAATATCCAGTACCAAAGTCGTCTAGCGCCAACTTGCAGCCCATATCCCTGATTTCGGTGGCTATCTTTCGAGCGCGCTCCAAGTTGTTGACTAGAGCACTCTCCGTGACCTCTACCGTCAATCGTTCTAACGGGAACCCAAATTCCTCGGCTGCGCGGTAGATCTGGCCCGGCAGTGTGACATATTGCAACTGAATGGGAGAAACATTCACTGCCAGCGAAAGTCTCTCCGGCAACGCAACCGCTGCCATAAATGATTTTCGAAGGACTTGATGGGTAAGCTGACCGATCAGTCCGTTATCCTCCGCCAGGGAGATAAATCCTTCCGGCAGCACCAATCCGAGACTGGGGTGTTGCCAGCGCGCTAAAACCTCAAATCCGACTAAGGTGCCTGTGCGGAGTTCGACAATTGGCTGAAAGCATGGAATAACAGCATCACTTTCAAGAGCCCCTCGAACGTCAGATAGATTAACCAGCATCGTTGCAATCCTGTTTTCTCTGAGCGGACACACTCCTGTTCTCAATCCGAAGTGTTTTGTTAACCTTCAATAGCTTTCGGCCAAATTAAGGAGTATTCTGCGCCCGAATTCGCGCTCTTCGCTTTTGCTCTTCATTTGGAACCGATGACCGGGACAGCGGACCTCGAGCCAACGGATTTTATTGTAAGAGCTTTGGGTGGTGAAACGAGTATCGGCAGCACGATCGATACGGCCATAATGCCGGCGATCACATGGAGACCGCTCGTATACGATTCGCTGATTTGCCGCAAATGCGCGATAAGCAACGGACCGAATGCGCTTGCAGCGCCCCACGCCGTAAGCATAAGTCCGTAAATCGGCCCGCTGGGAACCCATCCTGCGGGCTTCCATTCGTCGGGTGGGTTCTGCATGAAATAGCCGGTTGCCATGGTTACCGCCAGATATGCGATGCCCAGATATGCAAACGTCTCCAAGACGCCGACATTTTAAATCAAACGCGTAGCTACAGGTGCTGTCACCAAGGCCCCGGCGCCAAATCCGCCGACAGCAATTCCGGTGATTAGACCTCGGCGATCAGGGAACCATTTCACTAGCACCGCAATCGGAACGATATAGGCGAATCCGACGCCGATTCCACCGATAACTTCATAACTCAGATAAAGCCACCAGAGCTTATTGGCTGAGAAGCTGGCGAGAAACACGCCGAGGCCGTAAAGAAATCCTCCTGTGAGCGCGACGACGCGCGGCCCCTTCCGATTCAGCCATAGGCCGCCGAAGAAACAGGCGATTCCAAGCACGAAAATTGAAACGGTGAAGGTTAAGGTCACTTGCTCGATCGACCAATGAAACTGCCTTGCCAGGGGAATCCGGAAGACGCTCCAAGCGTATACTGCGCCAAGAGCCATCTGCATCAGGAAGCCTGCTGCCGCGATGCTCCAACGATTTGTGTTCAACATATGCTCCTCCACGGCTATTCTTTGACTTGCCCGCGTCTTATTTGCAGGCACCCCGCAATTTGATCTGGTTGCCAAGCGATTCCAGGAACTTGTTCAAGAGAGCCATGCTTCGGCGCAGTTCCTTATGGCTAAACTGGGCAATCAGCGAGAAGAGGCCTGGCGGCTCGATAATCGGCTTCTCATAACATCCCAATGTTTCGCTGACTGCCACCGCCACACTCTGCAGGACATCCGGGTTGATGGCCCCCAATATCTTACCTAGGATGATTGCGTTGCGGATTGCGCGGATCGCTTCGTCAGACTTCGCTGCGTCAACAGCGGTCTCAATCAGCTTGTCGCTTGCTCCCAGTGCTCCACGGAGCAGCTCAAACACACCATGTTGGTGCAGCTTTCCGAGTAACTCGTAGGAGTCGAGCAGGGCTTCGGCGTGCTGAATTGGCGCCTCTTCCAGGCGTTTGCGCAATTCCTCGCGCGGATCACGGGGCGGTAGTTCAAAAGGAATTGGTCGAGCCATCTTTCTTCTCCTTCCTTACAGTCAATGTTTAGCGCTCTGGATTTGAACCAGTTGATCGCCCGGTTGGCGATAATCGCTGCGCTTCCACTTGCGCTCCACTTCAACTCCGGTCTGGGGTGTCGGATGCCCGTGACGGGAGTTTGTCCGCGGCAACGGGTCATCGCCTATCGACCCGAGCATCCGGAGATGCACGGAGGTCTCCTTGTAAGCGGGGGTGTGGGTCGCTTTATCCGTATGGCTGCCGGTGAGCCGATTCACAGGCTCATCGGTGGAGTTCATGGGCATATACAGTTCTTTTCCCTGCACTCTTGTAGTGACTACAGCTTGCGCGCGTACTTTTCCATAACGAGAGGTCAGCTGTACCCAGCTGCCGGTCTGGATACCCCGCGCTCCGGCGAGCTCCGGCGACACTTCGACAAACGTGCACGGAGTCTTCTCGCGAATGCCCTCCGTCCGATACGTCATATTGCCTTCGTGGAAGTGCTCGAGCAGGCGGCCGTTGTTCAGGTGCAGGTCGTACTCGGCATTCGGTTGATCGGTTGGCTCAGACCAGGGAACCGGGAAGAATGTCGCCTTGCCGTCAGGAAAGTTGAATTGGGTCGTGTAAAGCAATGGCTGATCGCTGCCATCCTCGGCCACGGGCCATTGCAGTGTCTTATACCCTTCAAGGCGTTCGTACGTAACACCGGACATCAACGGTGTAAGAGAAGCGATCTCTTCGTAGACCTGGGAGGGGTGATCGTACTTCCAGCCAGCGCCCAGACGGTTCGCGATGTCCTGGATAATGATCCAGTCCGGACGGCTCTCTCCCAGAGGCTCAAGAACCTGATAGAGACGCTGAATGCGTCGCTCCGTACTGGTGAAGGTTCCTTCCTTCTCCAAACTCGGACTGGCAGGCAGAATCACGTCTGCAAAGCGGCAGGTCTCGCTGAAGAAGATCTCCTGCATTACAAAGAAGTCGAGCTTCGAGAGAGCGTCGCTCACGTAGTTTGCATTCGAGTCAACGAGGCTCATCTCTTCGCCGAATACGTACATTGCCTTCAGTTTGCCTTCATGAATTGCATCGATCATCAAATGGTTATCGAGCCCGGGTTTAGGCGGCAACTGAACGTTCCACGCCTTCTCGAACTTGGCGCGAATCGCCGGATCATCCACTTTCTGGTAGCCAGGGAAATAATTCGGCATCGCACCGTGATCGCTGGCCCCCTGCACATTGTTATGTCCCCGCAGAGGGTATGCTCCAGTACCCGGCTTCATGTAGTTGCCGGTTGCGAGCAGCAGGTTGGAGATAGCCGTTGAGGTGTCGGAACCCATGGAGTGCTGCGTAACACCCATGGCCCAGAGAACGCATACTCCTTTGGCCTCCGCAATCATATGGGAGACCCTTGTCAGCGTTTCGATTGACAGTCCACACCTCTGGCTCGCCATCTCGAAAGTGAATGGTTCCAGGCTTTTCTTGTAGGCATCGGCATCCTTTACCCATTGATCAATGAACGCCTGATCAGCATGTCCGTTGTCGAGAATGTACTTGGTGACTGCGGAGATCCAGATAAGATCGGTTCCGGGGCGTGGATGCAGGAATACGTCTGCACGCTCCGCCATCTCGTTCTCGCGAAGGTCTGAGACGATCAACTTTTGGCCGTGCATCTTGTGGGCGCGCTTGACTCGCGTGGCAATCACCGGATGGCTCTCGGCAGTGTTGCTGCCGACAATCAACACCAATCCAGCCTTCTCAATATCGGAAATCGAGCCGGAGTCGCCGCCATAGCCAACGGTGCGGAACAGGCCCATGGTCGCCGGCGCTTGGCAGTAACGGGAACAGTTGTCCATATTATTCGTGCCGATCACCGCTCGGGCCAACTTCTGCATCAAGTAGCTCTCTTCATTCGTGCATTTTGACGAGGAGATGAAGGCAAGCGAGTCGGGACCCGTAGAAGCTTTAATTTCGGCAAAGCGCCGGGCCACCAGACCAAGAGCTTCGTCCCAGGATGCCTCGCGGAAGGCGTCTCCTTCACGGATCAGCGGCTTGGTAAGGCGGTCCTGACTGTTCACATACTCCCAGCCGAATTTTCCCTTGATGCAGGTAGACACACCATTGGCAGCACCCTCCGCCGGTTCGACTTTGAGAATGTAGCGATCTTTGGTCCAGATATCAAAACTGCAACCGACTCCGCAATATGTGCAGACTGTCTTCGTTCTCTTGATGCGCGACTCGCGCATATGCGATTCCATTTCGGAAACTTGAAGGATGGCGCCGTAGCCCATCTCCGGCTCAATCCCTTTCACCACATCGATCATCCCATCGAGTGCAGGCTTGGATAGCGAGGTCATGTAGCCAGCCTCGCCAAGCATCGACTTCTCCATGAGCGCGTTGCAAGGGCAGACGGTGACGCAGTGCCCGCAGGAAACGCAACTCGACTCGCCGATCGGGGCTCCTCCGTCCCACAACACACGAGGGTGAGGATCCTCCCAATTGATAGTCAGCGTCTCATTCACTTCGAGGGTTTGGCACGCCTGAACGCAGCGTCCGCATAGGATGCATTGGTCGGGATCATATCGATAGAAAGGGTTCGACATGTCTACTTCGTAGGGCTTTGGCTTGTAAGGGATATCCTGGTGCTCGACGCGGAGGAGTGCGGTGGTGTTATGGACCGTGCAGTTGCCGTTGTTGTTGTCGCAGACGGTGCAGTAGAGCAAATGGTTCCCGAGGATGCGGTCAAAAGCTTCACGCTGCGCCGCGTCGGCACGTGGTGAGGATGTCACCACGTTCATTCCGTCGGCGGCCAACGTGCCACAGGCTCTGACCAATTTGCCGTCGACCTCCACCATACAGGTATCGCAGGATCGAATCGGGCCAAGCTGTGGGTGGTAACACACATGAGGCACTTCGATTCCACTACGGTTTATCATGTCGATCAGCAACTCTTCAGGTTGGATGGCCTGTGGTCTGCCGTTCAGCGTGACTGTCATATGTTCTCCGCCCTCCGCAATCGTTTGAGGATGGTACTCCACAGCTTAAGGGTACGTAAAGTTCTTATGCGGCTCACTTTACAATTGCGTTTCCAGATTTCTTTGGATGAACAAAAGTCCGGGTTGTTCGACCAGCCTGCCGCCAGCGCCGACCCGATGCTCTAAGTTGCAGTTTCAGTGCCACTCGACTCGATGGTTAAAATCACGAGCGCAAAGCGGTTTCCGGCACGGATTTGGCTGTTCGTGACGAACATCCGTCTTTTAGTGTCCAGGCTTCGACACTTACCAGACTCGTCCAGCTAAAGCCCGCAGCGCGCGGCAGATTCTGAACCGTTCCGAATCGAGCTGAGATGGCAATCAACGTGCACGCAATGATCGCGGGTCATTCGTCGAGGGGCGAAAGGACAGCCGGAAGATAAGGAGATAACGTCATTCATATGTCAGTAACAAAGCTAAATCAGCTCAACACGCGCGTTGGATTCATAGGCCTAGGGCTCATGGGAAGCCGGCTTGTGCGACGACTGGATTCATTCGGATGGCATCTTCGTGCATGGAACCGCAGTCCACGGCCCGCAGAAGAGATCAACAAATGGGGGATTGCCATTGCACCGTCGATTGCGGACCTCGTAATTGACTCGGATGTCATAATTTCCTCTTTAGCAAATGATGCGGCTGTTCGTTCTGTCTACCTCGACAATGGCGGTGTCTTCTCTTCTGCCGAGCCGGGAACCGTCATCCTCGAGATGAGCACGATCTCGCCGGAACTCTCGCGTGACCTGCATCGGGAAGCTCGCACGAAAGGAATAAGCCTTCTCGATGTGGCCATCTCTGGATCGACACCAGCCGTCAATGCAGGAACGGTCACACTGCTTGGGGGAGGCGACCCCATTACCTTCGAGCAATGTGTCCCATTTTCCAGTCCATTGCCCGGCAGTGGTTCTTAATTGGTCCGGGATCCTCTGGCGTTCAGATGAAATTAGTCGTCAACCTTCTCCTCGGCCTCGATATGCAGGCGACCGCAGAAGCAGTTTCCCTCGGCGAGCATCTTCAAATCGATCGGAGTGTTCTTCTGGACGTTCTGGCGAAGACAGCAGTGATTGCTCCCGCGATGTTAGGAAAACTTAAGAAGATCAAGGATGGTGACTACTCTCCGGAATTTCCGTTGAGGCTGATGAGCAAAGACATGGACCTGGTGATGGATGCCGCAAGAACTTCTGGTGCGGAATTGCCCGCAGCCGCCGTCGCCCAGTCCGTACTTGCGTCCAATGTATCCACGATTGGCGATCGGGATCTGGCCGCTATTACGCCGTTCCTTGTTGATCGGAACTCGACTATGGCGTGAGGGTTGAAGACCTCTACTGGAGGAAACTGTGGACTTGAAACTCGCCGATAAGGTCGCTCTGGTAACCGGTTCGACGGCAGGGATCGGATTCGCGATTGCCCGTGCGCTTGCTGCCGAAGGTGCGCACGTGCATGTAAACGGACGCACGCAGAAGCGCGTAGATGCGACGGTGGCGGCGATCCGGTTGCATAGCTCGGGAGCGAGAATTGACGGCATCGTAGCGGATTTTTCCAGCTCGGCTGGAGCTGATACTGTGATCGCGAAACTGCCTGTGGTGGATGTACTCGTAAACAATGTGGGCATCTTCGAGCCGAAGCCGTTTGCCGAGATTCCCGATGCGGACTGGTACCGCCTCTTCGAGATCAACGTCATGAGCGGAGTGCGGCTCGCTCGACACTACCTTGAGGGCATGTTGAAGAAGAACTGGGGACGCATTCTTTTCATTTCCAGCGAGTCGGCGGTGCAGATTCCGCCTGAGATGGTGCACTACGGGATGACCAAGACGGCGCAGTTGGCTGTGGCGCGGGGCATTGCGGAGGGTGTAGCTGGGACAGGCGTGACAGTCAATAGTATTCTTGCCGGACCGACCGAGTCGGAGGGTGTGGGCGCCTTTGTCGAGGCGATGGCCAAGCAGCAGAACAAACCGAAACGGGTGATTGAGAAAGAGTTTTTTGAGCATGTGCGGCCCTCGTCACTACTCAAGCGTTTTGCCACCGTGGATGAAGTTGCGGCAATGGTAACCTACGTTGCCAGCGAACTTTCGTCGGCTACCAATGGAGCCGCACTGCGGGTAGATGGCGGTGTTGTGAAGGCAATTCTCTGAGTTGCGAAATATCGATGAACGAGCTATGCAAGATTCCAGGATCAGTAGAGAGCTACACTGCGACATTCGAACCGATTCAGGAATTTATGTGGGCTGCATCCGCACCGGAAAAGCTTCCTTGAAAGGAGCCTTTCATGGACCGTAGAGATTTCCTAAGGACGGCCGCCGTTGCTGCCGCGGGGTCTGTTGCGTCCTCAGGCGCACAAAGCCATCAACCCTCCCCCACCACCCGGCGGCCAGAGTCCCCGAACATGATCTACCGTGAACTCGGCCCCACAGGCGAACGTGTCTCCGCGATCGGTTTGGGTGGCTACCACATTGGGAAGCAACAGGACCCCGACGAAAGCATCCGGCTGGTTCGCGCCGCAATCGATCGCGGTATTACGTTCATGGATAACTGCTGGGATTACAACGGCGGCATCAGCGAAGTCAGGATGGGCCAGGCGCTTCGCGATGGCTACAGGCAGAAGGTCTTCCTGATGACGAAAATCGATGGCAGGGATAAGAACACCGCAGCCAGACAAATTGAAGAATCACTGGGACGCCTGCAGACAGATGTCATCGAGGTCATTCGCCTCGACGATCCGGATCTCATCTTCGCACCTGGTGGCGCCATCGAGGCTGTTCAAGAAGCGAAACAATCGGGCAAGATTCGTCACATCGGTTTCACGGGTCACAAGGATCCCAGCGTGCATCTGCGTATGTTCGAGACTGCCGCCCAGCACGGTTTTCACTTCGACACGGTGCAGATGCCGATCAACGTGATGGACGCGCATTTTCGTTCGTTTCTGAACGGGGTCGTGCCCGCGGCGCAACAACACGGCACCGCCATTCTTGCCATGAAGACGTTTGGAGACCCATACATCCTGCAGAGCCACACGGTGACGCCGATGGAGGCCTTGCACTTCGGGCTGAACTCCCCGGCGTCGGTGGTCATTACCGGGATCGACTCGTTACCAATCCTCGATCAAGCATTCCAGGCCGTCGCAAGCTTCAAACCCATGAACCAGCAGCAGGTCGCAGCGATTCTCGCGAAGACAAGAGAAGCGGCCATGACCGGAAAGTTTGAACTGTTCAAGACCAGTTCGCATTATGACGGAACCATCAAGAACCCATCCTGGCTTGGCTACACCGGCGGATGATCAGCGCCACTTCGAATACAATTGCGGATGTTTCAGCGCGGTGGGAGACCTCATCCGTCGATTGCGGATCCGGCCGTCTCAGCAAGCGGCTGAGTTCTATCTCATTGCACCCAGCACAGGAGCAAGATGGCGTCGTTCCTCACAATACTAAGCGGGCTCGCCTGGACGGTCGTATACATCGAGGCCATCCGCGTCGGCTTCAAAGATAAGACCTACGCAATGCCTATTGCGGCTCTGGCCCTCAATTTTGCATGGGAGTCAACCTATGCGGTGCACGATCTGATGACTTCCGTGAGCGTCCAGGCCTGCGTGAACCTCATTTGGGCTCTCGCCGATCTCGCCATTGTGTTCACCTTCCTCAAATTCGGGCGTGCCGAACTTCCGGGGTTCGTGACAAGAACCATGTTTGCCGCCTGGGCTGTGTTGATTTTTGCTGTTTCCTACGTGGTACAGTGGCTCTTCCTCGTCGAATTCGGTTTCCACGAAGCCTCGCGCTACTCTGCGTTTCTACAAAACCTGTTTATGTCGGGTTTGTTTGTGCAGATGGCAATTGCACGACGGGGCCTTCGCGGGCAGAGGCTGTCAATCGCGATCGCCAAGTTGCTTGGAACCTTCGCTCCAACCATTCTGTTTGGGGTGATGGAGAGGTCGCGATTCATATTTGGTCTTGGCTTGCTCTGTTTTGTGTTTGACCTGCTCTATATCGGGCTGGTCTTGTGGTTCCGAATGGGCCAAAGCACATTGACGAAGCGCCAGATGCCCGCGACCATCAGTACAACGCTCTGAACTTAATGGCCCATAAAATCACAGGCAAGACGGAGCGAACAGCGTCGTCTATAAGGACGATGCTTCCGTCTTTCGGGATGGCGACACCTGCGGGCCGTTCCTGACCTGGCCGCGCTCGGTAGATGTTACCTCCAGAAGTCATCAGGCAAATTCACAACAATAGGTTCGGAAGTGCTCCTGACAACAACCCATTGAAAGGGGACGTCGCTGGAAGGATTGACCTCCTGGTGCGGAAGCCACGGTGGGACGAAAAGAAAATCCCCTGCTTGCAGCGTCGTGTCAAACTCGCCTCGCTCGCCCCAGCGAACATAGGAAGAGCCACTCAGGACGTAGGCGATGGTGTGTTGTTCTCCGTGGTGATGGATTCCCGTTCTGGCTCCGGGCTCGACCAGGAATAGCCCGCCCCACATGGGCGATTCTATGCCCGCACCTGTATGGATGGCGGCAAAACGCTGCGATCCCGGCGTCTGGGCGGTCGCAGAATCCAAGTGTTCTGAACGTACTACGCGAATGGGTTGATATTGCATGAATTCTCCCGGTGTTGCTTCGCTGCCAATCCTCGATCACAAAACCCAGAACTCATTTGCCCACGTAAGTGACATGCCAGACCGAGCGCGAGCCGTCGTCCGTGACGAACATGCTTCCGTCTTTGGCAACTGCGACGCCTACAGGCCGGCCCCAGACCTGACCTTCTTTCGTGACGAAACCAGTAAGGAAGTCTTCGTAACTGCCGTCCGCACGGCCTTTGTGCATCGGGATTCGAATGACTTCGTAACCGGCCCGATTGGCGCGGTTCCAGGAACCGTGTTCGGCGGCGAAGGCGTCGCCGTCGTATCGCTTGGGAAACTGGCCAGAATCAGGGTAAAAGGTCATCTCCAGCGAGGCCATGTGGGGCTGAACGAGAACGTCTGGAGTGATTACCTTTGAGGCAAGATCGATCCGCTTACAGTTTTTGGCCTGGTCGGCCGTTAGGGCTGGCGCCTGAGGGTTGGGACCCGTGCCATTGGCGCAGGGTTCTGGGAGACGCGGATCCCGGTGTCCGCCCATGTAGTACCAGGGCCATCCGTAGAAGCCGCCTTCCTTGATAGAGGTCACGTAATCCGGGACCAGATGATTACCCAGATCGTCACGCTCGTTGGTGGAGCACCAGAGCTGTCTGGTAACTGGATTGATGGCTTCGCCGACGCAGTTCCGAATGCCGGATGCGTAGACCTCGATAAACTTGCCTTCGGGAGTGAACTCGAGAACATCGGCACGGTGGAACTCATTCGGGTGAGTATCGGGGTCGTCCACGTTGGAGCCGGACCCCACCGAAACGAGCATGTGCCGGCCGTCTTGTGTGAAAACAACGTCACGGGTCCAATGACCGCCGCCGGTAAGCTGGGCGTATCCAGGGATGTCAGGGACGATCGTCTCGGGCGCCGCAGTGGCGTGCAGGTCTCCCGAATGGTAAGGAAAACGCTGAATGGTTGTAGCGTTCCCTACATAAACGTACATTGGGTTATCAGCTGGATAGAACGAGATGCCGAAGGGATGATCCAAGCCCGTTGCGAACTTGACGATCTGTGCGGCTTTGCCATTGGCGCCAACGCCGCGAAGGATGAAGATCGTACCTGCGCCGGAGTCGGCGAGAAACAGATCGCCATTGGGAGCCGTGCGAATGAGACGCGGCATCGTGAAAGTGCCGCCGCTCAGGGTCATCACCTCCTTGTTGTCCGCTCGCTGCATGGGGGCCGTGTCGCCGCCAGCGTAGAGTGTCACTTTGAATCCGGCCGGTGCGATTGGCCAAGAATCGCTCGGGCGCGGAATAACGTGCGGAGTGTTGTTGACAGCTTCGTCGGGCTTGGGCTGCGGCAAGTCAGCGAGGGTGATCTTGCGGCGAACTCCGGGTTGTTGCTGATTCCAGTCAGCGAATGCGGCCTGGCCTGTAACGGTTTTCTGCGCCGTTAGGTCCGCAGTAGTAAGCAATCCCGCAACGGCGAGGACAACCAGCGAACGGCAAAACATACTGAAGCTCCTCAGGTTTGAATATTGAGTCCCCGGTCGCTTAGCCATCAGCGAATGGCATGCAAACCGGACGGATGCCCTTTTCATTCATTGCAAGACCTTCGCTACGCAGCTCCCACCCGCGCGTCTTTCCAAAGGTCGATTGATCCCTCTTGAGCATAGTGGTCAATCTCGGACAACTCGTTATCCGTGAAGTGAAGCTGTTTCAAGGCGTCCAGGGAGTCATCGAGTTGTTCCACGTTGCGCGCTCCAATGAGTGCTGACGTCACGCGCTGGTCGCGCAAGACCCACGCAATCGCCATCTGGGCAAGTGACTGTCCACGACCCTTGGCAATTTCGTTCAGCGCTCTTACGCGTTCGAGGTTCTCTTGACTCAAGAAGCCCTTCTCAAACCAAAGGCCGTCCTTAGCGCGTGATGTCTCGGGCACTCCGTTTACATATTTATTCGTGAGCAATCCCTGAGCCAACGGAGAGAATGCGATACAACCGATGCCTAGTTCCGCGAGTGTGTCGAGTAGTCCCTTTTCCACCCAGCGATTCAGCATAGAGTACGAGGGCTGGTGAATCAGCAAGGGAATCCCTTCTCTCTTGAGGATCAGCGCCGCTTCCCGCGTCCTCGCAGGACTATAGGATGAAATCCCCACATACAACGCCTTGCCCTGCCGTACTGCCTGCGCAAGAGCCCCCATTGTCTCCTCAAGGGGGACGTCCATGCTCGGCCGATGAGAGTAGAAAATGTCGACATATTCTAGTCCCATGCGCGACAAGCTATCGTCAAGAGAGGCCAGCAGATATTTGCGTGACCCACCCACGCCATAAGGCCCTGGCCACATATCCCAACCAGCCTTCGTCGAAATCAGGAGCTCATTTCTATGGGCGCGAAAATCCATGCGCAGAATCTCCCCGAAGTTCTCCTCGGCAGACCCATAGGGCGGCCCGTAGTTGTTGGCCAGATCGAAATGCGTCACGCCTCGGTCGAACGCACGTCGAATAACTGCCCTGCCCGTCTCGAAAATATTGACCCCTCCGAAGTTTTGCCACAGTCCAAGCGAAATCGGAGGCAGGACAATCCCCGATTGCCCGCACCGTCTGAACGAGTGATTGTCGTAGCGTTTGTTGTCTGGTTCGTAACTCATCAATGTGTTCTCTCCTTCTCAACTACACCCCCTAATCGTTTCAACTTCGACCGGGCTCGTGAAAGCTGAGCCTTCACCGTCGATTTTGACAATCCGAGAAGGCGTGCCGCTTCGTTTGTAGTGAGCCCGTCCAAATCGCGCAATTGAATCACTCTACGCAACGCCGGCGAAAGCTCCATGACCAACACCCTCAGATGCAAGCGCAGGTCCGACTTAATGCATTCGCCTTCGGGGTTTGGTTTGCGGTCTCTCAGTGTGTCGGCAATGCTATGGTCCTGTTGACCTCCGATCTTCTCTTCGACGGATATGTGGACCTGACGTGGCCTTCGTCGCAATTGGGTCAAAGCACTGTTTGTAACGATGGATGTAAGCCAGGTGGTCATCTTTGCCGTTCCTTTGAACTGGTCCAGGTGCCGGAAGGCGGACAGGAGCGCGTCTTGCACCGCATCCTCAGCGTCGTGCGGATCCCCGACGTATCGATATGCCATTCTGTAAAGGACAGGCAGATTTCGAGAAACGGCGTCTCTAAGCTCTTCTATACTCGCTTCACGAATCGGAACTGCAGGGTCAGCCCCAACTCGAATGTGCTCCTGCCGCACTTCCATTTTCTTAACGCCTCCGCTTCTGACGACGTTGAATGCATGTAGCTTGCCAATTGTTTGAGCCTGGGCCCGCCCTGTAGTTTCAGCGATATACTTCCACCGGGGGACTTCCTCGATCGCGCATCATCCGCCCCCTGTGTCGGGTATTCGACTCGGCTTCCGCCTTTCGACAGACCCCAACTGGAGGCCACACATGACGAATCGCAGTGCGCCAAAAGTGTTCGTCATCGATGACGATCCAGAAGTGCGCTGGTCCATTCAAGCCCTGCTCAAGGCATCGGGGCTGCCTTCCGAAGCTTTTGGGACGGCGGAAGAGTTCTTGAGCAACGAAGAGCCGCAGGGACCCAGTTGCCTGATTCTGGACGTGTCCCTTCCCGGGGTGGACGGCCTGGAACTCCAAAGGAAATTGGCTGACGCCGGCATGCACATTCCCATCATCTTCATCACCGGGCATGGCGATATTCCCATGACGGTAAAGGCAATCAAATCCGGTGCGGTAGAATTCCTGACCAAGCCCTTCCTCGAGCAGGACCTCTTGAATGCAATTCAGCAAGCCTTCGTCCGAGACCGGCTTATTCGCCGTCAGCAAGACGAGCTGGCCGACCTGCAGAAGAGATATGAGACGCTCACCGCGCGTGAGAGACAAGTTATGGGCCTCGTCGTTTCCGGCATGCTTAACAAACAAGTTGCCTTTGACCTCGGGACTAGCGAAGTCACCGTGAAAATCCAACGCGGGCGTGTAATGGCGAAGATGCAGGCGGAATCACTCGCCGAATTGGTCAGGATGGCGGCGAAACTTGATGTTCCGTTTCACAAGAAATGATGGAAATGTGGTAACTGGAGCGCAGTGGCGACCCCTCGACACCTGACGACGTCGATGGATCTTCGCTAAGGAAGGTGACTTCAAATATGAGTAATTTGGACAATATAAAACGGAATCCGGGGCCAGCTGCTTCGGCAGCGCTGCGTTACGGATTAGCCTTGGCTTCTGTGGTGGCCGCTCTCGGCTTGGCAAGTGCCTTCCAGTACTTCCATTTGCCCCAAACCTTTGGAGCCTTCGCGCTATCTGCGATCGCCATCACGTTTTGGTATGCGGGCACGGCGCCTGGCATATTCGCTGCGGTCCTATCATCGATTGTTCGCGACTTTCTCTTTGAACCGAACACAAGCGCCGAGTCTCGAATTCTATTTGATCTTGTCTTCCTGGTTTTTGCGTTACTCATGACGCGGGTTGCGCGAATGCGGAATCAGCTTGAACTTAGAGTCGCAGAGCGAACTGCGGAATTAACTCAATTGAACGACAACCTCAAATGTGAGATCACAAAGCACAAGCAAGTGGAGGCAGAATTGCGCCTGAGCGAGGCCTATTTAGCTGAGGCGCAGAGGCTCAGCCACACCGGCAGTTGGGCATGGAGTCCGCCCCCAGGTGACATCAGGTACTGGTCCGAGGAATGCTACCGGGTTCAAGGCTTTGACCCGAAAGGGGGACAACCCCGATTCGAAGAGTTCCTTCAGCGCGTTCACCCTGAGGATCAAGCCCGAATCGTGGAAGTGATTGACAGAGCTGTGCGTGAAAAAGAGGATTTCGAATTCGATTACAGAATCGTCCATCCAAACGGCGAAATCAGAGATGCTCGCTCGATTGGCCATCCAATTCTCAACCCTTCCGGCGGCCTCGTTGAGTATGTAGGCACCATAATCGACGTCACCGACCGCAGGCAGGCGGAGATGGAGCGAAAGCGGTTGCACGAGGCGCAAGCGGATCTCGCTCATGCCAGCCGGATGACCACCATGGGAGAGTTGACAGCATCTCTGGCACACGAGGTCAATCAACCCATTACTGCTGCAGTCAACGGCGCCAGTGCCTGCGTGCGGTGGCTCACACGAGACGATCCCGATGTAAGAGAAGCTCGAGAGGCTGCATCGGGAGTAATCCGAAATGCAAAGCGAGCGGCGGACATTATCAATCGCATCCGGTCGTTATCAAAGAAGGGAGAGTCCAAGCGGCAATTCGCCGATGTCAACGGTCTCATTCGAGACATCGTCGCCCTCCTGCGAAATGAAGCAAACAGGTACTCGATTTCGATCCACACCGATCTTGGCGCCGACCTTCCCAAGGTGATGGTGGATTCCGTGCAGGTGCAGCAGGTGATGATGAATCTGATCATGAACAGCATCGATGCAATGAAAGAAGTGGAACAACGGCGTGAACTGGCCATCCAAACGCGCCGGGCAGACGATTCCCAACTCCTCATTTCGATTCGCGACACGGGGGTGGGGCTGCCCCCGCAGCATAAAGAGCAAATATTTGACGCTTTCTTTACCACCAAGCCAGATGGTATCGGCATGGGGCTGCGGATTAGCCGCACGATTATTGAATCGCATGGTGGGCGTTTGTGGGCAACCGGCGAAGATTCACAAGGGGCATGCTTCAATTGCACTCTGCCCATCCCTCTCGAAAAGCCAGACAAGACAACCGCAGATAATACGAACGGATGATTGTGCCATCGTTGATTCGACGAGCATAGTCTATCTATGAGCTGTCCTAAAGAAAGCAAACTCGTCGCGATCGTCGATGATGATGACGCCGTACGAGGGACTTTGCAGGGGTTGCTGAGGTCTGCTGGGTTTTCGTCGAAAGCATTTGAGTCGGCGGAGGAGTTTCTCGGATCGGACTATCAGCGCGAGACTGCCTGTCTGATCACGGATATCCGGATGCCAGGAATCTCTGGTTTGGAATTGCAGGCCAGGCTGAATGCCGCACGTTGCAGAATCCCAACAATCTTCATCACTGCACACGGAGATGAAGAAATGCGGTTCCAGGCCTTAAGGGCGGGTGCCGTGGAATTCTTGCCAAAACCCTTCGACGATGAAGTCCTTATTGAAACTGTTCGTGCAGCTCTCGACCGCTGAGTCGAGAAGGAAGGTACACGATGAGCAGTAGCATGTCCGTGGCGCCATCCAACGATTGTGATAACAAGGATCAAAGCGCGCGCCCTCGCAAATTCGAGCATCTGATCGGCAACAGTCCTGCTTTAGAAGCGGTGCTCGAAGGCGTGAGGCGCGTTGCGCCCACAAGCTCCACCGTATTAATCCAGGGAGAGACTGGCACTGGTAAGGAATTGATTGCACGCGCAATTCACAACACCAGCCGGCGGTGCGGGCGTCCGTTCATCAAGCTGAATTGTGCTGCCATCCCATTGGATCTTCTCGAAAGCGAGCTTTTTGGTCACGAAAAGGGCGCGTTCACTGGAGCTATCGCTCAAAAGCTTGGCCGCTTCGAAATGGCCGATAAAGGTACGCTCTTTCTAGATGAAGTGGGCGACATTCCGCTGTCATTACAGCCCAAACTGCTGCGCATCCTGCAAGAACAGGAATTTGAACGCTTGGGCGACAACCGGACTCACCAGGTGGATGTTCGGCTTGTAGCTGCCACACATCGTGATCTGGCAGAGATGGTGCGAAACGGACAGTTTCGCAGCGACCTCTACTTTCGACTTAACGTTTTTCCAGTCATCTTGCCGCCACTCCGAGAGCGGCGCGAAGACATTCCGTCGTTGGTCGCGCATTTCGTCGAAGTTCTTAGTCACCGGGTAGGACGGCCTATCGACGAGATTCACCCCGAAACGATGTTGGCACTCAGATCGTACGACTGGCCCGGTAACATCCGAGAACTTCAGAATTTGATCGAGCGCGCGGTGATCCTATCGGAGGATGGCGTGCTTCCAAATCCCCTGCTGATCCCCGGAGTGCAACACGTCGGCGTGACCACTGTACCCTCTACTCTGGTCGATTCGGAACGCGCCTTGATCCTACGCACCCTGGATGCAGTGGGCTGGGTCATTGGGGGACGTGATGGCGCCGCCGCCAGGCTCGGACTGAAGCGTACTACTCTGATCTACAAGATGCAACGACACGGGCTTTCTCGTCCGACTTTCGAGAGCAACCCTGGAGTAGCTGAGCCATCAGCGCAGGTGCCAGTCGAAATACAGCAGTAGCTCTGGACGGCGACCATCAGCTGCGATTGTTGTTGATGTCCGTCTTGGTCAGTTCAAGAACCTTGGCCATATTGACAAGTCCTTCTGATTGAATTCGAGGCAGTAATTACCTCCTCCAAAGCGCTTCAATGCAGCCTTGCGAGCCATCACGACATCCTGTCTCGAGCAACTGAGGAGGCTCTGGCACTGTTCGTCGGGTTGTCCTTCAAGAATTGACATAATAAAAACAAATCGCTCGAAGACAGGGAGCGAAATAATAAACGCAAACGGATTGCTCGTCCCCTCGGTTGCCGGGAGGGTTGTATTGACTTCGTGGTTTTCTTCCTTCGGAACTGGTCGAATGATGTCTATAGCGCTTCTGACGATCGCGCGCCGCGCCCAGGTTCGGCATTTATCCAGCACGCTGACACGATCGACACACTCCCCTAAGCCGCCGGCAAAACACCTTTCAGCGATGCTCTTGTCTGCCGTTAGCAGGAACGCCAGGTAATAGAGGCTGTCCATCTCTTCAGAAAAGATCCTGTAGCAATCGGTTGGGGCCGCACATCTTGAAGCAGCTTCGTCTGCGACTTGCACTTGAGCTGACATGGTTCACCTCTGAGCTACTCTATTTCCCCGGTTGGTCGTGGCTTTTCGTTCATTGTTGTCCGAAACTGCTGCATAATTCACGCCACTGCAGGAGTTCGATCTATGTAACGCGACGGCGCACTTTCCCTTTGCCGATTCATCTGCAGATTGCCCGATTTTCGCGCCCATGGAACCCGATTGACATCACGGAAGCGGACCAATACATCATTTACCGTCTCCTCTACGCGGGTATTAGGCCGGTGGAACTTACGCGCTGCCGACGCGGCAAGCTTAGTTAGCAAGAATCGATTTGGAACCTGTTCCACGGCAGCAAAAACGAGCTCAGATCGCATCGTGTCCTCCTAAAGCATCGGAGATTGAAACTGCTCCTCGACTTTCTCTCACCAATCCTTATGCATCTGGAGTGCCAAAATCGCTGAATAACGAGAGAAACCGCAACATCTTTGAAAAGAGCGAGTTTTCGATCGAATGGCCTGCACACTGCTGTGCCAGATTCGAGCGGAACCGTCGGGAACTCGACAGAAGTCGACAACCCCCTGACGCAATGCCCGGTTGGTTGAATATGCGAAACGCTGCCAGATTGCAAACGGAATCCGCACTTCCTGACGTCAATGTATGTCAACCATCCGACGCCATTTTGAATGAGCTGGCCTTCCGTGCTTGCCCTGCTGATGATTCTCAAGCAGAAATCGAATGGCATGCATCGTGCTTTACCCTCTCTCTAGAGACGCCGCGGGACAGCAGGGAGCCGGATACCGTAAACGCTCCCGTGGAAGGAAACCTTGATCTCATGATGGATTCTGAGTCGACTCGCTCTTTCGCTTTCATCTGCCAGGCCGTTAGGACAAAGGCATCATGGCCAGATTTTGTTTAGGAAAGGGAATCTGAGTGCCAAGAGGCGAGGATCGCAAGGACAAGAGATCATCTAATGAGCAAGAGGAGATTGAACGGAACGCTTGAAGGAAGAAGGTCATTCATTATGAAGGTTCCCCCTTCTATCGTCCCTGTGGACGATGCGATGGCGCGGACGCGCATCGAGAGGGTCACGGGACAGACCTCACGTCAGACAATGGATAGCCTTGCCATTGAAGAGCCCCTCGAGATCCAACTCGCCTATGGGTCGCTTAATTCGCGAAGCATTCGATCGATCTCCGTCACGATGCGAACTCCCGGTAACGACTTTAACCTTGCTGCTGGCTTCTTGATGACGGAAGGTGTGGTCCACGACGCTGATGACATCGAGCAAATTGCATACGCTGGTCACCCAATCAGCGAATCCGAACCGTCCCCTGAGTCGATGGATGCGCTGAAGCTCGGTTCCAAAAAGAATATAGTTCGAGTGGATTTGGCACCCGATGTCGTAGTCAGTCTGGCAACTCTTCAGCGCAACTTCTATACGACTTCAAGCTGCGGCATATGTGGTAAGGCATCTCTCCTCGCGCTGCGCACGGTTTGTCCACCGCGCGCAACAAACAACTTCCGAGTTGACGCGGAGGTACTCCATCGCCTACCTAAACGCCTCCGTGCCTCGCAGGGATTGTTCGATCGAACAGGTGGATTGCATGCTGCAGGGCTCTTCGATTCGGCCGGCAATATGCTGGTACTTCAGGAAGACGTAGGCCGTCACAACGCAGTGGATAAGCTGATCGGCTTCGAGTTCCTTGCCGACCGTACACCCTTAAGGGATCGTCTGCTTTTGCTTTCGGGGCGGGCCAGTTTTGAGCTTCTCCAGAAAGCACTGATGGGAGGGCTTCCGATGGTGGTGGCCGTCGGGGCCCCATCAAGCTTGGCTGTACGGGTTGCAAAAGAGTTCGATATCACCCTTGTAGGGTTCCTGCGAGAGGACCATTTCAATATCTATCACGGCAGTGAGCGCATCAGCGGATACAAATCGCTGGCAATGGAGTGAGGAAATGAAGCTACGAATTAAGGGAAATTCCTTGCGGCTAAGAATGTCTCGCTCGGAAGTTGCAAGAGTTCTGGCGGGTGAATCCCTGGAAGAAACAATTCATTTCACGCCAGAGGCAGGAGCCAGCTTCACTTATGCGCTAGTACCAGAGTCGTCGGTAAGAATGCCGACCGTTCAGTACGCCGAGAATCGGCTGACCATTCTGATACCTGCCGACCAGGCGAATGTGTGGGCTGCGACTGATCAGGTCGGGATCATCGAGGATATCAGTTTAGGAGGTTGCGGATCGCTCACGATCCTCATTGAGAAGGATTTCGCGTGCCTCGATCGCAGCGAAGAAGACAATGCAGATACTTTCCCGCATCCAATTTCTGGACCACAATGTCAGCCTTACGCGGCGCCCCAGGGATTCAAGTCTTAGCCTTGCGAAAGCGACGGATTCGGAATCAATGTCCTTCCCTTGACGCATTGGCCAGCTATTTTGGAATTACAGCCTGATTTTCATCCGGGATCCTCCTGATGGTCGCTTCATCGATGTTCAAATGCGCAGTAACCATCTCCGGCGGGAGGCGTCGAATCCAGTTGTTCATGGAGAAGTCCAGGTATTGAGAGTTCTTGAACATTTCGAGAAACACCAGATCGGTATCGCCAGTGTTTTCGATATAGTGACCCGCAACCGGTGGTACGTAGCCAACATCATTGGCATTGAAGTCCATCGTGCGGGCCCTGCCCGGGGGCATAAATACAGTCATACGTCCCTTGCCGGCGAGATAGAATTGCCACTCCGATGCATTCGGATGCCAGTGCAACTCGCGCATGCACCCCGGCTTAAGCGTAACCAATGCAGAAGCAACATTCTTTGATGCTGGGAAGTTGTGAGAGTCGACGACGCGGACTTCGCCTCCCGATGTCTGCTTCGTCGGGGCCATCGCCGCCATCTTGAAGGTATATTGGATCGCAGATTCGACGCTCCTCCCGCCGACAGCTGCCCTGTCCTGCGCAAGCGATCCGGGAACTTCACCTGGAAAGATATAGAGTTCATCTTTGGGCAACTTTGCAATAGCGCTCCGATTCAGATTGGAATTCTTTGTCAGGATCTCGGGCGGCGTGTGCGCCACCCATTCGGAGATGAGGAAGGTGTTGTCTTCCGAGAACATGCCTTCATCAAAGACAAGCAGGAATTCGCACCCGTCGGTCGGTCCGAGGCCCTGAATGGAATGGGGATACCCAGCAGGAAAGTACCAGAGGTCGCCCTTGGTCACATCATCAATGAACATCGTTCCGTCCGGACTTAGGACAGTGACGCGAGCATTGCCGTTGAGCATCATGGCCCATTCGTCCGCAGTATGCCAGTGCAATTCGCGGTAGCTGCCGCGAGTAAGCCGCATGTTCACACCGGTGATTTCGGTTGAGGTCGGTAGCTCGCGTTGCGTCACCTGGTGCGTCCAGCCACCCTCCTCCACCCGTTTCTTTACGAGGTCGAAGGAATACCAGATCGGTCCGACGTCTCCATGATCGGTCGCCGGCGGCATGTTCGAATTTGGATTCTCATCGAGAAGCGGCTTGTTTTCCTGACCGGGGTCGCTGGAGGAATGATCCCCTTCCGCCTTTCGAGTGTTCTCGCGCTGCTGTGCATTTGCCGCCACCCCTGCGAAGGCTGCAGTGGCAAGTGCAGCAGAGCCGCCCTCTAAAAAACTCCTGCGCGACGTGTTCTTTACGGAATCGATATCTTTCCACTCATCGCTCATCATCTTACCTCCATCACAACACCCCCCCACGTGAGTTGCGGCCCAATGGGGATGCGCCCCGCGAGAGAGTCGAGCAGAAGAAGTACTCTACGTTCAAATCGAGGCTACTTAGTAAAGATGCCGTGTTCGTCATCGTAGCGCCGTTGCCTCATCCCGGCACGCGTCGCTGCTTTGTTGGCGATTGCGTTTATCTTTTCGTCTGTCGCATCCTGGACGTCAGGCCCGTTGCCCTGAGGTTTCGTTGTGTTTGAGCTGTCAGTTTCGTTGAGCATTATGTTTTCTCCTCGATTGGTTGGAATGCAATCACAATGCCAGACTTTATCCGACTGACGATGCAGCGGCGCGCTGTATCCAATCGAGTTATTTAATCGATTTGGAAATAGGGAAAGAGGGCCAGACGTGGCTGACAGTTTTCCGACAGAAGCTGTCGAGGTTTGACACTTCCGGGTCCTTAGCGCCGTCGGGAACTCCTGGGATCCTTCCACAGGGCAGAGATCACGGGTTTGTTTAAGGATACCCAGTTTTTGAATTTTCCAGACGGTTCGCCTCGACCTTTGCCGATGGCTGGCATGGGTCAGCTCAGGAGGCTGTTTGTATTTCCGATGTTCGCTTCAATGCTCCAATTCTCTGATGAAATCGTTGCGCCTCTCCCGTGAACAACGTTACCGGACCGATCTACAAGGTATCGGCAGACAGCGAGCAGTGCTGGAATGGCAAGGAGTTCAAGAAATGTTTTTTACCCGGTGCAAATGCACTCGACATCAGCCGAATCCTTCAGAGTCGGCTGCACCCTGCTCCCACCGGCGCTTGCCACCATCGCTTCCGATAACCTGCTACGGAAGCTACTCGCCAGATCGCTCTGGATCGAGGTTTCATGTTCTTCTCCACATCATTTCGCGGCAATCGCGCAAACTTACGTAGGCCGGCCGTACCGCAGATAACGTCTCAAATTCCTCCTGCGAAAGCTCCAGCATGGCAGCAACGATATTTTCTTCAAGGTGCTCGACTGAAGAGGTTCCCGGAATCGGCACGATTACCCTCGAACGTCTGAGCAGCCATGCCAGCGCAACCTGAAGTGGAGAGGCGTAAACCTCTCGTGCAATCTGCCCGATCACGTCATTTGAAGCCCTCACCTGACCGAGGGGCGCCCACGGAAGGAATGCGATTTCGTTCTGCTCGCAATAATTGACGATGAAGTCCGATTCCCGATCAGCAAAACTGTAGCGATTCTGTACGGACACGATGGGCACGATCTTGCAGGCGCGCTCTTTGGAGCCACAGCTTTTAAGATGACCGGAGAGAGTCCGGCCAATGTGATGCCGAGGCGATTAGGAGTCCGGAGTCTTGACTTCGCCGGATCAGTGGAACTAGGCAAGTCTCAATGAGCGCTGCTTAACGCTTGAAAAGGGACGACTACGGTCGAGTCACGTTGAGACCGGATCGGGAATGAGAAGTCGGGATGGCGACTGGGATATAGGACCATCCGGTCCGCTGACGACTCCAGTCGCAAATGGCGTTTGCCCGGACCAATCCTGGTGAGATCTCCTAAAAACGCTGGATGAGTGCGTTGCCCTGTTCTCGTCAATTAAGCTTTTGCCGCCACGAGACGCGCCCGGAAAAAGCAAAACCGCCCGCCTGGAGTGTTCCTCATATCGACCACATGTTTGCGCGCATGCTGCGTCTCAATACATACGAAGCAAAGACGAACCCCGCGACGAGAATCGGATCGAATTTATCCCACGTACTGCCGCCGCTATTCAGTTGTGAATATAAATCGAGTAAGAGAGTGAGCGCGAAACCAGCATAGACCCACTCAGTCAATCGAGGCACTTTGGGAATGAGAAGGCCCACGCCGCCGAGGATGTGGGTCACGCCAATCAGAGGGATGATATAAAGCGGGTATCCGAGCAATTGACTGGCAATTCTCCATTCGCCGGGATCGTGGATTAGATATAGCCTTCCGAAGTACATCCACATGCAGGCGACAATGCCGGTTGTTACCATTGCGGCTATTTGAGTTGCTCGACCCGCCTGCGCGGGCTGATCGATTGTGTGTTCAGTTTTCATCAGAGATCCTCTTCTCTCGGTTTGAATCGCTCTGCAAGACGTCGGCTCTTGTACGCGACTAAACAGCATAGGCAGGAACAGCCGCTCGAACACCGAGCCACAGTAGCCACGGCTGGCTGTCCCCGCCCCCACAGGGCGCTGATGCTGCTTGCCCCTCATCTACGCCTTGGCGGCGTTCTGTGCAGCCGCAAACACATCGCGTGCGGACGTCGTACCCGCTACGTGTTCCGTACCTGTGACTCCGAGGACCATCCATCCCGCATTAATGCCATCAAACATTTCTTCGGCAGGTCCAGTGTGACCCTTTGGGACACCGAACTGCTCCAACGCTTCCGCCCACCCTGCACGCGGGACAGCAAAGGCCTTTACGTCAAGTTTCAGGACTTCACCCAATTGTTCGGCCACTTCATCCGCGCTAATCATCGAACCCAGTTCGATGATGCGATTTCCTGACCACGCCGGCCCAGTTAGAAGCGTCGCCACCTCTCGGCCGATGTCGTCTGACGCGACCATGGTCGATTTCCGGTTTGTAGGGTTGTAGAAGACCGGTAGTGTTCCGCCCTGGGCGGCCTGCAAGCCGAAAAGAAAGTTTTCGAAAAAGCCGCCCGCGCGCACAAATGCGACCGGAGATGGCAGGCTGCGAAGACCTTGCTCCATGAGTGACAGGGCGGTGATCATCCCCAGGCCGCTTGTTCTGTTCGCGCCCATCGACGAGAGCGCGACTACCCGCGGAGGCACTACTTTGGTTAGAGCCTCCACATAGTTCGCAATCACGCCCTTTGCTTCTCTGTAATCAGGCGAGGGTGCCCATACTGACGGCAACATGACAAACGCGCCCTCAACACCTTTGAGCGCCACCGCTATTGCAGTCGCATCATTCCAGTCTCCATCCACCAACTCCACGCCCTGGTGTGCCCACTTGGCTGCTTTCTCGCGATCGCGCACAAGTGCTCTCACCTGTTTACCTTGATTCAGCAGATGGCGCGCGGTGGCGCCCCCAACTTTTCCGGTAATTCCCATGACTAAATACATTTTCGTTTTCTCCTTTGGCTCGTATTTGGCTGCCCATCCAAATGAGCGACCTGACCATTAGAGGTTTGTATTAACCATTGGTTGCAAATTAATCGATGGTTTATCACCGATGGTTGTAAATTAACAATTGGTCGCGCAAATAGCCAAAAAAGAATTAAGCTATGGAAGTGACACCAACATCACCAAGTCGCCGGGCAGAGCGGAAGGAGAGGTTGCGAAGCGAAATCCTTGCGGCTGCCAGCAAGATGTTTGCCGATCGCGGTTACGAGGCCGTGACGCTTCGTGAAATCGCCAAAGAGATTGGCTATACGCACGCCGTGATTTACCAGCATTTCCCGGACAAATGGCACATTCTTGCCGAGCTGAGCCGGGAGACGATTGGGCTGCTGATTCAGAACTTCGACGCGATTGCCGCCGAACACTCTTCCCCGAAAGAGCGGCTTTTTGCGACGTCACGCGGCGTGATTCACTTCTGCACGGCCCATCCACAGCAGTTCCGCAATGTGTTCTTCGGGCCGGAGAACCGCAACGGCATCCGCGCGGGACAATATATCGACGACCTCGGCAAGCCTTTGTTCCAACGTTTCGGAAAGCTTTTCTTCGAAGTTGCCAGGGATGAAGGATTACCGGGTAAGGATGACTTGGTGGTATCCCACACCTGGTGGTACACCATCTTCGGCCTCGCCACGCTTATGGTCATCCAGGGGGTTGTCCGCGACCGGCCTGACCAGACCGTCGTGGTCGAGCAAACCATTGCCACGCTTTGGGCGGGCGTTCAGGCAGTTCCGCGATTGCCGAAGAGCGCAATCCCTAAGCGATCCGGCCGATCCCGTGCTCCAAAGCACTAACAGGTTCTAACCCAGCGCGGAACGCGGTGTTTCCTGGTAAACGCGCATGACTCCGGGAGATTTCCCGTTTTACGCCAAATCGCCAACTCGCAAACTGACGTTTCGCCCCGATGGCCTCTCGCTCGATGAGCGGTTTGAGCTGGTGTCGGCAATCCAGATTTAGGGGCGCCCCGATTGATCTATTCAGGTCTTATTCCGATCTGAGTGCTTCAGTCGGATTCACGGACGCGGCGCGGATTGCAGGAATAATCGCTGCCATCGCCGCTGCCAATGCCAGAGACCCGATGGCGATACACACCGAAAGCGGGTCCGTCGTGCCGGTCTTAAAGAGCAGACCTGTGATGATGCGAGCGCTCAGAAGCGCCACACCAAAACCCACAGCAAGACCAAATCCGGTGAATTGAGCAGCCTGCGACAGGACGAGGCGCAAGATATGCGAGCGTGTGGCCCCTACGGCCATCCTTACACCGATCTCGCGAGTACGCTGCGCAACGGAATAGGAAAGCACCCCGTAGATGCCGATCGCCGCCAGCGCCAGTGCTACCAATGAAAAGATGCCGAGCAACATGGCTGTCATCTTCTGCCGGGCCATGGAGTCGGACAAAAGCGCATGAACGGTCTGCACATGGTAAACGGGTTGGTTGGGGTCCAAAGCCTGCACTGCGCGCTTCACAACTGACTCAATGTTCGCGGGATCAGCGATTGTACGAACAAGCAGGACTGCGTGGAGACCGAATCCCGGAAGATAGATCTCCGGTCGCGCATCGCTTTCCACCCCGAGGTCATGCGCATCGGAGACTACCCCAATCACCGGAATCTTCTGCGGATGTGGGCTCAGAACTCCCAGCAGGATATTGGCGCCGAGCGGGTTCCTACCAGACAGATACCGCCTCACAAACGCGGCATTAACGACAAGTAATCTGGTGCCATTTTCGATATCTTTCTGCTCAAAGACTCGCCCGCTAAGGAGAGTGAGACCGAACGTATGAAAGAAGTCCGGGCTCACATAACGGATTTGCGCCGCAGGAAATGTCCCTGGGGCAAGGGGCGGCGCGCCTTCAACCAAGAACCGTGTCATAACCTGGGATGGTTTGAGCGGAACAACGGTTGTGGTGGCGGCGGACGAAACACCCGGAGAGCGCTTCACGTTGTCGAGAAGCTGCTCATAGAAATGATTGGTCAAGGGGCTGTCATCACCGTACTTCGGTTCCGGAAGTGTGATTTCAGCGCTAAGCAGATGATCAGTCCTGAACCCTGGGTCAACCGCCAGCAGCTTCTGAAAACTTCGCAGCACGAGTGTGCTTAAGAAAAGCACGACGACAGCGACTGCGATCTCTCCGGTGATCAATGCGGCCCGGCTTCTGCTTCGGCTTCCGGTGCTGCCGCGCTCTCCTGCACGTAATGTCTCAGCCAGGTGCGGCGATCTGTTCATGAGCGGAATCATACTGAACAGGATTGCTGCTGCGAGGCAAGTAGTTAATGCGAACAGCAGTACAGGAATGTTGAGGCCGATGGATTGAACCATCGATGCATCGAGAGATGCTCTGTGAGCAAGAGCCATGCGCAACAGTGGCAGTACCCCGGCTGCCAGCGCGACTCCGAGTGCGCCTCCCAGCAGACAGAGAACGGCCGCATGCGCCAGAAATTGCGAAAAGAACTGAGTCGGGCCAGCGCCAAGCGCCCGGCGAAGGGCTATTTCGCGCTGTTGTGCCGTGGCTCTGACCATGAGGAGATTGGCAACATTCGCACAGGCAATCATGAGCACCAGCAACACAGCCCCCAGCACGCTCATCATCGCGGGACGCAACGCTCCGACTATGTCATCGCGCAACGGCCTCAACTGCACGGTGACGTTTTGGTTGGTGGCGGGGTACGCAGCAGCCAGCCGCGCCGAAACTGCCTGCATATCGGCTCTTGCTTGGGGCAAGCTAACACCGGGGCGCAACCGGCCGAGCACCTTGACCGAATGCCACACGCGGGATGCCTGTGTCGGTTGATCCAGCAGAGAAAGGGGTAGCCAAACTTCGCCGTCTGAAGGAAAGGCAGCGCCGACGGGCAAAACTCCGATGACGGTGAAGGCGGACCCATTGAGGTTGACGCTACGCCCCAGAACTGCCGGGTCTCTGCCAAAATACCGAGCCCACGCCGATGCGCTCAGTAATGCGACATGGTCGCTTCCGGGCCTGTTATCTTGCTCGTCGATCAGGCGGCCAATCACAGGATTGATACCCAGCAGAGTGAATAGGTTGCCGGATGCAAGCACTCGGCGTACTTGCTGCGCGCGCCCGTCCGCGACCAACGAAACAGTTTCAGGATTCAGTGTGGAGTAAGCGGCGATCTGCGTAAAACTATGTTGTTGTGCCTTCCAGTCCTCATAGTCGGGATAGGTGGCCTCGATCCCACCCGGGATTTGCGGGTGGATCTCAGACAAAGCGACGATGCGCCCCCCATCCGCAAAGGGCAGCGACTTGAGCAGAAGCGCGTAGACGCAACTGAAGATGGCAGCAGTCGCACCGACGCCGAGTGCCAGTGTCATGACCACTGTTGCTGTAAAAGCCGGTGATCTACGCAATGTGCGTGTGGCGTAACGGATATCCCGGAAGAAAGTCTCCATCGCTTGACCTCGCTTAGATGATAAGACGGTGTGCGCACAGGTCCGTTGCTCCCACAGCGTATTCTCAGTGAGCGAATCATCGCCAATGCACTCATTGAGCATTTAGCGGACGCAAATCACAAATCCCCCTCGGGGCACTTTATTGGACGGCTATTGTTGCACGTCCGCGGATTCCCAACTCTGCATCTTAAGCTTTCATGGCAGGTCTTCGCTCAGCGGCAGTGGGTTCGGTCCTGTGCCTCCTGCTCCTGATCTTCCCCACACCTTCCGCTGCCTACTCGCTTCTCACCCACGAGCAACTCATTGACCTGACGTGGGACGACTCCATCGTCCCTCTGCTGCTCAGCCGTTATCCGAATCTCACGCCACAACAGCTTGAGGAAGCGCGCTCCTACGCGTATGGCGGTTGCGTTATCCAGGACCTTGGCTACTATCCATTCGGCCAAAGGTCGTTCTCCAACCGTACGCACTATATCCGCACCGGCGATTTTGTGGTGAACCTCTTTCGTGACGCCCATAATGCCGATGAACTTGCCTTCGCGGTTGGCGCACTTTCGCATTACATCGGCGACACATACGGGCATATGCTGGCGGTGAATCTCGCGGTTCCCGCTGAATATCACCGCCTTCGCCGTAAGTATGGCCGCGTGGTGACCTTCGACGAAGCTGAGCACCGGTATGTGGCGACCGAATTCTCGTTTGACATCGACGAGGTGGCGCATCATCGCATGGCGCCTCTGCACTATCTGCGGCACATCGGATTGCGCGTTTCCATGCAGCAGCTTTCCCTCGCGTTTTACCAGACCTACGGGCTCTCGGAGCATTTCGAAGGAACACGCCGCGAGCGCGTGAACGAGGGGGGCTACCGCTTTGCGGTGCGCGCTTTCATTCCGCGCATCGCATACGCGGTCACGCTGCTGCATCGCCATCACGAACCGCCGGATGTCACCACGCCGGAAGCCATCGAACTCCATCGCGAGATCTCCGAGATGGCGGCAACCGATGACTGGGCTGCGTATCGCCACCATGCGGGGATCGGCACCTGGTCGCTGGCAGTCTTCCTGTTCATCCTGCCGAAGGTGGGGCCGCTGCGGGAGGTCGCCGTCAGGGGACCAACGGAAAAAGCGGAAGGCGAATATGTGCACAGCCTCGCGGTATCAGTCTATGAACTGCGCCAGGTGCTGCGGAGGTTTACGCCTCCGGCTGCCCGCAGGGAGACTATGTTGGGGAGGCGTGCGTATCCCGATGTGCCGGTCGATCCACGCGATCCCAACCACCCGTTGATGAATCGCGATCTGGATACGGGATACGTGGTGCAGCCGGGCGGCTATCGACTCACCGACGAGACCTACGCCAACCTGCTGCACGCTCTGGCCAGCCAGCCCAGGGTGCCCATCCCTCTGGGGATCAAAGAAGATATCGAGAAGTTCTATTCCGATCCCGAAGCTCCCATCTCCACCAAACGGGATCCGCAGAAATGGGCGCAGGTCCAGAAGGACCTGGCGACCTTGACGAATATGCCCACCAGTCCAACGCCACAGCCGTTCCCCACTTACGATGAAGATGCGGCGCAGGCTCAGACTGGGCCCGCGTCCAGGCGTTAGCAAAATGAGCTTCCCACTGAATCTCCGCCTGATTATGCCGATTGGGCCTTATCAGAGACCAGCCGCCTGCACGTTATGCCTCTCGAAGCAATTCCGTGCGGTACTTTTGGGGCGAGGGTCTTTCCTTCTCTATGAATGCAGCCTGCTCTCTCTCGTTCAACCTAAGCGGAGGCGTTGTACGCGACTCGACAGGGACCAATCGCGTCAACGCCAGCAGTGCGAGAGCGCGAGAGGCACAACTCACTTTCCACCGCGCAGCTTCAAACGAATCGAGGAAATTATGTCCAAAGCGGCCAAGGAAACCGCTGACTTACTTCTTGCCCCAGAAGTCGGGGGAAGCGGTGAGCCATGATTCGGGGACGTAGCTGATGTTCGGTCCGAGAGCGAACAGGTCGGCTTCGGAAGACTCGATGTCGGCGTCTGCCTGCTGGCGAAGCAGCGATAGCTGATCCTCTCCGGTGCTGTCGCTGAATTTCTTACCGCTGCCGATCATGACATCCACGTCGGGGAGCGAGGCCATCGGGGTGACCAGAATATAGGTGTTGTCTACCTCGTTGCAGACCTGCTTCCAGAGCCCTATCGCACGATGGTCATCATCGCGCAGTGCACAGGGCTCAGGATTGAAGAGGTGTTGGCGCTGTTCTGGTCAGACATCGATTTCGATGAAATGACCATGATGGTGACCCGCGCCGCAGTGCATGGCCGTATCAGTTGGGTGAAAACCGAATACTCCGAAGATGCTTTGCCCCTCGATAAGGAATTTGTCGAGGTGCTGAAGAATTTGAAGGAGAAATCCGGCGGGACAGAGCTTCTCTTCCCAAGCCCGAAAATCGGACACTGCTACCACTCCTCGCCTATTCAGCAGGACTATATTCGTCGTGCGGGATGGTGCCTGGTGAAGTGTCCGGTCTGCAATGCCGAACCTGGCTCCTCATGCAACCTCGTACTCAAGGGAAAGGGAAGCCTTCCCGCGGTCCCTGTTCACGACGAGCGTAGGGAGTTGGCAACGACGAAGAAGCTCGGCTCGATCGGCTGGCACACCTTCCGTCACACGTACTCTACCCTCCTGAAGGGAGTAGAGGCGCCAATGGAGGTACAGCAGGCCCTGATGCATCATGCCGATATCACAACGACGATGAATCAATACGGCGAAACGCCTATGGCGAACCGGCGTGAAGCCAACAGCAAGGTGGTGGAGATCGTTTTTGATCGCAGGTCGTCTTCAGGCGACTGGAGCCCAAAAACTGAAACGGGCGCCGAAGGCGCCCGGGTAAGTTAATTTGGGTTGAACTTGGGTCAGCTTCGACCTAAATGGTTGCGGGGGCTGGATTTGAACCAGCGACCTTTGGGTTATGAGCGACCTGAGATTTCGGTAAGTATCGGACAACAGGGCACGAGTGGAAACCCTGAGATACCCCTGGGAACGGCTGGTAACCGGGTATTGGGGACTTAATGGGGACCGATTTTCGAGTCGCCCAACGATGTCCCCAACGATCCGCCCAACGACCTGCTCAAGGTCACCAGCCGTGGCGATTCTGTCGCCACTCGTGAGGTAACCATGACTCTTCCTCTTTCCACCACCACAACAGAATCCCAAATTGTCACCGCCCAGCTTGGTGACCTGCCACCGAAACCTCCTCGCTCAAAACTGGAGCCACACCGCGAACTGATCCGCGAGCTGCGTCGGAAGGGGCGGACATACCGCGAGGTAGCCCAATTGTTTCGTGAGCGGCTCGGGCTCTATGTCGCGCCCAGCACGCTTCATTCGTTTGTGAAAGTCCGCGCCAAACATCGCAAGCGCACACAGTTCGAGCTCCCACCGCTCGAATCAGTGGATGCGCAATCGGCAGGGTTCGCCCCCATCGCTGCTCTCAAGGCAAAGTCGATTCTTCAGAAGCCGAAATCGGCGCGCTTCGTCTTCCGGGAAAATGAGCCACTGACCTTGACCGCCACAGGGGGTGAGCAATGACTGAGTTTTCAAAGCGCGTCGTCTTTACCATGGGTGGCAAAGGTGGCGTCGGCAAAACCGGCGTCGTGGTCGCCCTGGCCGAATGGTTTCAGGCCAACGAGATTCCCGTCAGTCTTCTCGATCTCGATACCGAAAACAAGGCGCGTGGATCTCTGAAGCACTTTTTCAACGGGACCGTAACCAAAGTTGATGTTCATACTCCGGCGGGTCTGGATGCCTTCGTCGATCACCTCGATGGCGGTACTCCGATCATCCTTGCCGACATGGGAGCTGGTGCTGGCCAGGTTGCCGCGGGTTGGTTCGATTCGATGTATGAAGATGTCGCGGCGACCGGCGTCCGATTCACGGCGGTTGGAATCGTAACGCCGGACCCGGCCAGCGTCGAGAGTGTCCTGGCGTGGGCGAATCGGCTACAGGATCGGGTGGAGTATGTCATCGTCGAGAACGCGACGAGTGCGCTGGCGGATTTCACGTACTGGCGTTCAACGAAACAGGCAAACCAGTTCCGTCAAGCATTCACTCCAGCTATTTTGCAGATGGAATTTCGCCTGGCCGAACTCGAAAACCCTCTCCGGCAGCATGGCATTCAACTCGGTCAGGTCGCAGACCGCAAAACGATGGTCGATGAACTAAAAAGAGCGTCGCTCGTGATGCGCGCGCAGAGCTACCGGCGGCGGCTCTTTTCCGAATTCGACCGTGCAAAGGAGGCGTTCCTGCCATGAGCGCCGCGTCACCCGCACAGAACCTCGAAATCGATCTGGCGGGAGAGCCGACGATGTTCGACTCTCTCGCCCGGCTTGTGCCGGACGAATTGCAGGCTGCGTATTATCGGGTCCTCGCTCACACACGAACACTCAGCCCGGACGACGAAATGCTGCGCATCCTCGAAGCAATGGGCATTCTGGCTCTGCTTACGCGCCACACCCCGAAGGATATCGCAGACGAACGGGAACAGTTGCAGGAGTTGCTTGAGGCCCATCAGCAACACTCAGAGCGGGCCCAGCAGAACATGCTGGGCTACGTCCACGAACTGGAGTCACGGCTCGCCGAACTGCCCGGCGAGATTGAAGCTGGCCTTGATCCGAAGCAGATTGCAAAGATGCTCGGTGAAAGCCTGCGCCAACACTTTCTCCGTTCCGGTGTGCAGGACACTGTGAGCGCGCTGCAGACCACGAGCACGGCCATGACAAGGGCACAGAAGGAACTCTCCGCCGCTTTGCACACGCTGTCAGATTCGCATGGCGGCGTTGTCGAGCAAGTGGAACGTGCCAACAATCGGATTGAGTATTCGCTGGAGAGTCGGGCAAAAACGATGGATGCGCTCTTGCACGAGTGGAAGAGCGATCTGCTGCGCATTTGGATTCCCATGGTGGCCGGAGCTTGTTTGCTGATCGGGCTGTTCGGCGGTATGGAGATACAAGGCTGCCGCGATACCGCGCCGACTGCGGCGGCAACGCCGTCACAAACGGTCGCTCCGTCTCCAGTAGGTCAAGAAACTCAGGCCAATGGCGTTTCCGGCACCCGTCCGAAACAGCAACAACGCAGTCGGGAGCGGCCAAGAAGCGATAGCGACCATGAGCGATAGAACATGCGCTTATCGCTCATAAAAGCTGCTAGCGACCTTGTCTTAGTATGACTTGACACGGTATGGCATGACAAATCATACTGTGCATAGACTACACCAAGAACATGCTCGGTACTACGATCAAACCCGATCCTTTCTACAACCGGGTGCTCGAACTGGCTGCCCTGGATCGCGCTTGGAAACGTCACGGGGACGGTGGGCAGATGCTCCTTCTCTACGGCCGTCGGCGACTGGGCAAGACATTCCTGCTCCAACGGTACTTCACAGCGGGGGCCGGAGGAAACGAGCCGGAAAAGCCTCACTGCTATTTTCTGTCTGAGCAGTCTACCGCCGCGACGCAACGGCTGACGCTCGCGCGTCAATTGGTCACAGCCCTGCCAACCGAGGGCACCACCGCCGAGGAGATTGCCGTCTCGTGGAACGCTCTGCTGCGCTACGCCTCGCACCAGGCGCAGACGCGGAAGAAGAGCACGGGGCGCTTCGCCCTGATCTTCGATGAATTCCCGTATCTGGTCGCCCAGACTCCTGAGCTGCCTTCCATCCTTCAAGCGTGGTGGGACCGCGAAGGTGTACACTCTCCCCTCTTCGTGGTCCTTTGCGGATCGCAGCTTTCGGTAATGGCTGCCCTCGGGCAAGAGAGCGCGCCCCTGTTCGGGCGCTTCAATGCCGGGATATTCCACATCGATCCACTCCACTATGAAGACGTTGCCTGTTTTTACGAGGGCAGCCCACATTACGGCGTCAAAGAAAAACTGCTCATGTACGGCGTATTCGGGGGGACGCCTCGCTATCACGCTCTCGTCGATCCATCGCGTCCACCATCGGAAGAAATCATCACGCTGTTGATGCAGCCGCGCGCAATTCTCGAAAACGAAGTGCGGTTCCTGCTGGGAAGCGAGCAAATACGCGACCCGGCCCCGTATAACGCGATCCTGGCCGCGATTGCCGGCGGCGAAACAAGATTCAATGGTATTCAACAGTTGATCGGTGTGGAGCGCGGCACGTTGTCTTTCTCGCTGCGAACACTGCTGGAGTTGGGCTGGATTCGTCGTGAACTTCCCTTCGGTGAACATTCAGAGCGCCGGGCCATCTATCGAGTTGCCGACCCATTTCTAACGTTCTGGTATCGCTTCGTCGCTCCTCTGGCGAGCGACCTGCAGTTCTCCGATCCCGCCGCTGTTTATGCGGCCCACGTAGCGCCGCGCTTGGCCGAATACATGGGCTGGTCGGTGTTTGAGGAAATCTGCGGCCAGTGGCTTCAACGTCACGCAAAGCAGCGCCTCGGTTTGACAGTTCGCCAGATGGGCCGCTACTGGAGCCGGGATGGTCAGACCGAAATCGACCTCGTTGCGGAGCTCGATCACGGAACTTACCTCTTCGGCGAGTGCAAGTGGCGCGCCGATAGCGTAATGCGGTTGAGTGATCTGAGCGCCCTCCAGGCGAAGGTTGCCAGCTTGCCCGAGGCGCGCTGGCGGAACAAGCCGACCTACATCCTTTTTGCGTTGGGTGGCTTCGCTCCCGAATTACAGCAACTTGCCAGCGATCCCGCCGAAAGACTCTTCCTGATTGGTGCTACCGATTTGCTGCCAAGCACTCGTTGATTGGGTATCGGAGCACTGATCGGAACGAAGGAAGCCGTGCCTCTTCCTGCTACCTGGCGTGTACAGGATTAGTTGGCAGACAATAGCTCCATGCAGCCGGACGGAAGGTTGGCTGCAATCTGCTCTTGCCAAGATCGCGTCCCTGTGACCGCCATTAACTGCGGCCTAACGCTGCAAATCTCACAATCATGAAGGTACAGATTTCTTTTTCTAAGGCTGCGTATAATCTTCTCAGCCAATGAATTACCGAAACAGTTAGGCCGCGGAATGAAGAAGAAGCTTCTCATTATTTTGGGGGCGGGCAGTTCCAGCGCTATTGGCCTGCCTTCAGTGAAGTGTCTCGACAGGCTCATTGCGGGGTGGGGAACTGAGTGGGCCAGGTGGCGCGAGACGACAGACCATTTCCGTGAGCTCTGGCAATCGGCAGAAACGTACTATGAGCGCGGCTCCAGCGCGCCGCGGCCTGCATTGAACTTCGAAAAGGTTCTGGGCGACATGGTGGCGATGGCGCACTGGATGGAGCCGCCGCCGTGGGGAGACACCTTGAGACAGGCGGCGTGTGGCGCACGCCTCCCTACCCTGCAATTTCGATACCACCAGGAACAGGGCAATGAAATTCCCGACGCTCTTTTCGCCACGGGTTTGCCATCCGGCGGCGATATTCCACGTGGTGACTGTGAATCGATCAGTGATCTGTCGATTGCCGTAGACCCTTTACCAGAAGCCGAACCCGCCGCGGATAACGGTGAGTGCGGGGAAAGGGGAAAATACGGAGCGTACATCGAACTGATGGACGAGTATAGCTTCCTCCTCGAGAGGCTGGCCCAACACATGCGCGGCGCGTCGAAAAGCCTAACTTCACCAAGTGGGCCAGAGAAGGATGAATATAGCAAACTGCTCGGCGGTTTGCGTGAGAACTTCGAGATCGGCGTTTACAACCTCAACTACGACAGCGCTGCGCTCGATGCGCTGCCGGGCGCTTATACAGGATTCGGTGAATCAGGCACCTTCGAGCCGAGAGTGGTCCATGAGAGAAAGGACTGGGACTTCGTGTATCACCTGCACGGAAGCGTCCATCATTCGCTCAACCGCCAGTATGTTGGCGACCAGATAGTCTGGAGGCGGAATCTGGATGGTGAGTTCTTCGACGGTCCCGAAGGTCAGTGGAGCGAACAGATGTCGGATGGTATCAAGATTCCGAGGACGACCCTGGTCGCGGGCGGGTTCAAGCTAGACCAACTGCTTTTCGAGCCATTTCAGTCGTTCCATGGTTCCCTAATACGGCATCTTTATGCTGCTGATGTCATCTTGATTGGCGGATACGGTTTCGGCGATGCTCACATCAATTTCGCGCTCCGCAACCGATTGAGTCATTGGCAGAGCAACGACAGGCCGTGCGTGATGGTGCTTGATTGGGTGGATGGGAGGGTGGTTACGATGGGATACAGAGAGGACCTATGGGCGATGGGGTTTGCACAGGCACTCTCTACCGGTGCCAGAAGTCACTTCTTTCTCGACCCCAGCAGGCCACTAAATCCGATACCCACTGAGATTCCGAAAGACGTATTTCAAGTGGATCCCCAGCACCGCGTGGCAGTCTGGTGCGGCGGTTTTACTGAAGCTGTGCACCGCCTACCCGGCATCGTTGGGTGGCTTGATGGCGGGGCCGATGATGTTCTCGCTGCCCCTTCGGCTCAGGGCATGTAACAATGCTTTTCGCGAGGAGGTGCGATATGAAACTTCGAATCTGCTCTCGCGCCGTTAGCCTCACGGTGGCGATTTGCTTGGCAGTGATTGGCAACTCGGGGTGTGCCCAGTCGATGTTAACTGGGCTGTTCGTCAATCATGACAACCGGGTGGAGGTCGATATGCTCCGCCTAGTCGAATCTCCGCCAGGCCACCTCAGCGGCTCGTTGGTCATTTCGTCTCTCAATGCCGATGGTTCAAGGAAGAAAGACGCCAGCTATGATGTCACCGGTACGATAACCAGGCCGAATGTGAGTCTGCAACTTGAGGGCGGCTTAGTCGGCTTGGCAGAGTTCTTTGGAGCCTCGACGAACCTAGTCGGCAGCCTGAGAGGGGGAACATTAACGCTCAGCGCGGGAAACCAGACAGAGGTGTTCCACGAAACTTCGCAGCAGCAATATAACGCAGTGCTCGCAGGGTTAGATAAAACCGGTCACCACATTGCAATGGTTCGGCAAGCCGTCGGAGCAGTACAGGAAGCCGAGGCGAACGATCAACAGCTCAATGCTGACCTGGCAAAATATATTGCGTGGGGTCAGGAACGGGTTAACCATGTGTCAGGTGTTCGTAACTGGTACGCTGACCGCGAGACGCGCTACACGAAGTGTTTGCAAACGATTCGCCCGCTCGCCACTCAGGGAATTCCGTCATGGCGCTGGCAGGGTTGTGCCCTGGCCGTTGAAAACGATAAGTATTATCGCGACCAAGAAACACAATCTATTCGAGACCTTCAAGGGAAGAACCAAGACACCATTGCGGGCTTGGATGCGAGGATCAATGACGCGCAGCATCAGTTCCCAAACGTATTGGACGAACTAAAGTCCGCGTGCCCGTACGCAAAGGACGTTGGCGCTTGCGAGAAAGAATTGCAGAAGCTGACTTCCCTTCCTCCAGACGGTTTACTCGACAGCCATTTGATCGCAAGCTATAGAAGCATCGTTCCGCAGGTTGACGCGGCAATCAGCGCAGATATGCAGACCGCAGCTAGTGGACAGACCAACCTGGCAAATATTGCCGACGAGGTGGAGAAAGTGTATAGGTCGGCTAGGTGAAAAGATTCCCCAGCCTGGCGCATTGAAAAGCGAGCCGCAGAGACGGACCCGCGATTTGGCTGATCTCAGCAAGCAATTGTGGGGTAGCCAAAAAGCCCGCGTTGGCTGTTACCGATGTCGAGCATCCCGCGTCTGCCTTCGTCCACGGTGATATCGAGGCGGTGGCACAAAACCAATTTCGGATAACAAGACGGACATACCGCCGCAGGTACGGTTGGCTGCATCAATGAGCTGGCCAACTTTCTGCTTAAGCTCTGGAGAGAGCTGAATGCGCCCAATGCGCTGGTCATATTGCAACTGAATGGGCGATAGTCCGTAATGCGCAATTATTTCCTTAGTTTCGGATACAATTCGCTCTCGTGTCCATTTGTGGTTTCTTACCGCGTCAATACCAAGGAATGCTTTGGCAGCCGTGGCCCCGCCCGCGTATTTTGACACTGCGGCCCCGATCCGTGCCGCTTCGAGGTAGACATCCTGGCTAACCGTATGCTTCCGGTCGTACTGTTGACGCGCCTGATCCGTTGTCATTCCATAGCGCTCATAGAATGCCTTGTATGCCTGAAGTGCCTTCTCCCGCGTCCATTCGATTGTGCTGGCGTGCTCTTGGTCAAGTAGACGACGGAGATTCCGGACGCCACCAAGCCACGTCTTTATATACACGGAAAGTGTGTTATATGCTTCTCCCGGTCGGCTCGCCCACTTCCCTCTTTTCCGTAGCCACTCCTCTGTGGGGAATCTGCCGTCGGGCATTTCTCCGGCGAGCTGGCGTGCGTAAGCAAGCAACTCGTCCGCGTTACTCCAATGCGTGCTATGAACCAGCGGGTCGGTCGGCTTATCGAAGCGAAACGGCGTGATCTTTCCGATGAAGGGTTCAAGAATCGCGGTCAGCGACTTTTCCTCATAACAGTCTCGGAATCCTATGCCAAGAAAGTCCTGATTATTCTCCCTATTGAACTTTTCTTTGGCCGTACGCTTGACCCCGTATTCGGCTGCAAGCCCATGAGGGCTATCACCCCAGACCTCAACATCAATCCATCTCCCGTTCGCACTCAGAAAGGTCAAATCATAAATGCCGTATTGTCGTCCACTCTCTTCAGCGTAGGCCTCCGGATATTTGCCACCCTTCCGATGTTCAATACCTCTCGCGTAAAGAAAATTGGACAATGATGCTTCAGCGTGGCTGAGCCATCGCAAACCATTCCGACTTTCCACAAAGTTGCTGTTGGAGAAGTCCTGAAGCGCGGATCGCAAGTCAGCCCAGGTTTTGCCCAGGTTGTAAAGCGCCGCGACCAGAGATCCGTTTCCATTGCTTTGAAACCAAAGCGCCGCCGGGAGGCTTCCCTCTCGTTCCGCGACTTCCCGTGCAACAGACAGAATTCGAGCCCACGTCCAGCGAAGAGTATCCCGACCGGCTCGCCTGATAGGCATGGTTTCAAGTCGTCGTCTATATTCATCCTCAAGACCTAATTCGGTGAGCACATCCGCCAGCTTCAGGCCTTTGTTGTAAAGCACGTAATAGAGTTTGCTACGCTTGAGCGCTTCAAAAGTGAATACTGCGATACCTTCGCGCTTGTATAGTTGTCGGCATTCCTCAAGGAGTTGCTCTCGGGACATTGCAGCATAGCCGACAGTGGCAGGTGGTCGCCCGATTCGCGCCCTCGGTCTTTCAGCCAGAGACACTTCAGGCTGAGGATCGCCGATTATTTTGACGGCTGGATGGAGGTCGTTATCTTGATCCATTGCGACACTCGCCGTTTCCTCGCCTCACGTAGCGTGAAAAAACGGCCGAAACGAGCCATAAAGATTTGTGTTCATCATACATTGAGGCAACGCCTCGTCACGGATCGCCCGGTGAGGATGCATATTCTTGGGTGAATCGAACGCCGCTCGAATGGCCTCGATATAGGGTAGAACATTGTTCGTGCTTGTTCGAAACCTGTTCAATTCGACGTTATCAATACAGCACTCCTAAGCCGTCAGGCTTAGGGATGGTGTCTATCTCCAGAACGAGCGCAGCGAGACAGCAATTCGGCTGGAAGCGGCGAATTCACGCTCGCAGGATCACGCGACGCATACCGCAATGCAATGCGACGTGGCATCGGGCGCGACGGCTGGCCCGCTGCTTCTTTGACGCGACCGTTGCATTCGGATTTCGAACAGCGTTAATGTCGGGCTGTGCTGACCATTCGGGCCATGACCGGCGGCGCTGGCTATTCGCAGCGGCATTTGGAACATAGTGACTACTACGATGAGCGCCGCAAGGTGCAAGGCGAGTGGCAGGGCCGTGGCGCGGAGCTGCTGGGACTGCGCGGTAACGTAACGCGCGAACAGTTTGAGGCCGTCCGGGAAGGACTGCACCCGGAAACCAGCGAGTTCCTGCGCCCGCGTCACGGTGCGGACCGAGTGAACAATGACGGAAGCGAGCAGAGCAAGGCGCGATCTCTCTATGATCTGACATTCTCCGCGCCGAAGTCGGTTTCGATTCAGGCAATGGTTGGCGGAGACGAGCGCCTGGTCGCGGCCCATGACAAAGCGGTGCGCGAAGCCCTGGCGGAAGCTGAGAACTATGCGGCAACTCGTGTCCGCCTTCACGGGGCGAATGAAGATCGCACGACCGGCAACTGGATTGTGGCCGCGTATCGTCACGACACGAGCCGCGAACTCGATCCGCAATTACATACCCACGCTGTGGCCGCCAATCTAACCTATGACGGCGTGGAGGGCCGCTGGAAGGCGTTGCAGGCGTCTGGGCTGTACGAGCGGCGCGCGTACCTCACGGAAGTCTATCGGAATGCCCTGGCACAAGAGGTACGCGGCCTCGGTTACGAGATTGAGCAGCGCCGCGATTCCCGAGGCCGCGATCTCGGCTTCGAAATCCGAGGCATGGGGGATGAACTACTGGAGCGGTACAGTCAGCGAAGCGCGCAGCGTGACGCGGCCATTGAAGAGTTCAAAGAACAACATGGCCGGAAACCGACAGACAACGAAGTGTCCGTACTCGTTCGGGAGTCCCGCGCGGACAAACTCACCGAGATTCCCACGGAACAAGTGCGACGGCAGCAGCAGGAACGCCTGTCGCCGGAAGAATCGCAGGGTCTCGATCGCCTGCGAGGCGCATCCCTGGAACAAGGTCGCGGCGGCCCGCATGAACCCTCGCTGGCGGTGGATTCACTGCATCACGCGAAGGACCATCTTTTCGAGCGGCGCTCTGTCGTCTACGATCACGAATTGCTGACCGAAGCGCTGCGCTATGGCCGCGGCCAGGTCGATCTGGGCCAGCTACGTGGCGCACTGGAAATCGAAAAGTCCCAGGGAACCGTCATTCATGCCGGCGACCGGCTGGCCACACACGAGAGCCTGGATCGCGAACAGCGCATGGTTGCCATGGTGAACCGTGGCATTGAACAGTACGCTCGGCTGGGCGGCACACATGAGTTTAGGCCCGCCAAGCATTTGCGCGACGAACAGAGGCGCGCTGTCCAGCAAATACTCGACTCGCGTGATTTCGCTGTCAATCTGCGTGGCGCTGCCGGGACCGGCAAGACGGCCACGCTGCAGGAGATTGATCGCGGCCTTCGTGAAGCCGGTCGGGAAATCACGGCGGTTGCGCCTACGCGCAGTGCGGTGGAGGAGCTGTCGAAGGTCGGTTTTCGCGATGCCATGACTGTCTCACGCCTCCTTGGAGACGAAACTGCACAATCTGCGCTCCGGGGCAGGGTACTGGTCGTCGATGAGGCCGGAATGATCTCGGGGCGACAGATGGACAGCATTCTTCAATTGGCCGAGAGCAAAATGGCGCGGGTTCTCTTCTCCGGCGATAGCCGGCAGATTCAGAGTGTCGAGGCGTCCGACGCGCTGCGCATTCTAGAGCGCGAATCGCAAATGAAGAGCGTCGCTCTGACCGGCGTACAGCGTCAGACTCACGCGCAATATAGAGACGCCATTCAAACCCTGCGCCAGGCTCCCGAGCAGGGCTTTGAGAAGCTGGAGCGACTTGGCGCTGTGCGCGAGGTCCCCTTTGTCGAGCGGGGCCGTGCGGTTGCCGATCTCTACCGGGAGATGACCGCCGAATCGTCGCGGCGTGTTTTGGTTGTCGCGCCTACGCATGAGGAAATTGGTCGTGTCACGCGCGCGATTCGCAATGACCTTTCTGAGCGCGGTCATCTCGGCCAAAGCGTCACAATGGATCGATACGTCCCTCTGCAATGGACAGAGGCGCAGAAACGTGATCTGGCAAACTACCGTGAGGGGCAGGTGCTGGTAGTTCATCGAGCAGCAAGGGGCATGGACAAACACGAGTCGCTCACTGTCAGCCGTGTTGACTCTGGCGCGGTGATCGCTCGCAATGCACGCGGCGAGGAGAGAGGCTTCACACCGGCACAGACGCGCTCGTTTTCCGTCCATGAGCGTCAATCCATCGACGTTGCTCCGGGCGACCGGCTCATGCTTACGGCCAATCGTCGAGATGCCGGTTTTCGCGCCACGAATGGCGAGCTTGTGACGGTGCGTGGTATCGAGAGGGGACGCATTCAACTTGAGGATGGTCGCACACTGCCGGCGAATTATCGCCAATTCGATCACGGCTACGCCATTACCGCCCATCGCAGCCAGGGCAAGACGGTAGACGGCGTGATTCTTTCCGCTGACGCCATGAAACAGGAATTGTTCTACGTAGGCGCTTCTCGTGGTCGGAGTGAGATCGCAATCGTCACCAGCGACCGTGAGCAACTGCGCGAATCGCTCGGCATTTCCTCTGCGCGCCCGTCTGCCACGGAGTTGGCACGGGAGCAGGCTCATCTACCCCAGCCTGAGCATAAGAATCAACAAGCTCCCGTCCAACAAATCGAACCACCTGTCCCTCGCTACGAAATCAGCATCGGTCACGATATTGGCTTCAGCCTGTAATGCCAATGCCTTCCTGCCAGCCGAACTAACTTTTGCGGCGGTTAGGTGCTCTCTTGCCAGCATATTTTCGGCGGACAGATACATACCCGTCGGGAAGCTTGTCAAAATCCTCCGGCGCGTGGCGGCTCGGACGGTCAAGAATGTCGAGCGCTTTGGCAATTAAACCAGCACTTGCTTTGGGCCGATGTGCCAACCATTCCTCATGTTGAAGATGAGCGAGCTTTTCGGCCACGGCAACGTTGATGAACTGGTTGAGCGAAACGCCTTCCTTCTGAGAGAAGTTCTCCGCTACTCGGCGCACGGAGGGCATGAGCCGAAGGGGAAACTTGCTCACGGCGGCTTTCTTCTGAATCACAGGCATAAACTCTATCTCCTCTTTCGGACTTTGCTCAATAGCTCGGCAGGAGTCAACACTTCGAGATGAAAGCGCTCTGCTGCATCACGAAAATGCTTCGTATTGTTGGTTACGATCACGTCGGCGTTCCCGTTGATTGCAACATCCAAAACCATGTCGTCGTTCGGGTCTGGAGATAGTGGGCGGTGTTGGAGAGCAACATAAACCGGTTCGGCAATTGCCTCCAGCGCGTCCAGAATCGATGCTGTCTCCGCTCGCGATTTGCCAGTTACATGCAACTGTTCCGCACGTAGCGCCACATCCCGATACTCGCAGGACAGTTTGTAATCCATGAGAGTTGTGAGTTCGCCCCGCAGTGCCAGCCGGACAGTTTCCGCTGCCGCTCCGGTGCTCGAACGAAGCGCGGTGATGAGCACGGATGTATCGAGGACCGTTCTCACGAATCTATGGTATCACAGGTGGCATCATTGATTCTGGCGTGGCTTTTGAGAAATGAGAGCTGACATTCCCCGGATATTAGGATTTGTGTGCCGAGGCGGAGAGGGCGGTGTCAAGGGTCTCGACCGCGAAGCGGCGGCGAAGCCGCCCTTGACACCGCCCGCGCCTCGGCTATGCTCCATCCATCCGGGGAATGTCAGCGGGATTTGTCCAGTGGAATAGAGGTCCGAAACTAATTTCGTTTTTGTGAGATCGAAAAGCCACGAGGACAATGAATGCCAAAGAAGGACAATGGTGCACTTGTATGCACTTATTGTACCCAACCATTCGCTTTTGCTTCGTACGCCGCGTCCATGAGAGTGAAAACGCGCCCCAATCCGTGGGTTGACAGCGCTCCTTGGCCCCACACATTGTGGTGCTAAGGAGCGTGCGAACCATGTTCGATTTCCCTCATTCTCCCACCTCATTCGAACCGCTGCTGGACAGTGATCGGGCAGCAGCAATCATTCAAGTTCACCCCAAGACCCTTCAGCGTTACGCACGAAATGGAATCGTTCACGGGGTGCGCGTAGGCAAGCTGTGGCGCTTCCGGGCGTCCGACCTGTATCGATCCGGCACGAGGATCGAACCACTCGACGACGACGACAAGGCACAGTAGGCTGGAATCAGCCACTCGTGCCCGTAACCAGAGAGGAGTTCAACCCTTGCTTGTTCGGACACGGTATCAATATGGAAGTCTGCGGTTGAGGAAGCGCGAGCGCGGACCGGATGTGTGGGAGTTCCGTTATTACGAGACGGACTCTCAGGGAAAGCGTAAACGGCAAAGCGTGATCCTTGGAGATCGCAATTTGCTCACGACGGAGACCCAAGCACGAAAGGCCACGCAAGCACTTCTTCTACGACTCAACGAAGAATCTCCACGTGCGGAAGTGGAGGCAGCATCCTTTGGAGCCTTGCTTGACCGCTATATCGAGCAGGAACTCTCGGATCGTTACTCGACTCGGAAATCGCACCTGTCGAACATCCGAGTCCACATCCGCCCACGTTGGGGAGAGCACCCCGTGGATAAGGTGAAGCCGATGGCGATGGAACAGTGGTTGCGCGATTTGCCACTGGCTCCAAAGTCAAAGACCCATGTGCGGGGAATCATGCACCTGGTCTTCAAGTGCGCGGAGCGGTGGGGCATCATCGAACTCGGCAAGAACCCCGTCTCTCTGGTGCGCGTGAAGAATGGAAGCAAGCGACTCAAGCGGCCACGGGTTCTTGACGTGGACGAGTTCTTTGAATTGCTCAAGCATTTGGGCGAACCTTACCGAACGATGGTTTTGGTTGCGCAGTGCCTGGGCCTTCGCGTTAGCGAGATTCTGGGCTTGCAATGGGGCGATTTCAATTTCGAGAATCGCTCAGTTTTGGTCCAGAGAAGCGTGGTGGGTGGAAGGGTGGACGACGTGAAGACGGAATACTCAAGAGACGATGTTCCGCTCGATGCTCGTCTGGCAGAGGTGCTGTTGCTATGGCGCTGTGCTTCGATCTTCCCGCGAGATGAAGATTGGGTTTTTGCCAATCCGGTCACAGGAAGGCCCTACCATCAGGAGAGCTTGCAGAAGTCGCAGATCAAGCGGGCCGCAAAGCTCGCCAAACTGGGAGAAGACATTGGGTGGCACACTTTTCGCCACACCTACCGCTCCTGGCTCGACGAGACCGGTGCTCCAATGAAGGTGCAACAGGAACTAATGCGTCACGCTTCGATCCAGACGACGATGAACGTCTATGGACGGGCCATGACGGAAACAAAACGCCGCGCAAACAGTCAGGTTGTCGGACTGGTGTTCGGCCCCAGCTCGCAGGAATTGCCCGCAGATGCGGCCACTGCGACCGTACAGTAAATTGCAGCCATTCCTAATTGGGGGATAACGGGGACTTGCCGGGAGTGACCAAATCTTCGTAAGTCATTGAAAGATTTGGTTGCGGGGGCTGGATTTGAACCAGCGACCTTTGGGTTATGAGCCCAACGAGCTACCGGGCTGCTCCACCCCGCAATCTCAGTCTACCAATAGCCACTTAAGGGGTCAATTGCGCCCCAGGAGTCCCGCAACGGGCTCCGCTACCAGCAACCGTATCGCGGTCAAAGCATCGCCCCTTCCGATACACTTCTCCCATCCCTTTGCGCTAGCGAGGAAACTCCCAGGATGTCCGCACTCTATGTCATCGTTTTGGCCGTCATTGTGTCCGTCTTGCTGGTGGTCGCAATTTACCGGACCGCGCGGGTAAAGACGAAGGCCGACTACCTCGTTGCCGGTCGCTCGCTTCCTGCGGTGGTCTTGGTCCTCACCCTCCTGACCTCGTGGATCGGCGCTGGCTCCCTCTTTGCAGGCGCAGAGAATGCTTACCGGAATGGATTCGCCGCTCTTTGGCAGCCGGCCGGTGGGTGGCTCGGCCTTCTGCTCATCTATTTCATTGCGCCGCGCGCCCGCAAGTTCGCCCAGTTCACTTTGCCCGATTTGCTCGAAGCGCGCTACAACCAGACGGCCCGCGTCCTGGGTACTTTCGCCATTCTGTTCGCCTATGTCGGGATCACCAGCTACCAGTTCAAAGGTGGTGGAAATGTCCTGCATCTCATTTTTCCCGACAGTGTCACGCCCGAACTGGGCACCTACATCATTGCCGTCTTCGTGATCGTTACCACCGCTCTCGCAGGCATGTCATCAGTGGCCTATATGGATGTGGCGATCGGCTCGCTGGTTACCGTCATCTGTATCGTTGCCACGCCCATGCTATTCCTCAAATCCGGCGGATGGGCCGGCCTCCACGCCGCGCTGCCAGCGACGCACTTCGAGGTGCTGGGCAATCTCTCGTTCGCACGGGCGATGGAGTTCCTTGTTCCCACCATGCTGCTCATGCTCGGCAACCAGGTCATGTACCAGAAGTTCTTCTCCGCAAAAACCGAACGCGACGCCCGCATCTCGGTAGTCGGTTGGATCCTCGGCACCGTTGTCTTGGAGACTTTGATCGTGGCCATTGCGGTCTTCGGCTCGGCACTCTATCGCACCGGCGAAGTGGCAAGTCAGCCTTACGAAATCATCCCCTACACCGCGCGCCACGGCCTACCCGCCTTCCTGGGGGCGCTTTTGCTCGGCGCGGTCTTCGCCAAGGTCATCTCGACGGCGTCAAATTACCTGTTCTCGCCGGCCACTAACCTTATTAACGATGTCTTCGTGCGCTACATGGCGCCCGATGCCTCCAACAAGCGAGTGCTCATCGTTTCGCGATTAGCTGTCGTACTGCTCGGATGCTGGGGCCTTTACCAGGCCATCTACGCGCAAAGCATTCTTGAGAAAATGCTCTGGGCCTACACTATCTATTCGGCTGCTCTCACACCGGTGGTGCTGGCAGCGTTCTATTCCCGGCGCGTTACGGCCTGGGGCGCGGTCGCGGCAATCGCCGCAGGCACCGTGGTTACTCTTGCGTGGGACGTGCCCGGCTTCAAGACACTTTTCCCGCCCATCATCGCGGAACGTGACGCCATCTTTCCCGCACTTCTTGTTTCCGTCGCTGCCATGGTTTTGGTCAGTCTGCTTACGCCAAAGCCCGCACCCGAACAGCTCGCGCAGTTCGCCGACTGAAGCGGCCGGGGGCTCCCTGTGCGATGGCCTAAACTGGTGATTGGATTCACTCATGCCAACGCGCCCCTGCTGGGTTGAAATTTCAACTCGCGCACTGGAAAACAATTTTCGATTTCTTGCTCGGCTCGCCTCCCCTGAGGCCGAATTGCTTGCCGTCGTGAAAGCCGATGCCTATGGCCACTCGCTCGCCCTGTGCGCTCCGGCGGTGGTGCGCGCCGGCGCTGGCTGGCTCGGCGTCACCAGCGTGGAAGAAGCTGTTGAGGCGCGCTCTTTCTGCCCCGATGTCAACATCCTCGTCTTCGGCGGCGTTTTTCCCGGGCAGGGAAACGCCGTGGTGCAGCATGGTCTCGCGCCGATCGTATGGGAACCACAACATCTTGACGAATTGGCAAGCGCCGCACGCGCAGCAGACATCTCATCCCTGCCCGTGCATCTCGAAATCGACACCGGCATGAGCCGCCAGGGTGTCGATCTGGGCGGCCTCACTCCCCTGCTCGAGCGATTTCATTCGAGCCCCGCCATTCAACTTGAGGGCCTCATGACTCACCTCTACGCGGCCGACGAGGCCGACGGCCGCGCAACATCAGACCAGCTTCAGCGCACCAGCGCCGCGGTCGAACAAATCCAAGCTGCAGGTTTTCGCCCTCGATGGCTCAGCGTGGGCAGCTCGGCTTTGCTCGTGTCGGGTCAGGCAGAGAAAATCACGTCTCTGGCAAGGCGTTACGGCATGAAGGCTCTCATTCGGCCCGGTCTGGCTCTTTATGGGGTCGCGCCCCAATTCGATCCACCCTTTGGAACCCCTGGGCCCTCCGCTCTCGCCGAGTCGCGTTCGCGCCTTCAGCCTGTTCTTACCTGGAAGACGATGGTCATGAGCGTGCGATCCATCCAGCCCGGCTCCGTGGTGGGATACAACGGCACCTTTGTCGCGACCGAGCCCATGCGCCTCGCGCTGGTTGCAGTGGGTTACGCCGATGGTCTCGATCGGCAGCTTGGCAACCGCTTCAGCCTGCTGGTTCGCGGCCAGCGTGCTCCGATTGTCGGCCGCATCAGCATGGATCACGCCGTGTTGGATGTCACGGAAATCCACGGCGTCGCTTCCGGCGATGAAGTTGTCATCCTGGGAACGCAGGATCGCGAAACCATTACCGCCGATCATCACGCGGAAGCTACAAACACGATTCCCTGGGAAGTCTTTACGCGCATCGGTTCGCGAGTCAAGCGAGCTGAGGTCTAGTGCGGAGGGTGGTCTTTCGAATTTTTGAAAGGGCATATTTCGCGAGAACGAATGATGATCACGCGGCGTTGATTCAATGGTGGGCCCGGAGGGATTCGAACCCCCAACCAAGGGATTATGAGTCCCCTGCTCTAACCGTTGAGCTACAGGCCCAGGCTGTCAGCAACCATTGTATCTTGTTGATCTTACGCCCATCTTCACGCCGCCTTTCAGAGCCCTGGCTTCGTGCTGGTGCCGGTTCTAGTGCCGGTTCGGTTCAGTGTTTTTCTCGAACTGCCATGTACCAATCAGATTTAGCGAAATCGCGGCTCGCCTACAAATAGCCAAGCGTCGAAAGCCGAATGGTCATCGCCTGTTCACTTACCTCGAATTCGTCGGCCAACTTGGCCACATGGTAATCGCGGAGCGACTCGACCCTAAACTCCTTAATTCGGCGCGACAGCAGCTTCGTCGGCATCAAAAGGCAGGCCGCAAATTGGTTGGCTTCGATCTCCTTTGGGTCGACGCCGGTGCTTGATCTTGAGTTCCTGGGGGTAATCAGATGACCGCGATCAACGTGGACATGCTCCCCTGGCTCGAATTGGTGCCTGAGACAGTAGTGCCCAATTTCATGGGCGATCGTGAACCGCTGCCGGTTCGGGTGATCTGTCTCCTGGACAGCGATAACGGTCGAGACTCCCTTGCTGACCAGCAGGCCGGAGACGTCATCCCCCAGGTCCATGTGAACCAATTTAAGGCGCAAGCGCTTGGCGACCATCTCAACGTCGACAGGTGCGCTCTTGAAATTCAAGGCGTCGGCGAGGGCTTCTCCCTGTTGTCGTGCGGCGCGTAAACTCATGCTTTTGTCCTTTTCTTTGGCGCGGCGGGATCGGCCGCGAAGGCGAGCTTTCTCAATTGCGGGGCCGCGAGGTTTAGTTTTCTCTTCAACTCGTCCTCAACATCAGACAGGGTGGGATGCCCAGCCGGGACTTCCGAAGGGATCAGTTTCTCGACTTTGGTCTCCAACGCCCGAGCCAGTTGGACCATGGTGTGGACTAGAACCCGCTGCTTCCCGTTCTCGATATTCGCGATTGAAGCGCGTGTTGATGGCGGCACCAGCGCCAAGCCCAGTTGCGCTTGAGTCATTTTAAGGCGGTTGCGCGCGGCCTGAATATTCGTGCCAAGAGCCTCGTAGAAGACCTCGATCCTTTTCGCCATCCACTTCTGTATAGTTTCCGCCCCGGCGCGCTGTCAAGCAATACTTTACTTCCAGAATCAGCAGCGTCCATAGTAGCAGGACAGCAATGCTTTACGTAAATAATACTACTGTCTCAATACTTGACACGTGGATTAGAATCATGCTCCCCTAGAGGGTAAGATTCCGCTCGTACCCAATGCGCGGATGTTGCGCCCAAGTTCAGCGGGAAAATTCACACAGGAGATGTGTCATGGAAAATCCCGATAAACTGGAACAAATCGAAACGCAGCTGGAAGACGCCCTCGTGGGATTGAAAGCCGCCAAGGCCGTGGAAGCGGAAGCAGAGCATGAAGTCGAGGAAGCGCTGCACGAGCTTCACGACCTCAAGGCTCACGAAATCCTGCTTAAGATCGCGACACCCAAGGGCCTCTTCGCAGGTATCTTCCGCGAAAGCGCCACAGTGGCGGCGGTGATCGAAACCGTCGTGGAGAAAAAGGACCTGAGCCGCAAGGATACGTTCGAACTCGTGCACGGCGAAACGGTATTGCAGCCGGTTAGTCGCACGCTGGAGAGCTTCGGGCTCAAGCGCAAGGCGGACCTGGAACTGGTCGCCCAGGGATCGGGGGTTTAGCTTGTGGCGACCCTTTCCGAGCTTACTGTTACCGAAGAATTGACCGCGCTGCGCGAGATAGCGGCGGACCGTGGATGGACTTTCACGGTCATCGACCCGCTCCGCTTCCTTCTCGGATTTACCTCAAGCGATGGGTCGATGTTTTACCTGCTTGTCGCTTGTGACAGCTACCCGGTCCAGCCACCCGCATGGCATTGGTGCAACGCGGACGGGACGCGGACCGACCAGGCGTCTGACAGGCCGAAAGGTTCAGGCTTCCTGCATCAGAACGGCGTCGTTTGCGCGCCGTGGAACCGGCTTGCCTACAAATCCGTTGACGCCCGCGGACCGCACGGGGATTGGGCGATCGGCGATTGGCAGAGGAACTCACACACGAGTGGCTGCACCACTCTTCCACACATGGCATTACGGATTTATGTCGAGCTCAACAGCTCTCGCTATCACCGAGGTCGCCTGGGATGACTATGATCAAGGCCGCGATCAATTCCATCTTGCGTTTGGGGAAGCGGAAAGCCGCCCAGGCTTACCGTGAAGTTAGTGCCCGTCCCTCGTGCCGTGTCGTAGTGACCGAGTCTTGCCTGAATGGGATGCGATCCTGCATGGCCCCGGAAATCGAACTTGGGCACGAAGGCATCGCGTACCTGCTCGGCCTGACGAATGGCGATTCCACCGTAATCGTCGCCGCAATCCGGCCGGAGAGCCATACGACGGTCGGAAGCTTCAACGTGTCCACTCTGGCGATGTCCCGTGTTGTGCGCGTGGCGAACAACGTAGGCCTGCAGGTGGTCGGTCAAGTTCACACGCATCCGGGGTCCGCGTACCACAGTGGCGGGGACGATGATGGCGCGCGGATCGCCTATGACGGATATATCTCGATTGTCGTTCCAGGCTACGGCCGTGAGCTGCCATCTCTTCGCGGAGTCGCCATCTATTCTTACCGCGACCAGAAGTTTTCACGGTTGGGGGCGAGTGCTCTCAAACTCACCGATGGAGTCCTCTGAATGGTAAGCCGCAAAGCATGGTACGCCCAAAGGAACGACCGAAGCCTCCGGTATGCCGGGCGCGTTTTGCCGCCGGATCGTTCGATTTTGTTGAGGCTGCCGGAGGAATCGTCCGCAAGCTACGACTGCCAGGTGTCGGCGATCGTTGCAGCCACCCTGCTTTCGCGCATGACCCCAGCCGTCGCCTTCGACATCTCGTCCGTCGATATAGCGGCACCTCTCCCTTGGGCCGGGAATAACCTGCGTGACCATCTGTGCGAGATCGCGTTTGCGGCTGACTCCACCGGAGTGTTCGAGACGCGCGGCGCGCGCGACGGCGACTATGTTCTCACCTTCGGGAAAGCCCACACCGCCATGACGGTCCACGGCTCCGGTTGGAGCGCCTTCGTCGGGCCGGGCCCTTCACCGCTTCCGGACAGTGGGGACCAGAACCCGATCGGGCCGGCGCTTGCATCAATCATCGCCGTTGCCCGGCTCTTTGCTCTCCAGATGAAGCCAATCGACCGGCCTCATCTGCTCAACGCTTTCAATTGGCGCAGCAATGTGTCGCAAGAGAGTATCCGTTACGATGCGAAGAGTGATCTCGGCGCAATATGGACCGTCGGAACCGGGTCCGTAGGAACTGCGGCGCTATATTTTCTGACACTGGCGACACAGCGGTTTTCGTCGGTCCTGTTCGACATGGATGATGCGAAAATCCACAATCTTGATCGGTCGCCGATCTTCACAACACGCGATGCCGACCTGCGGATAAAAAAGGTCGATGCAACGGCAGCGTATCTACGGTCGGTCGGCGTGCGCGATGTTTTACCTGTGCCGGAACCACTGGACAAGTCCGACCTCTGGCTCTCGCGTCAGGCCGGTACGCCGGACCTCGTCATTGCCGCTGCAAATGAGCGAGATGTCCGATCCCTCATCGAGCGCTCCGCGCCCCCACTTCAGATATATGGCACAACGGGCGCGAACTGGGAGGCTTCTGTCATCCGGCACGTACCACTCGTTGATGCCTGTTCATGCTGCCTGTTTCCGCCGAATATGCAGGAGCTACCCACCTTATGCGCGACTGGCGAGGCAGTGTTACCCACGGGCGACGAAACGGTTGATGCTGCTTTGCCCTTCCTGTCGTTTGCGGCCGGACTCATGGCCGCAGCGGAGATTCTCAAAGCCACCATCCCTGGCTATCCATTCTCGCCAAACCGTACGACACTCTATACGCACCCCGAAGTTTTGCCGCGCTTTGTTTCGTCTCGCGTGGCACGCCGGACAGACTGCTTGTGTGCAAGCCGGCGATCATCGTTGCACCGCGCGATGATTGAAGGAACAAACTACGAGAGCCTGTCCCGATGAGAGGACCGCTCAAAAGGAGGAACCCGACAAACCTATTGTCAGCAAAAGTTACTTCGACGCTTAGCACTTCAACTCAATTAGGAGCTGATTTATGAAAGAACCCGGTCTCGACGATCGTTGGAGAAACGAAGATGGTGAAATTCGCAGGAAGCGGAACGACACCTATGCTGGTACGCTTAGCAGAGAATATCCCGAATTCGACCAGTTTCGAGTGGATAAAAGACTGGGAAATATCAAGAGAGAGCTCGGTTTGCCTCAAGACGCGTCGATAAGAGACGTTCGGAAAAGACTCAGGTAGCCTGCTTCAACCACTGACTTGGGTTAATACCGAAATGTTGGCTGGCGTTGACTTATTGCCAAATTCCGGTACAGGCCGGGTTTCCTCTCGAATTCGCTGAGCGCGGTGTGGTCGGGGCACTCAACCACACGAATCAGTCCGCCGGATCGCCGGTTCGCGAACTGCTATACGCTTGAGACACTCGATCCTTACAGAGCTTCTCGACTGCAGCCAATTCGTGTGACTGCGAGAGGTGGCTGTAGCGGACCACCATTTGCAGCGTCTTGTGGCCGAGCAACTGCTGCAGGGTCCTGAGATCAACGCCCGCCATGACGCAACGACTGGCAAATGAATGGCGCAGATCGTGCCAGTGGAAGTCCGCGATTCCAGCCTTCTCTAGGACAGAATCCCACCAATGGCGAGGATTGTGGAGAGGGTTTGAGCCCCTCTCGCTGGTGAAGACCGGACCGTCCTCCTTGGACTGCCCCCGAATCCGTTCGAAGGCAGCAAGTGCTGCCCTGTTGAGCGGAATGTGGCGTACGTCGCCATTCTTTGTTTTCCTGAGGGTCAGCTGCGGCGCACGAAGGTCCACATCATGCCAACAAAGGCCATACTGTTCCCCTTTGCGCATGCCCGTGTTGAGGGCGATCTCGAACTCGGGCATCCGTTCCGGACAGTCCTCGTTGATGGCCTTCCGCAGCTTTTGTTCCTCCTCGTCTGATAGAAAGCGGATGCGCTCGTTGTTCTCGCGCAGCCGCCTGACGTTCCGCGCCGGATTCTCCTTGCACTTTCCGTTCTCGATACCGAGCCGGAAGGAAAGTGAGATGAAGGCCTTGTAGCGGTTTGCCGTCGCTGGCTTCCATTCCCTCTCCTTCTTGATTCTGTGCAGCAACCGCGAGATCTGTTGGGGAGTAATGGAATCGACGGCGATTGATCCAAGACCCTCCCGGATCAGATCGATCTTGCAGGAGTAACATCCGTCGGTTCCAGGCGCCGCGCGTCGGCTGCAGTCGTCGACAGCGTCATCGATCAGTTCGTTGAAGAGCACCGAATGGGAGCGAAGCTTCTCGGGCAGCTTCCTGCCCTCGAGTGCCTGCTGTTTCCGCTTCCGGTAGAGCTGGATTGCAGCCGATTTGGTCCCGGCTTTTTCCCGCCGCTCCATTCCGACAGCGTCAACGTAACGAACCCACCAGGTATTGGAGCCTGCCGGCCTTTCGAAGAGTCCTTTCTGTCCCTTCATGGAGATCCTCTTACGCCGCCTTGCGCGTTTGGTGGTCGGTGCGCGCAAACTTGATGATCTCGCTTTGCGGAATCAGCACCCGCCGTCCGATCCGGCGCACGGCAAGCTCCTTGAACGCGATCAAGTTGTCAATTGTGCGAAGGCTAAGATTGAGGCGTTGCGCAGCCTGCTTCTTGGAACACAACAGTGGTACCAGCTCCGCGGAGTGGTCATTTGTGTCTCGGTTATTCACGTTTCGGTCCTTTTGCATAACGAGGTTTGCTCCCACCGGCGCATGCAGCGTCCATCTTGCGATGCTGATGCGCCGGAAGCAGCCGGTTAGATGAGTGTGTCCGTCAGCGAGCCTACAGATCGTAATCCTCGAGTCGGGCCTGGAACTTCGCCGCTGCGCTGAAGCGCGATTCGGACGAGGTGGGCATGTCGAAGTGGCGCATCATCATGGAATCGCGCCCGGAGATGCAGGAAAGGTTCGCCAAGTCTCCACCCGCGTTGACCCAGCGCAACATGAACGTGGATCGCAGCAGATCGAAGCTAATCGGTTCTCTTCGCACCTTGCCGCAATGGAGACACTTCAACGGCTTCTTGCGAGCGAAGCAGCAGTCCAGACTGCAGCTGTGAGAACAATGGAAGACGAGTTTCCGCTTGCCGTAATAGCCCGCCGGCATCGGTTTTCCGCAAGGCGGCCATGCGCAGGTTAACTCGCCCTCTTCAAACCAGCGCAGGTTTGGGCCCGGTTCTAAGCGTGGGCGGTTGCTTGGACTTGGGTTTCTCATTTCGACTGACCTTTCAGAAGAGACAGGATTACTTCTCGACAACACGCGCAAGGTCCGCAACCCATCGCAGCATTGGAGCGGACTTAGTGTGGCCGCGCGGTCACCTGGCCTTATCGTCGGATGATTGGACTTCCAGCCAAAGCTCCGATCGAGAGCTTCACCGCGTGAAGTACTCTTCCAGTGATTCGGAGCGCGGTTCAGGTTGAGGCGATTGATTCGAGATCTCATCCATGGCGTGGTCATAGGCTGCCTTGGATTCCTTCGATGGGAGTCGCCGAAGCTGATCAACCGGGCCCGGGGTTCTCCAGCCTAAGTTCGCCATCAGGCTAAGGGTGTCCATCGCATCCGCGACTCGTGCTGCAGCGGTGCAGCGCAGACGTTGGAAGGAGAACACAGGAAGTTTGCCGGGGCCGCAGAGTGACCTCCTGAGCCGCGCACGGAGGAGTCCTTTGCGCAACGGCGCCCCTTTGTCAGCGGTCAGAAGGTAGTCGTGGTCCACAGTTGGGCGCTTGTCGAGCCAAGCATTCAGGGCCGCCATTACGCGCTTATGAAAAAAGGCATGGCGTTCCAGACCGGTCCTGTTCGACTTCCGCACGCAAAGGCGTTGCCCTTTCAGGTCCACGTCGGAAACGCGCAATTCACAGAGCTCGGCAATGCGGAGTCCGGATTCAAGCCCAATGGCAACCGCCAGTTCCAGGCGGGGATCCGCTGTAGCTTTGACTAGCGCGTCGATCTGCCTGAGCTCGGCCTCGGAGTAGGGAGTGGGCAGACGGCGGGATTGCCGCTGCATATAAATCTTGTCCAGAACGGGATTGTCCTTCGTTCTTCTTTCTTTCAAGATCAACCAGTCAAAGAACAGGCGGATATCGGCGATCACCTGGTTCCCGGATTTGGGCCTCCGCTTCCGGAGAGCTGAAAAGAATGCCGAAATTGTCTGCGGCGTGACCTTTGCCAAGGATCGCACTTTCCTTCTCCTTAAAAACGCGAAGAACAAAGCCAGATTGCAGCGGATGTCTCCTACCGCACCTGAGGAACGCTGAAGGGGAGTGCATTCTTCGGTAAATGTCCGTACAAGGTCAGCGAACCTGCCAAACTTTACGTCGGTTTGCTTCATGCGCCAGAGATAGAAGTGCTTCCGCGAACAGAATTGCTCACGTCCGTTGCATGATTTTGACTTGAATGTCGTTCCGCAGAACTTGCAGGTCCGGGCGGGACGGCCCGCGCACTGGATACGGGCCGCGCACCGAATCGAGCAAACGTAGTTGCGCTTGTTCTTCCCGTAGTAGCCGGCCGGCATGGGCCGGCTGCACGGTTGCCAGGCGCACCGGAGTTCGCCTTCATTAAACCAACGCCGTCGTGGACCCGGCGTGGGGCGCGGCGTGTTGTGAATGCTTGTTTTCATCAGAGCGTGTTCCTCGCGATTGAACGGTCCTGTAGGTGACGATCAGTTGTTGGAGTTGGGCGGTGTCAAACAGCCGCCGCCCTCGAATCAGGATGGGATCCAGCTGCCCGGTGACGGCCAGCCACTCAAGATCATCCGGCGAGATACTCAAAAGCGCCGCCGCCTCCGCGTCGTCGACCATGAGCTTGTCGTTTGAATCCATGGTTTGCCTCCACCTAGATCGTCGCTGAAGGTGGGATTCCAGCCAAAGCTAGGCAGAGAGCTCGACAAGCAATCTGCCCTGCGGGGGAGGCAGGGAGTGAGGTAGGGCGACGGGGAAGTCAGGGTGCCTTGCTCAAGCATCGGTGTGCCCCGCTCAACTCCAGGCCAACCCCGTTAGGACCCTTGCAATTCGGATTGATGATCATGATTTCGCATGCTGGACCGCTGCGGCCAGGAATCGTTCCAGAGCACTCATCGTGGACCCGTGTTATGCTTTTGGATTCGAGAAGGCGGCTGTATTTCGCTTTGCCAACGTCCCCGTGAGGTCGGGAAAGGAAATCGCGTGTCTGGACAAAAGAGTGGTTCGGCACAGAGCTCGGAGCGAAATGATTGGGTCGGTTTCGCTGTTGCTGCGATTGGCGCGGCGTTGGTCTACTTTGTGGGACGAGCCGCCTTAAAGAAGGAAAAGGCGGCCAGTGGGACACCCGCTAATGAGTATTGGTTCTGCGAAGCCCCGTCGAGCGATAAGATCTACCACCTGAGTGCCTGCCGGTATGCTCGAAGGATCGGAGTAAGACTCGGCTGGTCGGACAGCCAGCAAGAGTTGTTCGCACATGGCTATCGGCCCTGTATGAGGTGTATGCCAGATCGATATCCCTACAGGCCCGGCGAATGGGTGCCTCACAGATCCGATTGGATGTAGGTTTCATCCGACTGTGGACCACAGCCCGGCAAACCTCTATCCTACTTGGCCACCTGTTGAACAGGCACCGTCGCGGGCCCTGAATCGGGCGCAGGTTGTTGCGAATGTTTGCTTTCATCGCTGATGATTCCGTTTGGCGGCGCGGTCTTATACCGGGTGGCCAACTCCTGAATCTCGTCTATGAGAAACAACCGCCGGCCGCGAAACTGGATAGGATCCAACTGCCCGGTAACGGCCAGCTGATCCAGATCTTCGGGAGAGATGCTCAGGAGCGACGCTGCTTCTGCATCGTCGACCACGAGCTTGATGAGTGGTTGCTTGGTGAGTGGTTTCATTGTTTGCCTCTAAGTCAACTTTCGTCCAAGGTGATGTTCCAGCCAAAGCTTGTAAGTGCGACCTAAATCCGCTGACCACAATGCAGGATTGAAAGTCATCGTGCTTCAGTATCGAATTGATTCGACGTGCGCGTCGGGATTTTCTCGCAGAATGGAGGTTGACGTTCCTTCGCCGGCCTGCGAGTGCCTCATTCAATGCTTCTTTCCACTTTGGGAGTTGTTGCCGTCTCGCTGAGGCGCGGAGAACCTTCAGAACATTTCGCCGGCGGTGCTCCCTTGCAATAATTCGTTGCTCGCTTGCCGGCATTTCCATTCAAGAAGTGTGATGCTCAATTAAGGGACAGCCCGTCTCAAGTCGTTCGACCGGCCTCGTTGCAAAACTTCGTAGGATGATCCTATTGGACCGCCGTTTTGGCGTCCTGTTGCCAACAAGTTGCTGAGGTATGCGCAGGCGTGCGACGCATCTGGTACTTGCGGAATCCTCACGCGCGTTCTTGAGAGCGGCGAAGACAAAGATTGCTGAGGCACTCCGCGTTCTAAACTTGCGCGACCGGCTATGGCTTAGAACATCCACTTAGTGATCTAGATCACGAATTAGCGCGCGACTGTATTGTGACTGTATACAAGGGTTGAAGCTCGACAGTCGTTTGAGAACTCTGAATCTACACTCTAATGCTCGAAATTAATCACTCCTAACCATACTATTTTGTCTAGGTCGAGGTTAGCTCAACACGCATTTCGAGTGAAGACGCGCTCATCGCGCGTCGTGCACTCAATGGATTTGATAGGCTGTTACGAGAATCCTTTACAGGCTAGACGCCAATGCGAAGTTCAAGACCTCCGTCAAGACGAGGCCGTCCACGGGGCAATTACGCCCGGTACATCGGCTTCGAGGGTCCCCTAGGACTTAGAGTCGAGTCAATTGTCGATGAGCCGTCGAGAGCGCACACAGGCCCGCGCGTCGTCGCGGTTTGCACCCTTTGCGGCGAGCATTCCACTCCAAGACTCCGCGATCTCCTGAGCGGCCATTCCAAATCGGGAGGCTGCCGGAAGCGGAGGTGCTTCATCGAGTACTGCGATCGTGTTGTCAGCAGGATGGACCAATCGGTCGTCGAGGAGGTGTGGGCTGCCAGGTACCAGAATATGACTCGGAGGGCTGCGGCTTCCGAAAAGAACCTCCCTTACGCGATCGTCGATGCAGCCCAGCGAGCCTATGAGGCGAAGCTGAATCGGATGATCGAAGAGGGCGCGGCCGACAAGCTCTACGAGCGTGTACACGAATCCGGGTGCGATGTCGAAACCGCCGCCCGGCAGTTCAGGTTGTGTCCAGCGGCCGGCCGGTATTTGTTTCTTGCGGGATTCAACCACTCACGACAATCGCGATCGCCTGATTCTTCGACGGCGCAGCTCGAACCTTGTGGGAAGGACCACGGAACTGCCACCGAGCATGATGAAGCGTGGTGGTGCGCATACATCTGCAACACGCTTGTCGAAGAGATTCGGAAACGCCACGACTGGTCTGTGGCATGTCCTGGGGAACTCGCCAAAGCGGAGTTGAAATGGTCCAAGGGAAGACTTGTAGGAGACATGGTGCAGGTCTACGAAGAGGCCAACCGCTATTTGAAGGACGTGAACGTCGCCCCCGAGCTGAAGGAGGATATGAGGGCGTTCGTGGACCTGGCAAACGCGACTCTTGACGATCGGAGAGAGCGACAGAGACGATTCGCGCGCGGAGTGTCGAAAAACAAGGATGGGGCTTCGCGCAAGGTCGAGGCAAGAATGGATTCCATCGATTGAACACTGGCAAAGCTCGTCAAGAGGCGCTTCTCCCAGATCCTGGTAATTGGGATCAATCAGGTGCCCGCCGAAACTGATCCTGACCGTCTACGACGCGCAATAAGAACTCTTCGTGGGCGACTGTCGATCATCGCCGGCTTGCCCGGCTAGAAAAGAACAGAGCGAAAGAGATGATCAACTCAACGGATCGGCTCGTTGGCTCGTTGAGGAACTGCAATCGCTTTCTGGAGTAACGCATTACTGCTTGAACGTGTAGAGCTCGATAGGATCGGCAACTCGATGCAGTGATCGTACATCAGCCTAACTCAAACTGGCTGGGCTCAAAGACAAGCAGACATCTGTTTAGACAGATCTCGCAAAGTCAAGAAGGGAGCTCTGGAAGCTTACGGAATGGCGTCTACGGATGCGCTTGTTATCGCAAGTCGGCCGCCTCTTTTCAACATCGAGGGAAATAGTTCTACGAATGCGGGTTATGCAATGAACTATCGCGATTGCGAATCCAATAGGAACGAAAGCCGGACCGGAGGAGACTGATTAAGGCCGCGAAGCCTGCGTTCAGCCAGAATGCCTCGCAATTAGATCCATGGCGGTCGACTGGATTATCGCAACGACATCCTATCGCCGAGAGTTTCCCACTCGAGAAGCGCCGAAGAACGGATTTCAGGTTTGTCGCGGAGATTCAGGCTCTTGGCTCCGTTTGCGTCGCCGCACAACCCGATGGTCAGCTGAGCGGGGAATGTCCGGGTTGAATATCTCGATCCACTTGAACATCCAGTCTCCGCGGCAGTCGTTGGCGAACTTGAGGCAGTATTCCAGTCCGTGCCGATCAGCCTCGAACGGCAGCACGACAATGCTGTCACCTTCCGGATGAAGTTCGGACCGCGTGCCGCGGCCCTCTCTCGCCCACCAGAGTTCCTTGAGAAGATCCATCGGGATCTGCCGCGAGGCGGTCACCAGCATGTGGAAGTGCCACGGCACGTTGATTCCGGCCTTCGACTTGCCCTCGAGTCCAGCGATAAAGCAAACGGATTCTCGGAGTTGCTGCTCGACCGCATTCAAGTACTCCTCCAGTTCGACGGTTGCCGCCATTTGCCCGACATTCCAGGGAAACTCAAGCGTTACGAAGTACTGCCAAGGCACCGGGGAGAGCCATTCGGAAACGGCGTTGATGGCGTTGCGGTCAGCGCTGGAGAGTGTTTCGTGCCGACTCGAGTTCGGCCTATTGGTTGGGTCCACGCTCCTTTATATACCAGGTGGATCGGTGCCGGATTTGGGGGCATTCCCTAGATACACGATCTCCTATGGCGCTGCGATCAGAAGGACGGTTTTCCACCCCTCAACCGGCGATTTCCGATCGCCGGCGGCCTTCTGACTGCAGCATCTTTCTATGGTTCCGGAAGCGCGGGAGTTCCACGATCTGCTGCATGCTCCAGCGCCCTAACTTAGCCGGACGCTGGTCTGCAGTAAGTGTCCCCCTGGGTAGAACTCCAGCCAAAGGCTCGAGCCTCGGCCCACAAAAATGCGTGGCTGGTGCGGTTCTGTAGAGAGATAATGAACCTTCCCGCCCGTAATGACGGCCAGACGCTTTGGGGTACTGCTGCGTTTCTCCCGGCGGATTTCGAATTCATCTTGAGTCATGTCGGTAGATGCAGACTTTGTCTGGCGTTTATCAATGATATCGATGTACAATTTCGAGCGAATGCGCCATATTCTCTTCCTCAGCTATGCCGCCGAGAATGCGAAAGATACGCAATTCCTTGGGTTTTGCAAGGAGTTGAGCCAGGTCATCGCACCAGGCACGCCGTGGTCCTATGACGATGACCGCATTTCGTTTCGCGACCGAAAGAACCTTCGGCTGGGTGAGAAATGGGAGCCTGAGCTCCGTGATGCTCTCGAGGTCAGCTCTGTGATGCTGTGCATTACGTCCGAGGCATATTATAGGAAGGCGTTTTGCGGAAAAGAGTTCTATATATTCCAGCAGAGACTGAAAAAGTATGAGGAAGAAAAGGGCAGTCCCCCACCCGTGATCCTGCCTGTCATCTGGGCTCCGCACAAGATCCCTCCGCTGATGAATGCCTACGTGTGGAAGCAAGATGATATGCCCGAAGAGTACGAAGAGAGGGGACTTCGGGAACTTCGATGGTTGAATCGCAGCCTGTACAAAAAGGCGCTGGCCGCAATCGCCAGAAAAGTTGTGGAGGTCTGGCAGACGCGCGAGAAGGCAGTGGAGAAGCAGTCTGGCGCGGCATCGGAGTTTGAGCAGATACCCAATGCGTTTGGCGGCGCCGAGTGGATCGACGCGGTAGATGGCAAGGGCTGGATCCATGGGCCCACCGTAGCCAATGTCGTATACGGAGCGGGGACCAAGCTTGCGGTGGCTTCGCCCAAGTATGGCGATTACCCACGCGAGTGGAAGCCGTTTCTTCCACCTGATCCGCAGACGGTAGGCGACCTCACCCGCTCCGCCATCCACGCGCAGTCACTCCGATACCGCGAAATCCCTGTGGATGACGATCTGGATAAGGAACTTAAGCTTGCTCAAGGTCGGAAGAACCTGATCGTCATGGTCGCCGATGCTGCCAGTCTTGACGATGAGTCAAACGCTAAGCTCAGTGTCTACGATGGGCTCCAGCCGGAAGGAACTGCCCTCCTAATGCCGTGGCAAGATACAGCCGAGAATTCCTGGAAGAATGAGATGTTGCAGAAGAACATCGACCAGGTATTTCCCGTCAAATCGCGCACTCCGGCATGTTATCGTGCGCCCCTTCTTTCCGTAGATCAGATGCGCAATACGCTCGATATCACGCTAGTAGAGATTCGTGACAGCCTCACCAAGCTGGAAACGCGTGCGAAGCCGGTGGGTGACGCTGGCCCCGCCATGGTGTCAGGCTCGGCAACCGCATGAGCGTTTCTGCTGCGACCACACAGGAGACGGGCGGCCAGAATGCTCGCGGCTGTATCCTGACGTTCTATTCCTACAAGGGTGGAACCGGTCGATCGATGGCCCTCGCCAACGTGGCTTGGATGCTGGCGTTGAATAACAAGCGGGTGCTGGTCATCGATTGGGATCTCGAGGCACCCGGGGTTCATCGCTACTTTCACCCTTTTCTCGACGACAAGGAATTGCAATCGACTCGCGGCCTGATCGACTTTGTTGAGGATCTGGCGGCCCGATCGGCAGCATCGCCCGAACCCCTGCCTGACTCGGAAGGAGACGTTTCATCTTATGTGATCAGCCTTGATCGCCCCGGCTGGAATTGGGAGGAGTTCGGAGAACGCGCCGGTATCGATTTGCTCGCGGCCGGCCAGCAAAGCGCCGGATATTCGAGAAAGGTGAACTGTTTCAACTGGATCAGCTTTTACCAGAGCCTGGGCGGGCGTCGTTTTCTTGCCTACATGGCGGCCCAGTTAAGGGGTATCTACGACTACATTCTCATCGACAGCCGCACCGGGGTGAGCGATACGTCGGGCATCTGCACGGTAGAGATGCCGGATGCCGTGGTGGTGTGCTTCACGCTCAACGAGCAAAGCATTCGCGGAGCGGCGAACGTCTCCGAATCGATTCTCTTTCAGCGCAATGCGCGCGATGAAGAGAGGAAATTGCAGCTTAAGCCCGACGAAGCGCCGCCGGCCCCCCTCCGCATCTACCCGGTTCCAACGCGAATCGAGCAGAGCGAGTACAACAAGAGGCAGATTGCGTTAGCCCTGGTCCAAAAAACCTTCTCGCGCTATTTGGTCGACCTAAGTGCTGCTGAGTCAAAGAAATATTGGGGAAACCTTCAGATGCAATATGTTCCGATCTATGCATTTGAGGAAGTTCCTGCCGTCTTCGGAGATTCACCTTACGATCAATCTTCTTTGAGCGCTTTCATTGGGCGATTAACCAGGACACTGGCGAACGACAACTCCTTTTCTCTCCAGTTCTTGGCAGACGATATACGTTTGCAAGTCTTTGGCTGGTATCAAAGGTCGAGCGAGGTTGCATTGGATTCCGCTCAGCTGGCTGAGGCGGCCCTTGATCAGTTCGGACAGGATCTGCAACGGGAGGCAATTCGGGTACTGTTACGGCTTGTTCAGATAACCCCGAGCGGGTTTTCTCCGCAGGTGCTGGCGCGTAACGAACTGCAGCGGGGACTTTCCGACGCCACGGATGCGCTGATCAAGACGCGGGTTTTGAAATCTGTCGGGACTCAGAGTGGGCAAGCACTCCAGCTGGCAGACTCCGCCATCTTGCAGACCTGGCCGGCTTACATGAACTGGATTAAGGAAGATCTGCCGTTTCTGCAATGGCGCCAATCGATCAGTACCGCAGCGCGCTCGTGGAGTTTGGCGAGCCGGAGAGAGAGTGGTCTGCTGCGCGATGATTCTCTCGAAGAAGCGCGAAACTACCTACAGCTACGCGCAGATGAACTGAACGAAGACGAGCGGCAATACATTTCGGCCAGCGTGGAGTGGGACGACAGACGACGAACCTTCGAGGAACTGAGCCGCGTAAACCAGGAAGCAATGAAGGCCGAAGTAGCTCGACTTCAGGAACAGCTGTCGGCCGCGAAGGATCCGAAGTCAAGATTCTTCACGCCAATGCGATTGGTCGTAGGATTTCTTGGGCTCTTCCTAGTGATGATTGCGGGAATGTTTTGGATCGAGTCTCTGAAACAAGATGAACAGAAGGCTTCGCAGCGGGAGCAACTGGCGAGGGCGCAGCAACAGCAGGCCCAACTGGCAGCAACGTTGGCGAACCTGCAGAAGCAGCTTGCTCTGGCCAACGAATCGAATCTAAGCCTCATGAAGGAACTGGCGGCGCGCGGCGGGAGCGCGGGTGCTTCAAATTCCGGGACCACTATTCCGAAGCGTGGTACGAAGCCTTTAGGGTCTGCTCCGCCGGTTAAGAATCTTCTGAATGCTCCACCGTCGTCGGTCGGGACGGGTAGTACCGACCAGGCGACGTGCCATATCATGCCGCGTAAACCAGGAGGCTTAATTGTCCCGGTCCTGTTGTCAATATCTGTCGATGGCCTGCCTGTCGGGTCGATTAGCTTCGGCGAGAACGGAAGCAATACTGGTTTGGATTTCGCATGCTCACCTGGATACCACTCATTGGTAATGGAACTGGAGGGCACAGCTTGCGGCAAAGTGAAATTTCATGTCATGACAGGCACCAATCTCTACGACGCATATTACTCTTCGAGCAGCAAGGGCACGAAGTGTGCCCTAGAGCCAGTGGCGGCGAAATAATAGGATTCGTGATCGCAGACGGCAGGCGACGATTGTACCGCGAGATCACGATGGCGGCGTGTTCTTTACTGACCGTGAAACGGTAGGCGCGGATGGGTGCTGAACCGCGGCGATCTTGTATACCGAATACAAAGTCAACGTCAGGACAAAGATGAGGATCGGCATATGCAACCACAAGATGGTGCGTGAGAATGCGACCTTGAATACACCGGGAACTTTGGCTTCGTACGGCGCGATGTTCATGGAGTACACCGTGACCGTGGATCCGGGAGCGGTGGCAGCGTTATACAGCGCCCGGAACAAGCGTTCCTGGCGCAGGTAGTATGCGTCAAGGCCCCAAAAGCAGAGGGCAGGAAGCCACAGACCAAAGACAAAACGCGGGTCAGCATCCTTGGCTGCAAATCCGCCGAGAATGGCGACCAAACCTACGGCCCATCCCTTGATGGAAAACGAATTGCCCGCCAATCGGGAGACGATGGCCTGGAGCAGTTCAAAGTACTTTCGTTGATCTTCAGTCATGACCGTTGATCCTTTGCGTCGGATCCAAGTTGTTGCCATCCCATTGTGGGGAAGCATTTCGGAGCCAGAACTGGAAGTTCGAGGATCCGCTTCGCGATGTCGCCGGCATCCAGCTCCAAATCCATGGCAACAGCGGTACGCCATTCCAGGCCCATCGGTCGCTTTGCGGCAAGCGCTAGCCTGAGAGCCACATCTGGGTCTAAGTCCTCGGGAGGCGTCGCAAGCATGCATTTTGCCGATCCGCAACCTGCCCGTTTGAGCTTAGGAACAGGAGACTTCGGTACACCCAATGGGGTATATTCGGCGCTGTTTGAGCTTGACTGCATTCCGGACCAAGATTAGCAGAGTTTGCGCTCTGAATCAGTGCGCAACTCTCAGTGGTCAAACTGCCAGGGAGCAAAGGCGAACCAAGTTGTCGCGATGGAACGCAGTCCCTGCATGCGCAGTCACCGTCTGAGCTACGCCGAGAAGCTAAGCAACTCGAATCCCTGAACTACTCACCGGCGATAGGAGACCGCAATTGGCTCCACACCGACTCACCGAGCACACTCTTCAAGGTCGCTTCGACATACCGTCTTCCGATCATTGTCGTCGGTTTGGCCCTAAAAGTCAAACTGGGGCTATCTCTTCCTCCCGAGTTGAGAAATCCCGTGGTGGGCAGCAAGAGTCATCTTGGTTGGGAAAGTGTACTTGTCAACCCATAAAGAATGCGTAATCGGCTGTCATCTCGGCAGCGACGCTCTTGTGCATGACGTAATCAAGACGTAATGAATCCATTAAGGTTTGTTTGGCGAAGGTAGGCGTACCCTTCATGTTATCGAAACAAGAACGTCAGGAGATAGTCACGCGCCACCTACTTATTAACCTAAATAGCTATAAGAACTTTCCGAACGCAGGCATTTCTTTATAGCATCCTGACGTCTTTTGGCTTTTACTTCGGCCTAACCAAGAGCTTTTGAGCAACTATGGAGGCCATCTTATGAACACCATCAAGACTGCTGCTTACTGCGGTCCAGTTACTGTACATATGATGCAGCGCGTTTATCTAATCCGCATGACGATGCCGGCGAAGCCGCGCCGTGGGTACTTAGAGAGCCATCGCCACAAGTCTGCTGTGTATACAAGCTGCACTCCGGCGGTCCGGGGCATTCGGTTTATTTGCGTGGTTCTAATATTTCTCATGGCCTGTGCTGGATCTGGCCGGCTGCGAGCGCAATCCACCTTTGGCACCATTCTCGGCACGGTGCAGGACAGTTCCGGCGCAGTGATTCCCGCCGCAACAATCACCGCGCATTCGCTGGATG
>Ga0335072_10000476_pt1 | contig 78821 bp, 62 predicted proteins | sample Lox_Sample_21_FD_206725 | JGI IMG/M metagenome (GOLD analysis project Ga0335072, IMG submission 206725) | Soil microbial communities from Loxahatchee National Wildlife Refuge, Florida, United States - Lox_Sample_2.1 | ecosystem: Environmental > Terrestrial > Soil > Wetlands | place: USA... | reverse complement strand
GTTGTCGTAAATCCGGAACAAGCAACGATCAGATTCTCAAAATTGTCAGTCGCGGCCATTTACTCACTCGGTCTGTGCATGGAGTCGTGGGCACGAGCATGCAAAGGAGTATGGGAAGGAGTGGATGCTGAGGCTACTTGACGCCGGACCAGAGGCAGGAAAGAGGACTCGTGGTAGATGGAAGATGTGAAAATACCGAATGTGGCAGTTCAATTACTTGATCCAGAAGAGGTATAAATGGAATAAGAAGCATGCGACGGAAAGGACGTTGAGTCTTTTGCCGAGCAAATAAGCGCATGAAGGCTTTCCTCTGATCAAAGCGACATGACAGTACGAAACAGGAAGAATTTGGAATGTACGAGTTGTTCTGCGGTGGGGATTTGCCTCTAGCGATCGGCTTTCCCAATGCGATCGTCCTCTAAATGGGGAATTTCCGGATCTGGCGCACTGCTATTGATCCGTTTCTCATGGCTGAAAATTAGCGTCCAATGCTCCCTTTGGATATCGTCAATCGAGCTCCATCCCATCATGAGTTGTGTACGCGCGCTGATCATGGCCGTTGACGTCGTAAGCATATCCATGGCCGTTCATGTTCGCAAAACCTAAATCATCCGTGGGGACATCATCTGGGCCTGGCGTGTTCGTGGCTTTCAATATATCCTGGCCTTCATATTGCACAGGATGCACTCTCAGGTTTTGTATACACGTCTGCCAGTCCCTAGCTACCATCCGACCTTCCCAAAGATCGTCGCTAAATAGGAAGAAGCCCTCATGGCATCCGACGAGATATGCGTTCAGCCCTTTGCTCTTTGACAATATTTGCGCCTCGTGTATATGTCTTGGGTAATGATTTTCAATGTACCTAACCCATCCACGCGCAGCTGCTTGGCTGTCAGGGTCTTCAGACGGAATTTTCGTCCAGCCAATGCCCAGTGCAAGCGTGTAATCGTCGACCTCTGGTTGATCTGGGAGAGTTTTAGGAGGGCTGCTGGGAGCGACGGCCGCAGCTATGTCGTCTTGACGTGGCAGTGGTACTGTTGAATCGAGCCTGACGGATTTACGCGTCGGCATCCGCGAAATAAACTCGGGTTCTGACGCGGCCGGGCTGTGCAATTGTGTCTCTACCTTCTCTTCGTACCACGTGCCAGTCTGACTTTCCGCCGAAATGGACAATCCAGTGCGCGAATTGAGCAGTGTCATACCCTCGCCGTAGACCGGCTCTTCCTCCGGGATCGGCGCCGGTGTATTCGCTTGTTGTGAAGGAAAGTAGGAACTGATTGGGTCGGCCTCAAATGCAGTCTCGTCGCGTGATCGCTTGCGCGACGGGTTGGTGGATACGGGTGTCATCGCATCGACGGGTGTCCAGGACGTGGAGTGGTTGGCGAAGATCTGAGGCGAAGGATGTGGTAATGGCGAGTCGACGACATCGTTGCTCTCTGCGAAAAAGGGAGACTGTGGGTCTTTTGGAGTGGGAAGCTGATTCTCTGATGAACACATGGCCATAAAGGGTGCCTCGTGAGGCTTGGAGCATCAACAGCGACGACGTGCCGTAGTGGAGCGAGTTAAGGATGTATATCTCGCTCTGTGGGAGAGTTGCGTAGTTGGCAGGGAACTACATCAGATAAGGCATGACGCGACGGAGGGAGCTGTCAATCTCTGGCTATTGAGAGGAGAAATGGAAATAAGATGGGGGCCTGCGAATATCAGACAAAGAAAGAAAAGTGATGTGAGGATGAGAGAAAAAATAAGGAAAGAAAAAGATGCCAGGCTCAGCTCTTGTCCCGAACTATGGCACGGCACGTTTGAGATCCACTGCAGAGAAGGGAGCGAGCATTGGTTGACCGTTTTGGCGCGGGTGGAGATGTTGATTGGAGAACGTCAGAGCTTGCCAGGGTTGCCGCTGCTGCGGGTGTTTCTGCATAAGCTTCGACTTTCTGAGCATAGTGGCGTCTGACATTCCAGGTATCATGGGATTTCTGCCATCCGTAACTGGCGTGCAGATGCGACTCAAGGCTGCTGAAGCCCTGGAGCCGTCGAGCCGTTTGCCCTGCGTTGGTTTAGTTGGAATGTGGGGATCGCTTCCCAGATCGACGGCGAGGCGTTAGCTTGTCGAGCCTTGCTCAGACTCAAGGCTCCGAGCCGAACCCGGCGGCGCTTTTTCCAATAATCAGCGCATCTTACAGTCTACATCCAAGGCCCCTCACTTGTACAATCGAAAAAGAAGCCCGTGCTGATCTGTTGATCTATCCTTCTTGAACATTTTGGTCTATTACTCTATGATGATTTGACACTTGCCACCACTCCTGGATGGCGACTAATATGCCAATCACGCCGCTGAGGTAACTCTTCCACGCATTGCGCCTGTTTCCATACTAAATGTTGTGATTTATACAGTACTCCCTAATTTGTTGGCTCGAGAAAAGCGGTGAAGGAAAGATCTATGCGGTGTGCATCACATCATTGGGTGGCATCCAGCCCACCTATAATGTGACATCGATTTTTTAACTCCCCAATCGGCCACCGTTCACAATGTCCTTAAGCGTCTTTGTTGTCTCAGGAGCGAAGGTAGGTGCCAAACCTCCAAGTAGAATAAAGACTGTCAGTAGAGAGGCCAAAAAAACCACCACCTTGCGAAGGGCCGGTCGTTCAACACCAAATTCTGACCACGAACGGCCCGCTTGACTAGCGTATCCTTTGAGCTGCTCTGCGCCCAGCTTGTAGTACAGCATACCAGATAGCGCAATGCTGTAGCCGAAGAATTGTAGCGCTGATACCGGTGTGCCCCAAATCAACATTGAGGCGCACACAAGCATGATGTCTTTCAGCACGCCGCATAGAGTAAGGACGAGAGACGAGGTTTTGCCAATCTGTAGTCTGTCAGTAATCGATTCAATGCAAGGGAGATGCAAACAGCATACCAGGAACACAACTGAGACGTTCAGAAGGAAAGCGACCATAGCATTGGCCACCAATACGCCAAAGCCAACCTTGTAGATGTCGCTCATGTGCATGGTAGGCACCTCAATGATGAGCGATGTAATGCCGTTCATGACGGCGCAAACAGGCGCAAAGTAATACAATGACACCAGAGGGTCCATCTTGAATTCAGCGGAACTGAGCAGGCGCTCGACCAGGGTCAACCGAAGAGCCTCAAAGACGATACCACAAACTTGATAAAGGAAGCCGGTCAAAACAAACGCGATCTCGCCGTAGGTCGCAATCATGACGCCAATAACGATGAAGGAAACATTGCCGAGGGTTTTCAAATTTGGCGGCGCAACACCAAGAACCCACGTCAACAAAAGTACTGCAACCGGTGTAGTTGCCTGGACAAAGTCAACAAAAAACTTCCAGCTTGTGGTGTAAGAGACTCTACCTTGAGCATCTGAATGAACGCAACACTGAGGTATAGGTAGGCTTTGTTGCCACAGATCAGACTGAGACTGAAGAAGAAGCCAATCGGCAGGATTGCCCGTAGGTAGATTCTGCCCGTCATCTTCAACTTCTTGCGGCCGTCCAAGAGAGTAGTTGTGCGAGCCAGGATCTGGGTCATGAGTGTAGCAAAAGCAAGATGCCATGTTGTTAGGACGATAGCTGAAAGTCAAGATCAGATTGAGGAATTTTGGACGGTGGAATTTGGGGAGGCTTACGGAATTCTGTAACGTGTTAGCGAGGCTCGAAGAGGGGCCAGACGGTGAATCACTTACTGAAGCCCATTGTGTCCAAAAGGTACTTGTTGAAAAGAATGACGCTGGAAGAAAGGGAAATCCAGGTGCTGCAATAACTTGTGTAAGCTTTGCCATTCGAATATTACTCCTGGGAGTAAGGCTAGGCCGCGTACATGACATAGATAGATGGATGCAGTGATGCCTTTGGCGGCTCAGGCTTTTCGGTAGCGACATTGACTGTGGGTAGGATGTTGCTGGGCTCAGAGACTCGTGGGCTCTCGCCGGAGAGTCTGGCTTTCTTCTCCATGTCACTCATAGTGGCGAGACGTGGGCGGCTTTGCTCAATAAGGAATTGTTGCAAGCTGAACGGTCGCGACCGTGCGAAATTCCTTGACGCAAGCACGGTGGCGGGGTTAAAATGATTGCATTGGAACAAGCGAGTGACTTGTGTGCAGGTGGATGGTGATGGGACAGGGCTTGCAGCGCAGAGGGACGACGACGAGATGGAAAGTTGCCAGATAATTTGACGAAAGTGGTTAAAACTATCGGCTCCGGGGCGGCGCTTCGCAGCCACGGAAACATTTTGATCTGCCCCATGGCCCCCCATCCCTTTCAAGACGATCCCCTATTTTTGTTGGGCACCCCTTGAGCACTAATTTCAATTGGGTTATTGACACGAGAAGCATTGAGATTATCGTATTAATGTCTACCAGGTATAGTCTACAGTAAGTCCCGATCACAGCATTTGACAGCAAGAAAGATTGTGTTGGACAAGGGATTGAAGTAGCAAAAAGAAGGTTCAGATATGATGTTCTCCATAATGCTTATTCGAGATCGATGGCCAACATTGGATGACGATGAGACATCTTCGCATTCGCCTCCGTTGGCATGAGAGGGCCGGGCCAAACAGGCCCTAGGCCGCCAATAGGAGATAGGCTTTCCGTATTGAGTTGACGGCGCGCAAGCCACCAAAGGACACAACCCCCGTGCTTCCTTGATAGATCCAAACTCCACAACCTTGCCAAGCTGCGTTTAACAAAAGTTTTTGGTGCACACCGAAAGTCACTCCCAGCGCGCTTGCCACAACCCTCGCCGCCCGTTACCTGTCGAGTAGTTGATTTTTCCTTTGACTTTCAGCACTTTTGCGCTCGTCTTGCTACTACATCTCCTTGAGCTTCCTCTAGTCCAAAGAAAGATGCCTGACCTGTAAGGATCCCACGTGGTTCGCCCCTCTTCGAGCCAATCCTGACCTTGACAGATCTGTCGATGTACTTGTGATCGGTGCCGGTCCAACGGGTCTCGGCGCAGCCAAACGACTCAACCAGATCGTTAGTGCCATATCCCTCAATGCTGAAGCTCTACTGACCAGCACAAGGACGGTCCATCATGGATGATCCTCGACTCAAATGAAACACCAGGTGGTCTCGCCTCGACAGATGTTACCAAGGAAGGCTTCGTATGTCTCCCCATGCGAACAATCTACATCAACTTTCACTCACGCAATCCTAGCTGTACGATGTCGGCGGTCACGTCATCTTCTCCCACTACAAATACTTCGACGACTGCATTGACGAGGCACTACCGAACGAGGACGACTGGTTCACTCATCAGCGGATATCCTATGTGCGGTGCAAGCAACTATGGGTCCCATATCCCTTCCAGAACAATATCTCTATGCTGCCGAAGGAGGAGCAGGTCAAGTGCATGGACGGCATGATAGAAGCTGCTTTAGAAGCAAGAGTCGCAAATACAAAACCAAAGAATTTCGATGAGTGGATCGTGCGTATGATGGGAACTGGCATTGCCGACTTATTCATGCGACCATACAACTTCAAAGTCTGGGCTGTTCCGACAACAAAGGTACGCACCCCGCAGTCTTTGCAGATTTTGCCAGAACTGAGAGTTCCTCTGTGCAGATGCAATGCCAATGGCTTGGTGAACGAGTAGCCGCACCCGACCTGAAGACGGTCACGAAAAATGTTATCCTCCAGCGGACTGCAGGCAATTGGGGACCAAATGCGACCTTCCGTTTCCCAGCCCGCAACGGCACTGGAGGCATCTGGATTGCCGTGGCAAAAACTCTCCCCAAGAACAAGACCCGCTTCGGCAAAAAAGGTGCTGTCAAGAAGGTTGATGCCGACAACAAAACGGTTACCCTTGCAGACGGCACCTCAATCGCATATCAGCGCCTCATCACGACCATGGCTGTCGACTCACTCGTCGAGCATATGGGTGACCAAGAACTCATAAAGCTCAGCAAAGGGCTTTTCTACTCCAGCACACATGTCATCGGCGTCGGTGTCCGTGGCGAGCGTCCAGAGCGCATTGGTGACAAGTGCTGGCTCTACTTCCCCGAAGACGACTGCCCATTCTACCGCGCGACCATCTTCAGCAACTACTCCCCTTACAACCAACCACAAAAGGATGTCAAGCTTCCAACTCTGCAGCTGGCAAACGGTAGCAGGAGAAACAGCATGCAGCCGAAGGAAGGTCCATACTGGTCAATTATGCTGGAGGTGTCAGAGTCAAGCATGAAACCAGTGGATAACGAGAACCTGCTCAAGGATTGCATCCAGGGCCTCGTGAACACCGACATGCTGAAACCCACTGATGAGATCGTCTCGACCTACCACCGACGCTTTGACCACGGTTACCCGACCCCAACCCTCGAACGAGAAGGTGTTCTCAAGGTCCTACTGCCCAAGTTGCAAGAGAAGGGCATCTACTCTCGTGGCCGCTTCGGCAGCTGGAGGTACGAGGTTGGTAATCAGGATCACAGCTTCATGCTCGGCGCCGAAGCCGCGGACAACATTATCAACGGGGCGACTGAATTGACACTGAACTATCCAGACTTTGTCAATGGACGTCAAAATACGGAGAGAAGATTGGTCGAGGGCTTACAGCTCTTCGGCAAGAAACCAATGAGTGAAGTGAAGGAGAATGGCAACGTGGTACAAGGAAGGAGGATGACTGGTGGAAAGGCGGAATTAGGTGGGAGAACTGAGCAGATGAGGGAGAACATCCCGCAGCACACCAGACAGAAGTCGAAGGCATGAAGATATTCGATTGAGCGTACGATATGGGTCAAGAAGCGTTTCACAATTTTTGCATGAGAGAGAGTGTGTGATAGAGTTGAAGTCGCTTTTTTCGCGACGTGCATATTCGCCTGGCAAGATGGGGTATTCAGAGGGCACGACCCCATTTTGTTGCATTGATAGAGCATAGATGGGCAGAGATGACATTACCTCCTAGGCGCGAGGTAGAAAGATTAGCGAATAGACGTTGATATTCGAAGCTATTCCCATCCTCTTAAATCTCACCGTTAGAGATAGTGGGACCAAGCATGATGTCTCTGGTAGGGAGGGGGGGTGAGGTAGTAACTTGATTGAGATATGAGTAGGAGAAGTCTGGGAGACAAGGCTATTGGAGTGATTCTTTTGGGGGGATGTTAGGAAGTAGTAGTAGATGGGTGGATGGATAGGTGGACGGATAGGTGGAAAAGTGACACGGGCACGCTGGAGCTTCCTTGCCGTGTGTGGAATACGATCAAGGAATTGTAGTATTCTCTTTATCCACGGCACCTAGTTTGCTAATGACGTCTGCTCGGCTTTGCAGTCACATGCTGCCTGCTACGGTCGTCTCGCCGCCGGCCTCGTTCCCTGTCATTGGTTAATTTGGGGGTGCGGGCGCTCTTGACCTTCCTACGGAGCTGCTTGCAACTGCAGAGTGTCAGCATGAGGCTTAGGATCTATTCGTGGGTTCGTTTTGAGTGCTCACTCACTTGCTGCGGCTGCCCAATTCGCTGCATTTGACATGGCCCTAATGTTGGATGTTTGCTTTCAAATCCTCTCCAGAACTCTTGCCAGACTGGCGGGTTCAAAAAGCTTCACACACTACATGTCACAGTATCACATAATAATCCCTCTGGTGGCCGGCCTCGTGGGTGGGGCATCGTATGTCACTCTCGCTCTGGCATATTGCTCGACGTTGCCAGGCTCGTATGGCAAAGAGTCACGTCTCTCTAACATCCCAATTACCGTCCTCTTGAGCTCATCTGTTGTGAGCTTCGGCCCGCGGAGTTCTTTGACATTCAGCACATCTGAAATATCTTCTCCCAGAAATATTGCCGGCATCATCCAGAATGCGTAAATTTGACCCGTCGGCACATCGTCCAGGAAATCGATCTGAATCGACTTGTTCGACAAGATGGCAGTGGATTCGTCACTCTTTCCTAGAGTTACTGTGATTGCTCAGTACAAGGGGAAGTTAGTAAGGCAAAGGGTGCGGAATTACCCTCGGTGAACCTGCTACCTAGAAAATCTAGGGAATCTTCGATAAAGCTAGCCAGTCCACCAGCGTGGGCGGTCCTAGGAGCCCATTCCACGCCTTCTCCGACGTGGATGATGCAACACATCATCGCCTTGGACGGGTTCGAGTAGAATTTCTGCAGTGGAGATATCAGAAACCACCTCGGAAGAAATCGATCCTTGCTATGAAGAACATACCATCTTGAACCCTTGAGAACCACTGACTGCCTTTGACATGAATGGATCGACATGCTGCAGGAAGGGGTAGGGCTCAGTGTCAGGATTAGGTGCTGACTCAGCGTTCTGCCATAATGGGTCTGCCTCCAATATTTGCACCAGAGGGTGGTCTTTGAACTTTTGCCTGATTTCTTCCATGTCCGCTTCCTCCCTCTTCAAATCGCGCGTGCTGTTGTCCACCCATTTTGCAGTCTTAGGGACTTCGACGTATGCAAATCCCAGTGTAGTGAACAAGCCTGCCCATAGCAGCGACCGTAAATAGCGTCGGGGTACAGGTCGTTCGATATCAGGGAGCTCTCGCTTGGAGGTCTCAGCCGCAGGGTATGTTTGCGGGTTCTGGAAGTATTCTTGGTGGGAGAGGTCGTGCCGCAGCCGGCGTCTGAGAAATGGCCTGTAGTACTGCTCCAGAGGTAGGGTTACTCGAGCTCTACTCAAGTAACTCATCCTATCAAACAGTAGATTGACAAATGGGACACCATAGTAATCAGAATCTTTGTGCAGGTGGAAACATTCCCGAGCTGGGAATTTCCGTGCCTCGCTACCGCGGCGTCACTTCAGGAGACGACGGTCGCGCTGTGTTTGTGCTTTCACATGACAATGGGTGAAATTTCTGCAAAAGGCCCGCTGCACTGCACGATGGGACAATGGTACAAGAAAGAGCGAGCATATGTTGCCTGCGCTCACTAGCTATGTACTAGTAATGCTCCACTAGAGGGGCAACCGGTGCCAAGCACCAGCTTGGCAATATTTTAGTAGTATTTGGTGCCAGCGGAGAGAGCGGTCAACTTCACGAAGGTTGAGTAGCAGTAGACCCTCTTGCCCTGAACACTTCGGGCTATCCGTACCGCTCCTCCGGGATACAGACGGCCAGCCCTTCTGCAATGCCCGGTCGTCTTGCTGAGTGAAGACTGAGTCGAGCGTCTGCTTCAGCTCGCCAGCGTGCTCTCCAATCGCTTTCCAATGCTATCCTCAGTTCAGACTCCAGACTTGTCGTCTCTCCTCCAACATGGATGGAGCTTTCCACCGAACCTCAATGTCTAATGAACGCTCCTGCTTCTCCATTTTCTGATATCCCACATAGCCCGCCAAAATATCACCTTTCCGAAAGGTCGCAAACGGCTTCTTGATGAGTAGAGCGCCCTGTTGCCAATGCGTTTGAGTCGCGTCTGGTCCCGTAGTGAAAGCAACCATGCCCTTCTCTGTTGCTCGCGCTATGGTCATACTCCCCGGCACAGATTCCACTGGCGACCTCCCGAAGAACATATCAAACCAGATCACAAATCCTTGCAAATCTTCCTCACCATCTTTACTCCAGCTAATTTCGAACCTGTTGCAGAAAGTGAGGTCTCTTGTTCTGGCGGTATGCAAGTCAAGTTCAAGAAAGGCGACGCTCTCTGCCGCGAGATCCTTGGGTTCCACAGATCGGATCAGCGCTTCATCATGAACATTTTCGAGCATCCCTGTCATTGTGAAGCCATAGACATCATTCCAAAAATCAACATGAGAGGTGACGAGTTCCGAGTCTGCTATAGGCGCTATTCGTAACTTTGCATGAGATGGTACCATCAACCCGTCCGGAGCAAGATACCTATCCCGTGCATATATCACGGAGTCGAGCATTGATTCGTAGAGTAGGCAATATCCCATCCATTCGGAGACTATCACGTCCACCTTCGCAACAGGCATGGTGACCTCCTCAACCTTTCCGCGCACACAGGTGATGATGTCCTGGAAGCCATTCTCAAAGACGTTCTGACGGGCTTTGTCAATGATATCGGAGTTGTCCACAGCGATCACCTTTTTTGCGCCGGCCTTGGCACAGAACATGGACAAGATGCCGGTCCCACAACCTACGTCCAGAACGACCTTGCCAGCGAAAAGATGCTTGTTGTCGTATATGAAGTCGCGATAGGCGTCAGTTCGAATTGTGTCCTTAAGCATGGATTCGTGGATAGCGTTGTAGGAATAAGACGAGAAGTAGCTGGCTTCGAGGTCCTTCGCCTTTTCTTTCTTTGGGTCTAGTGGAGATGCAGCATTCGATGTCTCATGCAAGGCAGCGCCTGGGCCAGCATTTTCCCCATCTACTTGATTAAGGAGAGCTTCTTGCATCTGCTCCCTATAGGCGGCGAATTGATTTTGGAGCTTTGAAAGTTCTTCGCGCAGCTGCTCTACCTCGGCCCGCGGACTTTCGTGTTCTGCGCTCAGCTTTCCATCATCCGCAATGTCGGTAACGTCGTCAAGGCTATATAGGATAGCATCATCTTCTAGCACTGGTTTCAGATACTTGTCGTCCTTGAAGGAATCGAAGCTATCCCAATTTGGTCGCTTGTTACCATGCTTGACCTCCGATCGTATGTAGTTGATAAGCTTCACCGTTCCTATATAGTCCAGGTCTGGGCAAGAGTTCGGGTTAGCTTGGCTGATAGTGGACTGACACAGCCGTTTGGTAACATATGAGCTGGTGGCACACCGAGTGTTTTCCGGACTTTCCAGAAATCAAAGTCATGTGTGACCTGGCAATATCGCAGTAGGTCGTTCAAATCAGTGAAGGTCTTGCCGTCAAATAGCGACACGAAAGTGGAGGTCTCAACATCTTCTTCGATATCTGCCCAGCCATCTTCGTTCCGATAATCTACTGGGTCAGCCGCACTGGAGTCGCTGTCCGTGTCTGCCATATCTCTGCTACAGGCGTCCTCCAGAGGCCTAGGAATAGTAGATGTTTAGGATGGGCCGAAATTCGGTCTTGCGAGGAAATCGCTGCCTTGAAGGCCGTCGGCCTTAAATTTTGGAGATGAAAGTCTGCAGCGATCGCTGCCGAAAATTTGTCCGGAGTGTTAAACAGGCAGAACTCAATATGGTGAAGAAGTGTGCATTCTATCTAGATGAAAAAGGGGAAGCGCATGTTTATCGCCTGCGCCAAGCGTCCTGGTCACATGACCAATCTGGCCACGAGGTCAGGTAGGTCTAGGCTGTGATTTCTAACACGAGTTAAGTGGACCATGCGAACCAGGCAACCACACGCCAGGCAAACATCATTCGGGTACAGAAAGACGCGGCCCGTTTCGGCGATCTTCCCAGTGCAGATGTAAAGGAAAGGGCCATCATAAAATTTCTGTTACGTAATCTCACCTAACTACATGAAATGTTTGGTGTCCAGTTTCCCGTGACTAATGAGTGTGCATGCCCAAAACCAAGTCTGCGGATCGCGACTTCCTGGAATGAAAACTATGGCATAAACAACGCTGAGAATAGTCGGCCAACTCTAAACGAAGGCTGAATAGGGAAAGCCGCGGGCTTGGGGTAACCCGCGGAGCGCAGAGAATTCCCCGTGTACGTAGCCAACACTCTCAAAATGACCGTCCTCCATCCATAAACAATTTGCAAACGACAATCCACTGACATTCCTAGTGAAGAGATGTGAATACTGGAAAACCCGAGAATAAATAGGAAAGTGTCGTGTAGGCCGTCAGCGGGCCACTTGGGCCACACGTATGGTGAGGCTTTGGGATTGACTAAACAGTCGCTCGTTGAGCCAAACGTTATGAGTCGTTTCAACAGCTGGTAGCCATATAGGTCGGTGTGCCGCCAATATTGTCAACGGGAAACAGCTTCATTCGCCGTTTTCTTTCCGGTAGTAGCTTTTAAATGCCGGTAAAGAGTCTGGCGTCACTTTGCCAACATTCATGACCTTGACATTCCACTCCACGGTATGAGGCTTCGCGAAGTTAATTCGACTGAATTTATCAAGTTTCTGTTCTTGGTTGGCCATGGTCACTGCGATGGGTTTCTTAACCAGGACATCTAGCTCTTCCCTCCGAGCAGCGGGCTCCGTATCGCTGGCATGAATGATGGAATGTGCCTGGCGTTCCCTTAGATCCAAGCCACGTTTCAGAATACCTTGGCCCCCATATGTGTGAATTGGAATACACACACAGTAACCCCTGCGCTCTTTCACGACAGCCATCCTTCGAATGTGGCTGAACACTCTTGAGCCATATCTGCCTTCTGTCGTATAATCCATATAGCCTTCTCGGCCAGCTTGACCTTCTCCGGCGTTTTCATGCCATAAGAGAGCGAAGACCCGGCCAATCACGAAAAACTTCCTAGCATCAAATCTCTTGAAATATCTTGGGTCCAGGTCTTCGCACTCTTTTTCTGTACCTTTGATGTCAGGTTCAATCGACGGGGCTCCGACCGTACTGACCGTACAGTCCTCCTCGACAGGAGGGAGACTAGGTCTCCCGGGTACCGGGCCGGGCTGACTTACACCATGCTGGCCTGCAGAATTCTGCCGTTGGAGGCCGGCTCCGGGAGTATTTGTCTGGTTGCCAAGATTCATTGTTTGCATGCCTGATGACAGCGCGGTGTCGGTGCTGCCTCGATAAGGTCGATCTGGGCCATGTGTTTTGATATCCGGTGCATTGTTATTCTCCGTCTCGGTTTGAGCAGCCCTCTTGACTTCCTTCATTGCTTTGTCAAAGTCATCTACAAAGGCACCAAGTATGTTCGGGTCCTTTCTCTTCAGGCCCGAAAAGAAATCTCGACGGCCATTGCGCGATGTTTTCCGACATTGGCGCAACAGGATGGCCCGCTGTACATTGACCCTGGCTTGCGAAACCCTCCCCTCCTTCTCTAGCCGGAGGGCTTCCTGTAAAAAACTGTTTGGGTCATCTTGAAGTATGGTCGGATTTTTGGCGACGAATTCCTCGCAGGAGGCATAGTCAGCGTAGGGGAGCTGAGTGAACTCAAAACTAAGCGACGACAGGTGTGTTGTACTAGACTTGTTCAGTGTCGCGTAACCCGCCCGAGGCGATTCCGAAGACGGCTGTGAAGAAACAGATCCTCTACCGACCCTGTACTCAACTTCCTCTCCCCCATGGCGCCCGATGTACGAGGTAGGGCGTCCTAGACCTCTACGGCCGTTTGGCCCACTACGAGAGTCGGCTCCCGCAGTATTAGTATAGGGATATGTATCCTGAGTGGGAGCCGATGTTGCCAGGTTGGTTGGCTGCTCAACGTTATCCCTCGGAAACAGGCTGAACGTTGCAGCTGGTGAGCTTTGTACCCGAGTTATCCCGTAATCTTGTGTATTTGCATAGACTGGTCCTTGATTTGTGCCATAGTGACGGGGGACGGCAGCGTAAGAAGCAGGTCCTGATCGTTGAGGCTGCTCCTCTTGACGATCGTTTAGGTTCTGACTATACCTCAGATTGGCAGGCGATGGGTCGTGGCGTGGTTGAGACCTTTACCATCCATGAGATCATGTTGGAGTCTGGTCCTGAAGTTGATGGTGGCATACCTTTCTGTTGGTGGTGGGTCAAGCCGCCGAATTGTATCCTCGTCCTCCCATTGGAAGTATCGCACACCTTGGGGTATACGTGAGTTGCAAAAATTCATGTGAAATGATGGACATTACCAACCGTCCTTAGTTATGTATCGACTTCTTCGTCCACTCCCCGTCTGGCTAGGTTGCCAGGGGCCGTAGACCGTTTTGGACATCGCATCTTACAGTGGCTAAAACTCCCGTTGCATTTTACACGAATGGATACAAGAAAGCACGACGCGGCTTGATCTTATAGGCCAGACGTGCGGCTCTTCGCGATTTACCGTGGGTAGTTGGGACTCCTTGGGAGCCCGCATCGCCCTTGTCTAGATCAGCTGCTTACGATAGGTTGGGCCATGGACGACGGAAACTTTGGCAAGGAAAAGATTACGGCAGGTCTGTAGCCACGTAACAACCATGCAGAAGAAACTCATTGCAGGCATAATTCAGAGTGGGGCCTCCCGTCAGGGTATGTGGGGCCTGCAACCCACAGGTGCATTAGCATGAAATCAGGGTTGCCCGGCCAGTCGGAATCTTCGCCCGTAATGCCCGCAACAATACCCTGTACTTCCTTCCTTCTCCGACCTATGGTTGCCCTCGTCCGTGGCCCCCTCGTCCGTGGTCGCCTCGCGAAGCCTTTGGCACGACCCTATTGCGAGATGACAATTCCAGCAAGGCCCTGACACAGATAGGGGGGTATTGATATTGCCGAGCTCCGCTGCTGGCGTTCTCAAACACTACACCGGCTCTGCAACCATGAATCTCGACCATGGGGGGGGACACCGTGTTCAGTGTGGACACTGTGTACAGATGGATGACTGGCAAGAGAAGGGCTCATGCTACCAAAAGGTAGGATAAAGTACCACTACACCTACTATCCTCGCAAACTGCTAATCCGAGAACTCTCTCCAGGGAGCAAGACACGGTAGCAGCGAATGGCTCAGTTATTATCGGAGCCGACGCAAATACCGCTCGGACGGCGAATGCAGATGACGTGGAGGGTAAATCCACCGATGGGGTACAGAACTCGCAAAACAAGATCACGAGCGAGTCCAGCGACGAGAAATGCAGCAGTGAAAATGAGGTGTCAAAATTGTGTGCCGAGCACGACCGTACCCAGCAACCAACAGTGCCCCCAGTCGACGCCATCACCCGCGTCGATTCCATGCCACCGCGCTATGAAGAAATCGAACATAATACTGTAAAATCGCAGCTGAATGGTGACAAAGTTACCGATATAGGTGACCGGACGATAGACTCACCAATTCCCCAATCGAAACCCCTTCAAAATCGTGCTAAACTGCGCCGGAAGCGGATTGAGATCATCTCTAAGTTGGAGGACAAACGCAATCGCGTAGTCGACCTGCGGCTAAGGCTACATGAGCTCCGAACGTCTCTACGCCAACAGAGAGACAGTCTGAGTGTTCGCGATGCACAGTTGATTCAGGCGATGAGATTTGTCTTCTTGGGCCATGAACTAACCGGCCGGGGTCCTTTGCATGAGGAATTCGAGCGCCTGCAGGAGGCTCGAGATAGCCTGCAGCCCCTCCAGGATGACTATGACAGGCTGGAAGATGAGGTCAACCGAGAAGAGCACGATCTGGGCGAGCTCGAATCAAGGCTGTATCCACTGGATGTTAGTGCACAGAACAGCGCCTTAAACGGCGAGGAGCTCGCCATACTCGACGGAAGGGCTGGATACACAGAATCGTCACTAAGCGCCCACAGTGGCCCCGCAGATGCTTCGTCAAAGGTCAACCGATATCTGTCGCGAAAGGGGGACGTTCACTTGCTAAGGGAACGTCTAGACGAGTTGCGCATGGAAAGAGCGCAGATTGTGGAGGAGGAGTATGTTCGAGCACAGATCGGTCGGGCCCTGGACGACTACTCACGAGGCTTCCTACTCAACTTTGATAGTCGCCATGACGAGCTTCAGCGGGAACTCGCCGAAGCTGAAGAAGATGCCGCGAGATTGGAGAGAGCACTTATCGACAACGAGGACTTTATTAATTCTCCTAACCAGTTCGATGACACCCAGCCGGAAATCAGTGATGAAGACACCCCAGCAGCTACAAGCCAGAACTCCTTCGATCAAACTAGTGAAGTTCTCAGTTCCGCAGATCCTACTCTTGATGCACCAGATCCCCTTCTACTTTCAGGCGCAGAGGCAGCAAGTCCCATGTTCTCCGAACGTCTCGCCGAAGGTAGCAAAAATGTTATCAGTAAAGCTACCTATATTAACCAGTGGCTACTCCACAGGCTGCGCAGATCATTGCACGAAGTCCGTCGTTTCAAGTCCAGGCCAGAGCTCCAGAACTTGAACCTAGATCAGATGCAGATCAAAGACATGGCGCTTGAGCTATGGTTCCACGATAGCTCTGCCGAGACATTTGTAATGAATCGAAAAAGGGCTGCAGAGAGTCTTCATTTCTCGGTTCAGACCACTCAAGGACTGCCCGTGCGACGAGAGACCAAAAGTGAAACCAATGCAGCCGGCCTTCAGGACGCTATTCTACAAGCACGGAACAACCAGAAAGGGCCAGCGCTACGACATTCCGGCGACTCTTCGCCTGTCCAGCCGTTTACTCCTTTATTCCACAGAGTCTCACCTAATACATTTCGCTTCTAGACCATCAAGGTCGTGTTTCATTCAGTATTCAGCACACTCTCTTGCCCTAGGCAGGTTTTGAGTGTCTTACTTCTGACGTTGGTCAGATTTGGTACAACAGAACAAGCGTGGAGCCTGGCGCATGGTGAAGATCCGGTATTGTTGGCCTTTCACAAAGTTGATCCACAGAAAATGCCCCTTTTATGGTAAGCATTATCGGCTTCTTGGGAGTGAGCATTTTGTATTTCGAGCAAGTCGGCGTTGGTCTCAACTAACGGCCTCTGTTCTTGCGATTACATTTACACTCCTGGGATGAACTTCGGCAGATTCGCAATGTGAAGGTCAGGCTGAGCCAATGGCGAGACCTTTTTCTATGGGAAATCAAGCAAAAACACATGTATCATATTCCGAGTCTTTTGGTGACTTAGCACTAACACAGTCAATGATTCCTTCAACTTTATTTTCCACTAATTGAAGCCCTCCCCTGACACCATGCAGATTTCAACTGGATTTGTGGGGCGCTTTGTTGGGGCCTGGGCTATCACGACTTTGTCCAGAACGGACTAACTCACAATCTGGAATACCAACATCCCAACATGCCAAGATGCTCGAGCGATCGATGTCCCCCCTGCTGGACAAACCTGACTCACCACTTCCACCACTAGCCAAATGGTCAATAGGTTGGGTTGAGCGGAATAGGGTAAGCGGTCTTTCACTGTCGGCCAATAAATACTAGAGCCTTAATCACATGCGCAAATATCACACGGAAGCGTTGCACGTCCCACAAATGCTGTAGCCTTCTCTCCACGTCACTATTTGAGGGTGATTGGTCCCGACCACTACCCTCTGCGGCGCAGAGCCGCAGTATGACCTCTGGGAAGGCAGCTGTGAACTTGAAGTACCCTTTTTAGCGTGTCTCGTGACCCACCAGCAAGCTAGTCATGACGCGGGCTTCCCTGTCGACTGCATAACAAAGTATGTGATAGGCCGGGGATTGAAGCCTCGAAACGTCTGAAATGGCCAGTAATATTTGGGCCTACGTGGAATCAATCGGCGCACGGTAACCGCAGTTTGTTGGTTTCCGATCTTGCGGCCAAAGCCTGACCGCTTCACATTAATGATTGTTGATTGGCTGCTCCGAGGTAGTACTTTACCTAGAACCTTGAGGTACACAACCACCCTTTACGGCGAAGCTAACGTGACAAGCGTCCCCCGACCTATTGTACCGATGGAATTTATACAGTTATGTGGCATCGCAGTGTGGCCATAGAAGGATGGCATTCACGAAGTGTTTCCAGCTGCCACGTCTACAATAGGAGCCTAATCTACGTAAGTTAAGGACAAGCATGCCCCTTGCCTTGTTGCACGTTGACCATGTCCAACTATCGAGTTCCTTTTCACGTGAAACGTCGATCACTATCTAAACCATGAGACTCGAAGTTCTCGACGTAAGACAATTGCGTCAATCCAATTTGTCGCGGTCTTGTCAGCTTAGATTATTGTGATCAAGTGGCCCGAAAGTGCGAAAGTGCGAAAGTGCTTGCACTGGTTAGGCCTTCCGAGCTGATATTTGCCAACAGGACTGCTAGGCAAAGCGTAGTTCCACCTGACCTAAGAGCGATTTCAGTGGTAGTTCAGGCCGAACAAGCAGGCAAGCGGCAAGCAGGGTTAAGTTCTTCAGGCTGAACAAGTTTCAGGGTCAAGAAGCGGTCGGATTGATCAGAAATGGGTGGGGTGTCACTGCAGACGGTAGGTGGAACTCCAAGTAAGCAAACTGACAGTAACTGCCTATCGGCAGAAAACGGCGACCTTTGACGCTTTTTTCGGCGTCGTTCCCACACTCCGTTCAGGACGTCTCTCTCGTCGCCCTTAACGCTCTCGCGGCGGCACCAGGCCACCAAGTCTACAGGCCCCTCTCATTTTGCTCACTGAGAGCCCAAATGGGCTCTCTTCGTATTTTGGCAGCTTCCAGGATCCTATTTAAAGGCCGCGTACGCCCTCTCTCTGTCAAAGATGACTCTCCGCAGCATCCTCTCAACTCCAAGCAAAAACGCTTTACCGCGTCCGCAGTCTCACGTCTGTCCACCTCTCCAACCATCATTGCTGCGGCATGTTTGCCCCCTTTCTCCAGTTATCATCCTCTCCCGTGGACCATAGTCCTGTTCTTCCACACCTCGTTACACAATGAATTGGTCGGAGGGGATCAAGCGCCAAGAGAGGTTGAGCACCTTGAGCACGCCAAGAGTCATAAGTACATAGGGGGACCCATGCAGCGGCCCCAGGGGCCCTCCATGGTCAACTCTACTCAATAGATTGTATCCCCTACATCTAGTTACACTTGCTACACTGAGTGTCACGTACTCCCTACTCCTTCGACATAGGACTAAACGGTTCTAACGACCCCTCAGCCACACACCCTAACTAAGCGAGCCAGCAAGGCCCGTAATACTTATATGGGAGTAGAAGATGCATCAGGGACGGCTGAGAGTAAACCCACGACTAGCGAGCGTTATAGACATCACCTTTTCATTCGTCTCACATAAGCACTAAGTAGTACGTTTCTGGAGCGAGATCGAAAGGAGCTACTAAAATTAGCAAGTACGACTCGATGGCATGCCAAGCCCTCCAGGGCGCGGTCCTCCTTCTCTTCTCCTCCAGCGTTCAGTCTCTGTACCCTGCGGAGCTGTAGTCATCATTATATATACGCCTAGGTCTCTATACGCATGCGGCACGCGTGCCTATCATTCTAAATACTCATTGCCCGCCTAGCTTACAGCTCAGCTGATACTCAATCTTAGAGAATCGCTGGGTAAGAATAGATTCGGTTGCCTCCGTCTCAACCTCTGAGGTAGCTTTTGTGAACGGAGAAAGTTAGGAGCGGAATAGTTATAGCGAGGATCTCCAAAATGACGTCTTCTCCACCAACCGTAATCGCTACTTTCCTTCAAGATCACCCTGGGATCAAATACGCCACTCGCACGTCGGCAGATTACCCAGCACTAAGGGCAAACTACTCCGGCAACCCGGCCCTGCCCCTTATTATTCTTAGGCCTCAGACCGCCGACGATGTCGCCGCTATTATCATATATTGCGTTGCCCAAAATCTCGACTTTGTTGTTAGAGTTGGCGGCCACGACGTCTGCGGGCGATCCACCGTTCAAGACGCCGTGACAATTGACTTGCGAGATATTGCCCACGTCCAAGTCAGTGCAGATAAGAATACTGCTCGAATAGGCGGTGGAATTCTTTTCAGCAAATTACTGGAAGGACTGGGGACGCAAGGCTTGATCACTCCGGTCGGCACCATTGGGACGGTAGGATATGTGGGCTGGGCCACTTTCGGAGGATATGGGCCCTATTCTTCATCCTACGGTTTAGGATTGGACCAAATTGTAGGAGCGAAAGTGGTGAACGCGGACGGAAGACTTGTCGATGCTGATGCCCGTATGCTCAAAGGCATCCGTGGGTCAGGGGGAAATTATGGCGTGATTGTTGAGCTGACTATCAAGGTCTATCCGGTTCAAGAGGTAAGTTTAGTGAATCATTCGCTCTGCTATCAATTTCTCCTAATTATGAGCACTACACTTCATTGTCTAATGCATCCAACCTTGGAATACAACGGGCATAGCTACGTTGTGCATGAGCGTATGCTGACGTTCATTGTAGATCCAGGCCGGGATGGTCATTTATGACTCGTCTGCTTTGGCGAAGAGCTTGACTACGTACTTCGAGAATTACAACAAACTTCTTACGAGAGAGGATCTCCCCTCTAAGCTCTCTCTCCAACCGGTAGTCCTCAATATTCCAGACCTGGGCCCGACCTTTATGGTCCTGTACGTATGGAATGGCCTCAACACTGACGACGCCAAGAGGTGGCTTTCCCTCGTCTCTGGTCTAGCACCAGTGATTCAATCTGATGTGAGGACCAAAACCCCGCTAATCTTCCTCGACGAGCTCACGAAGATGATTCCGTCAACCACATTCGGCGGCTCTCAGACGGTCTCACTCGCCAAGTATACCCCTCAAGCAATCTCCATTATCGCCAAGCACGTGCCTTTTATACCTCACGATCCGTGTACTGCGTTAACAATCGCCTCTCTTAGCGGCCCATCTTGTCGCCCTCCCCTTCCAGATTCCGTCTGGAGACATCGTGAGCCTCATTTCATGGTGGAAATCCTCGGTATGGCCACCAGCCAGGAGGCATCCGAAGCCTCGCAGGCCTGGGCCAAGCACTTCTGGAATGAACTGAAGGAGGTTGAAGGGGTGTTGCCGGGGACGTACTTCTCTCTTACGCCTAAAGAAAACATTGATCTGGAGAAGATTTATGGAGAGCACTTGGGAGAATTGATGGCGCTGAAGGAGGAGTACGATCCAAATAGAGTGTTTAAGCGTGCTGTTCCCCAGCTGTAGAGAAGTCAGATTGCAAGGTAGGGGGTGCGTATACATAATGAACATTTGCGTCTACTGGGTAATCTTAGCCACCACCAGATGCATCATGGACCTGAGCGTGCGGCACTTTCTCCATTAGTCTGGTCGCAGCGTAATCTGCGCCTAACCTAACCTAACCTCTCCCTTGACCAAACCTAGCCGCAGTGGAGATCGGCAACAGGACGACGTAGTGGTGACGCAGCGGTGACATGGCCTTGGCCGACCACCGTGGAGACGTGAGGTGTGATGGATTGGTGAACGAAGCTTGAAGGGGAGGGGCAGGAGTCCTGTATCTAAGGCCGTCGCCTGACCAAGTCGCCGGCGGCCTGTTGGAACGCTGGGCGCTTCACCAGCATCATTGTGCAAGGGTCGACGCATGGGTCAGACGGTCGAGGAGACAATGCTGCCGAGGCTTCGAGCGAATAAGAGCCAGCCGATCACGCTGTAGCATTTTTCCCACTGGCCGCGTCGTATCGGTTCTGTGGGAGAGGGGGGAGGGGGGGGTGCAGGAAGGCGAAGAGTGAGGGGAAAAAGGGAGGAAGGGAGTTGTTGGAAAAGCGGCGGGGACGAGTGCGTCTTTATACCTAGCGAAGTGCCAGGCTGGCAGATGATGTCGGGTTCGACGCCATGCCGGACGCGGCGGGCGGTGAGGGCGGTCAGGTAGGCGGTTAACCCGGGAGCAGAGTGAGTAATGGTGACGGCCACAGGCAAGCCTAGTCCCAGCTGGGCATGGGCGTCTTACTACAGACCATCTGTAGAACCAGCTTTTACTGTACCACTGCTGTTCTGAGAGCGTGGTGTACTATACTGCTGGTCGCTCTTATGTGCACCTACGTACTGTCGTGGACGCGGCGCGAGCTAGGTCTGGTGCGCTTGGGCTGAGTGGAATCAAGCCCCCTACTATGGTAGTTGGTGCACGGAACAGGAAACGGGACAACACAACACACACACATACATGTATAGATGAGAGCTTTTTCATAGATTCGGACGCAGCGAGTTACAAATCATGAAAGGATGCGCTACCGACGTACAACACCCTCTATCTGCCAGTCCACCCTATGAGATACTAGGACCTGATGTGCGCCTTGGCCACGCTCACACATTCTTACCTTCGACGCTTCCTGGCGATACGACGGCCGAGACGCCAGGTTCCTGCGGCATTTTCGTCATCGGTCCCCTCGTACTCTTAGCTGGAGCTGAAAACTACGCAAAGCCGTTGCGCCGGCTGAATTCTCCCATCAATCTTGCGGTATGTTCCTTATTAGCTCTCTCTTGTTCTCAGCCGTACAGGGCCCCTCAATTGAAGTTAAAGGTGAAGGAATTATGAGGCTTATGTTGTAGACGGCGAGACTTTGATTGACGGTGTCGACTTTTCAGGCAGGCGAAGGCTCCATAGTACACGCCGGAACGGGGATGGTAGGATGAACATAAGAGTATTAATGACGTTGTTGACCTAAGGATCTTTGCTTCAGACGCTAATTCAGGTCTTTCCAGCTAGGCAAGGCCCTTCGGATTAAGGGCGAAGAAGTCGTGCCATCTGCATCTTCTGCGGCTGCGGGGTTTCGTTATTGGCGACATCGTAGTTCTAGAATGCCAAATGCTCCAGAACTCGCCGAAAGGGGGAGTAATCGTGAGGATGGTGGTAGAGTCGTCCCCCAGTCTCTTTGCGCGGCCTGTATGGAGAGATGCCTCGCCCGGAGGCCTCTGCATAATCATCGACGTTATTTCCACCGTCGTCATCGGCGCTAGGCCTGTTGGACGGGTTAGTAGGAGCCACTTACTTGGGTATTTTCGGGTTCGTTGAGGTCGAGGTGAAGTCAGTGGTCCCCTAGGGAGCCAAGAATGTTAGCTAGGAGGCCCGCAGTCGGAGCGGCTGAGGAACAAGAGACAAAACAGCGTGGTAGATATCAACGGTAGCCTGCGACGGTGGGTGCATTAGCAACGTTGGCGAGGGCGTGGGACGTGAACGAATATATAGAACCCAGAAGAGCGGCAGATTCCGTGAAATAAAAGCGGCGGGTGGAGGGTGCTTAGATGGATCTGGCTTCGGCACCTTTTCACCCGGATTGGAGAAAATAAATATTCGAGGATGCTGATGACTTCGACCAACCAAACAAACCTAACGCTCTTCCAACACAGTTGGCCATCTGTGCAATCATTACCAATGATACAATGATTCAGCCTATATTTGCCCGACTTAATCATTGTGTCTGTCACTTAGCCGTCCGCAGGCATTCTATTTCCTCTTAAAAGCATCTCACTCGTTGCCGGCGTAATTTCATATCCAAACAACCGAGAGAGAACGTTCTGGCAGGACAATGCCGCTTGTGAATGGGACCAGCGGCGCCATTCGAGTTGACAAAGTTAGTGTACTGGGGAAAGAAAGTGTCGTTCTGAGCTTTGGTTTGTGGAAGAACTTTGTGGTGGACGACCTTCTCTCAAACCTGCCATCCTCAACATACGTGCTTATCACGGACACCAATATTGGCAGGATCTATATACCTCCCTTCAAAGCCAAGTTTGAGGATGCCGCAAAACAGTTAGGTAGCTCACCACCTCGCCTGCTGCCGTACGAGGTACCACCTGGCGAGGGTTCGAAGTCTCGACAAACCAAAGCAGACATCGAGGACTGGTTGCTTGGTCAAACTTTACCATGTGGCCGAGACACGGTAATGATTGCCCTCGGAGGCGGCGTCGTGGGCGACCTGACCGGATTCGTCGCTGCCACTTACATGCGCGGCGTCCGTTTTGTGCAGGTTCCGACTACCATACTCGCAATGGTAGATTCTTCAATTGGCGGCAAGACTGCGATAGATACGCCGCTAGGAAAGAATCTTATAGGCGCTTTTTGGCAGCCTGAGCGAATCTACATAGATCTCGACTTCTTGAGCACACTCTCACCCCGCGAATTCGCGAACGGCATGGCAGAAGTCATCAAAACGGCCGCAATATCAAAAGAGACGGAGTTTGCTGCATTGGAGGATAACGCGGACCTTATTATGGACGCGGTCAAGGCAGATCAAAGTCAAGGAGCATCTCGTTTCAAAGGCGTCGAGGACATCTTGAGGAGAGTCATCCTCGCTTCTGTCAGTTTTAAAGCGTACGTTGTTACAGCAGACGAGAGGGAAGGCGGACTTCGCAACCTCTTGAACTTTGGACACTCCATTGGACACGCTATTGAAGCCATACTCACGCCTCAAATATTGCATGGTGAATGTGTCGCCATGGGCATGATCAAAGAAGCTGAGCTGGCCCGCTACCTTGGCGTCCTGAAAGGCGTCGCAGTCGGTCGTTTGCAAAAATGCTTAGCCAGGTACACACTCCCTACCAGTCTTGACGATGAAAGGGTTCGAAAGCTGTCCGCGGGGAAACACTGTACTGTTGATCAACTCATGATTAAGATGGGAATTGACAAGAAGAATGACGCCGCCAAGAAGAAGGTTGTCCTGTTGTCTGCCATAGGGCGGACGCATGAACAGAAGGCTAGTGTTGTATCGGATGAGAACATTCGTGTTGCTCTCTCACCTAGTATCGAGGTATCGCCAGGAATACCATCAAGTCTGAGGGTCTCCTGTGCTCCACCAGGCTCTAAGAGCATTTCCAACCGGGCACTTGTGTTGGCCGCTCTTGGTTCAGGAACGTGTCGAGTCCAGAATCTTCTTACCTCGGCCGACACAGAAGTCATGATGGACGCTCTTGGACGTCTCGGGGCAGCATCGTTCTCATGGGAGGACGAGGGTGAAGTCCTGGTGGTCAAAGGAAATGGTGGTCAGCTCCAAGCAAGCCCTGTCGACTTGTATCTCGGAAACGCAGGGACTGCGGCGAGGTTTCTGACCACTGTTGCAACGCTATCACACAAGGGGAAAACCACATCCAACGTGCTTACAGGCAACGCGCGTATGAAGCAGCGACCAATCGGCGATCTCGTCGACGCTCTGAAGATTAACGGGGCAGATATAGAGTACTTGGAGAGTACAGGCAGTCTACCGCTTAAAATTGGAGCATTAGGTGGTTTCAATGGTGGAGCTATCAATCTTGCGGCCAAGGTGTCATCTCAGTATGTGTCATCGCTGCTTATGTGTGCACCGTACGCGAAGAACCCTGTGACACTCAAGTTGGTAGGCGGAAAACCAGTGTCTCAGCCGTACATAGATATGACGACAGCTATGATGGCTCAATTCGGCATCCAAGTACAGAGATCGAAAACCGAAGAGCACACTTACCATATACCTCAAGGCCGATACCGCAACCCTGCCGAATATATGGTGGAGAGCGATGCAAGTTCCGCCACATATCCACTTGCGATCGCTGCGATCACCGGCATTAGCTGCACGATTCCGAATATCGGCGCCGAGTCGTTGCAAGGAGACGCTCGATTCGCGGTGGACGTCCTGAGACCAATGGGCTGCGAAGTGAAGCAAACTGCGACTACTACCACCGTAAAAGGACCGGCAGATGGCCAACTTCGACCACTTGAGAATGTCGACATGGAACCAATGACGGACGCTTTCCTTACAGCTTCGGTCCTCGCAGCGGTGGCACAAGGGCGAAAGTCGAACCACACCACACGAATTTTCGGGATTGCCAATCAACGAGTCAAAGAGTGCAATCGCATACTAGCTATGAAAGATGAACTTGCGAAGTTTGGAGTGGTATGTCGAGAGCACGACGATGGAATAGAAATCGATGGCATTGATCGTGGCACTCTGCGGAGCCCGCAAGGTGGCATCTTCTGCTACGATGACCATCGAGTTGCAATGAGCTTCAGCGTCCTCGCTCTCGGAGCTCCTCATCCAACTCTCATCCTCGAGAAAGAGTGCGTTGGCAAGACCTGGCCAGGTTGGTGGGACACATTGACTCAGACTTTTCAAGCTCGCCTTCAAGGCAAGGAGCTGGACTCTTCTGCACGGGTTGTCTCCCAAGCAGACAAAGCTGCGGCTTCGATCTTCATTATAGGTATGAGAGGTGCTGGCAAAACCACAAGTGGTAGTTGGGTAGCCAAATCGCTTGGGCGAAAGTTGATAGACCTCGATAGCGAGATGGAGGAAAGAGAGGGCGTATCGATTCCAGAGATTGTCAGAGAACAAGGTTGGCCCGCCTTTAGAGAAAAGGAGCTTCTCCTGCTGAAATCTGTGATGACCGAGAAGACCCACGGATATGTCTTTGCCTGTGGTGGCGGTATCGTCGAAAGCGCAGAGGCCCGGAAGATGCTCATTAATTGGCATCAGAAGGTAGGAAACGTCTTGCTTGTCCACCGCGATATCAATCAGGTCATGGATTTCTTGCAGATCGACAAGACGAGGCCAGCATACGTTGAGGACATGATGGGCGTCTGGCTGCGGAGAAAGCCTTACTTTCAAGAGTGTAGCAACATTCAGTACTACAGCCAGCACACTGCTAGCGAGAACCTTACCCTTGCTGCAGAGGATTTTGAACGTTTTCTGAGCCTTGTTACAGGCCAGCGTGATTGCCTTAAAGAGATGGCACGGAAGCAGTTCTCTTTTTTTGTTTCTCTGACATTTCCAGACCTTCGACCGCATATGGCTCTACTCGAAGAAATTGCCATCGGCTCAGACGCGGTTGAGCTACGCGTCGACCTCCTACAAGAAAGTGGGTCGAAGCGAGAAACGCCCTCCGTTGAGTATGTGATGGAACAGCTATCGCTCTTGCGATCTGCCATTTCTTTACCGGTAATCTTCACGATCCGTACAAAGGGGCAAGGCGGTAATTTCCCGGACGATGCCTACGATGAAGTATTCGATCTCTACCGACTTGCACTACGCATGGGTTGTGAATTCGTTGATCTGGAGATAGCATTCCCCGAACCACTGCTACAAAAGGTCACAGCCATGAAAGGCTTTTCCAAAATCATTGCCTCACACCACGACCCCCAAAGAAAGCTGTCTTGGAGCGACGGCTCGTGGGTACCACACTACAACAAGGCACTCCAATACGGCGACATCATCAAACTCGTCGGCGTCGCCACCCAGCTTGACGACAACTTCGCGTTGCGCAACTTCAAAACCTGGGCGGCCTCCCAGCACTCCACCCCTCTCATCGCAATCAACATGCACGAAAAAGGCCAACCGAGCCGCATCCTCAACGCTTTCATGACCCCCGTCCCTCCCCTTCAAAGCCGCCCCGGGCCAACTATCCGCCGCCGAGATCCGCCGTGGCCTCTCCCTCCTTGGTGAGATTCAGCACAAGAAATTCTACATCTTCGGTGAACCCATCAAAGCCTCCCCCTCCCCACGCCTGCACAACACCCTCTTCACCCAAACCGGCCTACCGCACACCTACGGCAGATTCGAAACCCACGACGCAACCACAGTCAAGGACCTCATCCGCGCCCCGGACTTCGGCGGTGCATCTGTTACTATCCCGCTGAAACTTGACATCATGCCACTCCTCGACTCCATCGCTGAGGAAGCGCAGATAATTGGAGCTGTCAATACCATCATCCCTGTCCCCTCTGCAAACCCCAAAGAACCACCACATCTGATCGGCCGTAACACCGACTGGCTGGGTATGGTGCACTGCCTGCGCCAGTCCGGCGCCTTCGGCAGCTCTGGTACTGAGAGCGGTCTCGTCGTCGGCGGCGGCGGGACCGCGCGCGCTGCCATCCACGCTTTGCACTCGATGGGCTACGCGCCCATCTACCTACTCGGCCGCCAGCCAGCAAAGGTGGCGAAGATGGTGCAGAGTTTCCCGACAGCGTACGACCTAAGGGTTCTGGAGTCGGTGGACGAGGTAGGGGCCTTGGAGAGCATTCCAAGCGTGGCTATCGGGACGATTCCGGCACAGGAGCCGATCGACGCGAAGATGGAAGAGATACTGCAGGAGGTCTTCAAGAATCCGGGCAGCGAAGAGAAGGGGAAGAGGGTCTTGTTGGAGATGGCGTACAAGCCGAGTGTGACGGCGTTGATGGAGATGGCGGAGCGGGCTGGCTGGACTACAATCCCAGGACTCGAAGCGCTCGTTGGACAGGGTATGTATCAATTCAAATACTGGACGGGCATTATGCCGTTGTTGAAGGATTGCAGGGTAAGTTTGGCATGCTTGGAAATTGGGTTGAGAAAGGGCTTTGCTGACATGTATGAATAAACAGGATGCGGTGCTAGGTCAATCAACTACCCAGGTCAATGGCCACGTTTGAAAGCCCGGCGTTCGTATTGGACACTCATGCCGCAAGTATGTTTTAACGGGGACGTCCTCGTCTATTTTGAGTGTAACAAAGAGGCCGAAGGCTCGAAGAGAAAAATAAAGTCGGCTCCATTGGAAAAGTTGAGGAAATAGAAAATTTTGCAGAGTCCTACTAAGTAGTTTGTCACTTGCCAAGAGTCAGAGTCTTGATTACAATTTGTATTGGTATTCGTGAGATCAAAAACTTGGTCACAATGTCGTCTAGATGACTTCCTGAGGCGTAGTAATGCCTAGAGGCCGCCAGCCCGTCACCTGCTTCTCATTGAACATTGCATCCAATAGTATCTACCGATGCTGACCCTGCTGTTGCTGATGCTGTCGCAAGGCCTCAAAAAAGGCAGGATTGATATGGGACCCAGGCGGTGGCATGGGCATTTGCGACTGTGTCTGAGGCCCACTATATTGATACCCCTGGTGACCGCCATATTGATGTTGTTGTTGCGGCCATTGTTGGGGTTGCTGAGCATTGAAATTGAACAGGGTTCCAGGTAAAGGTGAAATCGGCGATGGCGAGAATGGAGGGTACGCCGGCATTGGAAGTGGACCGGTCGGTCGCTGTTGGAAGTTTTGCTGGTATGGAGGCGTCGGCGGAGGTGCAAATGCAGGCGGCGAATTCGAATACCGTGGATTGAAAGCAGGGTCCGGGGTACGCTGGTCATTCCATTGACCATGGGTCTTGAGATTCTGACCATTGGGTCTGCCGCCACGACCTCGACCGCGATCGTGTCCACGGCCTCTTCCTCGGCCCCTTCCTCTTCCTCTGTCATTGTCTCTGCCACTTGTTGTAGCTTGATACTGTCGTCCCTCAACTGAAGGTTCTCCTTGCGCCACCATGTGTAGATTCGACGGCCTTGCCAATGGTGTGTAACCATCATCTGCATCATCGTAGTTCATCTCGATCGAGCCGTTGCCGTAGGCGCTACCATTTGTATTGCCATCGTGAGCATGAGATACCGAAGGCCTCTTTGAATCACTTTGGTATGCAGTGCGCCCTCGATCATCCCTTCTTCCCTGCCTTTTCAGCTTCAACCTTCGTTTATGTTCAGCTTCGGCCTCGTCATCCGAAAACTCCATCTCATCGTCTCCCACTTCCTCATCGTGAAAATTGGACGCATCGCTGCCCTTGATGGATTTGAGAGGCTGGGTAAAGACAAACGTGGAATGTGGCGGCTCGACATAGTAGATAGGCGTGCCAGGTTCGGAGACACCAGCCTCTTGGATTGCGGTATCATTTGTAAAGCGAATGGTGTACATTGGCTGCTCAACTCTTCCAAACAGATCTGCAACAACCCCTACCACGGTACGATCTTTCAGACACAGCAGCGACCCTGATTCGAGGACTTGATAGTCTCCGGAAACCTTCGCTTTGACAATGACAGTATTCTCGACTATGCCCTCAACATTGCCCAGCTCTTCGATCTTTTCATCAGTCAATATTATGTTCGGTTTAGGTATCACCTCGTCTGGTTTCTCATTCGCAGTTCGTAGGGGAGCGGCTTTATCCCCACCTCTTCGGTCACCGCCTTCGTCATCAGAACCGCCCTCGTCCTGCATGAGAATCCGGGCTTGTTCTTCTAATCCGAGCATGGAGTATTCGGCATCTATCTCTTCATCGCTATCATCTGAGGAAGAGTCAGAAGAGTCCGAATCGGAGGAGGACTCTAGAGGCGAAGAATCAGCCTCCCATTCAGCTTCGCCACTAGGCCCCAGTTCGTTTGAGGGTCCGCTCTCTGAAGGTCTGTTGACGGCGGAAGGCACAGGAGCTATGTCGCTAAGATTTTCTTCTGTTTTGTTATTTGCATTGCCTGGCGAAGCAGGAGCCGCTTCACCGTTCACGGTGATATCTTCTATCGCATGGTCTTTGTTTCCTTCCTCATTTTGATATGAGTGAATTTCGTCGATGGTGGTCGCGCCAGACAAATTGCTTGCAGGTTCCAATGCATCAAGGTCGCCCGGAGCTGGTTTCGTGGTTCCAGATTCTGCATTTTGATAGGAGGCACTAGGGTTCGAGGTCGACTCGACATGCTGCATCAACATATCGAGGATGCCATTGGGCTCCGTATCCTCAGTTTGCTGGACCTCCACGTCATTCTCGTGGTGTGCACCTAAGCCGGGTATTGATACTGTCGTGGTAATTGAATGTGTTGTCTCTGCCATATTCGCACTTGTTGATGTCTGTTCAAGTATAGGCATTGCATTCATCATAGGCGATTTGCTACGTTCGCGTGTCGGAGACGGTAGCTTTGGTGACTGGGTACATTGTCGCTTGGCAGGAGGAAATTCGAAATCGGCGCCTTCTTCTTGAGTCGAGTCCATCGTGGACACGATTGTTGGGTTGGGAAGCTGCGACCTCCAACGAAGAAATATTTCTTTGCAAGTACTGGCGGACTTTGATGCCAAGACTGCGGAGGAGAGGCCAGCTCCGATTGGCCAATCTCTTTTGAATTATCCTTGAAGACGTCGCATTTTCTTCTCGTCTTCAACTTCCAGAGTCACTCCTTCATGCTGCTGTTACGGTATGGATCCGAGAATACAAGATCTAGACCGGCATCCAATAAGAGGGTGCGTCCTGTTCCACACTATCTGCTGTTGGTACGCCGCTGAACTGAAGCTTGCAGATCCAAAATAAAGCAACCTAGAGCTCCAGAGCCTCAATTTTTCCTACCGTTAAATATTGCTTTCTCGTTATGTCTCTTCTCTCATCTTCTCGCGGTATATGTGGCTCCAATACAGGACTGTGATGAGACTTTCAATTACTGGGAACCTCTGCACTACCTCAACCACAAATATGGCCTGCAGACCTGGGAGTACAGTCCTGAATTTGCCTTGCGAAGTTGGACTTATATCGTTATCCATGCCATGCCGGCCAAGCTTGGAGCCTTATTCGCAATTTCCAAGACATTCGAGTTCTATCTTCTCAGAATGCTCCTGGCTTTCTGCTGCGCTGCCACTGAGACGAGACTATACTCTGCTATCTCCCGAACAATGAATCCAAGAGTTGGCATTATCTACCTCATGATCACGGCATTCAGTCCAGGCATGTTCTATGCGTCCGTTGCATTTCTTCCATCAAGCTTTGCAATGTACACGTCCTCACTGGGTCTCACCGCCTTCCTGGACTGGCGCGGAGGTCCGAAGACCGCCTCTGGCATAATGTGGTTCGGGATAGGCGCTATTATTGGTTGGCCATTTTCTGGGATTCTGATTGCTCCATTCATCCTGGAGGAGCTCGTGATCGTGGCTGTTGCGGGAGATGTCTTTGAAGTCCTCAGAAGATTTCTGGACGGGATAGTGCGCTGTCTGATCGTTTTGGTAAGAGACCGCCCTCGCGTATGCAAAAGAGGTCACTGAACTTTCAGGCCCTGCAAACAGTAATCGACACGTTCTTCTATCGTCAGTTTGTGGTTGTGCCATGGCGTCTAGTCTTCTACAATATCTTTGCTGGCAAGAACCGAGGACCAGACATCTTCGGGACCGAGCCATACCACTACTATATTCGAAATCTGCTGCTCAACTTCAATATCTGGTTTATCCTCGCAATCGCTGTGGCGCCACTCGTATTCCTTCAATCTCAATTTCGACAAGGGAAGACTCTAAAAACACCCATGCTGAGGACCTACGTCTTCATCTCACCCTTCTATATCTGGATGGCAATCTTCACTATCCAACCGCACAAAGAAGAACGCTTCATGTACCCGGCGTACCCCTTCCTCGCCTTGAATGCCGCGATTGGGCTTCACATCGTTCTCATTTACCTCAGCTCGACCAACCCGAAGGAGCTCATTGGCAAGATTCCTGCAAAACTCAAGCTTGTCGTGATCATGTCCTTTATCATCCTTTCAATCAATATCGGCTTGCTTCGAATCCTCGGAACGGTGACAGCTTACAGAGCCCCACTCCAGATCTACCAAGCACTGGAGGCGCCTGGAATGGCCCGTCCTGGCGACACAGTCTGTCTCGGAAAAGACTGGTACCGGTTCCCCTCATCTTACTTCCTGCCAAACGGTATACGCGCCAAATTTATTAAGAGTGAGTTCTCCGGTCTTCTGCCTGGCGAGTTCAACGAGGCAAAGACCGGCTTCGGCTTCTTCGCAGGCACCTGGTTGATACCATCTGGCATGAATGACCGAAACCAAGAAGATCCAGGGAAATATGTAAGTGAAGCGTGTCCACGATGGTCAACAACATACTGACAGATACAGACAAACATAGCACATTGCTCGTACCTAGTCGACACCCATATGGCCTCATCAGAGCCATCGAAAATAGAACCCGACTACGCGCTCGATGAATCAACCTGGGAGCGAATCTCTTGCGCGCCCTTCCTAGATACATCACAGACGAGCCTTGTGGCGAGGATGATCTGGATTCCCGATCTGCCACTAATACCAGCCAAGCATCGGCGGAAATGGGGAGAACATTGCTTGCTCCGCCGACGCTGAGGCTTTCAAATCTGAAAGTCAACACTACGCAACCAAAATAACAGCCATCCCTCACTCCACGACGACGTAAACCTAGACCTCTCAATCCTTGGCTTCGAACTCCCCTTGATGCTGTTCGGGCTTCCGCATAAAGACCGGGGCTTATGCCCAGATAATGGAGAACTATCCCGCTTAGCCTAGAACGGACAATCTTTCCGGGCTTGCAGCCTCCCCACAGCATCCAATGGGGGGACCCACGCCAACCCGCAAATGCCATGGAAGCATATCAATCGGCCACGATAAGGGAACGGAATGCCGTAGGCGATAAGAAGGCTCTGTAGATGTCATGCTGCAAGGGCAACTTTCATCCATACTAGGGGGAATGCGGGGACAGAATTCTCTGGATCCAATGCCTAATATAGATATAGAGTCCGTTATGACTTCAACACCTATCGCTGCTGCTGCTGCTCATATAGAGAGATGTGATTGCCAAAATCCCATGACTTCACTGCCGCTGTTGGGAGAATAAGTCGTTGTCGAGTGATCCACCGGTATTGGCCAAACTGAATAAAGTCACCACCGGAAGTTGAAGCCCTAGTAGACATCCTCTCCCAAAAGTCCACCATGAACGACCGACAATGGAAGCACACCATGGACTTCGAGAGATCAGCCCGCCAACTCGAAGGAGTTCACATCTATATTGTTGACATTATGCGCCGCTGCACCCACCTCGCTCACGACACCAAAGGCCAATTGCAGCAGCTCTCCACCCTTCCCCACTTCAAAGAAATCCTCTACGCCATTCTCTTCATCCTTGTCTCCCTGGTAACGCTCATTAACTACTTCTCCCGCCGCCGAACGCACACTGCACCTACCCGTCCCTCCACCCCATCAATAGAGAAAGCACCGACGCCCCCTCGAGAGAAGGCCAAAGCACCTGACCGCGTCCCGGGCACATGGATTCCCTCCTCGTTCCGCAGGCCCACGCCAGCACCCTACCCAGACTGGGACATCGTGACTACCAAACCGCTACCCTATCGCCCGTTTCGCTACAAGAACTTCGTGACGATGGGCCTGCGGAGCCTGCAGTCGTGGGACGATTGGATCGAGTTGGACAACCATTACCCACGGTTTCACGCGGATAAAGCTCGACGTATTGCTGAAAGAGGCGAAAAGTGCTGCAAAACAGACCCCGATGCCTTCGACGGCGCGGTGGAGCTGCTCGAAGAATTTTGCTCCTATCTCCCTGCACGGTATCCGAGCCTCTATCGCAAAACGGACGTCGGGATGGACAACCTGTGGTCTGGAGAGAAATTCAACATCGTTGAGCGGCCGCTGGCCGAAGATCCCATGCAGATGTGCTCACGTATGGTACAAGACGACCTTGCAATAATGTTCGAAAAGCCAGACGGCCAATATTACCTCCTTGCCGGTGCAATTCTTCTAGCTGGCTTCTGGCGCCTTGAGGATAAGTGGAAGATGCCGCTCTCCCAAATTCACACTTCAGGCGACGTGCCTCAATTCAAGGAGAAGCTCGAGAAAGGCATGATGAACTTCTTCAGGAGAGTCCAGCCGGCTGATCCAGTGAGTTTACGCCCCGTGGAACGAGTGATTGATTGCATTTCATGTCTAACAACCCCCCCTTCCAGGTCCTGCGGAATAACTATTTCCTCCAAGTCGACGACGACCTCGCCTGGTCACATTCCATCGGTGACGAAGACTCCCCTGATGTCGCTTGGTCCACAGCACAAAAGAACAAGGCGATCGAGCATCATTATTTCAGGTCTGAGAGGCAGTCCCTGAGGCGCTTGCCAAGGAGCGGCGGAGTTGTCTTTACCATAAGGACATATTTCCATCCGATTACGGAAGTTGCTGAAGAGCCGTACGTGCCAGGGAGGCTGGCGAGCGCTATACGGAGTTGGGGAGATGACGTTTCTAGATATAAGGGCAAGGAGCGCTACCAGGACGTCTTGTTAGATTACCTGGATCGAAAGCATGCGGAGCAGGTTGCTAATGGATTGGATCTTTCGAGGGAGGACGAGGTAAGGGCGTATCCATATTGAGGCATCGCTCTTTATTTGCTGTGCAGCACTCGTCAGACACGGTAATGGATATTGTGTCATCAGTGCAGGAGTTGCCTCTCATGCTCTAAGCTCTTGCCAGATATGACTTGCCACGCGCCCTTGTATATTTGCTTTCACACCTTACTCTTGCTTGTATTTGCCTCAGCGCCAGCAGTCTCCCGCATCCTCTTTCTGACCGTTGCTTCTGCAACAGCAGCTGCGTCTCTTTCATGTATCCAGCTGCAGTCGTCTCTGAAATCACAGCTCCTGCACTTCCAGGCCTCCTGCAACTCAACGCCTCTAGCCTCTCTCTCACCTTTCCACCATGACAAATTGTCTTCGAGATAGTCCTTGAGTAATGAGGCATCGAACAGGATTGATTTGCTGCCCAGAAGTTCTGATGTCTTTGAAGAAAGGTAAGTCACCGTTAAAATGGGTGAGAGCCGTGTAGATGGGGTTGGCATGTCATGTATGCTCTGTGGTGTCGAAAATGGCGTACTTGGAACTGAGAATTTCGGGTTAAGCAGGAATGTCTGTTGAAATTGTTGAATCATGAAATCCCATAAGGAGCTCAAGTTGTTGTGCCTTAGCAGAAGGTCTGTTGAATCCTGGGAAGACGCAATTTGGGATGCCATGACTTTGTCCTCCGAGGCACCAAGCTGCTCCGTGACAGTGTCGAAGAACTCTTGGTTCAAGGAGCCCACCTGAACAATAAAAGAATCCGAGAAAGTGGCGTTTGTGTCCAGGTTGTAACGGTCTGCGAGTGCTTGCAGAGGGAAGTTGTTCCGAGCTACATTCTCCACCATATGATGATATAGATGGAGTTGCAAGACGGTGGGTCGTATGCTGGCTCCAGCTGGCAGACCCTTGACTGAACGTGTCTTGATATCGGTAATGTACACGAGCTGTTCCTTTTGCTTTCCTGGCATAGGTGGTGGATGCATAGCATGCTGACTCTTGATTCCCGTGTCCAAATTTTCATGGCTGCCTCCGCTAGCCGGTGACAGCAAGTAATCTTTGATGGTGGTTTGATATTCGGGTAGCACGTCTTTAGCCCTTTGGGCATTCGCGTAACGCTCGTCAATCTCGCCTTCAAGCTTCGAATCTGGACAATCGTAGCTCAATTCATCAACAATTCCGTTCACAATCTCGCCACCGACCATTCCCCATACCTCAAGCTCTCTTGTCCTCCCGGTGTCCCTTAAAGTCCGCAGACCCTGGATGATATTCCAGATGCGTAGGCCCCATTTATCTTCGTTGGTTGTGATGTCAACCGGGACAGTTGTATGAACTTCATCCTCCAAGGCTTTGTGTATTGCAGTCCCCTGTTTCATAGCAGGAGTTCGCCTTTTCCGACCATGTTTCGAAAGAGTGTAAAAGTATTGTAATTCACACCAAGCCGGGGAGATCAGGTCGGTGACCGAGAGCACCTTTTTGGGGGGTCGTCGGAAGCGTTCAAGAGGAGAACGCGTGTCTGGTTCTGTAGGCTCGTCTTGAGGTTCTTCAGAAATAGGTTGCCTGTGGAGTGAATTTCTTCGAGCTTCGCGGCCTTCTGGATTCTCCCCTAATCGCTGGTCAGTAAGTCAGCGTAGGTGCCATGTGGAAGAGACTGTGAGAGGTACAGTGCGAGGAGCTACCGTTGCGAACGACCTTATCTTGAATCTGGATGGGAAGCAGCGACTGCCATTTGGGAAGACTTCGCTCAACTCCAAGCACTTTTGGAAGGCGTACGCCCTTGGGCTCTTCATAGTCCTCGATGTCTGTGACAACGAGAGGCGGGTCTGCGGATGGACTTGGAGGCGCGAGGTTCCCAAGCAGATGATTTATGATCTCTTCTTCATCTGAGGCAAAGTCACCATAATCGCTGCCAGCTTCAGTGATTGTGACAGGTGAAAGAGGACGCTGAAGCTCGACATCGTCTATCATAGACTCGTCATGGACCGTGGCTCGTCCGCCAGCCTCTTTAGTGCTCTGAAAGGCTTCGAGCGAGCCATTTGGCGCGTCTGGAAGGGAGTCTTCAAGCGTCATTGACTTTGAACTGACTTGACGCGCTAGCCATAGAGTGGTGGATACCTCTTCATTGCCCTCTACACTAGAAGAAGTCGAAGTACAAGGATATTTTTCGCGACTTCTATCTTCTCAGGCACAGAAGCCTCTCTGATCCGTTTAACAAATGACGCAAGACTAGCAACGGAAAGTTTGTAAACACTTCGTAAATGATAGGGCTACGTCAACGAACAAAGCGCAATGCAAGCAAGAATCTAGAGGTATTCTATCCAGCTTTCCCACAAGCCAAACCCATATCGGGTCTTTCTTCTAGAACCACAAAGTCCAGATTCTACCCATTATACTTTCATCATACTTAGCACAGCTAAAAATGCATGGCGTATTAAATGTGCGTAACCCTAGACAGCAGAGCTCCCGGACGACTGGGACACTACATTCGATTGGGTTTGCTGCAGAAAGATCTTGGTTCAACGCCCTTTACGTCAAATCATGAAACGCGAGACTCTGTATTTGCATTGTAGACCGATCTATAGGGGTATCTTTTTGGCCATAAAATATATGGCTTCTTGGAAATGACCTGCCCTACCCAATATTAAGAAAGCCAGCTATGTCGTACTCTCCAAGGTTCAACGCATGCCGACCCTCCGCGCACTCTTCTCTTCTTTTCTGTTCAAGAAGGACAAATAGCCTTGCCAAAGGACCGCGAATATCCCCGAAAACATGAATCGATACTGTGGCATTATGAAAGCGAAGCTAAAAGCTGTAACGGCTGGCCATAGCTTCAGCGAGTTCTTTATGCTGACAGGGACGGCCTTTTGAATCCTGTCAATGACACCAGACGGTTGTTCTCCAGTGAGGACTGCTTGCATCCCAAAAACTGTTGTTCCTTGTCAGCACATATCTGGATAGCCGGATTGAAGCCATCATAAAGTATGTCTTGATTTATTCTTGGTGGTTTCTGGGTTTTGGTAGGGGTAGGAGTCCATTGCGAATTCGATCAACGCCTCAGAGTCAGAATGCGTCAGGGCAGGACTGATGTGTGTCTCAGAGGAGCGAAATAGCTTACAGTAGCTGTTAAAGACGGGCGTGAAGACAGCCTGCTGGACCGCGACTTTGGTGGCGATTGAAAGAACCTGGGAGGAATAGTTGAAATGGTTTCCCAGGAACATGAACCTGCTAATTGTCAGCGAGTAAGAGGCAGCGACCAAGCTTGCACAAACCATTTGTAACCGGGGACTGATGCTATCGCTCCAATTGTAAGCATTCTCAGAGTCCGTTTTGGATCATAGTCCTCGCCTCCAATATCCTGCGCAAGTAGGTCTCCAAAAAGGTATACAGTTAATGAAGTAGCTATCTGAACCGTGTATGGTCGCTTCTCTTGTGTGCGATGAAACCAGCTGAAGAAATTGGTGACTGGTCCAAGTCGCTGGTACCACAGTAACGTTGGGATATCAATTGGTGTAACTTCGACATTCTCGAGGTTCGCAGGTGCCTTCGGTGATGACTTGGGAGCTACTGACTGTGCTTTGGACGCTGATAATGGAGGTTCCTGTGTGGAGGAGGATTGAGAAGACTTCGTGCGTCGGGTAGGTCTACAGAACCAACTGCGACCTGTCGTGGTTGGGAGTTCACGAATGCCTAGAGAGCGATACGTGCGTAGCAAAATTGTCATCACCGGCAAGAATTCAGGGGACCTGATATACAGCCGGATGGCATGGTCATCTCGATAGAGATCCTGTTGAGAGAATTTATGACCGCGGACGGAAATTCCGTTGGTGTCCTTCCTTTCTAGGCGTTCGGTCGCTAAATTTCCAGGGGCGATCTGCAGGCCATGCCGGGGTCTTCTCGGGGTGCATGGGCGGTATTGTTCCGGCGAGAGAAATACCCTTAGACTATTCTCAGGTGCGTGACGTGCCGACTCTCAAATCTCTGCATATCATCTACGAGTTTCTGCGTAGGGTACAACAGTGAGACGATGCGCCGTAGGGCGAAGTTGTTCCACTGTGCCTACGGGGCTGGAGACTCGCCCAGGACGTGTTTGGGATGTCTTCACTAGAGGATTACGCGTATCGCAATGAGAGCCAAAACAATGTCGAACACATGACAACAAAAGATTGGTGAAGTTTTTGAGACGTGAATTGCATTCAACGTCTATCTCATACTACTTATGGGTCCCCACCGATTCCAGGTCGTAATGCCTGGTAATGTACACCGCAGAGACGCCAATACCCGTGAAAGTCCATGATTGATAGCTAAAGCAAAGCATGAGTATGGAGACCGTTCCATCGCCCTATGATCGTAAGAAACCCCCAATCCCAAGTAAATAGCCAACCAACTTCCCTTCCCTTTGACCGGAGAGTATCAGAAGTGCTAGCCTATGTGGAAGCCGTCTATGATCGCTCGCCACGGAGACGACGAGCCAGCTGGATATCCTTGGACTGAATGGTGACACGCTTGGCATGGATGGCGCACAAGTTGGTGTCTTCGAAGAGGGAGACGAGGTATGCCTCAACTGACTCTTGCAGAGCACCGATGGCGGAAGATTGGAATCGCAGGTCAGACTTGAAGTCCTGTGCAATTTCGCGGACCAAGCGCTGGAAAGGCAGTTTGCGGATCAAGAGCTCGGTGGATTTCTGGTAGCGACGGATTTCACGGAGAGCGACGGTACCTGAGGTGATTGTAAGTATTGATGGCGGTGCATCGGGGGTATAGTTGAAGGTGAACTCACCAGGCTTATAGCGATGGGGCTTCTTGACACCACCGGTGGAGGGAGCAGACTTGCGAGCAGCCTTGGAGGCAAGTTGCTTGCGGGGGGCTGAAGAGTTTGTTAGTGATAGGACGTGGTGATGAGGTTGACGGTGAGCTGACCTTTGCCACCAGTTGACTGTGACGACGTTAGCAACAAGATGCGAAAAGCGGCGATGATGAGGGTAATACCTTTCTTGCGGTTTGCTTAGTTCTAGCCATTGCGATGGATGGAGAGTTGTGATGAAGTTTGATTGTGTGTTGAGATGAAGTGCGAATGCCTGTGGTTGGTGGAGGATGAATGTTGGAAGTGGAAAGGTTTTGGAAGTGGGGGTGGCAGGCTTAAGAAGACAGCTGGAGTGGCGCCGGGTTGATCTGGCAGGCGCCGCAAGGGAAAGTGCGACAAAAAAGATCACAGCTGCCTAAAATAATGCGGCTTGGCGGATCAGAAACAACGCGCAAAATGTTCCTGATTTCAAGTTGCAAATTTGGGGCTTGGAACAGAAATCATGGGAAGCGGCGCTTGGGCCCAATAGGTGCGCACTAGTCCCCAACCTAGTCACTGAGCCTCTCTTCTCTTGATGCTGCATGCAAAACCGCAACTTTTGACAATTTTGACAAAAGAGTAAGGTCTTTGGAAATCAGAATGCATTGTCATTTCCTGGATCAGCCGCTGATTTTCGTGGTTGTGTCGTGGGACTCGAGATCATTTCCAGCTGTTCCTGACCCGGGAGCATCCCTAATTGGTCAACGGTCACTAGCGCCGAGGTTGATATTTTGGCACTCCAGATTCCCGTCTATGGCCTTCTTAAGCCTCTACACCTGTTCCCGAACCAGCCCTTCCTCCAACCACACCAAGCTTCAACATCTTTGTCAGCTTCAATCTCCACTCGTACCTCATCTTCACTAAGCTTCTAAGCTTCTTCAAACAACCTTCAACTCCTTCAACATGACTGGCCGTAAGTAACTTTCTGTCCCCTCTCCTACCTTTCATCTGCAGATCACTAACTTTCCTATCAGGTGGCAAGGGCGGAAAGTGCGTACAACCGTTAACACATCAAGCGAGATCAAACATACTGACATCCATTCAAGGGGACTCGGCAAGGGTGGAGCCAAGAGACATCGCAAGATTCTTCGAGACAACATCCAAGGCATAACCAAACCTGCTATCCGCCGTCTCGCTCGTCGTGGTGGTGTCAAGCGTATTTCCGCTATGATCTACGAAGAGACTCGAGGCGTTCTAAAGACCTTCCTTGAGGGTGTACGTGGCCCCCATTCAATTGTCCACCGTGGCCCGCAACTGACTCAGCGCAGGTCATTCGTGATGCTGTCACATACACAGAACATGCCAAACGCAAGACTGTCACCTCTCTTGATGTTGTCTACGCCCTCAAACGCCAAGGTAGAACTCTCTACGGCTTCGGTGGATAAGCGTCTTCGTTACATTATTTCACGACTTTCCGCACCACATTGTCTTGCCTGACACATCTTATGGCACGGCTTCACATTTGCTTTTGACTTGGGTGTGGATCAATGGGGCATGGGAATTGCAACGGCTTTGCTTTGAATGTTTATGATAGTGGCAGCCTTGTGTATCATACAGGTTAAGCCATTGGGCTGGAGTTTGCAACTCAACTAGTATGCTGAGCCATGAAGTGGTCTTAGTATGGGATGAAATCAATCGAGTACTTCAAGCCATGCTTATTCTTGTGCAGTGTAGTATTCCTCTTCCTATGTAATGCCTCATGCCTATTGCTCGAGTCAGTCATCCTCGATACAACTACTGCCTCGCCCTGACGCGTCTTGTCCGGCGCGTTGGTCTGTTATTGTTATTCACGTAGAATGACGTCATGATTCAGCACTTTAGTATTTGGCGTGATCTGCTTTTAGAAGTAGCATCAAGTTCCTCCTAGCCAGCATTCTCTTCTTTTGGCCGACTTTCTTACTGTACGTGACTGTCACCGACGTACTTCGACTTGGATTAGAAGACAGTGTGGTCAGGCTCACTATATCTATCTATTCAGCGAAAGGCACTGAACAAGACATTCCGAGCGCATGACGAAGGGATGTCGGTTTGCCATTCTACCGGTGTAATGGCGTGTAGAGTAGCGAGCATGCCGCGAGGATATATACTCCAAAAATCATCTGAGCCCAATTCTGACGCTCTACGACGCGTGTTAGAAGTCCACTTGATCTCTTGATTGCAAATCCAAAATCAGATGTACCAAAGCGCTAAGCCAGTGACCAATTCCGAACCACCCGTTCATAAACATTGCATGGGCAGCCATGGCCTTTGAGACGTTGGCCCAAATTCGCAAATATCTGCGCGTATATTAGTCACGTACCTAGGCTTGTCGCCCCCATGTTATCTTCAAGTTCAAATCGGTGGCCTGCAACTCGTACAAAGCTGCCAGAACTAGAGTGTGGCGACCCGCAGCATTTCTGAAGCCTTGCTATTATGCTCTGCTACGCCAATGAGGGTGGCTTTTCCAGTTAAGGTACTCCATCACGTTGGTACAGGGTAAGTATCAGTTATCACTTTGTAGTGTGATTGCTGTCCAGTATGACATGTTCCCATCTCCTCTTCCCTCGCAGCCTTGGCGAATGGTCACACATTTGTGGTGCGAGGACCAGCGGTTGGTAGATGAAAAGAGCATACTAGGAAGTAAAGGGGAAAGTTTTGCAGGATGCTGACAAGAATGCCTTTAGGTAATTCTGGTTTCCTCAGCTTAGTGCTTTAGCCCACGTGGCTCATCTTGCCCAAACTAGGGGACTGCCCGCTGCAAGTCCCAAACTACACCGCAGATCTGGTTTTCAAAAATACATGAGGGTCCACAGCCCCACATGTATTTCATGCATTTCATGCTAAGATAAAGGCATCTTCACAGGCACTAAACAAAAGGACCCCTTTACGAGCAGAAATATTGCACCCTGAAGGCGACAGACAGAGCATTAAGGTCAGCTCAGCGTGTCGACCCAGTGGCTTTGCACGGCGTGATCCGGACCTACCAACCTAAAGACATCGAAAATTGTTTCCTTCTGTGCATTTGACTTTCTAATGAATGGGCGATCTGAAAAGCAATCTCTCATCCCAGCTCCTTAGGAACTTGCACTAGCATGCTTGTCCTGGCGATCATTGAATTTGGCGAAGCGAGACTTGTCTTGAAAACCGGTTTTCACCGTCTCAGCTCGGCCAAGAACATTCTGGAGATGGTTCAAGAATAGCAGCCACTTTGCGCGCCTTCAGCTTGTTTTGCTGATCGAACGGCAACTCCGCAGAGAAGACGCAGCAAAAGAGTAATCGGATGCTTTAGTAACATGGCACTGTGCGAATGTTATCACCTCCGCGCGAATGTTCGTCTGCAACCTCCATATGCAGGTCTCCCACAACCATGTCACCACATGGCACTGCATGCAGACACCCGCATTTAATGGACAGCTACTAGGTCACTACTATGCTAGAAAAGGAAGGTAGAGGCAATGGAAGATTCGAGATTTTGCCGTGGAACCCGACTCCAACCGCACCAACCCATTTTGGGGTTGCGGGAGAAAAGTCTTCAACGCTTGAGCCCTGCTTTCCCGCAGCCAACGGGTTACTGATTGGATGCTAGGCAAAGAAGCAATGCAGGGCTGCCCAGTACCGGACAAATGCCGAAGCTGGTGTGGCTTGTGCAGCCCCTCGTGGCTAGAAGGGCCTTTTCTCTCATTTCATTAGCCGACGCTTTAGCGCTTTTGAGCCTCGACGCCAAAAACGAAAGACTTTCAGCTTCAAACATTTCGCAAAAAGGGATGTCACACATTCGTGATCTCGTACCCATGCTGGCTATGCAGATTGCTCACAACGGGGCTCGCAGCTCGCTGTTACTGCTTACAGAAGGACTTTTGTTGATTACCAGCCCAGTTACCAGACTTCATCTTTCGCACGCAGGCAGTGAGTCTTGTACAGGGCGTGGCCTTAAAATACCTGCAAAAATGAGGCTTACGAGAGCCGCCAAGCACCAAATGGGCAACCCAGAGCTGATGTCGAAAAATCGTGGTCAGACTCATAGCAATGTGGCCTGACACTGCGATCAGCTGACGCTGTCCGCCGTAGAAGTAGATGAAGGAGCAAATCAAGCCACGGTCCTTGCTATGCACAGCCACGCCAAGCAGCCAAGATCGTGCTGAATGGGGATTGAATGGCCTGTTTGGAATCTGATCTCTTTCCTGAAAAGGCATGGTCTTCCGAGCCAGCCCATCGGTCACTTTTCGCGTCGGTGTCGGTAATACTATTTTACGTTACCTTGCAAGGCCCTGCATGTAACCCTTCGGACTACGTCATTAGGCTGGGAACGGCCGAGGGGTTAAAGGATATTCGGCAGAGAGCGCTCTCGTCCCCAACAACCAAAAGCAGCTCGTTAATCTTTTGATTTCCAACCCTGGAAAACGCGGGCTTTAATCCCCGTAACCACAGAGAGCAAATTTCGTCTTTCGTCACTCTAGTCATTGAATCGCTGGCGCCGACCTTCCATTTGTGTCGGCCTATTTCCACCGTAGTGAAAAAGCCATAAACGAAGCGTCATCCACACTCATACATATACAACCCTCGGCCTCGTTTTCGCCACCCGCTTTCGCACTCCGAGTCATTAGTAGATTAGCATGCTCTCTTGGCTGCCAAGCGAGCCCGCAACAGTATCGCTCCATTATCGTCAGCATTCATCCGATATTTATCCATCTACACATCTTCCATCTCCATCCTCCTCCTCCTCCTCCTCCTCCTCCTCCTCCTTTCATCACACATTGATGCCTACACCCAGCCAACACCATCCATCCGTGCGACTTCACCAATCTACTCCATCTCCAGTAGCGCGGTCTCCACGTAACGATCAGTCCATGTTGACGCAAAACGCATTTGTGGGAAGTGGTTGGGGCAACGAGTCGTTCCCCGGTGCGGGATATCTGAACGCAAACACAATCCCGCGAGGATTTAAACAAAGAGCATACCACAAGAGAAAGTCGTCGGGCTCATCTGTCACGTCCGCCGGGCCGCCTTCGCCACTCGACCACACTACTGCGTACCCTCAGATCGCAACCTCCGATTTGTCGCATCTTTCGTCATCGTTCGACGGCTTCGACTACTCGTCGCCACACTCGGCGCATACGCCTAAGTCGCTGCCTATTTCCTTAGAAGCACCGACCTCGAACTCCTTCATGGCACCGCAGTATCACCATACCGGAGCGCAAGATGGGACGGGGTATTCACAAAATATGAGAAGACTACAATCATCTGCGCCTGACGAGGACGTGTCCTATGCCTTCTCAGCACCTCAGTCAGTGTCGAGCATAAGCCACAACTCGCCCGCCACACCACACACGAATTTCGAGATGGATTATGAAGATCAGAAAAATCTGTATCAAGGATACCAAAGCGCAGCCTTCACCCAGGCCATGCAGGAAGTTTTCCCAGACCAGATTTACTCATCGGCGCCATCGTATCCTGCACAGATCCAACCGGCGGTGCCCAGGTTTAATACCCACCTTTCGCCGCACCGCTCGGTGTTCGCGAATCGATTGCAAGCTGCGAACCAGGACCACCTTACAGCGCGAACAAGTTCTCCAGCCACGTCAATACCAAGAGATCAATCACCTTTCCGACAGAATTCACCCTTTATAGAGCAAGCGCGCATGAATAGCCAAAGGCCGTCCCAACAAATGAACGCCGTACCAGTATCGCAGGCGCAAGAGTCTACAAAGTCTGTCTCGCCCAAAGAATTGATGCTCGATGAGCACGACATAGACGACCAGTCAGCACCACTGTTTCAAAATCAATCGAATTCAGTCTTCTCGAATCGGCGCCCGAGTTCCAACATGTCGAACTTCCAATCCGAACTTTACAACAGCCATTACTCGCCCCTACAGATCCCGCAGCAGTATCCATTCGTGGGCCAGAATCGCCAGGAAAGGAGCCACCAAAACATCCCAGATCGGACACCCGACTTTCCTGCGCACATGGCATCGATGGAATCCACCATGGAGGAGGGTCCATCTGAACCATCGAGCGAACTACAACTACGCAACCACCAATCGCACTCAATACAACGACCGGAGGATACTTCTTCAGATGCTGGAACCTACACTTGCACATATCATGGGTGCACTCAACGCTTCGAAACTCCGGCTCAGCTGCAAAAGCACAAGCGCGAAGGTCACCGGCAGATTTCGCCTGCTTCCATGCCCAACGCCCAATCAATAGCTCTCCGCAACTCGCAAGCCGGTCCTCACAAATGTGAGCGCATAAACCCAAGCACCGGCAAGCCCTGCAATTCAATTTTTTCTCGGCCGTATGATCTTACGCGTCACGAGGACACCATCCACAACGCGCGGAAGCAGAAGGTACGGTGTCATCTTTGTTCCGAGGAGAAAACCTTCTCGAGAAATGATGCGCTGACCAGACACATGCGAGTTGTGCACCCGGATGTTGACTGGCCCGGCAAAAGCAGGAGAAAGAATGGAAAGGAATGAAATCGCGCATCTCAATGTTTGGAACTACGTCATCTTTTTAGCACCTACTCTTGGCGTCTGTACAACTTTCTCACAATTTGTCGGATTACGGGCGATCGTCATGATTAACGTCAAAGTACTTTGTTGGCTCAGTTGAGTTCAATTCCCAAACGTCCAGCCTGATTAGTTTACTGGATGATCATCTATCGCGATTATGTACGTTGCCATGTTACGAGCTGGGCTTGCGGAGTTGGTGGCTTGGACTAAAAAAATACCGCAAAGGGGGAAAGGAAGGCAAAGACAAAAGTCATAGAAGGGATCTGGCATTAAACGTTGCTCAGCGCTTACATGCATGGCAACAATGAATCATGTTACTTACAATGTACAGTTACTATTTGAAAATTGAATCACCTGCTTCTACTTACGCAACTCTGAATGTACACTAGTTGTTGATGGCGTGTTCGTGTGTGGCTGATTTCGTACCTGTTTTGGACACACTTTCGCAAAAGATTTGCATGTCAGTAACGAGCCTAGGTGTTCAAACGTTGAGGCTCACTCGGGATCATCGGGAGAAGTCGTAGAATCACACGAACGGGACTCCGATCTCACCGAGTTCGTGGCGAGTTCCCTTCGCGTTGATTTACAGGACGACTCCGAACCGCGCCAAGTCACAATTCAAATCTTTCTCGAAGTTGTAATGTGTGCTAGCTGTAGAGAAACCGTTCTGCACCTCGTATCCATACAGCTGCTGCTACGGACGTTAAGATGCGAGGGTAACAGATCCGGGCAGCCGGTATGCCCGCGTTATTTCCTCGGAGAAGCTTCCGGCGACATTAAACTTCACTTTTCGGGCCCGTGGTGCCTAAAACGCTATGATTGATCCAAGATCGCGGAATCAAACGACCATTAGAACTAGGCTGCGATCACATCATCATCCCTAAAGACCGATCTTCAGCCGTCCGAGACTCGCGCGATACGGGCTTACTCATCCGGACTCTTCAAATATCCGATTGCTTACTAGGTTATTGGCCGGCTTCAGACGCGCGTCTCAACCGTGACATTTGTGGCTTGCGCAGGCTGGAAAGGGAGTCATCCAGAGCAAAGGCGGATTTAGAGCTACAGTACAGAATGGGAAATGCTTAAATTCACCCGTGGCGGAGATTGCGGCAAGATGGAGCAGCTGACACACCACCGAGCTGTCAACTCCAGGCGGCAGGATTTTAGTACCAAAAAGGAGATCGACAAATTGATCAAGCTCCCAGTATTAAGGATTTGTCGCAGCTTTGTAACGACCTAGTCATTATTTGTCGTCTGTGAGGCTATTCCAAATCCCAGGGGTACTACAATGCAACATCGGCAGCAAAGGCACATGTATACAAATCGCTCCGATCGCACAGCTCCCAGTATCGGTCAATGTTTCCGACAACCTCTGCATTAACCTGCTACGGAGATACGCTTGCAACTTACCATAGAGCACCTTCAGACCCTTTCCGAGGTCCCTTCGGTAGGCCCCGACTACGGAGGCGCCTTTGATTCATTCTCCCTTCTTGATTTCCTCCATTACCCACCGAGTCAGGCTTGCTCTACTCAGCTCCGTCATTCCTTTGTACTCTGGACCTAACAGTCCAGCCGCAACAGATAAATCCACAGGACCGTTGTTCAGATGCGATACGCGGAAAACAATCCAATCAAGGTCCAGCTAATCTATGACGTTCCTCGCAATGGCTACCATCTTAGCATTCCCCTTGTGGCAGAAAAATAGGTGGCATAAAGCCGAGTAGCCAGAACGTTCAGGGCTTCTGCTCGGAGCTGACAGGATAAGATGGTGTTGACAGGGCTAAGATTCGTTTCACGCCTTGTGCTCTTATTGCTCGGAAGATGGTGGGGAAAGAGTCTGCGATTGGTGTTGTCTTGGTACGCTAGATGAAAGCACTCAGCGATGGAGGAGTGCCGAGAAAGCTGACCACAGTGTCCACGTCGGTCATGGCATCTTTAAGAGCTTCCTCGTCCATCAAAGAGCCCCCGACCACGCGCATCGCTGGATTCGAAAGTGTGTCGGCCGAGAGCTTGGATCGTGGCTGCACGTTAGAGGACCAACATTGGACCATTTCCCTGCTCGGGCAAGCTCCGCGTGAAAACGAGCCCGCTTGCACCTATAGTGATGTCAGCCTCATGATGTGGTTAAGGCGCTTCGACGCCCCACAACTAATATGCTCTTTCCGAGTGCCATTTTTCAGAATCACAAAGACCCTCTAATCTGAGTGTGTTGTGGAGGGGATAAAGGTATGCCAAAAGGCAGGTTGTAGGATAGGGAAAGGTATAGCAACGATGGGAAGACAGAACCTAGAGACACGTTGGGTAGAAAAGCTTGCTTGTTTCTATCTAGATGTTCAAAAGACAGTTCCTGTGCCCATAAGGGCCTAGTGACCAATTGGCCCCACCACAGTGTATCATTGCCTATGTAGGCTTAGAGAGCTTGAAGCCCGATCATAAAGCAATTCACTGATACAGGTACACTTTTGTCACCCTATGACCGACTAACGGATCCAGTCCCGCGGTACGCTTCTCCCTTGCTTTTGAAGCTGGTAAATAACGGACAAGGCCTTGGCGACCGAATGTGCCGGCGATGTCTAGGTTGTGACAAGTAGGCGACCTTTCACAACCAAACGGTACAGCTCGGTCCAATCTAATCCGTGGTCGTCACCATATGACGCCCCGATCTCAAGAGACCTCAGCTAGCGACTTAGTAGCCCTTACGAGCCAATTCCTCGAGATCTCTTGCCTCGCGAATTTGATCTTTCAGCTTCCGAAGACAAATTCATGCTGACATGCCTCTTCACTAATTATGTCCATGGCAACTTCGGATCGCCCCGGCTGAACCTTTCTGCGGAGGGCAAGCTTGGTCCCGCGTCTCGAACTGCGTCGCTAGCGGTTGCCAACGAGTTCTTTGCTCATTTTCCATAATCAGCCGAAGCTCAAGGTACCGGCCGCCGAATTACATGGGACACCGCTCCGACTACTGTGGAAGGACCTCACTAGAAAGGGCAACTCTTGCGCAAAGAGACTCATAGTGCCCACCACGGCCATGCTCACATATGATGTATGTTGCTCGACCCACAGGACTGCCTCAATGATCCTGCTGACAAAGGCTTCTAGTTTTTATCGTGGCAGAAAGGGCAAAGCTACGACCACTCCCACAACCTCAAATATTGCCATGCAATCAGAGAACAACGCTGCTCCATGCCTTTTCAAGACCCAGTTTCAATACGCGTCTATACAACTCAATACAAATGCGGTTCCTCAGACCGCCATTTTTATCACCTTGGTATCGAGATCCTGAAGAAATAGCCACGCCATGTCGCTTCACAGATGGAGTTGTCTGGTTTCGCTCAAAACGCTCTAGGGATGTGTGCCAGATCCACTCGCGCCAACGCCCAGGGACACAATGCGTCCAGCCATCCCAAAACAATTTGACCTGGTTGATTCCATGGTAAGAGTTACATGTGATAGATTGTCATTTCTCATGAATGACAGACACGCAACCGCAGGAGATAATCAGGGCCTCGGAAGCAGGTAGTACCTTGTCGCTGGAAGGCTCACAAGGTGTCCGCTGTCATGGGTCAGTGGTCCTTTCAAGAGTTGGGTGAAGAGCGTCGTTGCAGCATAGCTGTTCCATATTCCTGCCTTCCAGCTGCCTCTAGCTAGAGTGAGTGATGTACTTGAAGGCTTCCTATACACACAGTCTCCTATGGAAGCCAGAATCCAGAACTTCATGCCATGAAGCTGTCAAGGCGTGGCTCCTAGCCTCGGCCAAAAGACCAAAAGACTAGAATGATGCGATTCCAGTCGCATCATGAGCCACAACCGTATGATATGTCTTTGGCTGGCATGACAGAAGCCTCTGCAAGGACACCATTGAAGAGGCTGCTCTAGTATACTTGCGTTGGGATGACGTGGCGAAGAGATCAGGGAATGTCCTCATATTCGATATATTCTGAAATGTAATGGAGTGACGAACGGCTGTGGAAGAATTTTAGAAAGTCTCTCCGTGATATTCAAGCAACGCTGCCACTTCATCTTTCTGCCGTCTCCGAGTCTCCTTATCTCTTGAATCCCGGAACAACTGCTGTCGATCCTCTTCAGAGATAGCCGCCCGTGAAGCCTGCTGCCTGCAAAGCACTACCAAAGGCTCCGCTCTCCAACTTGGAACTGCGGAAGACCAAGAAGTAGATCCTCTCCCACTTAGAATTTACTGCCTCGTCTGAGGGATTTGACATAAGGCAGCAGTTTCTCCATCACGTCGTCAAGATCGGGTAGCCTCAATCTTGGGAGAAGAGCCAGAATAATGCTCGTCAACGAGTCTTACTCGTGATCCAATGCCGGCTACAGCGAATTTATCGCCAATAGACTGAACATGAGCATTCATCAATCCTAGATATGGTCGATCCGGAGAATTCCCAGAGGGGTTCATGGCTGGCGATTTGAATTTGACGCGGCGCGGCTTCTTTCAATGGCTCTAGAATATCTGCAATTCTACTGGCGAAAGTGGTGAAGATGCCCTGAGCGATTATCCATAATTGCGAACTTGTTGTCTCGATGGCCAGAAAGCCTCCACTCTCAGACCCAGTACCCGAGTCTTCCCAGTTTCGGATCCTGTGGACCGGGTCATTCTGTTGTTGACACGGAAAGAGTGGTGGGGTGATACGACGCACTCGGCTGGCTGATTGAGACTTGGAGGAATCCGGAGGAATTTATTGACATTGGATAGGGAACCTGAATCCGGCTCTCGTCAATGGTCTGCGTTTGCGTAACCCAAAGACGGATGGCTGACTTGAAGTCCATCATCTTCTTGCTCTCCTCGACAAGCATGATTCTTTTCCACAAACAGGCGTCTTTTGATCGTCTAATTGCTTCGGTGACCACCACTACCACCCCAAGTCTGCTTCAAGCTGGTATTTGCTGATTTTCCATCAGCCATTGTTGCAGTACATGATAAAATGAATGGGAAGACTAGGGCACTGTTTTAATGGCTCTGGAAGATGGCACGTCGTCGACCATGCAAAGGCTCTTGCATTTTTCCAGTCTCCGGAGAGCTCCGAATCTGCCGAGAAACAATACCCTGCCGACCCCCATAACGCCTCGCATAGTTACGCCGCTATCTTTCGAATCTCGGTGCCCCATCTTTGCCCAGGTGATGTGATGGGGTCGCCCGCCAAATACGCAAGACGGGATCTAAAATGCAGAATTATGGCAGCTTCGTTCGGCTGGCCCTTCGTCCATCTCGTTGAGGCGTATCTAGTCTACTACGGAATTTGCGCGCCGCACCTCGACATCGGATAGCTTTGATTCACCGTTCGGGTCTAATAAAGGATGGAAAGCCCACGATCTGTTGTCTAGTTTGGCCTTTCAAATGGAGCACTTCGACATGATAGCCGTTCTCGTTCAGTTGCTTACTACCATCCCGGCCTCTTAAGAGGATGTTGGAGTGGAAGAGTAAATTTGTCTTCTCAACTACTTACTGCTGGGATAGCTAACTACTTATAGAGATTCATCAGAGCACAGAAGAGCACAGAGGCTAGGCTGTTTCTATTCATCGGAGCCCCTCTAGGTTCTTCTCTCCTTTGTGGACTTTTCAAGGGACCAGGACCTCTTGATTCCAACAGAGAAGGATAGCCGTCGATGTACCAGCCAGACTTTGACCGTGTTTGCTGAATCGGTCGAATATCATCGCAACTGTTTCCATCGTTGGCTGCGCTTACCGTGAGAGCTTGTACGAAATTGTCGATCTTCACCATGAGGCGACTCGATATTGAGGGCCTGCCGGTCAAGTTCGTGTCCTTCAACGGCCCTATGCAGATGCTTCAATCGGGTTTGCTCCCACCCAAGACGCCTTCTTCGAAGTGGAGCGCGGATGGCTGTCATGCATAGGGTAGATGCCAACTGATACTGGGAAATTGATCCGTAGAGACCCACAAACTGACAAACAAATCTGAGGAGAGAGGATGAACTGGCAAACCCCAGAGAATTAGCAAGGGGATGCTTGATGGAGTCAGGGCCCTTTCTAGACGGATCAGCGTCCACTCTCTAGGACGTCACGTATTCGTGCTTTTCCTCCGAATGAGCAAAGGCATTGAACAGTTGATCGCCAAATCTCCTGGCCGCCTTGGCCGTAGCCAGGACATGACTGTTTTCGGGGGTGAAGGGTCACTGCAGGCCTCTTTCGTGAATTTTCATTCAGTCGTCCTATAGAGATAGTTACCCCAAAGAAAGGAATCATCATGAAGACGGGATATCCTCCCATCCAACTCGCTCCCGGCTCACTCTTCCACCCACCCCTTCCACTTCCCATACTTATCCTCCTCCCCGCCCCACTTAAACTTGCCAAATTTCCTCTCCAGATAGCTCACCACGCCCCACTGCTCCTTCATCACCGCTGCAGCCCTCACGCTCCCGAACCGGCCGCCCTTGACATTCACATCCACGCCCATCTCCTCCACTAGCCACTGCACCGCCTTCAGGTTGCCGCTCTTGGCCGCCATCTGCAGCACGCTGCCGTACTTGCCGCAGTGCGCGTGCACGTCCGCGCCCGCCGCCACGAGCAGCTTCATGGCCGGCACGCTGCGTCGTCCAGACCGACTGCCGCTCGACACCGTCTCGCGCTTCGCCTCCGCCTGCAGTACACTGCCGTACTTACCCGCCGTGATGGTGGCGTCCGCGCCGTGCGCAAGCAGCAGCTTGATGCCGTCGACATTGTGTGCGTACGCTGCCGCGTGCAGCGCCGTGCCGTACGTCGCGCCACTGACGGCGTTGACTTCCGACCCGGCGGCGAGGAGCGGCTCGACCATGGCCGGGCAGAAGCACGCGGCTGTTTGGAGTGGTAAGTGCAGCTCGCCGCCCGGGATGTTGGGATCTGCGCCTGCCTCGAGGATCCTGTTGGCAATGCTCATAGATTGGTTTTGGAGGGCTGCGGCGAGTGGCGTTGGGAACGTGTCTCCTTCGACGTTGGGATTGCGTTCTGGGCCAGCGTGGATTGTTCCGGGGTTGACGTCCGCCCCGCGCTGGAGGAGCAGGTCGATAATCAGTCGTCGGTTGTTGATATCTGCACCATCGTAGATGTGGTTGTTGGCGATGGCGGCTGTCAGCGGGCAGCCCCATCTGCCCCCACGGTAGTTGGGGTTCGCCCCTTGGTCCAGGAGCCAGATGCACATTTCTAGAATCGCCCAATAGGCAGCGCTCTGTAAGGCCTGGTCGAGGTGTCGCTTACGGTCTTCTGTTGTCATGGGCTGCTGTAGCAGGCGGCTGATCATCTTTTCACCTGCGAAGACAGCTTGTTCGAAGATGCCTTGTTTGAGCCCAATGTCCGCGCCGTAGTCGAAGAGCAGCTCGACGAGCTGGAAATTACCGGCGCTGTTCACGGCACAGGAGAGGGGACACCCATAGTCAATGTTGTCGATGTTAGGGTCGGCTCCACGTTCCAGGAGGAATTGCGCCATGTCCAAGTCGTTGTTGTGACAAGCCCCAACAAGTGGACCTTGCCTTCCAGTACGCACCATACCTTGCGTGTCCTGGGGAATGTTGTTGAGATCTGCGCCGTATTCTATCAGGAGGTCCACGGCATCCTTGAGTCCCTTTTCGGCGGCTACCTGTTTCGCCAAGCTCATTAGCAACGTCCCGGTCCAAGTTGCTTTATCCCCCATATCCTTCGATTAAGGTCCTATTGATATCATTTGAATGGCTTACCGTTACTGCTTGTTTCCAGTCACCAGGGATATTCGGGTCCACTCCGTATTCCAGTAGCTCTTTCAGATCTTTCAACGGCCGCCTCTCGATCGTGTGCTCGAGGGTGTAAAAGTCATTACCAAAAGCTGCACCGTGATCCATCAACATCTTGAAGATTTTTTTCGGGGCACTCTTGAATGCCTCGGCAGCGGGCGAATGGCTTGGTGAAGGTGGGTTGAGATCTGCCCCCTTTTCGAGCAGAAGAGGAATTAGGCTAGTCAACTCGTGCTTAATAGCCCTAATGATGGAGCCCCAAGTTATGTTGGAGTCATCGATTACTGCCCCTTTCTCCAGGACATGTCTGACAATAGACTCGTTGCCTGACATAAGGGCATAGTGAATTGTAAAACCATTCTCCCCCTTCGGTCCGTTGATGTCAGCACCAAGCTCCAAAAGAAGGTCGATGATGTGCCTGTTGCCTTCCTGAGCGGCATGTTGCAAAGGTGTACACTTCCCCCGAGGGACAACCGAGTTGAGGTCTACGCCCTTTTCGACAAGGTACCGAAGCACAACTTCTTGATTCTCGTTGCAAATCCAGAAAACCCTATAATGGCGTTAACAAGTGACCTCCTGTTGCGTGATGGCCAGACTTACCATCCCCGGGTTCCCACGTTAATATCCGCGCCGTGTTCAAGTAGCATATCCGCCAACGTCAAGTCACCACTACCCTCGTTGCAGGCATGACTGATAGCCAAGCCAAAGGGAGAATCGCCTTTCACTCTCCGATTTACATCAGCCCCCTGACGTATGAGCTCTTTCGCCAGATCAACCATACCATTCTCAATAGCAATCCCCAATGGGGAACCGCCCCGGGAGACTGCATCAAGGAAGGGGTTTTGGTCAAGGATTAGCCGAGCAGCTTTCTCGTTGCGCTCCTTGATTGCAACGTGCAGTGCAGAGCCATCATAGTTCCTCCAGGCATCACAGTTCGGATTCTTCTCAAGCAGCTTGTCTAGGAACCATGGGTTTTGTTCGTATCGATGCACAGCTTCCAAGAAGCCCTCGTCCTCGAATTCGGCGCCGCGTTCGAGCAGGATTTTGGCCATGGCTAATTCACCGGTCCAGATTGCGGCGTGAAAGCAGTTTATGTAGAGTCGACCCGAGGCATTGGGATCTGCCCCTGCGTCAAGGACGGCAAGGAAAGTGGGCATGTCCCTACCTTCGATCGCAGCCTCTAGAGTAGACACTCCGCGGTGGTCCATGGATAGGTTAACGTCGGCACCCGCTCGGATTAGTGCCCTCACAACCTGGCTGTGTCCTCCTTTGGCGGCGATGGTGACGGGATAGCCGTACGACGCAGACGGCGCTCCCTTGTTGACGTCGGCTCCTCGTCGGAGTAGCAGCTGGATTAGCGATAGTGACCCAGACTCGGCTGCAGCATACAGCGGAGTACCGTTTGAATCGCCGATCTCGTTGATATCAGCCCCAGCACCCAAAAGTGTGATCACCATCTTGGTGTCACCGGCCGCAGCAGCCTGATACAATGATGATCCATGAGATCGTGAGCCGATATTCAAGTCAGCGCCGTGCTTGACTAGCAGTGTCACCACGTCGATATGGTCTTTGGAGACTGCCGCAACCAGAGCTGTATTGTGGCCTCCACCTTGGGCATTGACGTCCGCACCAGCGTCTATCAGCTGCTTCACAACCTTCACCGAGCCTCCAAGGGCAGCAATCTGTAGCACACTGCCGAAATCTCTGCTGGGCAAATTAGGATTGGCACCATGCTGAAGGAGATACTCCGCAATGTCACTATGGCCGTGATAGGCAGCAGCGCCAAGTGGAGATTCGAACTTGCCCCCTCTTTTCACGATGTCAGCTCCATTCTCAACGAGTGACTGAACAAGAGCAAGGTCACCGAGGGAAGCTGCCCAATAGAGCGTCGGGGGGTAGAACTCGGCGGATTTTCTAATGTCTCGATGGTGGAAAAAGGGATTATCAGTTGATTCAAGTATGGTCTCCGGAATCCATACGTTAAGCCAATTTACGTAGGTATTGCTGCTCGACGGGTTGAAGAAAAGCTCTGCGAGACGACGAAGGTCTGATTGCCCATCCGTTGATGCATGCTTCCAATGAGACATCCAGTTGCAAGCTGAATACTCCAGCAGGGGCGATTCCTTGAAATCGAGCTCCGACGCTATCTCTCCTCGATTGAACTCGAGGAGATAGAAAAGACAACATTCAGCCAGGTACGTGTTTGCAAGTTTTTCTGAGGTGTAGAAACTGGATAGCCCACCCTTCTGGAGCCTTTGGGATGTGATATACTCTTTGACGGAGTAGTGACTCAATGAAACAACAGTGAATTTGTTGCTGTTCATGTATGATGAATAGTAAATGCCGTGGATCTTGAGCTTTTCGCTCAACCAGTCATCGGAGCCGTACTGCTGGCGCTCCACGATCGAGGCTGTAACAAGTGTCCCGCAGAGCTCGAGAATCAGGTTCTCGTCAAGGAGGCGACAGACGTCCGGCTCAAAGCTTCCACTCTTTGAACTGAGCACGGCGGCTTCTGCAAGTTCTTGGAGTAGCAGAGGACGTGTTGCAAACGCAAGCCAGTGCAATGCGGATTGCACAAATGATTCGTGAAGAGAAGGCACGCTTTGGAGGATTCGGTCGTAGGTCTGGTCAAGTGTCTCTGGCATTCTCTTTAGCTCTGTGCGAACCATGGCAGGTGTGAGACACTTCTTCATTGTATCGAGCTGGCATACGGCCCATCGAAACCTGTCGCGCCATAAGCACATGAAATAACACTCGAGAGGTCGAACGACCAATCATACATTCCATACGAACTCTCGACAATTGCGTTCAAGATTTCTTCTCGAATAGCCGGCTTCCATTTCAAGAGCCTCGCGTCTCGAGCGATGGCTTTGCCGACATGGACTCTCACATCTGCGTCGATGACAGCGTTCTGGATGCAGATCGTGCGAGAGAAGGATGGCCCCAATGCTGCGTCAATGTCCGGCTCCTTCCTGCTGGTGATCAACAAATTGAGGTTGCTGGGTAAGGACCCTTGGACGAAAGTTTCGAAGAACAGCTCTCTCTCTTCCTTGGGGCACTCATCTAGCGCATCAATCATCAAAAAGGTCCTTCCTGCCCGAGATACTTCGGCTATGACGACTTCCACAAGCTCATCTAGATTAGGCTGCTGGAGGCCATTGCACTTGGTATAAAGGCTGGCTACAGATTCCGGTATGACCTCCTCTATAACGATGAGCTGGTAGACAACAGATTTGAGCAGATTTGCAACGGTCTGCTTCTTGTTGTCGGCAAAATCGAAGTAGAAGTAGACGACACGGTTGGAAGGATCTCGCTCATAATGTTGACTCATGTGATCAATGATTGTCGAACATAGGATAGTCTTGCCGGCACCGGGAATCCCGTGAATCCACAGAGACTCGCCTGGATTGTCCTTCCAGTTTCTGAAGTCCTTGATGTCGAAGATCCACTTGGCCGTGTCTGGTTCGTGCTTGTTCCTCGAAACCTTGTGATTCTGCTCGGGATCGCTGGTCTTGTACCATGTCAGGATTTCGGCACGTTTGGATTGCTTCTGGATGTCCTCAATCTTGTGAGACTGCTGGCTCAACATTCGAGCGTGATGGGCAGACAAGGCAAGCTGCAAGGTCGCTTTTTGCTTCTCAATGATATCTAGCTTTTGCTGGATGCTGCTTGACTCGAAAGGCCATTTGAGCCTGCTTTTGATTCCTGGCCTGGTGAGTGGCTTGAGCTTTTGCTTCAGCTCGGTTAGAACAGTCTCGCAGGACCTCATAGCGGACACGCAGGCCACGGAGGCAGAGCGTCTCCCAGTGCTGTTCCCTTCATCAAACGACAAGTTGTCCAGGAGCGTAGCTGAAGTGTCTGATGGTGTGGCGCTGGAAGGTGGGAAGATATCATTGAGCTCGTCCAATGTTGCGGCCAAGGCCTCGACGTCTGTGATGATCCGAAAGATCTCATCATCGGCATCCTTGATCTGGCCACGGATCTGGTAGCAGAAGAGAAGGACGGCCTGAGAGATTTGCACGACGGCAATCAGGCTTGCCGTCAGGCTCAGTGGATCCATAGTGATTGGGTGTGTATGTCATCGAGTTCGCGAGTTCGCAATTTCGCGATGCGAATTCAAAGGATTTTCTTGCTCGAAAAAACCCGCACCGGACTAGTGAAGGGGGATATGCCGTGCTGCGGGATGCACAGCCCCGCGCATGAGAAAGTGAGAGAAGCATCAAAGCATTGTTGTCAGATGGCGCATTCCAGACGAATGAGTGTTGAACGCAAGCATGATGGTGGGTATTGCCAGGTCCATACTCGAAGCAGTTGGGTAATGTCTGACATGGCACGACGTCCAAGGCCGTATGGTATAATTTACGATGTCGCATCCAACGCTCGAGGATCACATAGATCCAACCAAGCGCTAATCATAATTTGACTAGGCTAACTCCTAATTCTAATAAATTGGCGAATGGCAATGGCACTATCTCGTTCGTTGATGGCACGCAATTGTGAAACAGGGGCTGCGTACAAACCCTGAGAATATCTTTCAACGAAGGCCAGCACCCTTACAGGGTTTGGTGGTAGGGATAAACAGCCCCCACCGATAGCCCGCCCTTGCTAAACTCGAAAATCTACCAACAACCAAGGAGCAATGAGCTCTCTTTGGAGGCTTCCGTGGGCTTTAAACCTCCAGCGGACAATAATGCAAGATGTCATTGAGTGATACTTTCCGAAATGCCATCCTGAGGCGGATATGCTTTGCCATAGCTCAGGTCGCATACTATCTCGTGACTCTGTACGACAAAACCCGCACTCTCTATACAATCTTCCGGTCCGATTCAAATGACAACCCCGAAGCAAGTCATCTATTCGCCTATCCTCCCATAAGACTGAACAGATATTGGCATACCACACGTGTCCTCCAACTAGCTCCGGGGACTGGCGTCGAGCCTCTGGAAGGTGTACTCTTGACAAACGTCACGATTAAGATCTTCTCATGGGCATGGACGTTTGGAGAGCGCCACTATGACGCCATCTCCTACTGCTGGGGTCACAGCACAGCCACGAAGATGGTCTACCTGCACGGGAAGTTGTTGCGAGTCACGGAGACTTTGCACACTGCGCTCCAGAGCCTAAGGCGGGAAGAATCTCCGGTTTTACTATGGGTAGATCAGATTTGCATCAATCAGAGCCAAGCAGCGGTTGTTGAAAGGAACCAGCAAGTACAGAGGATGGGCGAGATTTATGCGAATGCCGATAGAGTCATTATATGGCTCGGAAAGCCGACAAGAATCTCTGACGAGATCTTCGATTGTCTGAACGCCTTGAATGAACCTGATCTTCCTGATCAATCGCATGACGGAGAAGGCCAGGCGGCCGCAACATACACAGAGGACCGAATCAACGCCATGATCTCCAGCTTACAAGGCAGGCATGGAGTAGTAGGACTTCGCAAGGAAGGTCAAGTGAAGGAGCAGTTGATGATAGGATTCAGGGATCTGGTGAATAATGCTTGGTTCAGCAGAATCTGGGTCGTGCAAGAGGCTGCTCTAGCTAAGAACCTGTTCGTTCAAGCCGGAAGTCGACGAGTACCATGGACACGCTTCGTAGCCTGTGTCCGAAGTGTGAAAGAAATGATCGGAATTCCTCTTACAGAGACGCGGCTGGTATATGATATTGAAACGCTGAGACGGCAAAAGCTCTCAGATGATCTTGAATATAGCGATCTTCTCATGATCGTGGAAGTGTTTCGTGGACGACAAGCTACTGACCTTCGAGACAAGATTTATGGCCTGTTCGGATTGATTAAGTCAGGATCACCGGGACCGGCCTTTCAAGCGGACTATTCAAAAAGTCCGCAGCAGGTGTTTGCTGACTTTACTGTGTGGCATATACAAGTCTACGGCAACGTCCGTGCTCTCGCAAAGTGCTGCTCAGAAGAGATCAATGAGTCGTCGAAAATCGGATCCCGTCTGCCGTCCTGGGCTACAGATTGGTCTGTGGACTCCGCAGGTGATTGTGGCAATCTTGTGGATGACTCTTTTGTAAACAAAACTGGTGCACAGCTCTACAACGCGTCAAGGGGGTTACGAGCTAGCGCACGTGTTGTCTCCGAGCACACCAGGGCCTCCTTGCCACCTATCGCCACCGAAGCGCTCGTGCTAAGCGGCATAATCCTAGACACTGTGGCCCAAGTGGTGGACAGAATGAGTACACAGGAGGACGTTGGTGACCCAAGGAGTACGACTTGGATGGAATGGAGGCGCGTGGCTCTTCAAGAACGCAGGCCAGATCCATATGGGACTCGAAGCGAACGTATCGATGCCTTTTGGCGCACTCTTATCGTCGATCGAATGAGCATGTCTGAGCGGGCAACTTCACACATCGGCGCGGATTTCGAAAGCCTATTGCAATTTGGTGGCACCAATGCCGGCCCTGGCGACTGTCTTCCCGGAGCTGGGAATGACAAGTCGATATCGAGTGTAGATTGCAATGATAGCGAAGAGTTGCGTTCCAAGTTCGCGGAATGGCTTCGGAAATGGAACCCATTTCATTTTGGGAAAAAAATCTTCCGGACGGAAAGAGGATACTTGGGGATCTCATGTAAACATGTGCAGAGAGGAGACAAGGTGGCGATTCTCTGGGGCGGACGATTACCATACATTCTCCGGGAACATGGGGATATTCTCCTTCCTGGCGTACGGGGCCGGCCTTCTCTCACGGACGATACTGTTGTCCCAACTTACAAGTTGATTGGTGGTGAATGCTATGTACATGGCCTTGCTGACGGCGAGGGCTTGGATATTGCAGATAGAGAAGGCATACGGCCAACAAAGATATGTCTCGTTTGATCATATATCTTCCGCCGCATGCCCGCAGGGGCTCTCTTCAAGAGCCTTGAATTTCCCAACACTGCGCCTGTGTGTTCACAATAGATTCCTTTCGAGAAGTATAGTAACTTCTTCTTTCCACGAGGAACTAATGATACCTACCTATTATCATCGACTCGATCTGTGAGACCAGATGGTCGATTTCCACTCACAACCCTAATTTCAGTGCCAAGTCTTTTTCGCTGCCCATTGCATTTTAGGAGCGCCAAGTATGCCGAGAAGGGAGCTTTCTTGAATCTGCAAAAAGAACAACTGTCACAGCGGCGCATTCAACATCTGAACACTTCCTCTTTGCAAGCGTGCATCCGCCGTATTACGAGTCGAGACCTTCTCTGTAGCTTCGCCTAAGCATCTCACAACAAATCCTTCTTCCTCGCAGCCATGTGGATTTTGAATTGGTGTAAGTTCCTGCAGTCGACAGTGATCATCCCTGTTGGGTCGGGCAATCAACTCGACCTGCATCCAACGCATGGGGCTAATCATGTTCTCTATCTAGTCTACGATATCCTTGCCCAGCTGGGGCTTCTCAATAAACACGCCAAATTATTGTGCGTGTCACGGCCCTGCGTTCAGTCTTGGATCTCACAATTGACCGATCTAATCAGGTTTCTAGGCCTCGACAATGCCGGAAAGACAACCCTTCTTCACATGCTGAAGGTGCGTTTCGACTACGATGGTGGCTGCAAAAGCAATGTGTTTGCCTGAGAAAGAAGCATGCTCTCGTGCCACACCAGACAACGGCTACACCAGATTGAGGAAGAGCTGGAGCTGAATCTTCGCTGACTATTCGCACCACAGAATGACCGGGTGGCCGTTCTCCAGCCAACGCGTGAGTTGCTCTGTTCCCTCAAACAATCCTCCGGAAGTAGTCTGGGAAGAGGAATCGAAGGACTTTCTAGTCCTGCGAAGGCGAGAATCAACCAACAGAATGAGACACAGGTCTTCTGAACATGAATCCTCTCCGGCTACTCCCGATCAAAGTCACCAGAGCTGTTCAGACACATACTAACATGGAGAATAATAGTACATCCCACATCCGAAGAAGTATGAAGGCTTTTATACACTCCGAAGCGCCAACGCTCACCTATCTTTTAGCTCGCAATCGGAAACAATAGATTCACAACCTTTGACTTGGGAGGACATCAACAGGGTACGTTCCCACATTCTCCTTAGAGTATGAAGTCGAAAGCGAGGCTAGTGCTGTACACTATACCAGGGCACACAAGGAGATACCATATACGGCCTTGCCGTTGCGGAATTGACCCCATATATTCCCTATCTTATCATTATTCTTTGACTATCAATGGACTTCTACTAACCTTGTCCCCTACGACTCAGCTCGCCGACTATGGCGCGACTACTTCCCAGAAGTGAGGTTAACTTTACCTGCTCGCCGAAAACTTGCCTAACCGCGATTACTGGATAGGTTTCTGGAATCGTCTTCCTCGTTGACGCAAAAGGTTGGCAGTTGTCCACAACTTTGGCGGACATTCTGGCTGACTTCTATATAGACCACGAGCGACTACCAGAAGCCAAAGCTGAGCTCGACGCAGTATGTGAGATCTACTTTAGCCTTTCCTTCCTACTGACCTCGAGATAGCTCCTATCCATGGAAGATTTGGCCAAGGTCCCCTTCCTTGTTCTGTAAGTTCAACCAAAAGACACATACTTGAGTGCTCTGTTTTAAGCTGTCCGAAATTTGTGGCTGTTCAGAGCTCGTGCATGCTAACCTTACTGGGTGTGAAGTGGCAACAAGATCGATCACCCAGAGGCGGTCAGCGAAGACGAATTGAGGCACCAACTAGGACTGTACCAGACGACAGGAAAAGGCAAAGTCCCACTTGAGGGAATACGGCCAATTGAGGTAAGTTCTAACCACTTCATCTAGCTCCGTCTCACGCTTTGCCATCTACCTTCATTGCCCTGCTGACTGAGTATGATAGGTTTTCGTGAGTGAATTACAAACAGATGCTTATAATTCATGGACTAACATGCATGCAGATGTGTAGTGTGGTCATGAGACAGGGTTAGTGCCGTCCCCAGTGCCGGACTGATGAAAGACGCAACTGACTTTTGGTTTTAGGCTATGGCGAGGGGATTCGCTGGATGTCTCAATACGTCTGAACACTTCTTGAAGGTAGAAGCCGGGTGGTCGTGAACTGTGGCACCTCGGGATAATTGATTGTTTCGCTGATCTTTGAGCCAAGAGCAGCAACAGCACAGGCGGCAGTGGAAGTTAGGGGCAGGTGGACGTGGGTAGCTTTTCGGCCTGCTCTTGCAGTCACTTATGGTCGGCTTTCCGGAGTCCACGTAACGGGGCAGGAGTTCAAGTGTGTTCAAGATTTAGAGCAGAATGGCAACAAATGGACGGCTGATCTCCTCTATCTGATCCAAAAGTACTACTATACTGCCCGCCTCCATGTAATCAAATACACCCCCAACATCTCCCGGAGCGTAGTCTAAATTAGGCTCGCAACATTCCGAGCGCTCGAAACGCACTCGCATATCATTCCGAATGCGTTCGGAGGTCAATCGGAATTGTGTTCGAAGATATTCAGAGATCCAATTGCATTTCGAGCATACGAGCGTGTCAGTCTGCCTACTAATCTGTCCTGACTGTCCCCTGACTTTCCTACGTTACGAGTGTGCGAGCCTGCCTACTACCTACAAGCGTATGAGCCTGTCTACGAGCGTGTGATTCAAGTACTGGTCAGCGAAGGTCACGCAGAGTAGTAATAAGGAATACGTCCTTAGATAGCGAGATAGAGAGAGTTTTCAGTTATACGATGCGCGCTTAGTAAACGCTCTCCCTCTGATAGTAGTAGTTGGAGCGCCGAAATATTCATGCATTTAAGGAATCGTGTTCTACTTGAACGTCGCTTGAGTGGTGTCAAGTCTAACTCAAGTGCGAATCCAGTGGCACTCCAGCTGCGTTCAAACTGTGATCAGCCGTTCCGCATTCAGACGGTCAAGTGGACAAGAGGCGGTGGCTAGGAAAAAGAGGAAGGGGTAGGTACTATAGACTCGCACACTCGTAGGTACTGTAGTCTCGCACCCTCGTAGGCAGGCTCGTACGCTCGTAGTACTACTACTGCCGCCTGCTCTCACTGAATGCTACTAATTGGAGCTCGCAAGGCACGGTTTTAGCTATCCCATTGGTAAACGTGACCCTCCCCCGGCCTAACTTATGGGCGCTTACAGGGGGCACTCGCCTAATTTCGCCTAATTGCCATCTAGGCGTGGCTAAGCGTCTGCGAGAGCACCCCATTAAAAAATGAGTGCCACGGGAATGATTTACTGGGGGTCGTCACGTGGCTCCTTACGAGTGCTCAGAATCGTCGTAGAACGCGTTGCATAGTATAGTCAAACAATTTTGGGTGAGTTTTGAGCACGGGCGGATTAAGTAGTAGTAGTACTCTACTACTGATTGTAATGAATCTAGTAGTAGTAGTACTAGTATCCCGGCCACGTGTCGCATTTCTCATTTTGGCGCTAAGTGTGAGTTGCCAGGAGTACTACTAGTAGTAGTCAGAACCGCAGCCTAGCCTCTTCGACAATGCGCCTCAGGGGGAAACGGCCCCACAGTTTCTTGCTCTCTATCCTGCTCACATCTTTAATTCTCAGCAGATCTGCTTTCTCATCATTGCCATGTACGGCTGCCTTTCAACCACCTCGACCACGTTGGCGCGCAGCCTTGCTGTCCTCTGCAATTTTGTAGCCTTGGCACACGCATACACGACCTTCCACACGAATTGCACTACTCCGTCGACGTCAGTTACTAACTTCGTCTTGTCTAACGAGACACGAGGTACTATCGACATACTCTGGAGCTGCCTCTTCACCATCATCGCCTGTACATGGACGGTTCAGCATCTCAATGTGCCCGAGCAGCGTGAAAATCGGGATCCAGGCCGGCTAGGTGATATAAAATGGGCACTGAAGCGGACATGGACGAGCGCGAAATGGATGCTGGCTACCGCCCTTGCGCCAGAGGTCTTGCTCGCCAAAAATTTGGGTGATTTGTCTGATGCTAAAGCCGATCTGAGAGAATTGCAAAAGCTTGCTGATCAAGATGGCGTTCCTTGGACTACAACACATTCGCTCTTTGCAAACATGGGAGGATTTGTGATCAGGAGTCATGTCCCCGAAAGATTTGGGAGGCAGAAGGATGCTCAGACAGGCCCTGATATCTCGAACCTGGATCCACAACTAGGCGGGAGGTCAGATATACTAGAGGAGTTGAAACGCCAAGAACAATCCCAGCCTAAGCCGAACCTACAACCAGTCAGAGTTTCGGAGTTGGAAGACCAGGGACAATCCGAGCCGAAGTCCAGTAATCCTGATCAACTTCCGCCTGACCAAGTACGAAATCCATTCTTTCTGGTAGCGTCTGATGTCTTGGCTCTGAGGAAGTCCGAATTGCTACCCAGATTGCCGTACATAACCAAGGAAGAGCTAAACGACAAAAACAAAAGCGATAGTCTTGTGCGGCTTGTTGCTATCGTTCAGATTGCATGGATAGTGGTTCAAATCATAGTGCGAGCCAGCCGACACCTTGCAATCTCCCAGCTCGAGATAGCCGTAATTGCATTCGCAACTTGTGCGATAATTATATACGGCTTGAACTGGAAAAAGCCAAAAGGAGTTCAAGTACCGTACACGCTGCTTCAATACCGCGGCGAAGTCCCGTATCCAGTGTTGGAATTACTAGTTACTTCGGAAGATATTAACTCTAAAGGTGCGATGATCTATACCATGCTCGAAGAGGTCAAGCAGCCTCTCGGCATTAGTAGTACCAGCAGACGACGCCGAGGAGCTCCAATTCCCAATCACTTCACCAGAAAGGTCCCTAGCCTTTCCTCTGAGTTCTTAGGAGTCACACTCGGCAGCATGGTGTTTGGTGCTGTGCACATTGCTGCGTGGAATTTTGTGTTTCCTACTTTGGTCGAAAGAACACTTTGGAGGTCATCGAGTATAATGTGTACGGCAGCTATGGTGTTACTAGTTATATCCCTTCTTATTATCGGGAGTACTATACTAGTACCTGAGTATGACTCGGAGATAGTACTATCCGGAGTGTGCATTTTCATTGTTTTTGCTTTATACATTGCTGCAAGGTTGTTCCTCATCGTGGAGATTTTTCGTTCTCTATGCTTTCTTCCGCCGTCAGCGTACTACGCTACATGGGCATCGAATATCCCCCACATCGGCTGAGATGTAAGTTGTTTTGTACTACATAGTGTTCAATTTGGGGTCAATTACAGGAATTGTAAAGCACAGATCAGATCCAACTAGTACTATTAACAGTTCAAGTTTGTACTCCTACCTGCAGCCTGCTGGTGAGAACTGTCAAGGACAGGCGCTTCACAGGACCCCTGCCCACCTCCACAGCACAGATCGTGGTCTCTATCGTCTCCGCCACGCGGATCCATCTAGTACTAGGGCAATCTCTGACCCAACGTCCTGTGCACAGACCGGCGCCTTGACTCCCATCCTTACAAGCCCTACCATCCTGGAGACGGGCGTTCTGAAAAAAGTACCACAGTAGTAGTAGTACTAATACTCCCCCAGCTCAAACGCGACTTGGTCAAGCAACGGACGCGTCTCCGACACCCATGTACACCGAGCAAGGCTAGTACTACTACTAATCTCACCACCGCCACCTGCCCTCACAACCCCCGGACCAGCACCTGGAGGAGATCCGGCCGGCAAGTCCAGCACTACGCAGTGGGCTACTTCCCCAACGCGGTCTCGGACGCGGGCGTCGGCCTGAACGGCGATGCCAACATCGCCGTCCTGGCCGCCAAGCACGCTGAGGGCCGCAACGTCATCGTCGTCGCAGCCGGGTCCGATTAACCCATCCCCAACAGCACGCAGTGCGAGGTCGCGCTTGCACCAACCCTCTTCGCCGTCGGCGCCGTCGATATCCACCCAACAACAACAACAACAACAACAACAACAACAACAACAACAACAACAACAACAACAACAACAACAACGGCAGCGGCAGTGCCTCCCTTGTTCAACCCGACCGCCGGCCTCGCCAGCACCCTCATCGGCCAGCTCAACTTAATATAGTACTACCTCTCGCTCTACACCTCCATTGTCGGCGACAGCCTCATGTGCGCCGCCGCCGCCACCGCCGTCACCACCTCCTCCTCGCCCTTCGCCGCCACGGCCGACTCCTTCGCCGCTATGGCCGACTCCATCCTGCTTTTCATCGGCAGCAGCCAGTTCTTCGTCCCGGCCGCGGGCGGCGTTGGCGACTTCTCCACCACTGACGCCCACCTGAGCATGCTGGCCGTCCGGCTCGGCGACACTAAGTACTAGTAGGTACGTGGTCGCGACGTTCGCCATGTGCGTCGCACTGCTGATGGCGGTGGGGGCCGAGGCGGCTGCCCAAGTGGGATTTCACCGACACAACATGTCTGGTCCTGGCGAGCGCAGCCGTTGGGGAGGATGTGGTGGCGGGGATGTGGAGGGGTGGGGGAGGGCGGAAGGGTCAAGTGGACAGGAGGCGGTAGCTAGGAAAAAGAGGAAGGGCCAAACGCGCTGAATGGTGTGTGCAGCGGCAAGGTGCCGGTCCGGTTGAGGTTGGGGAGGAAGGTGGTCAAGGTCGGCCAGCAGGCACGGGATGGGGATGCAAAGGCAGCAGAGGAGGTGCGGATACCCACCGTGTCGTCGTGGATAAGTGATAACCAAGGCTGACTAAGGAGGTGATGTTGATTGATTCACACCCGTCACAACGGGGACTCACCCTGCCCGTTCCATCTACACTAGTTAGTAGTAGGACCTCGACTGAGTGCCCCATCGCAGAGAATGTTAGTTTGGAAATTCTGAAATGGCCTCAGATTTCTGGTGCTCTCTTGATGGCCTTTCGGCTCGATCAAACTTGACTGCGATTAGGTTTCCTCCTCTCCTTTTTCAAAAGCACTTCGGCCTCTGGTAGGTCATCGCCCTTATCGGGTCGATGTCCTTGATAGCTCTCCCAAAAATGGTAGTGTCACAGCCCGCCACGAAGAGTGTTGACATCGTACTCCACGCTTCCTAGCTCCGGACTGACGGGCTCTATGGCTTTTGGATAGTAGTGACTCAGCCAAATTTCGATATGGAAGATTTCAGTTCAGATAGCTCCCTCAAACTGTCTTGCTGGCCATTGTACCCAACCTGCTAGCATAGGGAGCACTTGGGCTTTGGTGACCTTGGGTTGACTTTCGGCGATGCAGAGGGCGCATCTCGCGACGGGATAGCTTGAAAATGCAGGTAACTCCTTTGGGTTTGTAATGAGAGCACAATGGGCCGCCATCACATTTGAGATGCCGTTTGGGACAGTTGCTGAACACTTGCGATACTTAGTACTACTGTCTGAAGGGACTTCCGCCGCAAGATCCACCACCAAGGTGACCCCCCGACGCCGCGCCCCCCCAAAGTCAGAGACACTATGCTTTGAGGCCTCACATCTAATGCACAAGCGCCTGCCAAAATCTCAAAAGGCTCGAGAAGTCCTAGCGGGCAATTTAGACCTCGACCCGTCTACAGCATGGCTTCCAGAGTTGTCAGAGCCTATCAAATCAGCTATTCGGGGAATCACTGAGGGCGCGACCGCTGAAAAGCAGGAATAAAAATGCGGACTGGCACCATGATCGAAAGGGTGAGCCACATCACCCTGCTGGGATGCAGAGGCTAAATTGAGCTTAACCCAATTCAGGTATCATGTTCGCCGAGCTGCCAGTTGAATTGGACATGCCGAAGGCCCTTGTGCACAGCGCGACCGCCCAACTTCATTTTACGTACTTACTGTTACGCCGAAGGCTGAGACGTTGAGAGTCAGCCTTTGTAGAGGACCTGCGTCGATACGTCGGCACAGATCTACAGACACGGCTTCCACATGGCAGCATCTAGATTTTCGATGATGCTAATGGTAGGAGGAAATGTTGAAATAGGCAACAATCACGGTTTTGTGTTACGCAGAATTTGATAGCAAGAGACCTATGTCGCGTTTCTGAAGAGAAGAAGGCGAGGTGACCTGGACGTTTGAGAATGAAAACGGGCACAAGACAAGCGGCAAGATGTCCTTGATCATGTACTATCAGCTGGTCCTATCTGAGCCTTACCAGCCCTTCATTTGCATGTTCGCGTTGTGAGCCGAGCTTTCCTAGCCTGCAGCAGGCTAGACAGGACTCTTCTCTGTGGCCGACGTGGGACGAGTGTGGGAGGTAAGCTTCGCCCGCCATGAACACTACTCTCATGGAGTGCTTAACCGAACTCTCTGGCAAGTGATGTTTAACCGCTGACCTGGTATTCTTACACGCACCGGAAAGGGCCTTGAATTTGGCTGCGACGACGTAACCCAAAATGCAACAATTGGCACGACATGAACTTTGAATGGAGTTTGGCATCACGAGCATGTGGGCAAAAGAGCGATGACGGCCTTGAGACAGAATGCGCCCGTTGCAAACGACAAGACCACCTTCAACTTGGAAGAGGGCAGCTTTCCATCAGTGATTTCGTCAGAACTGATACACTTCGCGGTGCTTTTAGACATAGCTCTCTCCAAAAATGAACGCAAAATGAACAGTCCAGACATTTACGCCAGCAAAATCGCAACAAGCATAGCAGCCACTATTCCTCCCATGTCGAACAAGGTCGCGCCAGCCCCATTGCTAGATTTTAGCATGAATGTCTCAGTGGGCCTTGGTGCAGAGGCATTCACCGTCGAGACGCCACCTACACCACCATTTACAAGTGGTCCACCAAAGCTACCCGAAGCCGCGGCAGAGTTGGTCATGAGTAGTGCATCGCCGTTTCGAGCTGGAGTTGGGCCTCCTACATTACCTGCTATGGAGGCTGGTGTTGCACCAGCACCCGATGTGCCCTCGCCGCCAGCGCTTCCCGACGCTCCTCTATTGGCCGTTCCATTGGTTGACAACGAATCATTGCCATAATTTCGGCCAATTCCGGAACCTGCAATGGTCCCTGCAGCTGGTGCTAACCCAGTAGCTGCTAGCAAGGAGGCAACTCTGGAAGCTGACGCCATAGCGCTTGTATCAGGGTATGTAATTGCCACAGTGGCCCGAGAGCCGTCTTCACCACAAATGGCGCAGGCCTTGGTAGAAGTTGTCATTGGTATGGTGGGTACTGGCGTGTGTGTGCATCCACAATGCAGTGTTGTGATGGTAGTCGTCATGGTAACTAGACCGTGCTCACACACATCGCAGACGTCAATCCACACAGCTATGATCAACCCGTTAGACAGCGAATCCAAGCATAAGGCGCGATACTTACTTGATATGACGATGGGAATTCTTTGAGTTCTGCTATTCGGAGTGGGAGAACCTGAAAGACTCATAGGAGATGTGGTTGACGATGTTCCAGGATCGAAAAAATGAGAACCTCCACCTGGACCGACTAGGGTAGGTATTCCTCCGACACCAGGAGCGCTACTAAGACTGGGCCCGCCGGTGCTCAGAACCGCTATGGAGGATGATGAGACCCTTGTAGATAGTGAAATTGTAGAAGACGGCACTATCGTCAGAGGAATTGAGACGCTAAAATTGCTGCTTGTGCTCATAGGAGTGCTTGACAGAGGGACAGAGCTACTTGGTGGTGCTGCTGCGTTAATGTTGATAGTGATGTTGTAGGTCGTTAGCAAAATGATAGATTGACGGCGACGAGATATCTCTGTTATGAGGTTCCCTCCGCACGTCTCCGAAGGGTCGCCTGGACAAGGGATGTTGCAGTCACTTTCTGGGTATTTTGTCAGACCAGCAGTCGCATCCAGCGAATTTCCGCAATAGCAAAACCTGAAATGATCAGCTTGGTATACTTGACTTAGCCGACGGGGAGGATTCTTACTGCCCGGAAACTCCGGCATAAAACGACTCAAAGCAATCCGACAAACATTGCTCGATCGTCATGGCAGATGATTCTTCAACCTGCTGGAACTCACTAGAACCAACTGGGTAGCCCAGGCAGCCAGCGTAAGCATTTCCTTCATCAGTCGCCGCAGGAGGAGATGGAGGGGGTGTGGAGGTTGAAGTAAACCCAACATAGTTTGTGGCATCTCCGTTGTCGGGAGCTGCAATTGTCGAAGTCGATACTGGAGCAGGTGTGGTGCTACTAGGTAGGATTGACAAGGAGGTTACATCAATGGAGCTGGTAGGAGTTGGGGGTGGTGACGAGGTCGGAGGAAGGGACAGTAGACTAGGAGGAGATGAAGCCGACATCACGATAGAGCTAGTTAGGGAAGCGGTGGAGAAAGTAGAAGAGCTTGCATTCGTACTCGAAGAAAAGGGTGTTGATGGTGACGAGCGAGGAAGGGACGGTAGACCAGAAGGTGATGAAGTCGGTATCACGATAGAGCTGGTTAGCGAAGTGGTGGAGAAAGCGGAAGAGCTTGCAATGGTACTCGAAGCAAAGGATGTTGATGGTGATGGAGAGTTAGGGCTGAACTGCAGCGGAGAAGACATTGGAGAAGGCGAAATGCTCGAGCTCAGTGGTAAAGTTGGAACTGACGGTATTGAAATCGGCGGCAAGAATGAGTTGGATCGGGTTTCCGAGCTTGGAGTTTGGGCTGAGCTCGATGATATTCCAGAGCTCGATGACAGCATTGAGCTTGATACAGCCACTGTGCTCGACGAGACCGCTGAGCCAGACAGGAGTACTGAGCTTGAAAACGCTCCTGGGCTCGAAAATGGTGACGTTGGCAATGGGTTGGTAGATAATGCCGAACCAGATACCAGCACAGAACTAGGAGGAAAAGCAGAACCCGAAGCTGGCACTGTATTTGAATACAACGCTGAGCTTGATGCTGCCGTCAAGCTCGAAGTGTAAGAGGACTGCGCAGATGCTCCCATGCCGCCTCCAAGAATCGATGACTGTGCTTGGGCGGTGCTGAGAACAATACTGGACTGTGATGCTGTTGGATTGATATAATGCACAGGAGTAACAGTTAAGAAGTTGCTGGTGGCTGCCGAAGTCGCTGTTTCCGAAGTTGTTGAAGTAGTCGCTGTCGGCGGAGCGTCCGTTATGTCCCCGTAACCAGCCCAGATCAGACGAGCCGCACACTGTCCTGAATTGGCCGCATTGCCGTATGATTTGTCCTTAGGATAACAGCCTCCAGTGTCTATCACGTAGGCTACCCCTATGCAAGTTGTCGAATTGTAGGTCGTGAAATAATTGCACATGGCAACACAGTCTTCAAAATTCTGCGGATTTGGGTACGAGGGGTATGGATGACCAAGATCATCTCCGTTCAACGTGTAACCGCATTCGATTTCGTAGGTCCGCCCACCATACGACACTTCCGTAAAGTTGTACGTTGGACATAGAGATGCGCTCGCTACTGGTACGGACGCGGTCGTAGCGGCCGCAGTGAACGTTTGGGACAAACTTGAGGAACTGGTATTGCTTGGAACACTTGCAGGATCTTGGAGTTGATACACTCTGACGGAATTGATGCTCCAATAGCTTTGAGTGTGTCAGTTGACGAAGCAGCTGGATCAAAACACCTTACCTGTCTTTAAAAGCACCAGGAACGGCGCCGACAAACTTGGAGCAGGTACTGTAGCCCGTTATGGCTGCACAGGATATGCTGGGGTCCCCAGTATTATCCCAAACACCTGGAGCTCCGGCATAGTCGCCGCAGAAAGTGTTGTCAAACACAATGGCGTGGTCAACAAAATGTGCGTCGATGTTATCGCCGGTACCGATCAGATCAGCCACGGGAAGACCCCAGCCAGACGGATCAGGCACCTTATTTATGATATCTGCCGGGATTTCCAGTCGAGGAAAGAACCAGACTTTGATAAAGTCAGACGTCCATTGCATTGCATAGACTCCACCACCAATCGCATTGAAGCCAGCACCATAACTCGTGTTTCTTGTGTCGGCTACCCCACAACCAACACCGTTGCCGCCCCCCTCATAGTATGCACAATTCTCAGCTTCCAATATGCCTGTTTCCGTGTCGGGGTCGCCTGCAATGGTGTAGTTGGGGCTGGTGTGCAAGCTCATTACGTTTGTTGTTAGAAGGTTTACACCTTCAAGAATGTCGATCTCCCCAGTATAAGGCCAGTTCGGTCCGAGCGTCCACCACGCCGGCCATGTCCCGCATATACCGCCGGGTGCATGTGCGAAATCTCCGATGAATAAACCATGGGTCCAAACTTTCGTGGTCGAAATGCGAACACTTGGTCTACCAGCACCGTTGCTACCAGGTATCATCTGGTTCACATAGTCTACACCTATGTATGTCGGGGCGCTGGCGCTTGAGTTGATCAAGCCGTAGGAAAGAGCCGTCTGTTGATCGACGTACCTGGACGGAGTCAGAGTAGGGTCATGAGTGCACGTGTCCATGGCTTACTGGACAAAACCATTCGTCGGATCACCAGCCTAGATGAATTTAGCAATGCTCCCCCATATGCAGCGTTCAACAATATTCGTACCGTGAAGAACTCCCACCCATTAAAGAAATCAGCTCCAGAATACTCAGTGTCAAGCTCATAGTTATACCCGGTCAGACAAAATGCTGTACTTGACAAGGAAAGAGAGAGGAAGCAAGAAAGAAACGATCTTCGAGTTAATCCTAGGGTCGACATTGCTGAAGGAGTGAAGCAACACCAAACTCTAAGCACAAAAGAGTGACTGAACGAGAGATTGACACAGCGAAGGGGCTGGAAAGGATAAAGTTGTTGTGGATGCTGAAGTTGCAAATTCCTCACACACTTTGAGGAATGCACCGAACCTTGGCAAGCAGAGGATCAGGCGCGCGACCCCACGAGGTTCTGTATCTTCGGAATTCCTTGCGTTTGACAGAATGAAATGCATTGTGACTTGTTGAGTCAGGCTGGCAAGAAGCCTGGCTACTAAGTCGCAACTAGAGAAGGGAGGTTGGAAGGCTCAGAAAATCTATTTGCGGTGGAAGGACTTTGGCTTGTGCGTGTGAAGGCCGGTCCTCACGAGAGAAGCCTTTGCGTGGTTGGGTTCAAGTGACCGATGCACAAGTTCGACAGTCTCATCCAATATGGTTGTGGGAAGGGAATGGGGACGGAATTGTTCTGGCGAAATCCCAGCTCTTGCGATCGAACATAGTCCATTCTGGAGTACGTGGGCGAAGTCGTTCATCATGTGAAGCCCACGGCCTGCCAATCGAATGCCATCTGCGGGATATGAAATTGTCAGAACCATCGTGCCGGACATACTTACACATCCGCGGAACTGCCATTTGGGAAGCAATGTCATGGATACTGTGCATGGATATACCAATCTGTGGTCAAGCGATGTTCTGATGAAAGAAGAGGCTCCATTTCCGCCCGAGCCACAGAAACAAAGGCCCGCCAGGTTTCATTTTCGCTATCTTGACGCATGGGAATTAGAAGACCGATACAGAAGCGACGCACCCGCAGCTGCTGATGGGGAAGCAGACCGAAATAACGGACAATAACCTGTTGTTGATGAACTTCAGCTTGCAGCCTACAAATGGAAGACGGCCCCAAAGTTCGACGCAAAAAAAGGGCCTTGCTTGGCAAAAAGGCTTGGCACGAAGGCGCCTTCACTGTTTGGTGATGCTGGCAAAAGCCTAGACCTTATTAAACCCTTCCGCGATCTAGGAACTTCTTCGGGATATCAACTGTCTTCGCTCTCAGGTATTCCATACAGTTTTTACCTAGCGTGTCATACGTCGAGCAAGCGTTGTAGCCTCGATCCAAATGATCGTGTAGGAGAAAGTGCACGGCTTTGATGTGCGGCATCTCGAATCTGTCGATGGGCTTTCCTTTGTATTCCTCTGGACCGAGCAGCTCTATGATCTTGTCAATTGTCAAGAAGCTTCTCAACCAGTCCCATTCATCATCGTAACGGACAAAGAAGCCATTATTGCAATCGGAAGCCTTATCCCCACCACGACCGAGCACGATGTATCCCAGAGGGGCACGGACAGTCTCACCAAACGAGGCGAGGTCAACAGGGTCCGCAGTCTCGTACGAAGGCTGCTGGCGTGGATATTCCTGCGTCCGAGTAGGGAAACCCATGTCGATGATACGGCTTTCGTCAAAAAGGCAATGGACTCGATGATTAAGTTCAGACTGGGGGAATAGTGCCACCCAATATTCGTAGTATGGCTTCCCTTCCGCTTGGCGCATATCATTGCCCAATGATGCACCCTGGGAGTGTTAGTCATCCCTCCATCAAAGGCTGAGTTTGACCTACCGGAACACCTTCAAGAAAAGTGACCATTGACAATCTAAAGAACCCATAAGGATTCGTCATGCGCAAGAGGTCTTGATCGCTGGATTGGGCAAAGACTCGGAAATCTACAGTTGCCACGTCCTGGTTCTTGGCATCGATTGGGGAGGATCCATTGACGTGGAACTTCAGCATGGAGAACTTCTTCAACCGCTCCTCTCCGATCGATTCTCGGATCTGCTCTTCAGTCCAACGAGCCTTCTCTTCAATGTCCAAGCCAACCAGATAGATATGATATTCGGCCTGATAGCCAGCAGGGGCAGTGATTCTGATGACTGGTAAGTACAAGGAGGATAGAGGAAGGATATTGCGTACCCAATTTTCGTCGTTGGTGGTGGCGGAAGACCTTTGACGCCCCAGACCCTAACCTTATCTTCGCCAACCTGCTCCATTTTAATTCCTTCCAATTGAGCAACAACATCAGAGTTGTAATACAACGGACCCTGTATCTCATAAAGCAATTGCGAAGTCACCGAGCCGACTGTGATGCAACCTCCGGTATTCCTCTCCTTGGTCAAGATGCATTCACCCAAGTGGTCAATTTCTGCAATGGGAAAGCCAACATTCATGTGCTTTCCGACTTTCAAGAGATCCTTGAAGGCAGAATAGTAGCCACCACACACATATGAGGCACATTCAATCAGATCTGGAGGAGGATGGGTCAGCGCTGAGGGATCCGGCCCAACAGAGAGCATGGAGTATCATACGTCCAACAACAAGCGCTCCCGCAAGCTCGTCGTATTGGTCAGCCTTCCAGTCGTGCCACCAACTGTTAGTGTCGTCAGTTTTGGTCTTCGCCTATTCAAAAGACAGGATGATGACTAACGCAGCAGCACCAATTGCGGGTGCGGCATCCGCCACCCGGCCGCAAATGATAATATCGGCACCTTGCCTCAAGGCTTCTGCGATGCCCAAGCCTCCCATATAAGCCTGAGCACAGATGGGATCAAAGCCCCATTCTTCCAACTTCTTACCATGCATCAGACTCTCGAACTTTTCGCCTTTTCCAATCAACTTGTTGACAGCTTCAGTGACATCGTCTCCTTCAACCCACGCTACCTTCATAGGGTACCCGACGTCTTCGCACATCTTCCTGACCAAATGCGCAAGAATCTCCGTGTCACTGGCACCGGCGTTGACGGCCAGTTTGACCTTGTTACGGCCGAGATACGGAATGGCAGGCTCAAAGCAATCGATGAAGTTCTCCGCAAACATAGCACCCTTCACACGGTCCTCAAGCGACATCTTGGTGGATGAGGCAGAGCTCTTGCTGTTGTGAACCTTGCCGGCGCCATGGATTGTCATCGTCATTTCCGAGAGCCAGTCGCCCATGATAATGTCGACTTCACCATTTTTGGCCAATTGCGTGATTGCGTGAACGCGGTCTGAGAAACCACCAGATGCACCGCCGACACGAACAGGACGTTTGAAGGTCAAGCCTGGAGACATGTTTACTACTGCGTAGAATTCCGTAATCTGTAAAGGAAGGCGAGAAATTAAGTATCTAGCTTTGCTGTGATTGTTATTCTAATACTCGGAGGACGTGCGAAACGTTGAGAGCGGTACGCAGAAAATAGAGTACAAAATTTTGCAAGAGTAGAACTATGCCCGAAGATAAAGGAGACGGCTTTGGGGAAAGGAAAGCGCAAGAGAGGATATCCTGCCCAAACCTCCGGGACTGCGTAGGCAGAGGAATAGACTTAAGATGCCCCAGCACTTGCATGGCAGTCTGGCAATCTTACTCCTGCACAAAGCGTTGGGGTTTAGCCGAATTTGTGAGATAGACTGTCCAATGCTGATGACTGGTCATAATTGTTACAGCTTCAAAGGGAACAGAGAATCTTGATTGGTTGGTAAACAACGGAGGAATTCCAGAGCGGCAAGCTTGCGGATACCGTTTTCCCTGAGATCTAACCACTTGGCAAGAAAATTTTCGGCATTTTCTACTGCAATGACTATCGAAGTGACTTCCGGAGCTATGTTAGAGGTGGTCCAATCAAAGTGGAGTCCTTAGAGGTACACAACCCAATCAATTGGTGGCGAAATCACCAATGGCTTCACCATACAACTCCCCTTGCTCAGGCCCCCGACACCTCCGCTACGCCCGCAGTACCCAGCGAACACGAGAGAGTCTTCAGCAGTGCCAAAAAATTGCTGACACCGGAGAGAAATGCCCTAGTAGGCGACACCGTCGAGGTAACCAAGTGCTCAAAAGCCTGGTAGGCTCAAGCCTTTATCCAACAGCGGGACATCTAGTACAGAGCGACGCCGAGGGTGTTACGGACGGATCCAGGCTACACTTCCCATAGACTGAACATACGTAACCACAATGGTAGCTGCCTTCCTCGGGTCCTCCAACATACGGAGATTGAAAGCCCGATAGATTCAGGAGTCCAAATCTCTCAACAATCCAAGTACCATCATTCGGCTTGGCATTCCGAACGGAGGGCTTCAATAGCCCCTCAGTTGTATGTAGTACAGAGTCTAGTATCGTCGAAGAACTCTGATCTTTCTTCCCCCGCGGACTACCACCCTCCTAATTTGGAAGGCGTACATGTTCATAACCAGGCCAGGGTTGACCAGTCCGAGGCTTTACTCTTTGGCTTGGGTTGTACGGCCTGTTGAGACCACTGGGGCCCTGTCGTCAGGCTCCTCGCATAATTCCCGGAAGAATACGCGTCAGAGCGGAAAGCATGAGAAATCCAACGTTCAAGCTCTAGGGTGATGCTTAAAAAGCCTGGGTCGCGAATAGAATCGAATCGTGCAACACCTCGATGGTCTGCGTGGAGGGAGATATGGTTGTATCCCGCCAGAATAGCAGAGTCACTGGGGACAATTACTCCAACTTTCGGCATCGGCAAGGTCTCGTAGAAGCATGTCACCTCGAAAAGGCCGAGACGGGACCAGCGGCGAAGCAGTGCAAGAAAATCATCTTGAAGGCGGCTTAAAACTTCCGAATTGGTTTCCAAAACCGAAAGAATATCGACGTTGGCTTGCTTGAGAACACCAAGGGATTTCGCAGGTATCTTAGCCCAGTTCTCCAAAACGCTGCCATGATGTGGAGTGCCTAGAAATGCCACTGCAATGGCACATATCGATATGCTCTGTAGATGGTCGTCCAGACTGCTGTCCGAGACGAGAATTGCATCTTTGCAAACTAAGCCACCTAGACCATGAGCGACAAAGATTATTGGCAAAGACTCGGTTCGGGTTTCCTTTCTATAGCTTGATAGCGAATAGACAAGGTCCTTTGCGTGGTTTCGAATTCGATTTGTGGAGATTGGCGAATTCCTCCGGATGACATAAGCATCATAGCCAAATGTAAGGATACGTGCTTGTTGGATACGATTAGGCAGTAGATCTCGGGGCCATAAGATGGAATTCTTGGGAGATGTCCACGTTCTCTCACGATCGCCAGTCAACCCATGGACAAATACAATGTCCACGGCGGGGACTAATGGGTTCACCAATGTCTTGATACCCTGCGGGAAGAATGTCGACTGGTCAAGCGAGGTCTCATCTCCCTTTGAACCAATTGACCGCGCCTGGTTTAGCAGACGCCCGAAAACGGATGACATTTCGGCTAGATGGCGGCCTATGCGAGGCTGAGCAGTGTGGAGAGGTTGGAGAGATTGGGACGCTCATTGTCAGTCTTGACGGGCCGGAAAGTAGGCCCTGAGTTCTGCTTGCTTCATTTCAGACATTCCAACAGCGCATACAGAAATTTGCTTGGAGAGCGAGGAGTAAATGAAACCGTCGTGTTTGGGGTATTAAGCAGTTTAGCCTTTGACACCATATTACACTGCCGCATGCCATCCAGCACAGTCCCCATGCCGAATTGTGGCTTGGCGGCTTAAAATAGGTGCGGGGAGCAACTGCGAAAAAAAAAGTACCTGTGCCAAACCGTTGGGGATCCATATAGGCTATAAATATAGTGATAACACTGCACTCCTTGGTTCACTCCCACGGCCTAGGCTTCTTATTAGGGGCCTATGTGTGCAAAGCAATAAAGTCTAACGATTTCCCCCTAATCCTCTTCATGTTGCTGGATCCATCTAGCTTAGGGGGAGCTGTAGAGGATGGTAGGTTAGTGTCTGCCTAGCTTTCCGAGTCGGAAATGTGTGAGATCGATGGGGGCCTCGGGCGCGGGCAGGCGGGTCACATGACGCCACTTTCTGCCTTTGCTTTTGCGCTGTAAGGACCTTTGCAGTGGCCTTTCCTTTACGGCTGAATCCTTTCGCGTAATCACGGCAGTTGCCCACCCTCCTACATCTGCTAATTCATAGGTCTTCTTCCTTTTCCAGGCTCTCTTGGGGATAGCGCCAGAGATTCCAATTGGGAGCTGTGTTAAAGGTATCATTGTTGGGTGGGATGAGGCGATGCGATATGGTCCCCCCGCGACCCCTAACTTTGGGAGCCCCGCGCCCTCTCCTTCT